>Ga0209636_10001466_pt1 | contig 23899 bp, 20 predicted proteins | sample DeeMarSWOR152_54_FD_187464 | JGI IMG/M metagenome (GOLD analysis project Ga0209636, IMG submission 187464) | Marine sediment microbial communities from White Oak River estuary, North Carolina - WOR-1-52-54 (SPAdes) (version 2) | ecosystem: Environmental > Aquatic > Marine > Intertidal zone >...
CTGGTGGAAAGATTTGATACCGCCCACCGTCAGAACTACGGTGGCTGCAAAGTTGGTCTGGCTGATACTCTCATCGGCGCTAGCTATGCGCTGGCACAGGTTCAGGGAACCGACCGGTCTTCGCACATCAGAGACAAGCTGGTGGAAATGGTCCATCTGACAGAGACTCTTTACTGCTGCTCCATAGCCTGTTCTTGCCAGGGTTATGCTTTACCCGCAGGCTCATATATGGCAGACCCGCTTCTGGCAAACGTCACCAAGTTGAACGTCACCCGACACATTTATGAAATTGCCAGGATTGCCCAAGACATCGCCGGCGGTATATTAGCCACCGCGCCCTCAGAGATGGACTGGAAAAACCCAAAGATCGGTAAATACGTGGATAAATATATGAAGGGTGTCGCCGACATACCTACCGAGACCAGGATGCGGCTGATTCGGCTTCTTGAGGCGATGACCTGTGGCACCGCCTTGGTTGAGTCCATGCATGGTGCCGGCTCACCTCAAGCGCAGAGAATCATGATTGAGCGACGGGCTAATCTCGAGCGGAAGAAACGGCTGGCGGAGAAGCTGGCCAAAATCGGTGAACAGCCCCTCTTTGTCTGCTAACAGACATGCCAAAGAATAGTCACAAAGTTAAAGTAGCGCTGAAATATTGCGGCTCCTGCAATCCCCATGTGGATTTGACCAGGATAGCTCGTCACCTGACCGAGGTGGCTGAGGCACGTGGTGACTTCCAGCTCGTGCCCCTCACTGACGATGACATCGACGTGGTGGTCATTCTGTGCGGCTGCCCGCGTGCCTGTGGTAACAAGCCTGAGTTCAGAGCAAGAGCTGGACAAAGCCTTTTAACAGCCGGTGAGTCCATCAATGGTAGGCATGTACCGGAAGCCTATCTTCCCTCAACTGTGGAGCAGGAGCTTATCAAAATTCTGGATAGTTGACCTAGTCTTAAAGACTAAACCTTTTACCCCTCTCTACCGTTTATTATCTTAGAGATGCAAATTCGCGCATGTCCCCCGCCTGGCAACGAAAAGCCTGGGTTATTAATGTATTACGATATCACTCAAAGGTTGCTTTTAACCTGTTTTGAGGCGTGGCTCCAAGAGGGCACAAACCTTGAGTGAATTTAATGAACAAAACTTTGAGGGTCTAATGAACATGTTTAACGGAACAGTCGAAGCTATAGCCGCATTATATGAAAAGAGAGACCCTTATACTGCTGGTCATCAGCGCAGAGTAGCTCAGCTTGCCTGTGCTATTGCCAGGAAGATGGGGCTTCCAGAAGAGCAGATTTATGGCATCCACATAACAGGTGTAGTCCATGACATCGGGAAAATAGCTGTGCCCAGCGATATTCTCAGCAAGACGGGCAAGTTAAGCTTAGAAGAGTTTAACATCGTTAAAACCCATCCTCAGGTGGCTTATGAGGTACTGCAAAATTTGGAGTTTCCCTGGCCAGTGGCTGAAACTATACTGCAGCACCACGAGAGGCTAGATGGTTCTGGTTATCCCAACGGTATTTCCGGCGAAGCTATAATTTTGGAAGCACGGATTTTGTGTGTGGCTGACGTTATTGAATCTATGGTCTCCCACCGGCCTTACCGCCCAGCTCTGGGAAAGGAAAAGGCTTTAAATGAAATCCTTAAGAATAAAGGCATCCTCTACGACCCCGCGGTGGCAGATGCTTGCTCAAAGCTATCTTCAAACGGTGGCTTTAACTTAGATTGTGAATAATAAGCGCGGTAATTAACCGCCAGAGCACATCGGACTTTTAACCTCTCAGAAACACGCAGCCGGAATAATTCGGCTTGCTAAGGTCATATCTCTCTTTTCACCGATGGCTTCCACCGTATAGCAGGGAAGAACCGACCTGTTTGCTGCATATACAAGCGATATTGATCTCCGAAACGGTTGATCATCATTGCCTCTTCTCTTCTTACCCGCAGTGCAATGATTATGGTCAAACCAACCGTCCATGACACTCCAATAAACCAGTTAGCAGTCAGGAGAAACGTCGCTAGATGGAGTAAATAAAAAGCCGTATACATCGGGTGCCTTATCCAGCGGTATGGACCATCGGTAATAAGCGTCTGTGAGTCCTTTATCCGGAGGCTGACAGAAAGATTGCTGCCAAGATAGCGATGAATCCAGAGAAACCATAAGAGAGCCATAACTCCCAGCAAGGCACCAATTATGCGTAATGCCAGCGGTAGCGAAATCTTCGCCCATGCCAGCAGTTCAGGGAAAAGTATGTAGACAAAGAAAGTAAAGACCGTATAGCAAATGAAGATACTGAGCCATATCGAGTACCACCTGCTCTCTACGATGACTGTCCTGTAGCCTGCCTTTCTTGCTCTCCTGTAGTATTCAATACGGATAATGGAAAAAAGAGAGAACAAAACGATCAAGGTGACTTTAGAGATCAGTTCGATGTCCATAGGCGTTTAAACCAAACTCTACACCGTGCAGGCATTAGATAATACTGATTATACCTTAGGAAAATCGAGGTTGCACATTCAAAGTCGGCACACTTAACAGACATCAATGGATATCCTGAGGCCATTCGGGTGATTGCAGCCTGCGTAATTAGCCAGGGGGAAGTAGGCGCATTTGGGTTGGCTGTACATAGCATACCAAGGTATTGCTTTTCCCTTTCGCCGCAGGTACAATCTTGGAACTTTTACTGCTGGGTTAATTTGGAGGTGAGTTTTGGCAATAAAGGTTGTTACTGATAGCGGCTCGGACCTTCCACTTGAGGTTGCTAAGGAGCTGGATATCACCGTTGTGCCCGTGTATATCTATTTCGGCGATAAGGCTTATAAGGACTGGGTGGACATAGAGCCGGATGAGCTGTACAAGAGGCTGGTGGAAGGCCCGATTTATCCCACCACCACACAGCCCATGCCTACCGATTTCGCCAAGGCCTATAGCGACCTTTCCCAAGACGCTGATGCTATTGTATCCATACATCTGCCGACCAAGGTGAGCGGCACCTACAATGCGGCGCTCCAGGGCGTCGAGATAGCAAAGCCTAAGTGTGAAGTCCACGTAGTGGACAGCTTCTCGATATCGGTGGGTCTGGCGCTAATAACCATGGCCGCAGCTCGGGTGGCTAAGGCAGGCGGCAACTCGGCGGAGGTTCTGGAGGAGACCAAGAAAGCCATCAGCCAGACTCAAATTCGTGGCCTGCTGGAAACCCTGCAATATCTGCTCAAGGGCGGACGTGTCACCAAAGCCAAAGCACTGGTGGGCACGCTGCTGAATGTGAAGCCTATCCTGACAGTACGCGATGGTGAAATCATCCAGGCGGGTATGGCTCGTTCTTATACCAAGGGCATAGAGCAGCTATTTCAGTTCGTAAAAAATTATCCAAACCTGCAGGAAGTGGCTATAGTCCAGAGCACGGTACCTGAGGAGGCAAAGACACTGAAGAAGCGCATCGCCTCTATCATCGATGAGAAACGGATTCTGATGGCCAGGCTGGGCCCCGGCTTAGGCGTGCACGGTGGTCCGGGCACTATCCTGGTGGCTGCCAGGAGCGGCTAGCCTTCTGCATACTTGCCAGCGGGTGCTGGATTTAAACCGACGCTTTCCAAATAGGAACTGCTATATCAGGTATGTGGTAAACGACAGAGGTCATTTAATAATCACAGAAGTATTGACATTCAGCAATCAGAGGCTTAAGATAGCAGACGGCAGTTGATTTAGAAAACCCGGGCTCAAGGAAACCACGGTTTCCAAGGCAAAATCTGGGTAGCAGAGTCCGATGTCGTCCACTACTGTTCTAGTTACAGCTATTACATCATCCCTGGGCTTTCTCCTGAACGTAGCCGTGATTTATCTCGTCCTGTCACGGGGGAGGAAGAAATATCACTACCTTTTTGCCGGCATTCCTATCATCCTGGCTATATGGGACTTTGGTATAGTCCTGGCCATGATCAGAAACAGCTTCGTTAACGAATTACCTGTTTATGGTTATGTAATATCATTACCCTGCGCTTTTCTCCCCGCCCTTATCTATCACTTTACCTGCAGTTATCTCAATCAGCCGAGGAAGAAATCGACAATATTTATCTGGGTCTTTTGCATAATAGGCTTTGTTCTTAATGCCTCTGGCATTGGGGGTAAGATTGTGGGCGTTTACAATTATAGCTGGGGAAATATTTTCCGGCCAGATACTGCGGCTCTTCTCGGCACTGCGTCCTGGCTTCTCGTGTTCTACATTTTTGTCTGGTCTTCATGCTGGTTCTTATTTCGTGCTTACAAACGGGAATCTTCACCTATAGCTCGGCGCCACATCTTGTATATTCTTATCAGCTTCTTCGTGATTTCTTTAGCCAACGTGAAAATTGCCGTGCTTTACGGCATCGACAATGGCTTTTTAATGCCAACCGGCATGCTTTTCATAGACATTTTCGCAGCCTTGATAGGTGTAGCCATAATAAAACACCGGCTCTTCGACATCACGCTCATAGTGAAGAAGGGGACCATATATTCACTATTTGTGGCACTTATCATCTTTCTCTTTAGCTGTTCCGAGCACCTTCTGTCCAAGTATCTAGGCGACTTATTAGGTGAGCAACCCATATATATTCACCTTACCTCAATAGCGATAGTTGTCGGCGTCCTCATGCCTGTCAGGCAGAGGCTAGACCGTGCCATCGATCGTTTCTTTGCCAAGAAGAAGCTGGAGTTCTAGCCCTACGTCTAATCAGGCAAGCCACTCCCAACCACTGTTCCAAAGCTCAATGTCCCTTAGCCAAATCAAATAAAACCTCCCTTCATTAAAGGAGGCTCCCTGCATCACATTATCCCATTTAGCAATCTGTCTCTCGTTTGGGGTATTGACAAGTACATCGTTAAGGACTACACTCACCACAAAAATGAACGCAGACCCACATTCGGAACCCGAAGAGGAAACCGGGGATGCTATTGCTCAGCAACTGCGAGCTCTACAGAAAGAAGTGCGTCGCCTGAGAGAGATTGTTGGGCCAATCAATGACCGCATATCTGACCTAGAGCATAACTTGGAGGCGCGTACACTACCTCCTGCCAAGCCGGAACCTTCACCAGAACCCGTAGGTGCACCTCCAGAGAAGCCCACTCCTGCAATAGCTGCGACTTCAACCTCACCGGCAGCTCCGAGTCATGCCGTAAAAGCTCCAACCCCCACAAAGCCTCCTCCACCTCCACCAGCCAAAAAGAAACCCGCCAAACCCAGGGAGTGGGAGCAGATTTTGGGAGGCAATTGGCTGGCCAGGGTGGGTGTCATTGCCCTTATCATCGGTGTAGCCCTTTTCCTCAAATTTGCCTTCGACAACAACTGGCTTGGACCAGCTGCCCGAGTTATTCTTGGCACTTTGGGGGGTCTGGCTATGGTGGGTGGCGGCTACTATTGGCGAAAGCGATACCCAACGCTTGCCCAGGCTCTAAGCGGAGGTGGAATCGCTCTCGTTTATCTGTCTATCTTCGCTGCTTTTTACGTTTTTCACCTTATTCCCTTCTATCCCGCGGCTGGCCTGCTACTGTTGGTAAGCATTGGTTCAGCAATCCTGGCTGTTCGGCTCAATTCCATGGCCCTGGCCATAATAGGTATCTTCGGCGCGTTTAGCGCCCCATTTATCCTAGGTAGTGCTGCGTCAGGGGTTGTCCAAACCGACCAAGGCATGCAGTTACTGGCATACATAATAGTGATAGACATCGGTGTACTTGTGCTGTCTACCTTTCGCAACTGGCGCTGGTTTACTCTCATCGCAATTTTCGGCTCACTAATTGCTTTCGGGGGTTGGTACTTCGAATTTGGTCAACGGGCTAGCCTGCTAACCTCACAATTAAGCATAACGCTCATCTTTCTCATCTTTGTCGGAGCCACATCATTATTCCACATCATTTGGCGGCGGCCTGCCCGGGGATTCGATTACGCGCTTATGGTGATTAATGCCACCGCGTACCTTGGAATAAGCTATGGACTTATGTGGGAAACTCTACGAGAGTGGATAGGAAGTTTCACTTGTCTGCTCGCCCTCTTCTATGGTGGTCTGGCATACCTGTCTATAAGAAGAGGCGCTGAGAACATTAGACTTAGCCTTTTCGCCCGGGGACTGGCATTAGTCTTCTTGACTATAGCAATACCTGTCCAGCTAGGCGATAAGGCATGGACCACCATAGCCCTGGCAGCTGAGGGCACGGTACTCATGTGGCTGTACCTCAAACTTCGAATATCCCACTTCCGCGGCTACAGCTATGCTGTGTTCGCCATTGTTGCCATACGCCTGATATTCTTCGACACGTCAGTGGACATACGCCACTTTTCCCCGGTCCTCAATGAACGTTTCCTGGCTTTCGTTATGAGCATCGCCGCTATGTATCTGACCAGCTATTTTCTGTGGCGGCGACAGCAGGAGAGCGGGCAAAAATACGGCTACCCTGTTTTCCTGATAGCTGCAAATATCTTCTCTCTATGGGTTATAGCCGCTGAAGTCATCGGTTACAGGGTCACCCCGGTGACACTTCAGGGAAGCCTCAGCCTCATCGTCCTCCTCGTCTTTGTAGAAGCGACGCTATTATTCAATTATGTGATTTGGCGGCGTGTTCCTCGGGTGTTCGACCTTGTCCTCATGGTGATCAGTGCCGTCATATATTTTGGGATAAGTTGGTTCCTATGGAAAGATTTGCGAGCCTGGATGGGCGGCATCTACCTGATTATTGCCCTCTTCTACGCTTATTTGGTTTACACTGCCAACAGAAGAGGCACTGAATATGCCAAGCTCGGCTCTTTTGCGCTGGGCATTGCGCTTGTTTTCTTCACGGTAGCTATACCCGTGCAGCTAGGAGATAAGGCATGGACCACGATTGCCTGGGCTGCTGAACTCGTTGTCCTCATGTGGCTATCATCTTCTCTCCGTATGCCACAGCTGCGCAATTATAGCTATGCCGTATCCACCGTCATGGCCATACGCATGTTGTTTCTTGATACCTCTGTGAACCTTCACAACTTCCGGCCGGTACTCAACGAACGTTTTCTTGCCTTTCTGGTAGGCATCGCTGCGCTGTATGTAGTCGCATATCTTCTCTGGCGAGAGAGAAATACACTGCCGAAATGGAGGGCATCCGCCGCAACTTTCATCATAGCCGCAAACTTCTTTTCCCTCTGGTTACTTAGTTTTGAGGTATGGAATTACTTTGGCAGCCAGCTCGCTAGTTTGCCATCAGGAAGCTCTACTGCCGCCGTCGCCCTTCGGAATGCTCAAAATCTCTCCCTTACTGCTCTATGGACGATTTATGCTGTGATTCTTTTAGTCGTAGGCATCGTGAAACGCTCGCGCCCGGTAAGATTGGGGGCTTTAATTCTGCTTGCAATACCTATTGTCAAGGTCTTCGTTTACGATGTCTTTGCCCTAGAGCGGGTATACCGCATTGTCGCTTTCGTCGGACTGGGGCTCCTTCTCCTTATCAGCGCCTACCTCTACCATCGCTATAGCAAAGTCATTCGGGGTTTTATCGTTAATAAGTAATCGCCCGAAGAAATCGCGGACAAAGACCTCTTTAGCATTGACTTCCCTATCACTGAAAAAATAAGACCGAGGTGTAGATTGACCTATTGCCTTGCCGCCCTGATGTCTCTCAATTACCCGACAGAATAGGCTTACCAGTTTTGGTAGACCTCATTAGAAGGATACCGAACTCTTATTTGAGAAGAAGCATCTTATCCCGGCTCTGCAGCAGCTCCTTATCTCCTTCCAAACACGACGATGTTCTATTATCTCGTCAAACGATTTAGCGGTTTGTTAAACACCTAGATCTGGGATGCCCTTGCCTTCTCTCAGCTGACCTGATGCATCCGAAATACATCTTGCCGTACTTGATAGCCGCCTTATCATTTGCTACACTTCGGCAAGCCACACAAGAATATTCTAAATTAAAAAGGGGATAGTAGCTATGAAGTATCATACCATCCTGAGTAAGAGAGGCCTTATGAAACTGCTAGGGTTGGGGGAGAACACCGTTGCCATCGGCATAGTTTCTTCACTATACCGTGACCTTGACGAGGTCAAGGCGTCGCCGATGGCGGAGCGGAAACTACCAGGATGGATAAAGGAGGTCGATAAACCAACGGTAGAGATTGACTGGAACAAGATGAAGCGTTTCGACTCCAGCAATATCATGCTCACCAATGGTTTCGCCCAGGCTGTGGGTCCTGAGAATGCCATGAAGTCGGGAGGACGTGCTGTGCAGACGGGTACAAAGACTATAATTGAAAATGAGCCGGGGTTCACGCTGAGGGACAAGGCACTGGTCGCCGGCGGATGGACAACGTCACTACTGACAATTGAGCATGCCTTCTTAGGTCCTGGGATCACTGTTCCCTTCAATATGTCAGGCATACCCGACGAGCTTGACTACCCCCGCTACGATGGTACACCTGAGGAGAATACGCAGATGATTCGGACGGCGGCTAAACTTTATGGTGCCGCCTCCGTAGGCGTGGTGGAGCTTGACGAAAACACTCGCAAACTTTTCTACGCAAATGATGCTTGGCCGTGGGATGGCAGAAAGTGGGAGTTTGAGGATGTAGACAAAGCTTACGAGAATAAAAAGAAGAAGGTGATACCCTACAAGGCGAAATGGGTCATTGTCTACACCATTCGGATGTCCCCACCCTCACTGGCTACAGCACCGACGGCACTGGCAACAGCCGCCTCCGCATTGGCATATTCTAAGGGTACTTCGGTCCAGCTCCATCTCCAACAGTTCATAAACAGGCTGGGCTACCAGTGCTTGGCTGACGGCAACATGGGTACCTCTGGTAATAGCCCTGGCTTTGGCGTGCTGGCTGGACTGGGCGAGTTGAGCCGTTTGAACAGAATGATTTCTCCAAGATGGGGACCTTTAGTGCGGGTATTCAAGGTGATTACCGATTTGCCACTTGCTCCCACCAAGCCGATAGATGCCGGTATATTCCGCTTCTGCCGCACCTGCAAGAAATGCGCCGAGGTCTGTCCTAGCAATGCCCTTAGCATGGAAACAGAACCCTCATGGGAGGTACAGGGAGTCTGGAACAACCCTGGCGTGAAGACATACTATGAGAAAGCACCCAACTGTTTTTCACACTGGCTGAAGCTGGGAGGACATGATTGTGGCATTTGCCTTGCTAGCTGCCCCTTCTCCAAGCAAGATGGGTCGTTTATACACGATTTAGTGAGGCAGATTGTAGCTACCACGCCAGCATTTAATAAAATGTTCAGAAAGCTGGACGCCGACCCCGGCTACGGGAAGGACCCCGAAGCGTGGTGGAACCTTAACTTACCCCCGTATGGTTATAATAGCAAGCAAGGCAATTAACAGCAGTTAATAAAATAGGCAATTATAACTGGACTGGTTTTCTGGGGGCAGGTCTTCACCATGCACTTGTCTATTTGGTTATAGACTCCTGCTTCAATGCTTCAACTATTCTCCTGACCTTTTTCTTATGTTCCTCTCTTCCTATAGTGAATGAATGAGGAACCCATTCCATATCCTGCAAATTTTCTACCATGCTGGGGAGCAAATCCCAGGGAATGGATATAAGCAGCAGACCTTCTGGAAATAGTCTCCTTGACCTCATGCCGAAACTAAAAATGGGCATTGTGAAATTCAATTCGCCACTTACGTATGGGTAAATATATAGCCATGCGCAGGCTGCAACAGGTGTTCCCTTAGCGGACCACATTTTTCCGGTGGTATAGCTGCTTGCTCTCAGTAAAATTTCTGTTTGACTCGGGTTAGCGGTAACAACCAACACGTCTGGCTCGAACGACAGTTGGTCTAGGGGAGAAAAGGCGACATAGTTAACGGTACTCTTCTCAAGTTTTGGAATATATTTATAGATTCTTCTGTTGGCACGTGCTTCCTTAAAGATTTCTAATTTGGGGCCTACTTGCCCGCTTTGGAAAATTGAATCACCATCCACCATACCTAATAGCAGAGGTCCTATGCACGTGAAGTTCTCTTTTGTTACGTAAAAAGTGTTCCCACTTTGTGCTTCTACAAGCATCTCACAAAAATCCAAAATCTTATCTAACCTTTTAATTCCTTCCGGTTCAGTAGACAAGAACTTAACACCTACGGGCGGTACTTCAAAATTAAATTTATTAAATACCGATAAGTCCTGTTGGATTGAACTCATATTAACCTCCTTTTCGATTTCATAGTATGCCATGCTACATAGCTATAAAGCAAAGTTTTTTGTTGATATTCACATGTCATTTACTGCACTATATGGTGACCACAATTGACAACAAGAGTGTGCCCGGTTACCCCACTAGACTCGTCTGAAGCCAAGAACACTGCAGCAGCAGCTACCTCAGCTTCTTCAGTCGGTCTATGGAGAGAATAGTTCATAGCAATTTTGCTCATCAACTCCTCAAAAGGAACACCCGTAGCTTTGGACCTGCCCATTACAACGTTAGTAAGACGTTCTCCACTAACTGCAGCAGGACTAATGCAGTTGACCCGAATGTTGTATTCTCCCACCTCAATAGCCAGTGTCTCGGTAAGTCCAATAATACCCCACTTAGAAACACAGTAAGGACTTCTCATGGGGTACCCGAACCTTCCACCATCGCTACCTATGTTGACGATATTTCCTCTTCCGTGGGGTATCATATGCTTAAGCACCTCCCTTGCACATATCATGCTCCCGGTTAGATTAATAGCCAGTACCTCGTTCCAATCCTCCAGTCTCAGGTCAACGACATTGGCAGTAGGTCCACCAATGCCGCTATTATTGACCAATATATCGACCTTGCCATAGTCATTGAGAGTTTCGGCTACCATCCGCTGCACTTGCTTTTCATCAGAAACATCGGTTTGTATGGCTTTTGCTCTACCTCCTTCTGATTTGATCTTTTCGATGGTCTCATCTAACTTGGAAGGATTGCGGGCGGCTGTTATTACTATTGCCCCCTCAGAAGCAAACGCCACCGAGATAGCCTTGCCGATGCCTCTGCCACCACCAGTAACGATAGCTACTTTGTCTTTTAATCTCACGTGTTATACCCCCTTAAATGTTAGTTTAATGCCTATATATAATATACAATGGCTTAAACTTTTGCACAGGTATCCCATTTCAACATCGCTGGATCAGTTGACCATCAGGATACGGAAATGTAAAATAACCGCACTAATTAATATCGGCAATCTCGAGCTCGAGTTACTAGCAAACAAAGCAAGGAGGAGAAGCATGGCACGAGGTTACATGGGAAAAATTCTATTTGCAGACCTTTCCAAAAATGAACTAAAGGATGAGGTGCTCGACGAAAAGCTTTGCCGCCAGTTCATCGGTGGCTATGGCATCGGTGCCAGGGTCCTCTTCAGCCGACAAAAGGGTGGTGTTGACCCTTTGGGCCCAGATAATACCTTCGGCATTCTTACAGGACCATTCACCGGTACCCCCGCACTTTCGGGTACAAGGTTCACAGTGGTGGGGAAATCACCATTGACCGGCGGGTGGGGCGATGCCAACTCAGGTGGTTATTTCGGCGCTTATCTAAAGTTCGCCGGTTACGATGCGGTGTTCTTTACCGGTATATCGGAAAAGCCGGTTTACCTCTTTATCAATAATGGCAAACCAGAGCTGAGAGATGCCACCCATATATGGGGTAAGGATACTTACCAAACCGAAGACATACTCAAATCCGAATTGGGCAAAAATGTAGAAGTAGCCTGCATTGGCCCATCAGGAGAAAATATCTCTCGCATCTCCGCGGTTATGAGCAGGGGCAGAACCGCGGCTCGGTCCGGTTTGGGTGCGGTGATGGGCTCAAAGAAGCTCAAGGCAGTGGCAGTGAAGGGCAACATGAAGGTTCCTCTCGCTGATGAAAAAAGAACCAGTGAGCTAAGGGAAAAATATCTGGCTGAACTGGGAGGGCATATTGTCTGGTTAAAGCCTATAGGCACGCCGTTCCTCACGGTTATAAATGCAAAGGACGGTAGGTCGCCGGTCAAAAACTTTGCTGGAATAGGAGTTATTGACTTTCCCAACCCTGAACCTATCGGAGCCGACGCTGTGATTGAGCGTAGGTCGAAAAGGTTTGCCTGTTATCTGTGCCCCATTGGATGTGGAGGATATATGAAAGCAGGAACAGGAGAGTATAAATATGAGGCAGGTACACGTAGGCCGGAATATGAAACAATAGCTATGTTTGGCACCAATTGCCTCAATAACAACATTGAATCGATAATCAGGGCAGGCGATATCTGCGATCGCTATGGGATTGACACCATCTCTGGAGGGGCTACCATCGCCTTCGCTATGGAATGCTTCGAGAATGGGCTTATTACCGAGGCGGATACCGACGGTATCGAAATGACCTGGGGCAACCATAAAGCCATTGTTGCCATGACGGAAAAACTGGCTAAGAGGCAAGGTTTTGGTGCCGTTCTGGCCGATGGGGTAAAGGTGGCAGCTGAGAAGATTGGCAAGGGTGCAGATAAATACGCCATGCATATTCAAGGGCAAGAGATTCCAGCACATGACCCGAAGCATTCCTTCCACTATGCAACTGGCTACAGGCTGGATCCAACTCCGGCTCGTCATTTTACCGGCTCAGAGATGTCAATGGCACCAGCGCATCCCCAGGGGTTGTTGCCTGTATTTGACCACAAGTCCTTTGCCGGCAGGGGAGAAGTGCACAAGATAGGTAGCAACTTCAACCATACCTTGGTTTGTGCCGGGATGTGCCTTTTTGTGTACATGGCTTTTCCCACCGTTGACCCTATCGCCGATTTTATGAGGGCAGTTACCGGTTGGGACGTAAACAACGACGAGCTGCTTAGGACAGGGGAGAGAATTTCCAACCTCCGGCAGGCTTTCAATATTCGCGAAGGGTTGAACCCACTACAGTTCAAAGTTCCTGACAGGATAATCGGCAAGCCGCCGAAAAAGGAAGGCCCCCTGGCAGGAATAACAGTTGATGAGGAAACCCTGTGCAGGGAGTACCTTGCTGTAATGGACTGGGACCTCACGACAGCCAGGCCGAGTAAAAAGAAATTGCTGGAACTGGGCCTGGAAGACGTAGCTAAGGAACTCTGGCCTTAGAAGAAGACAATTTGCCACCTAAATTAGAGAGCGGGCTTAAGTTCCTCGAGCAAACAAAAGCCCGCCCCCAGAGCAAACTAGCCTGCATTTTAGGCTCTATAACAATTATTAACCCTTTTCACCTCAAGCTGGCTTTTTCAGCTTCCCTGGACCAAATGAAGAGTAATCCAGGTCATAAAATTGCCTGCAGGTGCAAAATAGACCATACTGCACACCGCCTAAAACTATTTTCGCTTCCGCGGAATCACGATAATACTTCTCGTAATTGTTTTCACGGACATAACCGAATGAACCCATGAGTTCCATCCCTCTCAGGATCAGTTCTGATATTTTCCTGGTAATAAATACATGCACAGCGTGCCCTTTAGCTACCATACTTACCGAGTCCCAAGGACCGTAAATCTCCTGATGGTCATACTCATGAGCCAGTTCCAAAAAAGAGGCTCTGGCCACAGTCAGTACCGAGGCTATCTCGCCCAATATGGCAGCCGATGAAAGGTGCTGGTTGATTGGTTTACCACCTGCCATCCTCTGTCCCGTATAGTCAAGAAGTACATCGAATGCCCCTTGTAGAATACCTGTGGCATGTGCCGAATTCAGAGGCATGGGGACAGATATGGTATTTTGGAAGATAGCCCAGGCTTCAGGCCCTTGTATTCCCCACTCCTTGGGTATCCTGACATCATCAAAGTAAGTAGAGGTGTTTCGGTCAGCCTGCATACCGCATTTGACCTCAAATTTACCATGTGAAACGCCGGGCCAGGGTTCGGGTACATAAATCAAGGCAAAGGCATCTATCCCCAATTTTGGGTCCATATTACAAACCACGCAATTGAGGTCAGATATGCCACTATTAGATGCCCAAAACTTGCTTCCGTTTATTACCCATTCGTTACCCTCGAGTTTGGCTCTCACCCCTATCGTCCTGCCCTCATTCAGTGCATTCTCAATATCAACGGCAGATTCGACTTCGCTGAAGTTCAAGCAGGCAACGGCTAACTCGCTGCCAACAAACTTGGGGGCAAATTGAGTAAAGACCGCTTTTGCCCATGCCTTCGCCTGTGGAGAAAAGGGTGCCAAGTAGGCTAAGCTAGCCGGTGTCCACCCCCAGTCGGTGCAGGCGCTGTGCATACTTATGCCATAATCGCCACGTCCCCCCTGCTCCTGCTTCAGGGCACCGACAACTATGGTACCCTTCTCCGCAAGACCACCATACTCCTCCGGTATCATGCTTTTCTGGCAACCAAGGTCCACCTGTAATTTCTTTAAGATGGGGGTAATTAGTTCTTCATGCGTTACATCATCGTCAATTTTGTCCCGAACCGGCATAATCTCCTTGTCGACAAAATCAGCAAACATCTTCTGCATCATTCGTTGCTCTTCATTAACGAAACACTCCGGGTATTGCAACTTGTACCACTGACTGGACTGGTCTAACATTTATCCCTCCCTTAAATTGTATTTCTTGTCAAACTCTGTTTATTCAGAATCTACCTTTTTCGATTAATAGATGCCCTAATTCATTACCCTCCTTCCCTCACCCTTTTTCAGCCGGCGCATTTTCAGATTAATAGATTTCTTCCCCGGACAGGATATGAGCGTTTTTGACCATCGGCATCCATTTCGCCAGAAAGTCCTGGAATTTCTGCGACGGGGCATCTTTCTGGCGGAATTCATCCAAACTGTTCAGATGCAGGATCCCAACGTATTTAAAAGGAATCTCTCCTGTCGCGGCTCCCGTTATCTTGACCAGCTCGAATTTCTTGGCCGACGACAGGCTATCAAGTAGAGGGCCTTTCTCCTTGGTAACAAAATCCTTGTACTGTTCATCAGTTACATTATCTGCCAGATTGTAAAGAATAATTTCCTTCGCCATTTTTGCTGCTCCTTACTTAATATTTCAGTTTCGCTATGCTCGACCTGACCCAGATGTTACTATAGAAATTTCTACCTGTCAATGTAATCATTGACATTTCAAACATTATGTTTTAATCTTACAAAACATTCGAGGTTTCCTGTCTGAGCTAGCAAAATACCTGTCGCAAATACGCCTTTTTAAGGTGGGTATCATAAGGAAAAAGGAGGAAATACGTGGAGAAAAAAGAAGCCTCAGTGATTGACTGGGCAAAACTTACCCAGGAGATGGAGTGTTTGCTTCGCCTAAAAACAAGCCCCGTTGCCTACAAAAGACTGGAGAAAATGGAGGAGCTGGAGAAAATACCGGGGGTGATGCGACTTAATCGCAAAACTTCTTATTGCCAGGCACCAGCGCTGGCTCGAATGGTAGGCATGACCGTGGGGTTAACAAGAGACAACCTCGGTGAGCGCTGTGCTCGAATCTGCGGTCTAGCAGCTACTACCGAAAAACAGGTCTCCTGGGAGGCAAATGCCTTCGCAAATACCTGGTTTGCCACAGCGGAAGAAGCCAAAAAACAAATGGCGGCATATCCCTTGGTTCCACCCGGAGAGGCCATTGTGCTCGCCCCACTAGCTTCCGGGAAATTTGACCCCGATGTTATCTTAATCTACGGTAACCCTGCCCAGATGATGTTGCTAATGAACGGCCTCCAGTTCAAAGACTACGAGCGCTTTCAGTTTTTCTTCATCGGCGAAGGAGCTTGTGCCGATGGATTAGCTCAATGTTATACGACTGGCAAGCCTGCCTTGGCTATTCCATGCATGGGAGAGAGGGCATTCGGCACCGTTACCGAGGATGAACTGGTTCTGGCATTGCCACCGGGAATGATGGCGAAGGCGGTAGAAGGATTGCAAGCCCTTCGGGGCAGAGGAATTGGATACCCTATTATGTATCTCGGACCTCTGTGCGATCCCTCTGCAGTGCTCACACAAATATATCCCGATTGGTACAGTCACTGACCTCAGATAAGAGAGCAGGTGACTGGATTTGAACCAGTACCCATCTAGCCACGGACTTCCGAGCCGCTAACCCTGCCCGTTGAGCAGGCCAGCGCAATCGGCTCTTGATAGACTGACCCAACTGAGAAAAGGCACAGCACATGGCTTTAATGTATAATGTCCCCGAGCAAAAGTGGCACGTGGCGATAGGGGATGCTCGCCTTTTCTATTAAACAGAAGAAAGGAATTTTATGAGAGAAACAAGCTACCGACCGGGAACACTTACCCCAAATTTTTACCTGCTAGGTACTCCGCTATATCCGGCCTACCTGTCTATGGGAGAGCATGGGATGATTATCGAAGGAGGCATAAGTGCTACTGCTGGTTTACTTATACAGCAGATAAATGAACTGGGCATTCCACCGGAGCGCATAAAGTACATCGCTCTGACTCACACCCACCCCGACCATATAGGAGCCATACCACACCTGAAGAAGCTGTGGTCTCATCTGAAAGTAATAGGCGGCTCAGTAGCTGCGAAACTATTGCAAAGAGAGGAAGCAGTTAAAGAGTTTCTCCAGGTTGACAGCAGTATTAACGAGAATCTGCTTGTCAGGGGTGAGATTGCAGAGTGGCCACCCGATCTCGAGAATTACGCCTTTGAAGTCGACTGGATAATCAACGAAGGAGAAAAAATCGACCTCGGCTCAGGAATCGTTTGGACTGCTTATGAGACACCTGGTCATTCCTCTTGCCATGTCTCTTACCACAATCAAGACGAAGGGGTAGTAGTCATAGGTGACGCTACCGGACTATACGACCCGCTGAGAGATATTTTTTGGCCGAACTATTTCAACTCTCTTGAGGCTTATTGTAACAGCATCAGAAAGCTTGCCACCTTACCCGCCAGCACAGGTGTCCTGAGCCACAACTACCTTCTGGGAGATTTCAAACACCATTTTCAGAAAGCAATGAAAGCTACCGAATCATATCATTCAAAAATGCTGGAAAGGGTAAACAAAGGGGAAGACCCGGACAAAGTTGCACTGGATACGGCAAAATGGGTATACACCTTCACCAACCTCCAACCCTTTCAGGTAATATACAGTTTGAGCAGACTCATGCTCAAACGTTCTCAAGCCGTTGCCAATGCAGAAGGCCTGTTCGCCTTTCCATAAAGTGAAACTATGTAAATTATAGCTTTAGCATATAGCTAAGTTTAAATACTATAAGCCTATTTAATTGCCTTTGTAAGCACAAGGAGGTAAAAATGATTGAGAAAATCGAGATCGACAAGGCAAAGAGGAAGAGAATAATTGAGAAAGCGGGGCATCTTGCAGATGAAATCGGGCTAAAATACATGGCCTGCGCCCCAGCTACTTTTGGAGCAATATGTGATGCGTTTAGGTCTGAGGGTATAGAGTTATTTTCACACGAAACACAAGAAGCGATAACCCAAGGAATGATAGGGCTCCACGGTGGTATAGCCATGACAGGAGTCGGCACCTGTGGAGCTGTTACCGCTTCTACCTTTCTTATAAGTTATGTAGTTGGCGTTACTACCGAAGAACTATCGAAAGATGGTAATCTTAATTATGCTGCAGCTGTTCCTGCAGTGGAATACGTAATCGATAGATTTGAGGAGGATTACGGCGCTTTAGATTGTCTTAGAGTACGCTATAATCGAGTTCAGAGGGCTTATGACCTTCTTGATCCCGATGCTAGGATACTGGAGATGACTTTTGCTATGTATGAAAGGGAAAAATGTGGAATGACTGCGCCTAATTTCAAGGGGGGGCGCGATCAGACGCCACCTGTGAGAGGGGCACGTTGGGCAGCAGAGGCAATTTGCGATTTATTAGGGATGGAACCTGAAGAGCGGAAGGAGCTTCCGCCACATCTAAAGGGCTTGGGACCCCAAGAAATGGAATCGAAGCTCAAGAAAGTTGTCCAAGTATTAAAAGAAATGAATTACGGACGCCCTAACGAGAAGATTTCTTACCGTGATTACCGAACTCTGAAACTGAAGGGGAAAAAGGGATTGGAAAAGAAAAGGCTGGGTTCAGTAAGTGCGCCACATCCAAAGAAGTAAGGATATGGGACTCCTGAAGAAAAATCCGAAGGCTGGAAAATCCCTATCGTTTCAAAACTGCTAAAACTTAGTCTCTCTGCCGGGCTGCCTCATGGGCAATCTACTTGCCCAACTCCTCTTTACTCAGCTTCTGTAATTCCTCTATGTTAGCTCGCTCCCGTTCTAGAAACTTTTCTCTACCCTCTGTGTATGACGGAAGAACCCATTTCATTTCCTGCAGGTTTCGCGTTATAGTCGGTATCCAATGATAAGGGATAGATATCAGTATCCATCCCTCTTCAAATACCTCTTTTGCTCTCATACCAAAGGCCAGTCCGGTAGGCGTGTAATTCACTTTGCCGCTTCGATATGGATAAATGTAAAGCCAGGCACATCCCAGTACACCTGTTGTCTTGGACTCCCGTATCTCGCCGGTGGAATAGCACATTGCCCTCAGCACGATTTCTGCCTGGCTGGTATTGGCTATAAGGATTAAGAGGTCCGGCTCGAATGTCAGCTTGTCTAATGTGGAGAAAGCGACATAGTTAACGATACCCCTCGGTAATTTGGGAAGTTGTTGATAGAGGCTGCTGTTAGCTCGCGGCTCCTGAAAGATTTCGAGTTGAATTCCTATTTTTCCAGCTTCGGCGAATGTGGGCAAATCCTCCATTCCCAATAGTGCTTTTCCCAGGCAAGTCTCGTTCTCCTTAGCGAAGTAAAACGGGGTTCCCCTTTGCTGTGCTTCTTTGAGCATTTCACAGAAAGACAGAGCCTTGTCTATCTGCTCTATTCCTTCTGGTCTGGTGAGCAAGAATTTGACACCTACAGGTGGCTTTTCAAACTTAAATTTCTCAAATATGGATAAATCAGTCTGCAGCGGTCTCACATTAATCCCCTTTAAAAACATATTTTCTGGCTTGTAAGTCCTGATGAAGTCTTTACAGTGAATAAATCAACGGCTTGTATCGGGAATACATTAATCAAGTAATTAGATCAAGTTATCACTCCTTTCACTGGTTTGATTAGGTAACTATTGTTGTGCCTTATACCCCTTTGATTCTTTACGAAATTCACAGTTGGAGCAAATATCCTCATTACCATATGCTTGACAGTAAGTCCCTTCCTCTTTCCAGCATGGTTTGGCACACTCAACAAGCTTAGAACGATGCATACAGGCAGGGCAATCATCCAACTGCCAACAAGGGTAAAGCCGTAGATAATGACGTACTGCTGGTAGGGTCAGCCTTTCTGCTATTAACCCCTGAATGAATCGCAACCGTTTCAAATCGGTCTCAGAATAAAATCGCCGGCCGCTTCGCCTTTGTGGCTTAACTGCCCCATATTTTTCCCATACACGAATAGTTTCAGGATGCACATTGAGCAAATCTGAGACAACACCTATCGAAAATACTGGCAGATCCTTCATCATCTTTGACTTCAAATATTCCAAGTTGATGATAGTCTATTGTCAATTTATGACTTAACAATGGTTGTTTATAAGCTAAGCACGCAACACGTTGATTTTTATACAAATGAATCGAATATTACTAAATAACATAATCTGGAGCCTTTGCCTTCTCTTGACAAAGAAATTACTTGATAGTAACATTCAGCCAGATTACCTAAATATTATCATTTAATTCAGTTATATAATATTATACAATCGTCTGTGATTAGATTCAATTTGCTTCACGCTAAATACAGCAAATGGGGGTGACGGAAATGGGCTGATAGAAATTATTTACAGGAGACTATTACTTTTCATTTTATAAGGAGGTCCCAATGAAAGGAAAAAGGTTATTACTACTTTGTAGCATCGGCTTGGTTGCAATTCTAGCAACATTACCCATTGTCGGTTGTACTGCACAGGCGCCGACACCACCATCGACACCCGAAGCGAAGACTTTGCCCATAGGCATGATTCTAGGTATGACGGGCTTTTTCTCAGTACGTGAAATCCCAGATATGAATCAGACCCAATTTGCTGCGGACATAATTAATGAGCAGGGCGGGATTACTGTTAATGGACAGAAATACATGGTTGAGCTTGTCGTCGAAGACACCAGGAGCACCATGGACGGCGTCACCGCTGCGGCTAATAAGCTAGTCTATGATAAGGGAATTAAGTTTATTATAGGGCCAACTGCGTTCTTCGCTGCAGCAGCAGGACCGGTATGCGATCCGAATGAAATACTTCGTGTTATTACCTGGTGCGTGAACACTCCGGGAGAAGTGGATGGGAGCACACCCTATGCATTTCTGGGTGGTAATGGGAGTGTACTAACATCTGGTGCTGCCACTAAGTATCTTAAGCAGGCCTATCCCGATGTTAAAAAAGTAGCCATTGTCACCCCTGATGATGGTGCTGTGCCCTATGTAATACCAATAGCCAAAAATCTATTGGCGGCACAGGGGATATCCGTTGTTGGTGAGGCAATTGCCTACCCCAACGAAATGCAAGACTTCAGCCCTATTGTGGCAAAATTAAACGCAATTGAAGAAGCGGATGCTATATTTATGCAAAATGGTCTTGTCCCACATATGGGTGCCATCGTTAAGGGTCTACGAGAGTCAGGCAACTACAAGCCCTATGCTGGTTCTCTGCCTGCGCGCATAGGTCAAGTTATGACCATTGCCGGCGAGGAAGCAATGAAAGACGTGTTTTCAATTGCTTATACACCCACCGATCCTAATATACCACCTGTGGCCAAAGAAATAATCGATAGGACTGTAGCCCAGTTTGGAGCGGATTATCAATTGGAGATGTCAGGACCCAATTGCCTTTGGATTCTAAAAGAGATGATTGAAGAAGCCCAAAGCCTTGACCCAACTGTGGTAAAAAATACGTGGGAGTCAACGGATCAGGTTGAAACCATTTTTGGAACGGCGAAGATATGTGGTGATGAGACTTTCGGGATTAAGCACCATGTTGTGGCTTCACCTCAGACAGTACAGATATTAAAGGATGGCGTTGAGACCTCCGCTGGCTGGATAGATATCGGTGTTATCCCCTAACTAACTGTTTTTGTACTGTGACACTTCGGGGTGGGGGGAAATAACTCCCACCCCGTTGAGTTTGAGTGAGCCGAATTAAGCAGCAGGAACAAGCTTTATATGGAACTGATAGTAGCAACGTCAACCAATGTTTTGATATTGTCAGCCATGTACATATTGGTGGCGCTGGGTTTCGCTTTCCTTTTTAACATGCTGGGGATACTCAATCTTGCCCATGGTGCCATCTACATGATCGGCGGTTACATCGGATTGGCATTTATAACGGCATTGGGTCTTAATCAGTGGGTGGCATTGATACTTACAGCAATAATAGTAGGTGCGTTTGGGATATTCCTGGAAAAGTTCTGCTTCCGTCCCTTTGTTGGTGATTTTAACCGCATCATAATGATATGCGTGGTTATAACGGTGGTTCTGCAGACTGGCGTAAATATTATTGCGGGAACGCAAGTGTTATCGTTACCACCATTTATCGCCGGTGTTCTCAGGACCGAACATTTTTCGATTAGCTATGAGAGAATTGCAACTTTTGCTATTGGTGCTGCCCTCCTGGGGATAATAATCTGGTTCGTAAATCGGACGAGATGGGGCCAGCAAATGCAGGCTATTTCTCAAGATATAGAGGGAGCCTCTCTGCAGGGTATTAATGTCCACCGCATTACTGCTCTTGCCTGTTTTATGGGGTGCGCATTAGCAGCAATAGCTGGATGCTTGGTAGGGGCTTATTTGTGCTTAGGCCCTTTTATGGGGGATTTCATGCTGCTAAAAGTCCTTATGCTGGTTTTCCTGGCTGGGATAGGCAGCATCAGCGGTATCTTTATTGCTGGTCTTGTCCTAGGTTGCCTGGATTCCATATTGCCACTGTTGATAAGCGGTGCTGCTAGTGATGCCATTGCCGTTGCCATAGTCGTCATTCTTCTTCTGTTCCGTCCACAGGGTTTCTTTGGGCATGAGGCATGATGACCAAGGATTATTGATAGCGGATTATAGATTGTGAGTAATAATCAGATTTCTACATCTACACTCCCTAAGTCTAAAATAGGTAGGAGAAAATGGGCCAAGCCTGCTGTTTATGCTGGGTTGGTATTCATTATAGCCCTACTTCCGGTATTCCTTAGCTCGGTCTATATACTACATATTCTTATTCTGACTTTTATATACATTATTGCCGCTGTCAGCATGCGCACAATAACTACCTCGGGTCAGTTTCCTCTCGCTCATGCCGCTTTCATGGGCATTGGGGCCTATCTTGCCGGTATGGCATCGAAATGGCTCGGCTGGTCACCCTGGCTCACCATCCCAATGGCGGCCTTGGCTACAGCAGTCGTCGGGGTGTTGGTGGGGTACCCATTTGCCAGACTGAGGGCACTGTATTATGCCATGGGTAGCCTGTTCTTCGGTATAGGGGTAGTTCAGATAATTTATGCGGGCGGAGTCTGGACCGGCGGTTATAGCGGTTTCACCGCCATCCCGCCACTATTCCCCTTCGGTACCCCTAAGGTGTCTTATTACTATTTCTTTTTAGGGTTAGCCCTGGTCAGCATTATAGCCCTTTATAGATTTGAGTTTTCCCGCATTGGCACGAATTTGAAGGCTATTGCCCAATCACACCTGGTTGCCTCCAGTGTTGGTATTAATGAAGGTTGGTACAGAGTTCTAGCTGTGGGTGTGGGGTGTTTCTTTGTTGGTCTAGCCGGTGCTGGCTATGCTCACTACAATTCGGTACTATCACCCGCTAGCTTCGGCTTCATGGCAACCCTGTGGCTCGCTATGTATGTACTCATAGGGGGGATAGGTAGCTTCGCTGGGCCCATCATCGGAACCGCTATTCTGGTTTTAATGCCTGAATTTTCCCGCGATTTGAAAATATACTCTCCCTTTATTTCTGCCCTTATGTTGGGAATCGTCGTCTACTTAATGCCCCAGGGTCTTGTTAGTTTGCCACGGCTGGTCAGGTCATGGTACTTAGAGCGTAGAAAAGAGAAAAAGATTGCCCAAGTTTCTTGAAACTAAAGGATTAACCAAACAATTTGGTGGTTTAACTGCTGTTAACCAGTTTGACATGTATGTTAACAAAGGGGAAGTGGTTGGTTTAATTGGCCCCAATGGTGCTGGGAAACTACCCTCTTCAATTTAATAACCGGCGTCCTTCGGCCGACGGAAGGGAGGGTAATGTTTGAAGGAACAGATATAACTGGCAAAAAACCACATGAAGTTGCCGGGCGGGGAATAGGCCGGACTTTTCAGCTAAACCCTCTTTTCGGTGATTTTACTGTCCTTGAAAATGTAGTGGCATCGTTTCATCTTCACCCAAGGTCAAGTTTGCTGGATATATATTTCAATACAACTACCTATCGTCGTAATGAAGCGTACATCTTGTGACAAGCTCTGGAAATCTTGAAGCTGGTGGGACTGGATAAAGTTAAGGACGAGCTGGCTAAGAATCTACCTCACGGGTATCAGAAGATGCTTGGCATTGCTAGAGCCTTGGCGGTTAAACCCAAATTGCTATTACTGGATGAGCCTTCACTTGGATTAGCTCCTATAGTAGTTGAGCACTTGGGTGAGGTTATAAAGGATATTAATCAAGAGGGAGTTAGCGTTTTTTTGGTAGAACAGAATATTCCTTTGGCTCTCCAAGTAGCTACCATGGGTTATGCGCTACAGGTTGGCAGGATTGTTCTAGAGGGTAAAATCGACGAATTTAAGTCTACTGAGATTGTCAGGAGAGCATACCTAGGAGCATAAACTGCCAACATATTTCCCAAGGAGTGAAAGTAACCCTCGCTATCAGACATTAGCGGAAAGTTAACACCAGCACCACTGCTGCGGCTAAAACAAGCACCGCCATAACCACAATCGCAATCAAACCAGCATTC
>Ga0209636_10001467_pt1 | contig 23899 bp, 67 predicted proteins | sample DeeMarSWOR152_54_FD_187464 | JGI IMG/M metagenome (GOLD analysis project Ga0209636, IMG submission 187464) | Marine sediment microbial communities from White Oak River estuary, North Carolina - WOR-1-52-54 (SPAdes) (version 2) | ecosystem: Environmental > Aquatic > Marine > Intertidal zone >...
CAGAACTCAAAGAGATTGTACAAAGATACAAAAGAGTAAATCAAAAATTGGCTCAAATCGAAAAATCTTTGGATGGTATTATTAGTGCTCAGTTAGAATTATTTGTGATTGGCACACACTTGATTGGAACTACAGTGGGTGAATCATTAAAAAAGATCCAAGATTTTACGTTTTGTAACTCATTGAGAAAGGATATTAAGAAAACTCGAACAAAAGTAAATCAAAGCATTCGATATTTCGATAAACCAAAAAAGTATTTTTATACTTGAGGAAAAAGAAATGAAGAAATTGTTGAGTTTCATTTTGTTTACTATTATAATCTTATTGTTGACTCCATGGATCTTAGGAATGAGTGGTTGGCTTTTTAGCAAACTTCCCTATTATTTCAACTATTTTGAGTGGGTGATTAAATTTTTTATTGGAGGTTAAAATGGAAAGACTAGATGAAATGAAGTTGTTGATTTTAAAAGCTAGAATAACTGTTTTGGAAAACATTTTGTTAGAAAAGAAAATAGTTAACGACGAAAAAGAACTTGAGAAAATGTTTTTAAATGAATGCAGACACCTTGACGTTCCGGAGAATTAAATATGTTGATTAAAAAACGGTCTAAACCAAGAGTTGATAAGATACAAATGAAACTCTTAAATGAATCTAGACGAGAAATAAAGAAACTATCAAAGAAAATAAGACCAAAAGAGAAACTTCTTAAACTTCTTTTTCACGTTTTTGTGATACATAACATATTAACTAACTTTGAGGAGTAATTGATATGGTATATAGAGAAGTAAGTATGAAAAATTGTATATGTAAAAATTGTGGAGCAAAATTTCATTATTGTGGATCTTGTGGATATGAAAGGGCTTGTGAAGCAGGATTTTGTTCGGATGAATGTTTGGTAAACTCAACTCAATATAAACAACATATACAGTTGATAGATGACTTTTTGTCTAAATTAACAAAAGAACAACATCTTCAATTACAGCAAATTTTAGACAACTATAACACATACGAATTTGTTTTGGATAGTAAGTTGACTGACAAATTAAAGGAGCAACAAAATGGGAATGTTTGATTCATTATATATTACATGTCAATGTGAAGAACAAATAGAGTTTCAGTCCAAAGCTGATAAGTGTTTGCTAAACTCTTATAGTTTACATGATGTTCCCAAAAGTATTGCTGGAGATTTAGATGGACAAATTGAAAGATGTCCTAAATGTGGGCGAAGTTATCAAATTGTAGTACACATGATGGTTCAAGCAATACTTTATAGTGGACCAGATAAAGATGATTAACAAATGTCAACATTAGTTAAAACTATCACTTGGTTACTACTTTCAACTCTAGCACTTTTGGGTGTTTCCTATGAGGGAGAAGATTATGACCGAAACTAAAAAATATTGTGTTTCTTATGTTGAATCCTTTGTACGTGAAGCTGTTATTAAAGCATCAACCAAAAAGGAAGCTGTTGAAAAAGTAAAAGAAGTTGTTGGAGATGTCATTTCCAATATTGAAGTTTGGGAAGTTTGAGTAAACATACTAAACACTTTTTCGTATTATAATTGTAAAAGATATTGCGAATAAATTTATGTTGCTTATTCAAACAATAGATAGAACACAACAGATTGGAGCGACAAGAGTCAAGATTTGTTTTGGCCGTAGAATTCATTTTACTGTTCGTCACAAGGACACAAATTTGTTTAGAGAATTGGTTAAGAGTGGGAAAACAATACTTAGTATTTTTGGTTCAAGAACAGTAAAAGATAAACCAGTTGCAACCTATTTTGAAGTAACAAGTATAAGAGAACCAATTCCAAATATACACAAAAGTAGTTATTGGGGGTTACCTAAAATTAAAGCAAAAGGTAATATTTTAGACAATCTTCAATTGTTATTGAAAATGAAACAACAAACATTGGGGAGTTAATAATGAATTCAGTGGTAGTAGCAATTGGTGGAGCTTGTGTTGCTATTGCTATTTTGTTGGACACAATGAGTTATTGGAGACAAATAAAAAAGACACTCAGAACCAAAAAGTCAGCACAAGTTTCTTCAACTCAATATCTTTATAAAATAGCCAAAGCATTGTGTGCAATGACTGGTCTTGCTATTTACTTAAATTGGGTTGGTTTTGGAATTGAAGCTGTGATGCTTTTGGTTTATATTATATCGTTGGTCGTAGTTATCAAATATAAACCAAAAAGATGGACTCTATTTGGTCCTTATAAATCATTGAAGAGGGGTCAAAAACGGAATTGGAAATACAAAAAAGTAACTGATGATGAAAAAGAAAAATAGAGAAGGAACCATAACTGATATTGTAAATGGAAAAACCAAAGAAGTAAAATGGGTTGGACATTGGAGTACTGGAGAAACAAAAGGAGTTACAATTCCTCTTAAGCTTCTTCCTAAAATGAATATTGAAGTTGATAGAGTTTACCGAATTCAATTTGATTATGTGGATAATAGACACAATCACCATGTTGACTCTTTTGTTATATTTGATGGTATTGATGGTATTGAAGATCCATTTGACAGACGAAAAAGTTGTAGGTATGCAAGATTCAGATCAATTGATAATCTTAAAGTATTAATGTTGTTAAAAGACGAACGAAAGGATACACAAAAGATTTTGAAAAAGGTAATTAGATGTTTGCAAGAAAAACAACAATGTGAATCGATGCAATGGTGTATATTAAATGAAAAAGTATAAACACTACGATAGAGTTTTCGAGCTTTCGATTCATACTCATACACCAAGTAAGTGGTTGACGTTAGACTTACATAGAGATGATGTTTGGCAAGGAAAATTTGATAGGCAAGGTATAATGTGGAAGAGAGCCAGTAAACGATCTTTGAAGAAAGCCGTAAGTATATTAAGGAGATTGTTGAATGCTTGAATACTTACAACCAGTTAAAATATTAAAAGATGTAATAAAATCGTATGCCGCAATTACGATTAAAGATCGTGGTGATAATTCTAAGTTTAAAGTTTTGGGTCCAACAAAGATGTCTAATGGAAATGAACTTGATAATCTTGTTGATATTTTAATTCCGAAAGGTTCAATTGGTTTTGTCAAAGAGTTCATCATTCGTCAAACAGAATATTTGGTCCAAATTCATTTTCCATTAGGCAAAAATGGAAAATGCATTGAAGGTACCCGAGTGTATTTTTACGAACCATATCAATTTACTACAAAATTAACAAAGGAAGAAAAGAACTTCGTCAAAAAAGAATTTCTTCGACAATGTAGTTTACACTCAATCTTTTGGGATCAATTTAAAGGTGACAATTTTAAATTGCTTGCTAAAGTTAAGAGGTTATTTGAATGAAAGAACAAGAAATGGCACAAAATAATTTAATCTTCAAAGCTATTGTTGGTTCTAAACTTTATGGAACTAGTACAGAAAACTCAGATGTTGACCACGTTGGAATTTTTATTCCAAACAAAGATTATGTATTAGGTTTGAAAACTTGTGAACAAGTTGAAATCAAAACCAATTCGTCTGATTCAGGAAGACGAAACACAAAAGAAGATAGTGACACAACTTTGTATTCTCTTCCTAAATTTATTAAGTTGGCAACAGAAAATAATCCAAACATTTTAGAGATCTTCTTTGTTACCGAACCTGAGTATTGCAATGAGTATGGTAAAAAGCTGATCGAATCTTACCCTTATTTCATTTCAAAGAAATTAGTTCCTAGGTTCTTGGGTTATGCTAAAGCACAGAAATTAAAAGTGTTGAATAAAAATCCAATTGGAGAAAGAAAAAAGTACATTGAACAATTTGGATATGATGTTAAATTTGCCTCTCATATTATTAGATTGTTAGCAGAAGCTTTAGATCTTTTAAACTTTGGTGCTTTATCGTTTCCATTGACTTGGAGTACATTTATTAGAGAGATCAAAGAAGGAAAACATAGTTGGGAATATGTTTTGGAATATGCTAATCAATTGGAAGAATTAATCAAACATGCAGAAGAAGGAACAAAGATTCCAAACAAACCAGATTTTGATGCTATTGAAAACTTACAAATGAGTTTGTTATCATCTTGGTGGAGTTCAACATGTCAATAAATTTAGGACCAGTGTTGACAAACCTCAATAATGATAAAAACACAAAAGAACCATTTCATTATGTTCTCTGTCCCAAATGCAACAAAGAAATTAAATTAGGAAAGGTTAAACAAGCTTTTATTGGTAAAGTGAGATTACAATATAGATGGAGAGCAATCAAAAGAGCATTACAGATTCTTTGGCGTGCTTTGTGTGGATGGGAGTTAACTTACGAATGGAGAAATTGGAATGATGAATGAACCATTTGCAGAACTTTTAAAAATATGTGGAAATCTTGAACTCATAACAAGTGGTGGTGATTCTTCTAGTGAACTTAAGATTCATGAATCAAATCCAGATAGGTTAACACCATATGATATTGCAAAAGCCCTTCGTTATATATTTCAAATGTTAGGACGAATAAGAGACAAACTTGAATTATATGAACGAACATTTGCAACACTTTTTGGAAATGAAGAACACAAACAAAAGTTTTTAGAGTATTTACAACAACACACAACTATGGATAATTTTGATTTTGTTCAACTTACTAACGCAATTAACAAAATAAAGAAAGGAAACAAAAATGGACAACCTAAATCCTAATTTATTAGTCATTTTGGTTTTTGTTGGAATGTACGTTGTTGTTGGGAGTATCCTTTATATTTTAGGTTTAGTTGACGACAATTGGGAAAAAATAAAAGAATTGTTGGAGAAACATTTATGAGTAGATTAAGTAAAGAAATTGAAGAAAACTTGATCAAAGATTATGGAGACCAAGCATATCATAAAGGAATTCATGAGTTAACAATTGGGACAATTATTGGTATGAATAAAAAGTATTTGGGACATATTGCAAAAGCAGTTCAATCATTGATGCAAAAGGGTTATCACAAACATAAAAAAAATGACAATCAAGAAACTTCAAAAAATATTAAAAGAACATAGTATAAAGAATTGGAAGGTTAAAATTGCTCCCTATTTTGAGAGAGTAAAAGATGGAGCAATCTTAGTTGGTGGTTATACAGCTTTTGATCACAAAACAATTTTTTTAACAGAAGACATTTTAGAAAAGAATGCAGATGAAATAATAACGAAGTTATTTCTTCACGAAGTTGCTCATGTGATTGTGGGGAAGAAAGCAAAACACAATTATCAATTTAGAAAGGTAGCAAAACAAATTGGCGGATATCCAAATCATACATTAGCTAAGGAAGTACAAGTTGTAACAAAACAAGAATTGTTGGAGAAACAAGAGGAAGTTTTAGGATCTCAAATTTGGAATTTGCTAGTTGGTAAAAATAGATGATCAAAGATATTTTAGCTGTGTTGGGTATTTTATTTGTTGTTTATTGGTTAGGATTTTTTATTGTATTCTTTTATTTGAAAAAGATTTACTATTGGTGGAGAAAGAAAACATTTAAACCCTTTCCTACAAGGAGGAATAATGAACAGGAAAACAACGATTGAATTAACACAAACTGAATTAGAAACATTGTTACGATGGGCCATGGGATCACTGTGGTTTGTTTTAGGAGATGACAAACTTGAAGAGAAACTTAAAAAAGAACATGCAAAACTTTTAAAACCTAAAAGGAAGAAGAAATGACATTAGTACCAAATGAAAAAGGAAGTCCAAATGCAAAACAGTTCCCAGTAACTGTTATTGATGCTGTTACAAAAGAAGAACATGATGGAGTAATTTTAGAGGAAATAGAAAATGATTATCATACAAATGTAACAGGTCGATGGCCACTAGGAGGATCTTCAAGTACAACAAAATCGAGAGTCGTTTGGAGAGTAACAGTAGATGTGAAAGAGTTAACTCGATGGGACTTAATGGGAATTTGGTACGGCGATCCAATTATTGTTAAAGGAAAAGAAATTGAACAAATGTGTGGAACTGTCGATGATGTTTCTCAAAGTGGATTAACAAATAATGCAAGAAATTTTACTTTGAGACCTATTGAAGATAATTTTTATTTTCTTAATTGTTTAAATCATAGCAAAGCATTTTGGAGACATTTTAGATTAAAGGTGGAAGATTATGTTAGGAAGAAAGAAGTTCTTTGACCATTGTGATGTTTGTAAAAAAGTAACTCTTCATCAAAAAGAAAAACTATGTACAGAATGTGGCGTGGGGTTAATAAGCATTAGAAAATACAAAGCAGGATACGTGGTGAAAAAAAGAATATGTGATGGGAAAGAATACCATTGTAAAAATTTTAAAATGGAAGATGCTTATAATTTTGATGGTCAATATATAGGTAACACAAAAGATGCTCGTACATTATGTAGAAAATATGGAATCAAACCAGAACTTGCAGATCCATCAGACAATACTTGTTCAATAGGATTTAGTGAGAAACATCAAAAGTGGTATGGATGGAGTCATAGAGCCATTTATGGATTTGGTATTGGTTATATTACAACAGAGAATTCTATCTGTTGTGAATCTGGTTACACACCAGAATATTTAAAAGAACATCCAGAAGAAGACAGAAGAGTTCCAGTAGGGTTTGAGGTAAAAACATTAGAAGATGCAAAAAAGTGTGCAATTGCATTTGCAGAATCTGTTTCCTAGGAGAAAATATATGATCACCAAAATAAGTCCTAGGATTTTATTAGGACTGCGATTAGGTTTTCTTTTTGGATTTGCCATTGGTTTTATTTTAGCATTGTATTTGGTTGGAATCTTTGTTGGATAAATAAGGAGTAAAAATGAGTAACTACTCAATGAGGTCAGCATTACTTGAACAAGCACTTCGCAAACTTGTTGATAAGTTAGACAAGATTAATAGTGATCCGTCATATCAAAGTATATGGACATTAGCCGCCGCCCATGGAATCATATATGATGGACCAAATTATGAAAAAGAACTTCGAAGAGCAAAACAAGCATTGAAAAAAGATAGATGCTGACAAATTAAATTAAAGTATTTTATGTAAACAAAAAGGTTCACTTCCAGTATATATAAAGAACCAACGGAGGTGGATTATGAGTGTTGTTCTTGAATATCATACAAAAGTAGGAGATACAAACGTAGAACTCATTATGTCAAATAATAGTGGTTCCTACACAATTAGAGCTCTTCAGAATGGCAAGAAAATTGCTGATTACCGAACACAATATTCTGGTGAAGCAATTGACTTTCTAAAGGAAATAAAAGACACAATTGTGTCTGCACGAAAGTTAATATTGGAAAAAGAAGCAACAAGGAAATAATGACAGCTGAAGAATATTATTGGTACAAAGGAAAACAGTCTGGTTTTCCAGATTGTTGTATTAAACATTTTGTAGAAAATGTAGATTCATCTTATTGGAAAACTTATCTTATTTACGTTGAAGCAATGCATATAATGGGTGATTATACAAATCACAAACCTGGGTATATTCCGTGTCCCAATTGTTTGAAGGAGAATAGAAAACTATGAACGAACGATTAGAACAAATTCGTAAAACAATTAAAGCAGGATTTGCTATTAACAATGAAGATGCTAAATTTTTGTTGGAAACGATTGATGAATTGATAGAACCAAAAGACAAAATCAGTTTGTGTGGGGATTGTTATTGTATGACCAAAACAGTTGATGGTAAGTGTGGAAAATGTAAAGGAGAGAAAAAAATTAAATAAATGGAAGCAGATAATTTTAAAGTTGTACAAATGATTTCGAAGGTGAAGAAACTTCATGCTCGTGGTGAAGATGTGTTTGTTATACAATATCCTTCAGAAGTAACAGGAGAAGTTTTACGAGCATATTACAAAATGGTTCAAAATTGGATAAAGGGTACAAAGAAAAATATTCATGTTCTTTGGTTACCCAAATCATTTAGAGTAAGATTCTTTTCAGGAAAGAAATAAATGTGTTTACATAAACTTTGGAACAATTTTAAAGAAAATTGGCCTCTTTGGACATTTATATCTATAATGATAGGTATATTAATTTTAGGAATTACTTTTGCCATATTGAGTGGAATAAAACACAATGAATGTATAAAAAGATATGTTAATAAAGGTTATGACAAACCAACATTTGAAAAGTTTTTAGATCATGTTGTGAATGAAGACTATCCTTGTAATTGTTTTGAAAAAGACGAAGGTCTTCAAAGATTGTATAAAATATATGTGGGGGAACATGAAACAGTATCTATTAACAGATCTGAGGACAGGTAAAGTTTACAAACTTGAAAATCCCTTTGGATATTGTTTTGATAAGGGAGATTTTGAATTCAGAGCTCTTAGGTTAGCTCAAAAGATTTGGAATCCATTTGATCCTTTGTTTTTTGCTCAATTTATTCATACTCTCTCAAAAAGAGTGAAAACAAGATTGTACAAGTTGCAAACAGAAGATGGAAGTATGTTTGTAAAACTTGTTGGAATAGAATGTGGTCCTCATTCAAATCACTCACTTGTTTGTTCTAATGTTGATAATTTTGATGTTTTGATGAACCACAAAGATTTTTTGAAAAAAGTAAATAGGAAAAAATAGTGGAAACTTTAAAAGATGTTATAAAATACTTTGAATATGAATGTCCTGGTGGTAAATGGAAAAAATTGGATTGGATAACAAAATTAGAATGGGTAACATGTTTTATTGTTCCTCCGGAAGTAAAACTAGATTTTCCAAACATGTGGAACACACATTTCACAGAAGATTTGTTTCGTTCAGCTGAAAGATACTTTGTAGGAATAACCTCTCGAAAAGAATATTTGTATGAAATAGGTTGTTGTATTAGTAAACATATCAAAATTGGACAATATGTTTTATTTGTAAAATTAGTTGACTTGTTGGATAAGAAATATTCAAAAGAAAAACTTAAAAGTTGGAAAACAAAATGTTCTGAGAAAACAAAAAATTGGTTAAAAGAAACACAAAGGTATTTGAGAAACGATGGGGACAACTTTACAATTTTAAAATTTTTAGATGCAATAAAAGAATATGAACGATCCAGAAATTAAACAACCAGGTTTATTGGTTTCCATTCATGGGAGTAATCCTATTGGGTTTTTTGATTGGGGAGAAACTTCTTATTATCAACAAAAGTTAAGAACCAATATATTTATAAAGGAACTAAAAAGATTTTTCTTTTATGGGCGAAAAAATGATTTGACTATTGAACAATGTAACGAACTTAAAAAATGGGTTAAAGAAGATCATATTTTAAAAGAAATCAAATCAAACACTCTTTTGAAAATAGAAATTGTTAATTTTCAAGAATACGGAAACAATTTCAATTTGGTGTGTAGACCTTTGAGTAATTTTGAGCAACTACTGTTTTATAAATGGAAAAAACAAAATGCTAACGATGGGAATTTACTTCTGGAGAAAGACTTTGTAATTTTTTCCGAAGAATGTGTTCACAATATGGCGAACAGTCTGTAAAAGAGGAAATTATTAACATTTTACTAAGAGCACTATCATATCATGTTGTCAAACTAGATACAAAGGAATTTAAGGTATTTTTAACGGGATTATTGAATGATAATTTCAAAGCACTCAAATATTTTAAACAAATCAAAGAGATAAAGGAGTCAAAATGTGTCTTGGACGATTGTTCCAAATAATTTTTGGAGTATTTTTAATGTTACTCCCCTTTGGTAGTGGTTTCATAATTGTTCATTTAATTTGGGGACCCGTTGTATTTTTACATATTTGGAATATACTTAAAATTATCTTTTGGGCCTTGTTAAGTATTGTTGGCGTTTTTCATTATTATTTTTACCATTTGTTGGTTGGAGTTTAATTAAAGGAGACTTCTAATTATGTTACTAGCAATGTTTATAATGTTGTTTTTGTTGTTGGTAGGCCATGCTATAGCTGATTTTGCATTACAATCTGATGCTATGGCAAAAGGAAAGAATAGACATAACAAATCTGAACCACCACCAGGAGCAAAACCTCAAGTGTGTTGGTATTATTGGTTAACTGCTCATGCTTTAATCCACGGGGGAGTTGTTTGGTTAGTAACTGGTTTGTGGATATTTGGATTGATGGAAACAATTGCTCATTGGTTAATTGATTTTGGAAAATGTGAGAATTGGTACGGTATACATGAAGATCAATTGATGCATTTATTATGTAAATTGTTTTACATTCTCATTCTTGCTGTTGTAATGTTTTTATGAAGGAAGACCAATATCTTTATTTAGAATGTTATATGTGTGAGAAAGTAACAAAACACAAGAAACGAGAATTGTTTGTGCTTTTCACTCGTGAAAAAATACAACAGCGAAGATACATTGAATTTATTTGTACAATTTGCAAGACACCAACAAGAGATTGGTTTTGGGATTATTTTAACCAAGCTAGAGAAGAAGCAGATTTAGTTGTTGAACAGTATGGAAAACGAAGAATTATTTATAAAAACAAATTTGGTAAAACAGGAATAATTCGAAAATGACAACATACACTTTTATTTGTTGGTCCTCAATTTAATGTTCAGCATATTTGGTTGGTATCAATAGTAGTAGATCAATGTCATTTTGTTTATCCAAACAAATGTAAGTACAAAATTAGTTTAAGTACTTCGATTGAAAATAATTTTGAGTTATTACAAATTTTAAAAAAGGAGAAAGAAAAATGGATAAAAAGACAAGAAAGGTAACAATAACTATTGTTAATATGTGTTATGGTTCTTTAACATTTAAAGACTTGTTGAATGGGAACCTTTCAGAATTGAGTGATAACATTTTCTATATTTTGGACGATGTTATTCAAATCATAGAAAAATACATTCGTTGGAAAAAGAAAATGGTTGTAGTCAATATTGAAAGTATAAAAACGCCATTAAATGTTGTTAGACAAACATTACTTGAGAATAAGTATCAAACAATTGTGCGTGGTAAAAAATTAATGGTATCTAAATGGAGTAAATAATGATTCCACTTCCAGATGAAGCAGAGTTTAAAGTACAAATTAAAAACTTATACAAAGATGGTGGATTAATAGCCGTTTTGAATTGTCTCCAAACAATGACAGAGGTACAAGTACTTCTTGTTAAAACAATTAAAAATGTTATAATAGAAGAGGCAATGAAACAAAATGAAGACAAAAGAGAATTTAACAATTAAATTTTGTCCAGTTTGTAAAAAGACAACAATTCACGAAAAAGATACGGATTCTGTCAATTTAAAATTATTTGTGTCAGAAGTTAACCAAACAGTAGTTTTTGATGTTTGTCAAAAATGTAAAGTAAAACGAACTGATATTTATTTGAGGGGTTTTGACGATGTATAAAACATATCAATATTGTTACGGTTGTAAAAAAATTACAGCACACAAATTTAAAAAAATGATAGGAGATGGTGTTCATTCTATGAGAATAACAGAAGATTCAGAAGAACCAACTGTTATTTTTTGTTGTACGAATTGTAGTATTGAATGGGTTCACTTAAAAAATGTAGATCATGCAACAACAATTGTAAATGATGTGACAAAATTGGAGAATTAAAATGGATTGGATAGATAAATTAATGGCCATATTCTTTTTTGGTGTAGCTATATTTGTTAGTGTATATGGTTATATTCATATGAGTAAATTCGCAATAGGTTTTTAAAATGAATTGTCCTCATTGTGGCGGTCAATTATATTCAAACTTAAAAGTTGGAGTACTTCTAATTGGAGGATCTCTTAAAGGTATTTATGGACATACCGGAGTAATGAGTGCGATAGTTGAAATGAGAAATCATGGTATTGTTCCTTCTGTTATATGTGGAGCAAGTGCTGGAAGCGTTATTGCGTCTTTTTATGCCACAGGAATGTCAATGTGGTCAATGGAAAAGAAAATTCTATTGTTAAAATCTAAAGATTTTGTCGATTTAATTTCCAAAAAGGAACTCTTTTACGAGTTAATTTTTAATAGAGGAAAGGGTTTGTTGGGATTTTTAAAGGGTGACAAATTAGAAAAGTACATACAAGAGAGTTTAAAAGGAGTAGACGATTTTAGTAAAACTACAATTCCTTTATATGTTGCTGCAACCAATCTTAATACATATGAGTTGACTCTTTTCAATACTGGAAGTATTTCTGAAAAAGTTAGGGCGTCTACTTCAATTCCTATGTTGTTTTGCCCCCAAAAGATAGACAAGTCAAATTATATTGATGGAGCTGTGATTAAAAGAAAATTGCCAGAAGCAATTTTGAACGTCCATCCGGAATTAGATTTGCTCATTGTGAGTAATTTTAGTCATGAACCCACAATTGTTGACGAGAATTATTTAGAAAACTCAACATTACCAATGTTAGAAATCACACGTCGTGTTCTTTCTATGAACGAAACAAAAGATTGGCCAAAACAAATTGGGAATACCAAAATCATTTATATTAAACCAAAAGTAAATGTTGTTGTAGATTTCTTTAACATAAACTCAGAAGCAGGTAGAGAAGTGTTTAGACGGGCAAAGATTTTTGCAAAACAAACACTTCTAGAGGGACTCAAGAATGATTTACCTCACAGCTGATTCTCATTTTGATCATTACAACATAATTCGATATACAAACAGACCGTTTCGAACTACAGAAGAAATGAATGAAACGATGATTCAGCGATGGAATAGTGTTGTTAAACCAGAAGACGAAGTTTTACATTTAGGAGATTTTGCTTTAACAGGTTCTCAAAGATTAATTTGGATGGGACACAGATTAAATGGAAAGAAAACAATTGTTAGAGGAAACCACGACAGACGAAAAAGGTTATTATATGAAGCCGGATTTGAAAAAGTTATAAGTGGTAACTTTGCTACAAGAATAGGTAATCATGTAGTAAATATTTCTCATTATCCATATAGAGTACAATTTTTTGATGGTAGAACGAAGTCAGATTTTTATCCGAAAGCACTTGAAGATGATGGAAAAATTTTGTTGTGTGGTCATGTTCATGAGAAGTGGCAAGTTAAAAATAAAATGATAAACGTTGGTGTTGATGTTTGGAATTTTACTCCAGTTTCAGAAGAACAGTTGAATGAAATAATGGACAAATTGTAAACAAAAGTTACAGTTTCACGTAATATAAAAAGAACAGTAAACTGGAGATTTTATGAACTCTACACAAGAATTTTATAACAACTACGACGAAACAACTGCGATCGATTTTTTTACTGGTGAAAAGTTTGAATATGACTATTCAGCCAAAATATATAGGACAAGAAATTGGTATTCACAAAAACCAGAACTGAATGATTATAGGTTAATGTTTTATGCAATTTCGAAAATAGATAATGCTAGAAGATTACATAGGAGATTTAAACAACTAAATCGTAAACTAAAATTGTTGCGAATTGAAGACCAGTTTACGGCGGATATTAATTCGAGAATTGTAAAAGTAAAAGAATTTAGTTGGAATGAATTGCATAATCAATTTAATGTTGTTGTAACTCCTGTAGAAAACTTTGAGATATTGTTGTTAAGACAAAAACACAAAAAACTTTTTGAGGAACAGAGTAAGTTAACAGACGAACGGAGGATAAATGAATCTAACGAATCCAAGTGATAAAGAACTTTTTGACCAATTAAAAGAAGTTCAAGATTTTGCTTTGAAGTCTGGTTATTATGAAGCAGCCCACGAATTAGAAAAATTATTGAAGCAAGCAAAAAAGGCTTTGGTCAAAAAGTTTTTAAAGAAAAATGAAACTTGATAGAAAAATTAACAAACAAATAAAAAAGTTCCAATCAAAAGGATTACTTATTGCCGGTGTTGATGAGGTTGGACGAGGATCTTTGTTTGGTCCTATCATTGTATCAGCTGTTATTTTGAATTCTGATTTTTATAATGATAAAGTAGACGATTCAAAAAAGATAGCAAAATTTGAAGAGAAAAAAAGACTTTCGAAATTGATAAGGAACAATTCAATGACTTGGTCATTAGGTGAAGTTTCTGTAGATGAAATAAATGATTTAAATGTTTTTCATGCAACCCTTTTAGCTATGCAAAGAGCAATAGATCAATTGGATCCTCAACCAGATGTTGTTTATGTGGATGGTCCTTGGAAGATTCCAGATTTAGATTGTAAACAAATTCCGGTAGTTAGAGGAGATGCAAAAGTATTTCCTATAGCTTGTGCATCAATTGTAGCAAAAGATTTCAGAGATAGTTTGATGATCAAAATTTATAATGATTTGTATCCTCAATACGATTTAGCTAGTAATAAAGGATATAGATCACCAAAACATTGGAAAGCTTTAAAAGAGTGTGGAATAACTCGTTTACACAGATTAAAGTTCAAAGATATAAGGAGATTAACAAAATGAAATTTGATTTGAAAGATGTTGAGATCCGAGCAAGTAGTTTAGGTATTTTTGGAACTGGTGAAAAAATTACTATGATTCATATTCCCAGCGGTTTGAAGGTACAACGTATTGAAGTTGACAGATTTATTCGTCACAAAGAAAAATTAGCAATGGTTGATGAACTAAGAAAGAAAGTTGAGGAACTATAAAATGGAACCAAACAATCCCGACAAATACTATATTTACATAGGCACAATTGAAGTAGATGGAAAGAAAGGATACGGAAAAGTAAAAAGATGGTATGATGAAGAAGAAAAGAAATACAAAGAAAGAGTGTTGAGTTTTGATCTGGAGGAAACTAACCATGATGATTAAAAAAGCTTGTCATGATATTTGGTTGCGCTGGTCAAAGAAAAAGATAAGTACTCAAGAAAGAAGAGACATAGCTTTCTTGTTACATTTGGTAAAATCTCTTAGAAAAATTGCTGTAAGGATCTTTATACAATATGTGGGGTCAACTGTTGACGAAGCAAAAGATATTGCTGATGCCCTTTTAGAACAAGAGATGAAAAAAATAAAAGGAAGAAAACGAGAAATTAAAAAGAAGAGGAGTAAATGAACAAAAAATTTCTTGGTGGATTTAAGAAACTAGAAATGTTTAAAATGTTATGGGGCATGCATGAAACTCAATGTATAATAATTGGTTTTCTTTCTGCAGTTCTTTTGGGGTTGACAGTATTAATTTGTTTGTTTGTGTGTTAACCAAAAGTTAAGTGAAAGGTAAAATAAATATGGATGATGTTTGTCAAAAATGTGGTGGGGAAGCAGAATGGATGTCTGGTGTTAAAATTTGCTTGGGATGTTCAAACGAAGAATCTGAGTGCGTTTGTGAATCTGAGGACATTTGTTAATGGAACTCTTTTTAATTGCATTCTTGTTATATCTTGTAACTAAATGAGTCAATTGTGAAAAAAGAATCTCTTAGAAATTATTCATTTTATTTCAATGCAATAGATCAATCTGTACCATTGAAATACAAATTGATTGCTCCGTGGATTGATCCCAATAAAGATAAAACAATTATAGATTTTGGTTCAGGCTCAGGTCAATTAGCTTTCAAACTAGCACAAACATTTCCATCCTCAAAAATAATTGGAGTAGACAACTGTTTGAAAGCATTAAGATGGGCCAACCAAAAATATAAAGGAAAAACCAAAAAAGATAATTTGGTATTTACCTATGGTGATATTGGGGATCTAAAACAACAACAAAAGAAGGCCGATGTTATAATTGCTTGCTCTGTTTTACATGAGATATATTCACGTTCTGAAAAAACATTGGGTCATGTGAGAGAAGCATTGATTAGTATTTGGGATAGTTTAAATCGTGGGGGTAAAATAATCATAAGAGATTTCGTTGCTCCAGAAAGGATGCAACAACAAGTAATTTTCAAACACTACAAAGAAGATATAGTTCCGGGACATTCATTTTCTGACTTTTTAGAAATTAAAGGATTTCCTTTATATGCACAAGTGAATGATGAAGATTACATTACATATCATTCAACACTTCAAGCTGTTTATGAGTATATTTATCGTAAAGATTATCATGTGAATTGGAAACAAGAATTAGATGAAACATATGGATTTTGGACTGGAAGAACAGCAAAACAATTTCTAAAACATACGGGTTTCAAAATAGAATATTATGCAGAATTAGACAATAGTTGGATAGAACGAAATAGATTAGATGGAAAAGTACAATTGATCAATTATAATACATATTTCACAATACCATATCCTAAATATCAAATGATTGTTGTAGCAAGGAAAAAATAGATGGCACACATAACATCAAATAAGAATCACATTCCTCAAGTTCCTATTTCATTTAATGTGTATGATCAAAAAAAGATTCCTAAATATCCGCATGAAGGTGATTGTTATTTTGATAACAAGAAAAACATGTTAAATGTTTTTACTAAAGGAATGTGGGTGGGCGTGAAATATCCTGAATTGCAAACAAAACAAGAAAAAGCAAAACAAATGGTGGAAAATCATTTGGTTGGTAAAAGAAAAATTAACTCAGAAAAAAGACTTTTGAAAAAAATATTTGAAGCGTTTGACGACAATTTTAAAAGGTTACAGATGATCAAAAAATGCAATATAATTAAAAGAGGTATGGAAATGAAAGTGTATGAACCCAGATTTGCATTTTGTGGATACGATGATAAAGAAAGAAAGGGTTATTTTGTATTCAACAAGAAAACTAAAACATATCTTAATAAAGTCTTTTTTGATTATCAATCTGCAAACAAATATGCAAAAAAATTAGAACGAAAAAAGAGGAATCATGATTGAATTTGATAGTCGTACAATAAAAGATGATGTTAAATATACAATTCATTTTCCATTAAGTGAAGATGAAAAAATAAGTCAATACGCATCTATTACTTTGAAAGGAAAAGAATTGAAAATTTTGATTCAAACTTTTGATGAATTGATATCACAAAAGTTGAAGGAGGAAAACAAATGAGATTGTTTCTTTGGAAAGATGTAAAACATGTTTGGAACAATCATCCTGGTGGTGTATTAGTATTTGCTGATGATTTAACTCATGCATATGGTCTTATGACAAAACATTCAGATATGCAAAAAGATTGTGAGGTATTTAATTCGCGACCTTTATTTGTGACAGATATACCAAGAATAGAACCAAATGTAATTCTATTTCCTGATACCGGGCGAATTGAATGAACAAAATTTTTAAAGTTTTAGAAAGTATTTGGATTGTTGGATTGATTTTGTTTTTGTTATATTCTGTATTTGAGATCTTACAATTCATCAAATATATTTTATTTGGTTTATAGGAGAATATATGACAACACCAAAAGCAAGATGGGAAGACACAAATAAAACATATTCAGGTCTTATATGGTGGGCAAAATTAGACGATCGTTATCAGGTTGAAGTTCATAGTGAAACAGAAAATATGGATAGAGGTATTCTTCATATTTTTGATCACAAAAATGAAAATAAATTGATTCATAGTGAACCTGTTCCAGTTGCATATGGTGCAAGGTTCAATCCAGATATTTTAGATGTTGAAGAATGGAAAGAAAAAGCAATTTTTGTTGTAGATAATCTAAGTAAAGGAAAGAAAAATGTCTGAGTTCAAATCTTATCCAACTCGAGAAAGTGAACCCAAAAGAATGACAAGAAAAAGAGCCCGAAAAGAAATCTTTTGGTATAACAAAACACTTAAGACTCGGTTGAGTAGAGAAAAAAGAGACGCTAAGAAGAAAGAAAAATGAAAAGTTTCTTTGGAAACAAACCACAATTAAAAAAGGTGGCAGACAAAGTTTGGTTGTTAGTTTTTGATAATAGGTATGATCTAACCATGACATTTTGTCGTTACCAGGAATACTATGAATCTGAAAAGTTCAAAGGTAAACCATTTTCGATGTTTGAATTTATGAGATGGTATTCAACTCAAAAAGGAAAAGGAGTTTTTACATACACAAAAGATTGGAATGGATTTAACATTCCTAGTTGGGTTATTGAAGAAGTAAATTTGTGGTTACATGAAAAATACCATTGGGATTTCAATCAATATGATATTTTAATGGAAGATATTAGACAAGAGATAATTAACAGGCAAGATTTGGAAGAGTTTTATTTGATTGGTGTTCATAACGATGATAAAGAAACAGTCAATCACGAAATTGCTCACGGATTTTATGCAACAAATTCAAAATATAAAATGGAAGTCAAAAAACTTTTAAAGAAATTATCAAAGAAAATACAAAGAAAAATGAACAATGTTTTGAAAAAGAAAGGTTATCATAAAAATGTTTGGCAAGATGAAACACACACTTTTCTTGCTACCGGATTAGAACCAGGAATGGAATTTAACCAAAAAGTAAGAAAACCATTTCAAAAATTATTCAAAAGGTTTTTAAAGTGAGTGTTAAAGGTGAAAAAACCTTTTTCAGATTACCAAGATATATTTGTATGTATTGTGGAAAACGAAAAGATTTAGTAGTACACAGTCGTTCAAAGAAAACAGGAATATGTGCTTCTTGTGCAAGAAACCAACGAAAATTAGATGCATTTTATAAAAAAGTACTAAAATGGTGAATGAAACTTGTCCTTTTTGTAATAGAAGTCCTTTTACAATGAAACAAATAGGTGATTTGTTTTTTACTGTTTGTTGTAATAAATGGTTGAAAGAAGATGAAGACGATTTTGAATTTGATGTTTCTGACGAATTGAGAGAAAAACTTTTACGCGATGGTTATATAATAGTTCATCATGAACAGAACAAAACGAATCATTAATCATTTTCAATCGTTAGATGGTTGTTGGACTCAATTTTGTTTCAGGCATGCCCAAATAGTGTATAGGCATGATAAAGATTTGTTGAGTAAAGATGCTGATGGAAAATGTGATTGGCCGGGTTGTAGTAAATCAGCCCTTTATTCTTATTTTCCTAATGTACGTTTAGAATTCGAGGGGGTAGACTTCGATGTTGAAGAATTTGATTAGATTCCTTTTAATTGTTATCCCTTACGTACTTATGATTGTAAGTTTATTTTTAGGTTTGGGATTAGAAAAGGCTCTACAACTTTTAGGTTTGTGTTGTGCCTTGGTTTTATTTTTTGCCATAGGGATCAAAATAGTTGAGAAACTTTAAAACTCAACAAATTGTAAACAAAAGTAGGAACTTTTCGTATATATAGAAATGATCACACTTTCTGATGAATTAAAGAAAGTAATATCCAAACTAAAACCCAAGAGTAGGTGTTGGAATATTTTTGTGCCAATAATTCAAAGTGCAACAACAATAGAACTTGAAGAATATATAAATGAAAAAATAACGAAAGAAGAATTGGTAAAAAACTTACTCACAACATTGATAACTTTACAGTTTTGCAATTAGTAAAACTTGCTGATCAACAGGGGTGTAAAAAATGAGAAATGGAATGTCATTGAGTATGATAGGAGCAAATGGCTGTATTCCAAAATCGTGGTGGTATTCTGAAGTTGATACTAAATTAGCAAAAGATGCTCTTTACTTTTGTAGAGACAGATTATACAATTGGAGAGTTGAACAAAAAAATCTCAAAGTGTATTATAGAGATGCTACATCGGGTACCCTTGGTCGATGTTTTTATAATACTGGTATAATTGTGTTAAGAAAAGATGCAGGTCTTCATACTTTGGCTCATGAAATTGCTCATTTTGGTTATCATGAACATGGACCTCTTCATACAAAATTAACAGAGAAAATTTACAATTATCTACAAAAAGGAGAATCAAAATGGAACGGAATATCATTTATTCAAGTGGAATAAGTTTGGGATCTGTTATAGCAGTTGCAATCAGTTGGAGTATCAACAAATCTATTTTTTGGTGTATCGTGCATGGTATTTTTAGTTGGTTGTACATTATTTATTTTCATTTCTTTGTGAGATAGAAATGTTAAAAATGGAGGGTCGAATTTGTGATAGATGTAGTACTCTGTTAAGTTTGACTAAGTGTATTTGGTTTCGAAAAACAAAGAAAGGTAAAATACAAAAATTTTGTTCCATTGAATGTCGAGATACTCATATGGGACAACATAAAAGGAAAAAGAAATGATTGAGGTTGTTATTCATATGTTGTTTGTTATAATTTTAGGTCTAACAATGGTTGCAAAAGAACCTCAATCAAAAGAACAGCCCAAAGAAGAAACAAAAACAGAAGTGGTAAAATAAAAATGAATTTTAGACCATATGTTTCACTAGATCTTGAAACAACGGGGTTAGATGTTCAAGCAAGTTTACCATTGCAAATTGCAATGGTATTTGATGATGGAATTAATCCAGTAAATAGATTACCAATTTTCAATATATTAATAGATAACAGTAACGAGCAATACAATGGTAAATTAGAACATGTTGCTTTAAGAATGAATATGTGGATATTTGATGAATTGATAAAAAAAGAAAAAAGTGAGTACAAAATTTTGAAACCAGAAGACGCTAGATTAGAAGTTAGAAATTTTCTAGCAAAAATTTTTGCAGAACAAAAAGGAGAGAAATTAATTTTAGCTGGAAAAAATGTTCAAGGTTTTGATATACAGATTTTAAAGAACCAAAATTATTTACCAAATGAACTATTAAAACATAGAGTGATTGATATTGGTTCTCTTTATTTACCAGACTTTGGTTTTGTTCCAAACACAGAACAATTAGGTGAAAAGTTAAATATGAAAATAACTCATAATGCTTTGGAAGATGCATTTTTTGTTGTAAAAGCAATCAGAATGAAGTTGGGTGTTCCTTTGTGATCAAAATTATAGTACAAGAAAAAGGTGAAAAATATGTTCCATTTGATGCTGAATCTGAAAAATGGATGAAACAAAATTTGGGAACAATAACTCTTTCAGTTGAAGAAGTAACTTTATTGAAATTACTTTCTCAAGTAGACAATGGTGAAAATTTTGTTATAACTATTATTGCTGGAGAGGAAGATTGAAATGAGCGAATGGGATGAAATAGTAGACGATATTGTGTTGAATAAGTTAGAAGCAAAAGAAGCAAAAATTTTTAAAAAGAATCAAAGAATTGTTGCAAAACTTTTAAAGAATAAAGTGAAATTTAAAAAAACAAAAAAGAAGAGTTGATATGTTGATAAAAAAGGAAGCAAAAGAAAGACGGGCTCTGATTATCGATGGAGATAATCTTTTACATAGAGCTCATTGGATTGGAAAATATCATCCTTTAACAAACTCTAAAGGGGAAGATGTAACGGATATTTATACTGCTTTACGAATGGTTAAATCTTATGCGGATCAATTTAGTGTAACTTCAATTTATATTGTTTGGGATAAAAAACTTTTGTGGCCATCAACAAACTTTAGGAAACAAAATTTGGTAGAATACAAAGCAGATAGAAATGAAGAGCAAATAAAAGAAGTTCATTCTAGTGAACAAGATCTTACACAAGCTCTTAAGTATTTAGGTTGCAAAATTATGTATCCAAGAGTTATGGAAGCTGATGACGTAATTAGTTGGCTTACACAAGTTCTTCACGAAAAAATAATTATAGTGTCTAGTGATGCCGACCTTTATCAATTAGTTAACGATCAAGTTCAAGTGTATAATGCTATCAAAAAAATAATTGTGACTCCTGAAAATTTTGAAAAAGTGATTGGAGTAGAACAAAAAGATTTTATTTTGTATAAAGCAATCAAAGGTGACGAGTCAGATTGTATTAAAGGTTTACATGGATATGGTCCAGCCAAAACAAAGAAATTGATTGTAAGTCTTAAAAATGGGCAAAATCCTCTCTCAGAAGAACAACTTCAAATTGTAAACCGTAACACAACATTGGTAGATTTATCAATTGGATATAATGTTCATGAAGGCGAAATAGAAGTATATTGGAACCAATATAATAATCAAAGAAATACTAGTTCGTCAAAAGAAGAGTTTAAAGAATTTTGTGAACGTTGGGAGTTTCCTTCCATTCTTAAAAATTTTGATGATTGGATAGGAACGTTCAAATGAAAAAATTGTATAATTTAGTGAGGTGTCTTTTATTAGCATCAATGCTTTTTTACAGTAACGTCATATGATTACAACTGTAGAATTTTTGAACAAAAAGAAGCAACAGAAGTACATATAACAATTTTTGGACTTTTTGTTTTAACTTTACCCGACGGTAGTAGAGACTATATGTTTTTTACACCATCGATAAAAGAGATTTCGATCAGATTAGAGGGGTTTAATATAACATATGAAAAGAAAGGTAAAAGAATTCGTCGTAAAAGCAATTCAGTTTGTGAAACCATCAGTTGATGATGTGTTGTTTTTCTTTTGTTACATCATCCCAATAGGAACTTGGATCTTCGTAAAATGTGTGAAATAAGAGAATTACAATTTGCTCAGATTAGGAAATTGCTTTTTGATATTGTTAGAAGTTTGTCAAAAAAGAAACAATTGTCAGAAAGTCAAATGAAGAAGTTAAAGACTAAATTTAGAAAAGTATTACAGGTAGCATCAATTGAACCAAGAACTCTATGATAGTTCTTTTGACATTTTATATTTTAGGATTTGCAGGTTTAGTGTATTTATGTTGGTGGGCATTTAAAAAATGAAAATCTATAGTATTTTATTCATATTTTTATTTCTCTTAATTGGTTGTCACAATAGATTTTTAAATGACAAACCAAAAGTTGGAGATATTGTAGAAGTTAGATTTGGGTATTATGAAGATTGCGAAGGAGAAGTAACAAGAGTTACTGATAGTGGAGTTTGGATTTATTTGACTGATTGTAAAGGACAAACTGGAGAGAGACTTTTTGTGAAAACTTTTGTGAGGAGAATCAGATAATGGACATTTCATTTTTAGTAATGATAGCTATTTTAGTTATAGCATCTATAGGCGTTAAATTAGGATACGATCCTGTTTGGTTTATTCTTTTGTGTCTTTGTGGATGTGTAACTACTTATTTTGTAACTTTATTTCCAATCCATGCTAGTCAATGGATACAAATGAAACTCTTTGGAGGTTAAAATGCAAGCAAAAATCAAATATGATCCAAATACAGAAAAATCTTACATAGAAACTACAGTTTGGAAACGAGAAATTTTTTACAAAACAGAAGATGTGGTCAACTTTCTGAATAATATACAAGAAGCAGATACAGCCAAAGTTGTTTGTGCAACCGATTGTGGAGACAATGCTTTTGTTGTATTCTACAAAGAAATTGAGGAGAAACCAATAGATGAACAAGTTCAAAAAACTGAGAAAGAAAATATTTAAAGGAAAGAAAGATAGACTTTCAGAACGAAAATATAAAAGACTTGATAATGGTACAATTGTTTCAACAGGTCTTCATAAACAATATAAAGAGGCAAAGAAAACAATATGATCATTTGGCATAATGGAGAACTTGTAAATAAAAAACACTCAATTGATTCTTTCAATTGGAGCCTCCATTATGGAACAGCCGTTTGGGAAGGAATAAGGTCTTACAAATTTGATCCAAGTCTTTGCAAATACGGAACTTATTTTAGCAAACCTTTTAAGAAAGACGGTAATATTCTTTATGCACAAAACGAACAAAGAAAAGATCTTGTGACTCTTTCACAATACGTTATTATATTTAAACTCAAAGAACATATCCAAAGACTTTTTGATAGTGCCAAAATGATGGACATGAAAATTCCTTATTCTCAAGAAGAACTCATAGAAGCTGTGAAAAAAGTTGTTTTTGCAAATGAAGGAGGCAACTTATACATCAGACCTATTGTATATTATGAGGGAGACGCAGAAGGATTAAAATCCACAAATAGAACAGTAAACGTAGATATATATACAATACCGTTCACTAGGCCATGGAAGTTCGATAATGGTATAAAGGTAGCTACTTCGTCTAGAATGAGAGGTTATCCAGAATATTATATGCAATGCAAATCTTCTAGCAATTATGCTTTAGCAGAAGCTGCTTTAAGAGAAGCAAGTAGACGTAATGTAGACGATTTATTGTTTTGCGACAGAAATGGTCATTATGTAGAAGCTAGTGTAACGAATTTGTTCATACGATCGGAAGGTGTGCTTT
>Ga0209636_10001468_pt1 | contig 23899 bp, 21 predicted proteins | sample DeeMarSWOR152_54_FD_187464 | JGI IMG/M metagenome (GOLD analysis project Ga0209636, IMG submission 187464) | Marine sediment microbial communities from White Oak River estuary, North Carolina - WOR-1-52-54 (SPAdes) (version 2) | ecosystem: Environmental > Aquatic > Marine > Intertidal zone >...
TTCTGCAGGACTAATCTGTTAGAATGAGCTGAAAAGAATGATAAGAACAATCACAGCCGCAACAATTAATTTAATCACTCCACCCTTTATTTTGGGCAATTTCAGTTCCATAGAAGGGAAATCGTCTTTCATTAAAACCTCCTTATAAGCATTGGATTTTGACTAATGATAACACAATCTTGTAAGGATATAAAGAATAACAAATTAAGGGGGCATAATTCTTTTTTTAAATGGTTCTTAATATTATGTTTTTCCAGGTTTTTTTTGAGTTTATAAGCATGATTAAAAAAATAGAACCGTCCCCAATTCTTTTAGCAAGTTAACAGTGAATTCACTGTTTTCTCAAGACTCGAAAGTGATGCTCGATGGATTTTTGATCTGATAGGCTTCAAAGCTTGCATCGCTTTTAATCCGCTCCCGGTAATGATCAAGACGATCTTATCTTGGCTTTCGAATTTCATCTTTTCTGAAAGCTTTAGCAGAGCGGCCAGGACTGTAGCTGAGGCTGGCTGACAAAACAGGCCTTCCTGCTCTGCCAGCATTTTTTGGGCAGCCAATATTTCTTTATCAGAAACAAAAGTGATTATCCCATTATTCTCTCTTATCATTTTGAGGACAACATTGCCTCCAGGAGGGTCAGGATTGGAAATAGCTTGGGCAACTGTGTCTGTTTTGGTTAATCTTTCAAATCTAGATTTTCTCTGAGCATAGGCCTGAGCGATCGGAGAACACCCTTTTGGCTGAACTCCCACAAAAGTCGGAGATTCTTTGATAAATCCCGCCTTCTTCAGATCCAGAAAGGCTCGCATAAGCCCTATTAAGTGGCCACCAGAACTCATTGGAACGAAGATGTATTGAGGAGCTTGTCTTTTCAATTGGAGGTAAATCTCATATCCAGTGACTTTATACCCCTCAACGCGAAAGGGGTCTACAGAATTCATAAAGTATATTTTGAGTTTTTGACCGAGGAAGTAGCTCTGTCGAAAAAGGCGGCCGTAGTCTCCTTGAACCGTGACTAAAATGGGATCATAAAGAGCAGTGGAAAGAAGTTTTGTTTGAGGAATGTCTGCTTTGAGGAGAACATAGGTTTTCAAACCAACTCTGGCTCCATAGGCAGCTGTGGAAACGGCCATATTTCCCGTTGATACTGTTCCGATTCTTTCGATGCCCACAGAAACCGCTTTTTGAATGGCAATTACCGAACCTCTATCTTTAAAGGAATGGGTTGGATTGGTCGTCTCGTTTTTGGCCAGGATAAAAGAGAGATTTAATTTCTTTTGAATTCGGTTCAGATTGAGAAGGGCAGTGTTTCCTTCTCCTAGACTAAAATTCGGATTAATTTCTCTTAAGGGAAGAAAGTCTAAATATCTTTCCAAACCTTCTTTTCTAAGGAATAACTTTCTTTTTTGGCTGGAGTAAGAAAGGAACAAAGGCTCCTGGCATTCCGGGCAGAAAGGAAAAAACATATTGAGGGCATATTTCTTCTGGCAGAAAATGCATTCAAGATATTCCATCTCTTTTTGTCTTTTAAAAGCCCTCTCAAGTGTATATGAAAAATGAATTAGGTGTAAAGCATGATGTCAGAAACGCTGAGCAGATTGAATGGGGCAGAGTGAGGTTGTAAATTTGAGAGGACAGAGTTAAAATCATGCCTCGAGATAAAAGAGGAAATGATCAACGAATATTTTATGCAGCAGGCTCTTGATGAGGCCTTAAGATCATCAAGAAGAGGAGAGGTTCCAGTGGGTGCAGTTGTGATTCGAGAGGATAAAATCCTGAGCCGAGGGCACAACCTGCTGATTTCAAAGAAAGACCCCACAGCCCACGCAGAAATCGTGGCTATTAGAAGGGCCTGTCGAAAAGTAAAGAGCTCCAGACTTCCGGATTGTGATCTGTATGTCACTTTAGAGCCCTGCGCCATGTGTTTGGGTGCTTTGGTTCAAGCTCGTATTAGAAGACTGGTTTACGGTGCTTTAGACCCAAAAAGCGGAGCTGTTCAATCCATCATGAACTTTTCCTTTGAAAAAACAAACCATAGGCTTGAAATCAGAGGTGGAGTCATGGCTGAGGAATGTAGTAAAGTATTAAAGGAGTTTTTTCAAGAAAAACGGGAAAGATAAGCCCTTTAAATAGATAGAGTTATAAGTTAAGGAAAAAAGACTAACAATATGAATGATTAGCCGCAGGCTTGAAAAAAGGAGAGGTGGCCGAGTGGTTTAAGGCGGCGGTCTCGAAAACCGCTATCCTGAATTATTAGGATCGTGGGTTCGAATCCCACCCTCTCCGCCAGCTTCCTTCTCTTAGTAAAACAAAATAAGGAACTGAAATTAGGGGATGGTTGTACGCGCTCAATAATTAGGTAACACTTTTTATGTGTCATTGCGAGACCTGAAAGGTCGAAGCAATCTCTTAAGAAAGAAAGCATATATTCTTCTCATATGAGATTGCCACGCTTCCTTCGGTCGCTCGCAATGACAATTTTATCTCCATTTGAATTTCTAAAAGTGTTACCTAATTATTGAGCATAAACAACCGGTTCTGTTTTTTCTCAAAAAAATAGAACCGTCCCCAATATTTTCTCGGATAAGAAGAAATAGTTTTTCAAAACATATAGGCGATTTTCAAGAATAGAGTATGTCCCTGGGTTCCTTTTTCCCCAAACATGGCTGTTCCCTTCTGATAAGCTAGTTGAATCAAACCAAATGGAGGCTGAAAACGGTAAACAAAGACGACTTGAATGTTTTTTTTGTCAATGGCTGAGTTTATCTGGTAAAAGGCTTTTATAAAGAGATCCTTTGTGAAGTAATTCGTTGCCCTGATTACATGAATCCAGGTGCTTCCATTTTCTGGGTCTGGCTCATATCTCAGCCGAGTCAGAGAATAAGTAAAGGAGAAATCCTTGGTTATTTTATAGTTTAAATTCCCTTCTATCAGCTGAAAATCTAACCCAAAATTTCGGCCAAAGCCGTAAGAAATTCTGGCTGACTGCCATTCTCTGGTGTTATAGCCAAGTTCAAACTCAGTCTGGTGGTTGCGGAAATCCTTCTCAAACAGCTTATACTCCTGGTGGTGCTCGACTTCGAGAGAGAATTTGTTCTGCAAATCAAAGTTAAGTTCTTGATCGACCTTCCAACTCCGTAAGGTGCCGTCCATTCCCCAATAGATGTTGTAGTTTGAATTGTACTTGATACGATCCAATCCCCATTTTTTTATCCAGAAGGTCTTCTCAATAGCCGAGTCAAGTTCCCTTCTGTCATCGTCCCTGATAAAGCCTACCTGATTGGCATTGTCGCCAAAGTACTTCCCAAGATGTGTGTAACGGAGATGGATGTGAAAGGTTGCTGAATCATAGCTCGGGCGAAGAAAGAAAGCTAAGTTGTCTTTATTGTATTCTCCGTAACTTAGGGTAAATTGACCCGTAAACTTAAAAGTATTGGTGAAATAGAGGGAAGTGTCGATACCGGCCGTTCCAAAGTTTTTTTCTCCAACAAGCTTATTGGCCGCCAGAAATCCTAAGGTTGAAGATTTCATAACATCTCTCTTGAGGCGAAAGACTGTAAAATTAGCAGATTCTTCACCTAGAGATTCATCCTTTTTTGTCTGAACGTTCATTCCGGAAAACTCATAGGCGCCAGATTTTCCGTAAACTTTGGCTCCGCCATAAATATCTGAAATTCTCCTGGAATAGAATAAACTAATTCGCTGCTGGTATATTTCTGAGCCTTCCAAGAAAAAATTTCTCTTCTCAGGAAGATCGAGTTCAAATCGAGTCAAGTTGATCTGTTCCTGATCCGCCTCAACCGTAGCAAAGTCAGGATTCAGGGTTAAATTCCCTGAAACCATTTGACTGAAAGCATAGCGCACATCGAGTCCTCCTTCTAATTCTGATTTTTCTCCTTCTTCTATCTTTGAAATAATATGAGGAATAACTTGAGTTTTTTTCTCAGATTTTCTAAGATCGAGTCCTTTTAATATTCCGTACTGAGAGACTTTTTTGGGTGATTCAAGAAGGCCAACCCAAAAACTTTTTTCGAAGACTCGTGGTACGGGTCTCCCTAAATTAAGACCCCAGGTTTTATTTTTTCCAGGTTCATACTTTAAACAACTCAAGTCAATGGCAATCTCTGCACTCCAGCCAAAATCAGTTTTCTGACCTGCAGATCTCCAGATTCCATCCCAGGTTGTCTCCCTTGTTCGACCATCTTCAGTTATCCGGCCATCAAGCTGGGTCCCCAACAGGTTAGTTGCGAAAAAATAGCAATTTCTTCTATCGTGGAAGGTATCAAGAAAGACGACAATAGCATCATCATTACTTAACTCCTCATCTCTTTTTGTTATGCGGGCTGCAATTTTCTCAGAGTGAGGGTCAAAACAGAAAAATCCAAAATAAATAAAATTCTCATTATAAAGAATTTTAACTGTTGTTTTTACCGAGGCAGGTTTTCCTCTCTCTGGCTCGAATTGAATAAAATCTACAGCCTCAGGAGCTTTTTCCCAGACTGATTCATTTAATAATCCATCAACCTTAATGGTTTCTTTTATTTTAATGGCCAGAGTTTTTTTTGCTTGATTTTCTCCAAGAACCAATAGAGAAGATGTAAAAAATACAAGAATGAGACAAATATTCTTCTTCATGTTTAGCGAATAAAATAACAGAATATATCTCTTTATTCAACGAGCTTGGGAAAGCTCTATTTTTCAGATAAAGATATAAAAACAAGAAAAGAAATGGCCAAACCTGAGAGCTTAATTTCTTTTTTTGACAATTCATGCTCTCTCTGTTTATTATATTATTTATCGTAATCAAGACTTAAAATTTCTCTAAGCCAGGCGGAGAGGTGTCCGAGTGGCTTAAGGAGCACGCTTGGAAAGCGTGTGTGCGGTTAGATGCTGTACCGTGGGTTCGAATCCCACCCTCTCCGCCAATGTTTTAAGAAATAGAAATTGAGATAAGAAATTGAAAAGGAGAAGCGATGGACACGAACGATTATATTGTCATGGAAGATCTATACGGTGCTCATAATTATCATCCTCTGGATGTGGTCATATCAAAAGCTAAAGGAATTTGGGTTTGGGATGTCGATGGCAATAAATACCTTGATTTTCTAAGCGCCTATTCATCGGTTAATCAAGGGCACTGCCATCCTCGAATCGTTAAAGCTCTAGTGAATCAAGCCCGAGAACTCACCATCATTTCTCGTGCCTTTCGCAACGATCAATGGGCCTTACTTGCAAAGGAACTCTGCGAACTAACGGGCTATGAGATGGTACTTCCCATGAATTCTGGAGCCGAAGCCGTAGAAACTGCCATCAAGATAGTCAGAAAATGGGCTTATCAGATTAAAGGCATACCCCAGGATCAAGCAGAAATTATTGTTTGCTCAAACAATTTCCATGGGCGAACTATAACCATTATCAGCTTTGCCACCGAACCCCTTTACAAAAATAATTTTGGGCCTTTTACTCCAGGATTTGTTGTGGTGCCCTACGGAGATCTTGAAGCTTTAGAAGCAGCTATTAATCCCAATACAGCTGCCTTTCTTGTCGAACCAATCCAAGCAGAAGCAGGGATTATCGTTCCACCTGAAGGATACTTAAAGGGATCCAAAGAGATTTGCGAAAAGAATAATGTATTATTTGTAGCCGATGAAATCCAGACAGGAATGGGCCGCACAGGAAAATTCCTTGGCTGCGACCATGAAGGAGTTAAGCCCGATGTATTGGTATTAGGCAAGTCTCTAGGTGGTGGATGCTATGTTATTTCGGCTGTTTTGACTTCGAGGGAAATTCTCGGTCTGTTCAAGCCAGGTGAACACGGAACCACCTTTGGAGCCAATCCCTTAGCCTGTGCTGTAGCTCGGGAGGCGCTTCGAGTCCTAAAAGAGGAAAGATTGGCGGAGAATGCAGCAGAACAGGGAAGTTATTTTTTGGATAAATTGAAAAAAATCAAAAGCAAGCACATCAAGGAAGTCAGAGGGAAAGGCTTGCTCATCGGGATAGAATTGAAGCCAGAAGCGAATGGTGCCAGGCAGTTTTGTGAGAAATTACAAGAAGAAGGCTTGCTCTGCAAGGAAACCCATGAGAATATAATCCGTTTTGCTCCCCCACTAATCATCAAACAGAAAGATCTCAACTGGGCTTTAAAGCGAGTTAAACAGGTCTTCAAAGAACTCAAATAGGCCTAAGAAAAAAATGAATCTGATTCAACAAATAAAAAACCTTCCAAGTCATTATGGAGATATTAAGTGTTGTGATTACAGAAAATGGGCAGGGATTTAGATGAGATTTGTCCTCTTTTGAGGACACATAAAGGGGACTGGACCTTTACTGACAGGGAAAATGCAATTGGCACACGGCTTGCATAGGAATAGACCTTGGCTATGCCTTAATGAGACTAATGTGTTAAAATGTTTTGATAAAGAAGGAGAAAAAGAATGAGAAAATATTTTTGGACAGTCATTTTAAGTCTTATTTTCATCACAAGCTGTACGATTTATCTTCCTTATTATGATGAATTTCCTCCGGAAGAACGGTATGATTACTACGGAGAATTAGATACAGGTATATTTTATGATCATCTTTCTCCCTTCGGAACATGGATTTATTATTCTCCTTACGGCTATGTCTGGATTCCTTATAGCCCTGCCTATGGATGGCGTCCCTATACTCGGGGCCACTGGGTCTGGACAGATTATGGCTGGACTTGGATTTCCGATTTTAGATGGGGATGGGCTTGCTTCCATTACGGCCGTTGGGGTTGGGATGTTGATCTCGGGTGGTTCTGGGTGCCCGGTACAACCTGGGGCCCTGCTTGGGTGACTTGGCGCTGGAGTAACCTCTATATGGGATGGGCCCCACTTCCTCCAGGGGTTGATTTTGTCGGCCGAAGGATTGTGACACTTCCTTATGGTTTGCCGAGTTCATATTGGATTTTTATTGATGGGCGGTATTTTCTGAGGCCTTCTATCTATCGTTATGTTCTTCCTTTTGAAAGAAACATGACTATTATCAATTATACGGTCATTAGAACGAATATTTATATCGAGGATTATGGAGTCGTGAATAGAGGCGTCGACCCTGATCACATAAGACGAGTAACACGGAATAAGATTTCTAAATATGACCTTCGTGACGCAAATCGACCAGGACTGTCAAAGAAAGTTGGGAGTAACATTGAGGTCTACAGGCCTTCGGTAAAAGCGAGTCAGGTGGCAAAGCCCAAGAAAGTATTGAGTAAGGAAGAGGCGAAAGTCAAAACCTCTAGAGGGATGGTAGCGGAACCCAGAAGGAAAGTAACGCCCTATATAGAAAAATCCCGGCTTGAAGATGAACAAGAACAGGAGATGAAGCTGTTAGAAAGAAGTCAGAAAAAGGAAGCCCAAGACATTAAACTGAAGTTTGATAAGGAAAAAAAGTCTGTAAGAAAGTCCAAGGAAAGGGTCGTAGTGGAAAGAAAGCAGGAAGAGGCCTTAAAAAAATTGAAGGAACGACATGAAGAAGAAAAGTTAAAAATAGTAAAGCGGCATAAGAAGGAAAAAGATGAAGTTGTGAAAAAGAAAAAGGCCCAAACAAAAGAGAAGGAAGAAGATAAAAAAGCCACGGAAAAAAAAGAAAAGAAAGTTAAGAAGAGACAAGTTAAATAGAATATTTCTTCAAGGCGATTTCAGGAATCGACACCGGCATTCTGGTCTTCATATTTATCAGAACAAACACTCCATAACCTTCTGCAGCAGCTTGTTCAGCCTCTTTCTTTAATATTTGAAAGCAAACTTTCACGCTTTTCTGTTTTATTTCCTCCACCCAAGTCCTAATAATAACTGTTTCTCCTAAAAAGATGGGCTTCTGAAATTCAATGTAGGTGCATCTTGTTGCCCAGGAGTAGCCCATTTTGAAGAATTCTTCCATGGGCATTTTGTAGCATCTTTTCATCTGGTCGAAACGGGCGAATAAGACATAATCAAGGTACACGCTTTGATGGACATGCCCGTTAATATCTATATCGCTTGGCCGAACCATGATCTCTGTATCGAATTTTGTGTTCATTTTTTCCTCCTAAATATCATAAATACTAAGCAGGTCTTGCCCTTGTCCTTAAAGTCACAATAAAAACTGCTCCCAGAATAACTATTCCCCCCCAAATTGTTCGCCTAGCAGGTATTTCTCCTAAAAGCGCAAAGGCCAGGATAATTCCGTAAACTGGTTCGAGAGAGCCGATTATGCTGGCAGTTTGGGCTTTGATGTATTTCATCCCTTTGATAAATAGGCTATGGGCACCTGCAGTGCATAATACGCCTAGAATAATCAGGAGCAATATATTCTTCAGCTTGAATTCAGACTGAATAAAAAAGATGGCAGGGAAAAGGAGGAGAGTGGCAAAAAAGTCCTGATAAAAGGTGATGACTAAACTAGAATACTTTTGGGCAAGATATCTATTCAGAATCACTAGCAGCGCAAAGGTCATTGCTGAGAGAAGTCCCCAGAGAACTCCTTGATAGATAGAGTTTGATAGCTCAAAGCGAGGGATAATGAGATAGACTCCAAAGAGACAGAGAAAAGCAAAAGCAATGTTTAATTTTACCAATTTTTCTTTAAAAAAGAGGGGCTCCAGGAAAGCTGTGAAGATAGGGAAAATGGAATAGGAGAGCAGGCCGACCGCCACGGTTGAAACTTGGATAGATTTGAAAAAAGCAATCCAATGTATGGATAGAATAAATCCCAAAAAAAAGAATAAGAAGTAATTTTTTCTGGGATAAATCCTTAAGCTTCGCTTGGTGAAAAGGAAAATAAGAACTAAGGTAATACTGGCAAAAAAAACTCTGCCGAGCACAATAATAACAGGCGATAAAACGAGCCATTTTCCGAAAAGGCCTGCCAGCCCAAACAACAATACAGCCAGATGAATTTCAAGAAGACTTGTTTGTTTGCTCATATCTTCTTTTTCTTCCAGCGGCCCGCCTTAAACCAGAAGGCAACCACTGAGCCTTCCAAAACAGAAGAAAGAGCAATGGCCAGCCATATCCCGTGGGTATCCAACGGCAACAGTTTTGGTAGAAAATAGGCTAAGGGAATTCTCAACCCCAAAAGAGCAATCGCGGTTATTATCATCGGGGGAACAGTGTCGCCAGCACCGTGAAGACCTTGATGAAGGACTATGGCCATGGCTAGAAAGACATAACTGAAGGTCACAATACGTAGAAAAGAGACCCCTTCTCGGATAACATCTGGATTATTGTTGAAGACAGAGATAAATCTAGGAGCGAATAGATAAAACAGAGAGCCAATAACGATCATGATGGCTCCATAATACATTAAGGCTATCCAAGCGCTCTTTTCAGCTCTTTGGGATTGGTTGGCACCTAAATTCTGTCCCACCAGCGTGGCAGTAGCAGCCCCTAATCCAAATCCAGGCATCATAACGATCATGTTAATCCTGAGCCCTATTCCGTAGGCAGCCAAGGCACAAGTTCCATAGAGAACAACAATACTCATGATGACCAGTCCAGAAAAGCTTCGGATAGCCATCTGGAGAGAGCCGGGAATCGCGATCTTGATGATGCGCCATAGTATATCAAATTTTAACTTGAGATTCTTAAGCGTTATGTGGATATAGGAATAGCCTTTCACCAAAATGGCTAAAATAATAAACATTCCTATTCCCCGAGCAAATACAGTTGCCAGGGCTGCACCCTTAATTTCTAAGCGAGGAAAGGGACCCAGACCAAAGATAAGAAGGGGGTCAGCAACAATATTGATTAGAGTAGAGAACATTAAGATCAACATAGGTGTTATAGCATCTCCAGCTCCTCTCAGAATGGCTGCGCCGAGGAAGAGGAGAAACATGGTAAAGGAACCCAAGAACATGATGCTCAGATAATCTGTTCCCATTTCTACTACTTTCGCTTCAGCCCCAAAGATTTTGAGCAGAGTTTCAGAGAAGAAAAAACCAACTATTGCCAGTAAGACAGATGCTATTGCTCCGAAAAGTAGAGACTGCAGGGCCACCTCATTGGCTTGGGAATACGCCTTAGCCCCAAAGAACCTGGCCACCATGGCCGTTGTGCCGATGCCTATTCCTACGATGAGAGTGATAATCAACATGAGAATCATTCCGCTCAACGAAACAGCAGCGATGGCTTCTGCACCCAATTTACCGACAAAAATCATATCAACAACATTAAAAGCTGTCTGCAGAACATTTCCAACCATCATGGGCCAGGCTAAAGTCCATATGCTCTGGGAAATACTTCCCCTCGTGAGGTCACGTTTGGATTTATTGAAAAACTTAAATGCCTTGGGAATTCTGCTGGTTTCTTCCATAGGATTAGAGCTCTCAGGTCTTATTTTTGGCCCTCATTCTCATTGTCTAGGTTGATATTTGAGTCATGCAAAACTTTCTGTTCTATTTCGTTTTAGTCCACTCTAATGATTTTTTGCAAAAGGAGTTATTATAAGAGAGAGAATTCTATTAATCAAACTTAAAGAATCTTTTTGAATTCGTAAAAAATTGTGTTAATATATGGCTTAAAGAAAAAAAAGATTAATTCTTCCTTACTGAAACTTCAAAGCCTACTGAAATGACCTATTTAATTTATGCCCGAAAGTACAGGCCCAAGACCTTCGATGAGATGATCGGACAGAAGGCTGTTGTCCAGACCCTCAAGAACGCAATCAAGAATAATAGAGTAGCTCAGGCTTATATTTTTTCTGGAATGAGAGGAGTTGGAAAAACAACAGCCGCTCGAATATTTGCCAAGGCTCTCAATTGTCAGCACGGGCCTACTCCAACTCCCTGCAATAAATGCGAATTTTGTAAATCTGTTGACGAAGACCGTTCAATCGATGTGATGGAGATAGATGGCGCTTCCAACCGGGGAATTGAGGAAGTAAGGTCCCTTCGCGAAGGAGTGAAATATAAACCTATACACAGCCGGAACAAAGTTATAATTATTGATGAAGTCCATATGCTCACTCGTGAAGCTTTCAATGCCCTGTTAAAAACCCTGGAGGAGCCACCTTCACATACGGTTTTTATTTTTGCGACCACAGAATTTCATAAGGTTCCCGCGACTATAATCTCACGCTGTCAGCACTTTGAATTCAAGAAGATTTCTCAAAGAGATATTGTCAATCATTTATTGGATATCACTCAGAAAGAAAAGATAAAAATATCTTCTGCAGGGCTGAATCTTGTCGCTGAAGCAGCGGATGGAAGTCTGAGAGATGCTCAGAGTTTGCTAGATCAAGCAGTGGCTTTTTCTGGAGAAGTTATCAACGATGAGGATTTAAAAGAGATTCTGGGAACCATAAGCAGAAATATTCTGTTTGAATTTTCATCTATGATCATGGAGGATAAATCAGATTCTGTTTTTCCTCAAGTGGATAAACTCATCGAAAAGGGTTATGACCTTCGTTATTTTTATAAAGAGCTCATTCAGCATTTCAGGAACTTGCTACTGGTCAAATCCATCGAAGGTCCTCAGGAACTCATTCCTTTAAGCGAAGAGGAGATAGACAATCTGAAAAAAGAGGCTCAAAAAGCTTCCACTGAAGATATTCTCCGCTATCTTTCTGTACTCCAACAGGGAGAGCAGGGATTAAAATATTCATCCCATCCTCGAATTTATTTAGAAGTCCTCTTGGTTAAATTATGCCATTTTAAAAAATTGACTCCTGTAGCCGACATCATTAAAGAATTGGAAGGTCTCAAAGGGGAAATCAGAACCAAAACACGTCAAAACGCAGGACTGAATATGGAAAGCCGGACTGAAGAAAGAAAAGGACCGCCAGCAACTCCAGATGTCCAGAGTAAGGATAAGATAATCCAGAAAGAAAAACCAAAAAAGGAAGAAATTGTCGAAGAAGTTATCAAGGTTCTGCAGAAGAAGAAAAGCTCTCTGGCTGCCATGCTGTCTCAGTATTCCTCATTCAAACTCAGGGAAAGAACTGAAGAGGGAAGTCCTAATACTTTGGAAATATTTTTTTCTGGGGGAAAGAAGTACTACCTGGATACGCTTCAAAAGGAGATGAAGCTGTTGGATACAGTCGCATCAGAAGTTCTTGGAGAAAAAATCAAAGTCAAGTTCTTGGAAGAAATTGTAGAAGAGGGCAATCGTAGAGAAAAAGAAGTCGAGGCAGCATTAAAAGATCCTAATGTTCAGCATTTTATGGATTTGTTTAAAGCTCAGGTCCTTTCAGTCGAGCCCATAAAGAAAGTGAAAGACAGAGAATAAACTGTATTCATCCGAAAGGAGATATGAAATGAAAAATATAGCCAATCTCCAAAAAATGCTAAAGAATGCCAAACAAATGCAAGAAAAGCTGCAGAAAGAATTAGCTGAAATGAGAGTAGAAGGTTCCAGTGGAGGAGGAATGGTGACAGTTGTTCTCGATGGAACAAAAAGTCTGATTTCTCTTCGTATAGATCCTGAAGTTGTGAACAAAGAAGATGTGGAAATGCTTCAAGATTTAATAATTGCCGCTTTCAATGATGCAGGATCGAAAGTCGATGAGAGTTTATCTGAAAAATTAGGAAGCTTAGGAGCTGGTATTAAAATTCCAGGACTTTTCTGATGATGCAAGAATATGCTGAACCTTTAAACACCCTTATAGAAGAATTAAAGAAGATACCAGGCATCGGGGCTAAGACTGCTCAGAGAATTGCTTTCTACATTCTGGGGCTTCCCCAAGAAGAAGCAGATAGTCTCGCTGAGGCTATAAGGGAAGCGAAGAAGAAGGTTTTTTATTGTTCCATCTGCAATAACATCACTCATGTCGATCCTTGCCAATACTGCACCAATTCAGAGAGGAATGACGAAATTTTATGCGTGGTCGAGGAACCTTTTAACATCGCTTCTATAGAAAAAACCGGGATTTACAGTGGAAGATATTATGTTCTCTTGGGAAGTCTATCCCCGCTAGAAGGAAGAGGTCCGGAGGAGCTCAAGACCGAAAAGCTTATGAAGAGGATTGAGAAAGACAATTTTAAAGAAGTCATCATAGCGACGAATCCTACCGTGGAAGGGGAAGCTACCGCGCTCTATCTGGCGAAGATTTTAAAAAGATTTAAAGTCAAGTTAACGAGATTGGCTATGGGATTGCCTGTCGGTTCAGACATTGACTACGCTGACCAAGTCACAATCAAGAAGGCACTGGAGGGAAGAACAGAGCTGAAAGAGTGAGAACTCGTCAGGTGAGTTTCTCTCTGAGCTGTTCGATTAGATGCCACAGCGAGGTTGGCGAGCGTAGCCATATCAAAAAAGTTATAAAGAATGGAGGTTTGATGAAAGGAACGATTGAAATTCGTTGGCACGGCCGGGCGGGCCAAGGAGTTGTCACAGCAGCTGTGACTTTGGCCGATGTTCTCTCTTCGGAAGAGGGCAAATATGTCCAGGCCTTTCCTGAATTTGGAGCTGAAAAGAGAGGAGCTCCCATTTTGGCCTTTAATCGTATCAGCAACAGGCCTATCCGCTCTCACAGTCAAGTTTATTATCCAGATATTGTGGTTGTTACTGATCAATCCCTTTTGGGAATGGTTAATATAGCCGAGGGGGCCAAAAAAGATGCAATTTTTATAATAAATACTACCTATGAGATCCCTCTGCTCCGGGAAAGGCTTTCCTTGGGAGAGAGAAAAATTTATGGATTGGATGCCAATACAATTGCTACAGATGAATTGGGAAAAGCAATTCCCAATGTCCCGATGGTGGCTGCTTTAGTCAAGGTCACCCAAATCATGGACTTGGGGAAGTTTAAAGAAAAATTAAAAGCTTCTCTTGCCAAAAAGCTGCGGCCCGAGGTTGTGGAGAAGAATTTACGAACCACAGATAGAGCATTTAAGGAGGTCAAAGAAGGATGAGAAAAGAAAATTGGAAGGAATTGACTATCGGAACCATTAATCTCGATGCAGGGAATTCTGTGAAGAACTTAACCGGAACCTGGCGTTCTGGGAAAAAAGCACAATTTGTTGAAGAGAACTGTATCCACTGCTTCTTTTGCTGGCTATACTGTCCTCATTTTGCGATCATCGTTGAGGAAGATAAGGTGAAAGGTATAAATGACGATTACTGCACCGGGTGTGGAATATGTTCGGTAGAGTGCCCCACAAAGGAGAAAGCCATTGTCATGGTCAAAGAGGAAATTAAACTTTTCGAGGAGAGGGTAAAATGAGTACATTCATGACCTTGAACGGCAATCAAACAATTGGAGAGGCAACAAGGCAGGTCGATCCGGATGTGATTGCAGCCTATCCCATCACTCCTTCCACAGCCATCGTTGAGACTATAGCCAAATTCAAAGCCAATGGCGTGATCACAGGTGAATTTGTCTGTCCAGAAAGCGAACACAGCGCGATGAGCCTTTGTATAGGAGCAGCTTCGGCTGGGGGAAGGGTTATGACAGCTACTGCCTCCCAGGGTTTAGCCTTGATGTGGGAGATGCTTTACATTGCTGCCGGCCTAAGGCTACCGATTATCGCGGCGATTGTTAACCGTTCCCTGAGTGCTCCGATCAATATCCACGGGGACCACAGCGACACGATGGGAGCTAGAGATTCAGGATGGATTCAAATATATTCTGAGAACTGTCAGGAAGCCTATGATAATTTTATCCAGGCATTTCGGATTGCTGAACATTTAGATGTCAGAACACCTGTTTTAGTGGGACTGGATGGATTTATCATCAGCCACTCTATGGAAGTTATTCAAGTCGAAGATGATGCTGAGGTGAAAAAATTTGTAGGAGAATATAAAGCCCTCTATCCTCTTCTTGACTCCAAGGTGAAGATGACTGTTGGACCGATTGATTTCACAGATTACTATTTTGAGCATAAAAGAAATCAGCTCGAAGGAATCGAGAATGCACCTACCGTGATCGAAGAAGTCGGGAAGGAATTTGGAAAGAAATTTGGACGAGAATATGGATTTTTTGAAGAATACAGGATGGATGATGCAGAGCTGTGCATCGTGGTCATGAGCTCGGCAGCCGGAACCTGCAAAGATGCTATAGATGAGTTGAGATCCGAGGGGAAGAGAATCGGACTTCTCAAACCTAGGATCTTCCGTCCTTTCCCTCATGAAAGAATTTCTGATGTGTTGCAAAAGACGAAAGCTGTGGCCGTTCTAGATCGATCATCAAGCCCAGGGGCCTTTGGAGCTCCTTTGTTCACAGAAATTCGCTCTGGTCTTTATGATTATGAGGAACGCCCTAAGATCGTAAATTATGTTTACGGATTGGGAGGAAGGGACATTAAGATTGAACATTTTAAAAAGGTTAGCTCTGACCTGGAAAAGATTGCAGAGACAGGAAAAGTGGAAAAGATATACAGCTACATCAATTTAAGAGAATGAAGGAAGGAGCACAAGATGGCAAAATTAAAAGATTTAGCTTCCATGGAAGACAGGTTGGTGGCAGGCCATGGAATGTGCATCGGTTGTGGCATTCCCCTCATTTTTAAAGTCATTCTGAGGGCGACTGAAGATCCTCTCATCATTGCCAATGCCACAGGTTGTTTAGAGGTGTGCACCACCATTTTCCCTCGGACTTCGTGGAATGTCACTTGGATTCACTCTGCCTTTGAGAATGCAGCTTCCACTATTGCGGGTGTGGAGGCCATGTACAAGGCTTTGAAGAATAAAGGTAGGATTCCCAAGGAAAAAAGGTTCAAATTCTTGGGAGTAGGAGGAGATGGAGGAACCTATGATATAGGTCTTCAGGCTCTTTCCGGAGCTGTAGAGAGAGGACATGACATTGTTTATGTCTGTTATGATAACAATGCGTACGCGAATACTGGAGGACAGAGGTCTTCGGCTACGCCCCTTGGTGCTTCAGCAACGACTTCTCCAGCAGGAACTCAAAGTCCCGGGAAAATACAGCGAAAAAAAGATTTAACCAAGGTATTAGTAGCTCACAATATTCCTTATGTGGCCCAGGCGAGCCCCCATCGTTGGCAAGATCTTTACAACAAGGCAAAAAAGGCTTTTGAAGTCGAAGGCCCAGCATTTTTGAATGTGCTCTGCCTCTGCCCGACAGAATGGAAATATGATGAATCTCAGGGAATAAGATTAGCTCAAACAGCTGTGGATACTTGTTTCTGGCCTCTCTATGAAGTCGAAAACGGTAAATACAAAATAAATTACAAGCCTAAGGAGAAAAAACCAATCTTGGAATGGATTAAACCCCAGGGAAGGTTTCGTCATCTTTTTAAAGAAGATAATTCCTGGGTTTTAGAGGAGATCCAGAATCAAGTTGATCAAGAATGGGAGGAATTGATCAAGTTGGAAAGCTTATAAAATCGCCTTCATTATAAAGATCTTGTTCTTCTGTTCTATCCCGCACTCAAAAAATCACAAGATCATTTTTTCTATAGTCAAATAGCAAGAAAGACACTTTTATTTCAGTTTAATAAGATACAATATCCACGAGATTGACTTTTGTAATATTATCTGATATTGCAAATTCCGTTCATGATTCTTAAGAAGGAGGAGATTTCTAACTTTCATTTGCGGTTGAAAGAGGAGGTTTAGGATGAAAATCACTCAGATTGATGTTTATCAAGTTGACTACAAACTTCTGGATCAGAAATATGCTTGGTCAAGAGGTCATGCTGTCACTTCTTTTGTGAGTACAATCATCAGAATTTCTACCGATGAGGATTTGAAAGGTTTTGCAGAGGTGTGTCCTCTAGGTTCGGCTTATATGGATGCTTTTGCACAAGGCATACCCAATGGGATCAAAGAATTAGGCCATCTGCTCATAGGACGAGATCCATGTCAAATCAATGTTATAAACGACCTGATGGATTTGGCGTTAACAGGTCATAGTTACATCAAGTCGCCTCTTGATATTGCCTGCTGGGACATACTCGGCCAGGTAGCGGGAGTTCCGGTATGCACCCTATTGGGGGGTCGATATGTTGATAGCTTTCCTCTTTATAGGGCCATATCTCAAGGCACTCCCGAAGAAATGGCCGATGATGTCTCCCGTTTCAGGGAAGAAGGATATCGGCGATTCCAGCTCAAGGTGGGTGGCGAACCCGATGAAGATATCAAGCGCATCAAAGCAGTCCTAAAAAAAATAAAAAAAGAAGATATCCTAGTGGCTGATGCAAACACAGGCTGGCTAACGCACAAAGCGATTCGGGTAGTCAATGCCCTAGCCCGAGAAGACCTTTATATAGAACAGCCTTGCTCTACTCTTGAAGAATGCCAAGCTGTCCGCGAACATACTCAGCTACCAATGGTTTTGGATGAAGTGATCAAGGGAGTTGATTCCCTGTTAAGAGCTTATGATGAACGGGCTATGGATGTAGTAAACCTTAAGATTTCCAGATTGGGAGGCCTGGCTAAGACCAAACAGATGAGAGATTTGTGTGAATCACTGAGAGTCGCCATGACTATTGAAGACAGTTGGGGAGGCGATATCACGACAGCCACTGTCGCTCATCTTGTAGGAAGTACTCGAGCAGAATTCTATTTTACTTCTACGGATTTTAACAGCTACAATGATATTCACCTTGCCGCCGATGCTCCGATGAAAAAAGAGGGACGGCTTGATGTTCCTTCAAAGCCAGGCCTTGGCATCTGTGTTAAGGAGGAGATGCTCGGCAAGCCTGTGCTAACAATAAAATCCACCTAAGAATAGCCTCAAATTTATTATCCAGTTTTTATCTGCAGAGGAATGTGGAATTCTGATGTGTGAAGATGCTCGTATAAGATTTTATAGTTGTGAAGGTTGGGTGGTAGCCTTTTCGCTTTTTGGTCCTACGACCACCTCCACTCCTTTTTCTGGATTGAGAATTTCTTTTATAAAAATATTCATTTCTTCAAGGCTGACATCATCGACCTCGGCAGAGAATCGATTAAAGAATTCATAACCAAGACCTAAAGCTTCAAAATCAGAAAGTGTCATTATCCTTGCTTGTTTTATTTCGTTGAATCGAAGGAAATTCGCTTTGGAGCTGATTTTATTTGCCAGGTGGTCTTCTTCTGATATTCCTTTTTCATTGAGGAGCTGGAGAACCTGTTTTAAAGACTCGAGTGCCTTTTCCTTGTTTTTATTTTCTGTTTCCAGATAGGCTCTGAGAATCCCTCCTTTCTTCATGTACGTTACTTCGGAATTAACGTTGTAAGCAAGCCTTTCCTTGGACCTTAAAGACCAGAGTTTCGAGCCAACTCCCTTGCCCAGGAGATTTTCAATCAAAAAGGCTAAGACAAAATTCCTGGCTGTGAGTTCGGGAAGAGAAAACGCCATAGAAACTAGAGTCTGTTTTGTATCTTTTTCAAGAGAAAGATGCATTTCTTCAGGAAGAGTGGGCGCTGCTGGCTTAGATTCCTCCGGTTTGTGTTGTGGGAATTTACCAAAATATTCTTGAATCATCTCGATCAAGCGAGCATCGTCTAGATTAGATGAGACAGCTACAATCATATTATTCGCTGCAAAATGGTTATCGTAAAAGCGCTTAATGTCCTTCTTCTTTAAAGTCTTTAAAGATTCTTTGGTACCATAGATGGCGCCACCATACGCACTATGTCCGAAGAAAGACTGAAGATGGGCATTATGTCCCATGGTGATAGGATTGTCTTCTTCTGATTTACTGAGGTGAATCATGTATTCCTTGATTCTGTTTATTCTTATTCCTGAAAACAGAGGATTTCGAATGATTTTAGTTACGACTTTTAGAGACTCTTCCAAATTTTCTGTTAAGCATTTCAAGTTGATATAAGAGTAATCTCCTTCGCATCGCATAGAAATTCTCGTGGCCTGTTTCATCATCTCTTGTATCTTGCCCCGGTCAGGAATTTCAACTGTCAACCGGGCAGTTAAATAAGCTAATCCCTCTTTTCCTGCTGGAACGGCTCCTGTTCCTCCCTTGATGAGAATTTGAAGAAAGGTGGTGGGAAATGATTTGTCAACTTCATAGATCATGGTGAGCCCGTTAGATAGTGTTGTTTTTTGAGCTGTACTTCTCCCTAAGAGAGATTCTTGACCGAACACACTTGGCAACCAAACTGCTGGAAGAAGAGAAAGCGATAACACGCATATTAAAAAGATTTTGTTGGTGAATAGGCTCAAATTCATTCTTTATTAATTCTTTTTGGGGATAATGGAGACGATGACATATTTTCCTGTGCCCAAATATTTACCCGCCGCTTTCCTCAAGTCAGATGAGCTCAATTCCTCTATCTTTTTAAGAAAGTTGCCTCTTTTGGTGCCTTCATTCAAAAGCATGTAGCGGGCAAGCATGTTGGCAACAAGAAGAGATTTCTCTCTTCCCTGAAAAAAATCGAATTTGATTTGATTTTTTGCACACACCAGGAAATCCAAGATATATAGGCGTTCTGCCGGCACAAAATCGTCCTCGGAAAAACCCTGGTTTCTTACATTTTTAAGAAATTCAATCGTCTTGTTTTTAGCTAAATTCAGATTTTTTGGGTCAAGAACTATATAAATTAGAATTGCCCCTCCATATTTTTGAGCGTTATAAGTCATGGAAACATTGTAGACTAGATTCCTTGTACCTCTAAGAGTGGCGCCCAGCATGGGATTTAAACCCCGGCCAATAATCTGGACCAAGAGGTCAACTTGATATTGGTCAGGATGATTGTAATCAGGGCCGGGCATTCCTATTACCAGATAGGCTTGTTTGACATCCATTTCCTCCTTGATTTCGACTGTTTTTTTAAGCGCGAGAGCTTTCTCGAATTCTAAGGAAGGGAGTTCTTCTTTTTTTAAATCCCCAAAGATGTCTTTCACTTTATTTTCCATTTTTTCCAGATTGAATTCACCCACAACGCCCAAAGCACAGTTAGACGGAACAAAGAATTGGCGATAAAATCTTTCCAATTGATTTACGGTGACCTTTTCAATGACTTCTTTTCTTCCAATAACTGGAGTTTGATAAGGATGGCCTTGATAAAGATTCTGGTAAGCTAAGGAAGTCGCGTATCTCAAAGGGTCATCCTTAATTTGGGCAATTTCTTCGAGAATGACCTTCTTTTCTTTATCGATCTCTTCCTGGGTAAGTTTGAGGTTGAAGAGAATTTCTTTCTGGTTTTTGAAAGCAAAGGCTGCATATTCAGCTGGAAGTGAAATATCGAACGTAATAAGATCGCGGTCAGTATGGGCGTTGAAATAAGCTCCATGCCGCCTTATATCTTTACCTATTTCATCACCGGTTCGAAATTCTGTTCCCCCAAAGAGAATTAAGTGTTCAAGAAAGTGAACTAGTCCGTTTGTTTCCTCTTGTTCATCTTTAGAACCAAGATTGACTGCTGCAGCAATATTCAATAAAGGCAGAATGTGTCTTTCATAAAGATAAACTTTAAGACCATTGTCTAATTCGAAAAATTTGCTTTTTTCTTTTTGTTGAGCAGAAGAAAATGTTACAAAGGAAAGGTAAAAGATAATGAAAATAAATTTACATTTCTTATTAATTATTGGGAGCATAACCATCATCTTAATCGAAAGTCGAGTTTTTCTCAATCATAGGTTTTCTAAGGCTAAATCCTCATTTAGATAGGGGACGGTTCTATTTTTTAATCCTTTCCTATATTTCATGGTGCCGGGCTTTCTATTTAAAAAAAATAGAACCGTCCCCATCTCTTTTTACTTCATTCATCCTCAAAAACTTTTATTCGATTGAAGTTATCAGAATCACAGATTTGAAAATGCTTCTTTATCTTGCTCTTAAGCCAGCAGGGCTATAACAGCAAGTTACGGGCCATAATAGATTTTTTCTGTCTTATTGATTATAAATAAGATAATTTATGTAGGTCGTATGGTCGAGAAAAGTTATTTTACAAGTTAAAATTTATTTACATTCTAGAAAAATAGGTTAGCCCGTTTTTTAGGGAAAGGCAGATTTTATAAATAAGTGCTTTCGAATAAGTCTATGGCTTGTTCATCCCCGAGAACAAGGAGCGTATCGCCGGCTTCTATTTTGAAGTCAGGAGAAGGGTTGAAAACGAGCTCTTCCCCGGGCTTTTTTAAAGCCACCACAATGACATTGGCTTTTCTTCTTATTGCGCATTCATTGAGGCTGCGGTTGGTTATATAAGCTTCTTTTTTTACCACAAATTCTTCCATGTACAAAGATAATTCTTTTCGTCTGATGATAAGGTCCATAAAATCGACGAGAGTGGGGCGAATGAGACCCTGAGCGATTTTCAGACCACTCAGCTTATAGGGACTGACCACTCTGTTGGCTCCAATCTGAAGAATTTTTCTCTCGCCTTCCTCATCGATGGCTTTGGAGAGAATAAAGATGGACGGGTTGATCAGGCGAACTGTCAAGACTAAATAGAGGTTATCGGCATCGTCGGGAAGAAGAGCTGCCAGGCCTTTTGCTTTTTTAATCCCCGCCTCGATCAACATCTCTTCAGAGGTGGCATCTCCTTCAATGTAGAGACATGTTTTGGATTCTTTAAGCTCTTCTAATTTTTCTTCCCGGTTATCAATAATGATGAAAGGAATTTTTTCTTCTTCCAGTCTTTCTCTGACGATTTTTCCCAGGCGGCCGTGGCCGCAGATTATATAATGATCTTTAAGGTTTTTAAGTTTTTTTTCCATTCTTCTTCTCCGCAAAAATTTACGAATCCCCCCCTCATAAACAATCTCAACTAATTTGGTAAAAGTGTAAATTGCTGTTCCTACACCCCCAAGAATCACAAAGATAGTAAATACTTGACCTTGAGGAGAGAGTTCTTTGACTTCTCCAAAGCCAACAGTAAAAATAGTAATGATGGTCATATAAAGGCAATCCAGGAATGACCACCCTTCTATGATATGGAAACCCATAATGCTGATAAGAATCACCAGGAATATCAGACCAAGGATTCTCCACATTTTGTGATAAATCTTACTATAATGATAAGAATGAGGCAAGGGAAGGATGGGGCAATTATTTTTCTCTGAACTTTAAAAACTTTTAGATAGATTATTAGGAATGGCTACGCTCCGTTCAGGTTTTTAACGCCTTTCTCCCCGGGATCAGACTTTGTCATTATTGTGAGATTCGGCAAACGTTTTGACCTCCGAACACTGATTAATAATAAAGTCTGACCCCATCGGCTGCTGCCTAACTCGCATAGGATCAGGTTTTATCATTGGGGATGTCTAAAAGGTAAGACCTACTCCAAGGGCTTCAAAGACAACAAAGCCAGACCCCGATTTGCAGGTTGACTCTGCCGACTTCCCTCCAAAACCGAAATCCGAAGGCTAAACCTGAAATGGTCGCTTCTTTCATTCCTAATAACCTCCTTCTATCAAGGAAATAGAGATGATTAAAGGAGAGGATGGAGTTTTGCTGAATAACAAGGACTGTGCTAAAATTAGATGAGAAAAGAATAATGAGTAAAAATCCTAAGTCGAAAATCTTAGTTGTGGATGATGAAGAGAACATCCGCAAATCCTTAAAGATGATTTTAGAGTATGAAGGTTACGATTTCTTGGAAGCTGTGGATGGAGAGCAAGCCCTGGATGTTATGGAGGAGACTGTCGGCTTGGATTTAGTGCTTCTCGATATTAAGTTGCCAGGAAAGGATGGCTTAGAAATTCTTCAAGAGATGAGGAAAAAACCATATTCCCCTGAGGTAATCATGATTTCTGGTCATGGAACAATTCAAACTGCTGTTGAAGCAACAAAATTCGGAGCTTTTGACTTTTTAGAAAAACCTCTTCATAGAGAAAGAGTTTTGCTTAGTATTCGAAACGCCTTGAGTCAGAATGAACTCCGCAGAGAGTGCTTGGATTTAAGGAAAAAAACAGAAAAGAAGTATGAGCTGGTTGGAGATCATCCGCTGATGAAAAAGCTCTGGAAAGACATACTCAAGACAGCTCCTACCAATGCGACAATCCTCATTTCCGGCGAAAGCGGTACCGGCAAAGAACTCATTGCCAGAGCTATTCACAATCATAGCTTGAGAGCAAAAGAAAAGTTTGTCCAAGTGAACTGCGCCGCTATACCTGAAGAGTTGATCGAGAGTGAACTTTTTGGGCATGAGAAAGGTGCTTTTACTGGGGCCACAGAAAGGAAAACAGGAAAATTCGAGCAGGCTGATAAAGGGACAATTTTTTTGGATGAAATCGGGGATATGAGCCTTAAAACTCAATCAAAAGTCTTGCGGGTTCTCGAGGAAGGAGAGGTTCAAAGAGTTGGCTCGAGCAAAATCAACAAGGTTGATGTTAGGGTAATTGCAGCTACTAATAAAGAATTACCCAAAGAAATAAAGGCAGGAAATTTCCGGGATGACCTTTACTTTCGGTTGAATGTCGTTCCCGTTTATTCTCCTCCCTTGAGGGAGAAGAAAGAAGATATTCCTCTTCTGGTGGATTATTTCTGTCAGACTTTTGCTGAAGAAAATAACTTCAAAGTCAAAAAATTTACAGACGAAGCCGTTGAAGCCATGTTAAAATACCCTTGGAAAGGAAACGTAAGAGAGCTGAAAAATGTGGTGGAAAGGCTGATCATTATGACTGAGTCAGATGTCCTTGAAAGAAAAGATTTGCCTGAGAAGATTAGAGGAGATGTGCAGATTTATCTTCCGGAAGCAAGTAAAATCAAAAACCTGAAAGAATTCAGAGACTTATCAGAGAGGAATTTTATTTTGGCCAAACTAGAGGAGAATGACTGGAATATTTCTCAAACAGCTAGAGCAATCGATACTCCTCGCAGTAATTTATACAAAAAATTAGAACAATATGGTATAAAAATAACAGCTGGAGTAGGCGAGGTGGTTGCTCCTCCTTCGCCTAAGGCGAAGCGAGGGGAGGAAAGTCCGAACTCCAAAGGGCAGGATGGTCGCTAACGGCGACTCCGAGCGATCGGAGGAAAGTGCCACAGAAAACAAACCGCCCCGTTGGATAGCTTGCCTATTTCCCGGGGTAAGGGTGAAAAGGTGAGGTA
>Ga0209636_10001469_pt1 | contig 23899 bp, 24 predicted proteins | sample DeeMarSWOR152_54_FD_187464 | JGI IMG/M metagenome (GOLD analysis project Ga0209636, IMG submission 187464) | Marine sediment microbial communities from White Oak River estuary, North Carolina - WOR-1-52-54 (SPAdes) (version 2) | ecosystem: Environmental > Aquatic > Marine > Intertidal zone >...
TTTAAGAGGGATATAATGACTCAAAAAACTTTTAAAAACATCATTTTTGAAACCAAAGAAGATGTGGCTCTCTTAACCATTAACCGTCCCCCCTTAAATATTCTGAATATCTCTACCATGGAAGAAATAAACGACGCCCTGAGCTCTTTGGTAGGAAGCAATGAAGTGAAAGTTCTAATGATATCTGGAAGCGGAGAAAAAGCCTTCTCAGCAGGAGTGGATGTGGTTGACCATACAGAAGATAAAGTAGAGAAAATGCTTCAAGTCTTCCATGATGTCTTCCGCAACCTATCCAAATTAGATCAAGTGACCGTAGCCGCCTTGAAAGGATTGACCCTGGGCGGAGGATGCGAGATTGCTATTTTCTGCGATTTAATTTTTGCGGCTGATAATTTGAAGATAGGACAGCCTGAAATAAAACTCTCTGTTTTCCCCCCTGTTGCGCTCTTGATCTTGCCTCGCCTTGTGGGATTAAAAAAGGCTTCAGAGCTCCTTTTAACCGGAAAGATTATTGAAGCTCAAGAAGCCGAGCAAATCGGTCTGATCAACAAAGTCGTTCCTCTTGCCTCTTTTGATTCAGAGCTCGAGAGTTTTATCCAGCCCTTCACAGAATTGAGCCTAGTAGGACTAAAGTATTCAAAAAAAGGAATCAATCTGGGTTTAGAGACAAGCTTTTTAGAGGGGTTAGAAAGAATCGAGAAGATCTACATTGAAGAGTTAATGACCTCTGAAGATGCTCATGAAGGATTGAAAGCCTTTATGGAAAAAAGAAAACCTCTCTGGAAAAACAGATAAAGGAGGAAGAAATGAAAGCTGCTGTATTCTATGAGCCCAACCAGCCTCTAAAGATCGAAGAGGTTGAGACTCCAAAGATAGGACCGAGCGAAATTCTGGTAAAAATCGCAGCCTGCGGCGTCTGCAACACTGATTTACATTATATAGACCATGGTGTTCCCACCTTTAAAAAGCCGCCGATGATCCTGGGCCACGAACCTTCTGGTATAGTGGAGGAAGTTGGTGCAGGTGTAAAAGACTTTAAGACTGGTGACAGAGTCCTCATTCCCCCTGTCTTTTCTTGTGGTTACTGTGTTAACTGCCGCTTGGGTCGAGAGAATATATGTCTTAACATGGTTATGTTGGGTAATCATATTGATGGCGCTTATGCTGAATACACCAAAGCGCCTGCCAAAGATTGCCAGCACCTCCCCGAAGACCTACCCCTTGAAGAATCGAGCATCATTGCCGATGCCATCTCCACTCCCTTTCATGCTGTTAAAAACAGGGCCCAGGTCCAGCCCGGCGATTCAGTAGTAGTATTTGGCTGTGGAGGAGTGGGGATAAATGTCGTCCAGATGGCATCAGCTTCGGGAGGCTCTGTCATTGCGGTGGATATCGTGGATAAAAAATTAGAAATGGCCAAGAAGTTAGGTGCCCAGTCTACGATTAATGCCTCAGGAATAGAAGACAAGGCGCTTCTCAAAGAAATAAGAGCTCTAACTGGAGGAGGAGCTGATATTGCCATCGAAGCCATCGGCAATCCAAAGACAATAGAGCTTGCCTCAAGCTCTGTCAAGGCAGGAGGACGTCACTGCCAGGTAGGCTACACCCATCATAGTGTTCCTCTTAATGCCGGGAGACTGATGTTTCGAGAAATCGAAATTAAGGGCTCCTTAGGCTGCCGGCCAGTTGATTATCCTAAGATCATAGAAATGGTAAGAATGGGAAAAATTCAGCTCAAACCCGTGGTTACTCATAAGTTCAAACTTGATGATATAAACGACGCTTTTGATCTGATGAGAAAAGGCGAATCCCTGAGGTCTATTGTCATGCCTTAACCGAATTTACTTGTTTATGTCTAAAAAACTAAGATAAGAGCTTAACTAATCAGTAATATTATAAGAATTAATCCATAATAAAAAAGAGAGGCCTTAAATTAAATAAATTATTTTCCTTTGAATTTGCCTTTTCTCTTCTCCAAGAATGCAGAGACGCCTTCTTTTTTATCTTCAGTAGTGCAGGAAAGGGCGTGAAGGTAGGATTCAAGGGCAAAACCTGAGGCTGTGTCCCCTTCCTGGCTTCTATTCACCGCTTCTTTGGCGTATCTCACTGCCAGGGGTGGTCTTGAGGCGATTTTTTGGGCAAGCTCCATCGCCGCCTCCTTCAATTTCTCTGGAGGAAAAACTTTATTTACCAGTCCGATTCTGTAGGCTTCCTGGGCATCGATAAAATCGCCGGTAATTATCATCTCCATGGCTCTGCCGTGCCCTACTAGGCGAGGCAAGCGCTGAGTTCCTCCGTCTCCTGGAATAATCCCCAGTTTGACCTCTGGGGCTCCAAACTGAGCCTTCTCCGAACAGATTCTTATGGAACAAGCTAATGCCAGCTCCAGGCCTCCTCCCAGAGCATAACCATTAACCGCTGCTATGACAGGGACATGTAAATTTTCAATGCGAGAAAAAATTTCCTGTCTTTCTCGCGATACCCTCCGCCCTAATCTAGCATCCCGGTTAACAAGCTCATTTATATCTGCCCCTGCCACAAAAGCCTTATCTCCTGCTCCGGTTATTACGAGAACTCTCAATTTTTCATCATTTTCAATTTCGTCAAGAAGCTGACTTAATTCAGCTGTTAATTCCTGGGAAATTGCGTTCATTTTCTCCGGACGATTGATGGTCAGGAGACCGATATTTTCTTTTTTTTCATAAAAGAGAGTTTTATACATAATCTCACTCCTTCTCTAATATTCAAAAATATATACATCCAAAAGGTGGGCTTGATAAATCAAGCCCCTACAGAATAAATACAATGTATATAAGGTGGGCTTGATAAATCAAGCCCCTACAAATTCATTCAAGGTGGGTTTGATAAATCAAACCCCTACAAATATGAATCAAGGCACTACAAGTTTGAATAAGATTCATACAGGTCTAAACAAAGGCTCTCGTTTCGAGTTCAATGGCACCGATGATTAGCTGTTGAATCTGAGAAGTCCCTTCGTAGAGGGTATTGATTCTGGCATCTCGGTAGAAGCGTTCCACATCGTATTCCCCAGAAAAACCATAGCCTCCGTGAATTTGAATGGCTTTGTATGCTACGCGGTTTGCCATCTCACTGCAGTAGTATTTGGCGATAGACGTTTCCCTGGTGTTGCGGACTTCTTTGTTTTTCATATCTCCCGCACGGTAGACAAGAAGTCGACCTGCTTCACATTCAACAACCATGTCTGCAATCATCTGCTGAATAAGCTGAAAGCTGGCTATGGGCTTTCCAAATTGAATTCTTTGCTTGGCATATTCTTTACAGATATCGATGCAACCCTGAGCTAAACCGACGCAACCCGCTGCCACAGTGTAGCGGCCAAAATCAAGCGTGCCAAGAGCAACCTTAAAACCTTTATTGACTTCACCTAAAACATTTTCTTTGGGAACACGACAATTCTCCAAGAAGATCTCACCCGTATTAGAGGCACGAAGACCTAATTTATCATGGAGGTCTTTTGTCGAAAATCCCTTACATCCCCTCTCTACTAGAAAGCCTGTGATCCCCCTTGCACCTGCTTCTTTGTCTGTTTTTGCATAGACAATGGCAATATCAGCGATTCCGGCGTTTGTAATCCATGTCTTCTGGCCATTGAGCACGTAATAATCTCCGTCTTCCGTAGCAGTTGAGATCATGCTAGCCGGGTCGCTTCCTGAATTAGGTTCGGTTAGACCATAACAGCCAATCCATTCTCCACTGGTTAGCTTAGGGAGATATTTTTTCTTCTGTTCTTCATTGCCGAATTTAAAAATGGGAAGTTCAACAAGGGATACCTGGACAGAATAGGTTCCTCGAAGAGATGAATCTACCCTTCCTATCTCCTCTGCCACTATAGCATGACTTATATAATCAAATCCTGCCCCACCGTATTCTTCAGGAATGGGCGTGCCCATAAATCCCAATCCTGCCAATTTTTTAAAAAGATCACGAGGAAAATGAGCTTTTTTATCGTTTTCGCTGGCAACAGGAGCAATCTCTTCTTTGGCGAATTTGCGGATAGTTTCCTGGATCATTTTTTGTTCTTCGTTTAAATCAAAATCCATAGCTCGCTCCTTTTTGTTTACATAATATTATTAAAATTTGGTTTTGCCCATAATTTTCTTGATGCAATCAAAATAATTCTAACTACATCTGCTGTTACGGATGAAAAGGCAGAAAAAGAGACAATCCTTATTTCACCTATTTCATGTCATTTCAAACAGAAAAGAGGAAATTCCCTGTCTCTCGGCTCATAATGACCTATGATCCCGCAATAGAGGGATATTGCTTAGTATTTATAGAAGCCTTCCCCCGATTTTTTCCCCAATTTACCCTCGGCAACCATCTTCTTGATTACTTCTGGCGGCTTGTATCTTTCGTCCTGAAGCTTTTCATACAGGGTTTCCATTTTCGCCAGATGGATATCCAGACCAATCATATCAATGAGAGCCAAAGGACCCATAGGAAGGCCAGCTCCAAGCTTCATGGCTTCATCAATATCCTCCGGAGAAGCTATGCCCTCGGAATAAACAACCACCGCTTCATTCAATAGCCCCCCCAAAACTCTGCTGACTATGCCAGCTGGAGCTTCCTTAGAAGTAGCGATCGGAATCTTGCCCATACTTTCTGCAAACTTTCTTGTTGTGGCTATGGTTTCCTCGGATGTTTTCTCGCCACGGATAATCTCAACCAATTTCATGATAACAGCCGGGTTGAAAAAGTGCATGCCAATAACCTTGTCAGGCCGGGAAGTGACTGAAGCAATTTCGCTCACTGAAAGGGCTGTGGTGTTTGTGGCCAAAATTGTCTCGGGTAAACAGATAGAATCCAGTTTCTTGAATATGTCTTTCTTGACTCCAAGATTCTCAGAGGCGGCCTCTACAACGAAATCACATTCTTTGGCTAGATCCAAATCTGTAGACCAGTTTATTCGAGATAGAACCGACTCCATCTCATCTTGGGTAATCTTTCCTTTCTCCACTCTTCTGCTTAAGCCTGCTCTGACTTTTCCTTTGGCTCTCTCAACTATCTCCTCAGAAATATCTACGACAGTTACTCCATAACCTTGCTGCGCACAGAGTTGTCCTACACCAGAACCCATGATTCCAGCGCCAACCACAAATGGTTTTTTTATATCCATTGCTATCCCTCCGTTTTTAGATAAAATATCATGATATTAAAACAGAATATTCTTGTCTCTTATGAGATTGCCACGCTCCCTTAGGTCGCTCGCAATGACAATCTCAATCATCTTATCTTAGTTGTGGGCTTGATGAATCAAGCCCCTACATTAAAAAAAATGTTTGATAAATCAAACACCTACAAAAGATTAATCAAGCCCCTACAAAAAACAATCCACATTCTGAAAAAAGTGGCCTGTCCCCTTTTCCTTCATTGCCAAAGAAAAATGTGAGTTTCGATAAATCAAGCCCCTACATTCTTTTAAGACAGTCTTTCAATTATTACGGCAACGCCCTGGCCTCCTCCGATGCATAAATTTGCCAAACCCAGACTTTTATCTCTGTCTTTTAGAGCATAGATCAATGTAGTCAATATTTTTGTGCCAGTGGCTCCAATAGGATGACCAAGAGCTATAGCTCCCCCATGGATGTTGACCTTAGAACTATCCCATTTAAGCTCCTGCTCAACAGCCAAAACCTGAGCAGCAAAGGCCTCGTTGAGCTCGATGAGGTCTATGTCTTTAAGCTCGAGTCCTGCCTTCTTCAAAGCCTTGGAAACAGCTGGCACAGGTCCCATTCCCATAATCGCTGGATCGACGCCTGCATGGGCGTAAGAGACAATCCGGGCTAAAGGCTTAACTCCAAGCTCAGAAGCTTTCTCTTCTTTCATTACCAAAACCGCTGAAGCTGCATCACAGAGAGCACAACTGTTTCCAGCAGTTACCGTTCCATCTTTCTTAAAAACAGGAGGAAGTTTTGCCAGTTTTTCTACTGTGACTCCTTCCCTCGGGATTTCCTCCGTATCAAAAATTTCTGTTTTTCCTTTTCCTACAGGCACCTCAACGGGAAGGATTTCTTCCTTGAACTTACCTTCCTTTACTGCTGCAACAGCTTTTTCCTGGCTTTCTGCTGCAAAAGCATCTTGTTCTTCACGGCTGATGTTATATTTCTCAACGAGGGTTTCTGCTGTCATTCCCATTAAATGCCCGGCCAAAGGACACATAAAACCATCTTTATGCATGACATCGACTAATTTGCTATCTCCCATACGATTCCCCCATCTAGCTCCATCGGCGATATAGGGAACCTGGGAAGTATTCTCAGCTCCGCCTGCCAAAACCACTTCCGCGTCTTCAGCTTTGATCATCTGGGCAGCAAGAGAAACAGCCCGCAGAGAAGAACCGCAGCGCTTGTTAACCGTAAAGGCAGGAACTTCTTGAGGCAACCCTCCTTTTACGGTTGCCAGACGCCCTATATTCGGACCGAGTCCAGCCTGCCAGCCAGTGCCGAAGACAACTTCGTCCACTTGCTTAGGTTCAATCCCAGCTCTTTGAACAGCTTCCTGAATAACAAGAGCTCCCAACTCTACAGCAGAAACTTTTTTAAAAGCACCCCCGAATTGACCTCCAGCGGTTCTGACTGCGCTGGCGATGACAATATCATTCATGGATAACCTCCCATTTTATATTTTATCTGCTTATTATTTGAAGGATTGATTGAAAGATTTACTATTATAGTTATCCCCTCTTGTAGGTGTCAATAAAAAAACTTTTTTATTTTTTTTCTTTCTTTGTTCTGCGGAAAAGCTTTAAAAGGTTAGATAATTTGCCCTTTATGTATCCTTCTCTAACAAAGTAGGCACCTTCTTCGGGTTTGATCCATTTTATGTATTTTCCTCTTTTCAAGCCTTCAGGGTCTTTAGCTAAGCCAATTCTGAAATCACCCTCTTTTGTCTGAATTATAGCCACATTGACTCTTTCTTCCTCTGGAGAGGTGTATTGAGTGGCAGCGATAATTCTATCTTTCCTAGGCAATTTTTCGTAGGTGAACGTTTCTTCAGGAATGGACTGGGGTAAGTTTTCTTCTCTGAGCCCTTCTCGTTCTCGAGTTGATTTTGTTCTCTCAACAATTCCCACAATGCAAGTATTCCCGAACCCGCTCATGTTAAACCAGAGCCCATAATTCAAGTTCTTAAGTTCCTCTCCAAACATTTTCCTGTACTGGTGGTGTCCGCGCAATTGCCAGACTAACTCCACAAGTTGAGCCCCTCCTGAGGCACCCAAAGGGTGGGTTCTCGCTAGAAATCCCCCAGAACGGTTTACATAAACTCCCTTTCCTATCCTGTTTTTCTCCTCGATAACAAATTTATGCCCTTCTCCTCTCTCGGCTAAAGCTAAATCCTCAGCCGCTATCCAGGGAACTGGTTTAAAAGCATCGTGGAGTTCACAGAGGTCTATCTCATAGGGATTTAAACCTGCCTCTTCGAAGCTCTCTCTCCCTGCCAGCACTGCTGCCTCGAGTGAGATCAGGGTTCTCCGCTCTGCAATCTTGATATTATCAAAGGCGGATTTTACACTTGTCAGTTTTATATCTGTAGGAAAAGGAACCAGATAAGCTGCCCCTGCCCCGTTGTAAGACCCGCTACAGTCATATTTTGTCAGAGGTTTGGCAATGATGCGGTTTATTTCAGGATTATCATATTCCTTTCGTGTGACTGACTTCTTAAAATAGGCATATTCATTCAGAGCTCCATGGTTGAGGCTTTGAACGCTCATCTTAAAACATATGTTTCTGAATTCCTTTTCAGAAACTTTATAAGCATCCATGTATTCATACGAAGCTAAGGCAGCCACAGCAGGCATTTCGCCTAGCCCCCGCTCTCTTTCCTCCTCAGCAATAACCGTAGAGATTTGAGAGGGAATCTCTTCGTTCTTCAGTTTTCCCTTCATCTTTTCACCGAAACAAACCAGGACTTTGAGTCCAGAAGAAGCCAAACGCTTTCCCAGTTCAACAGCTGCTGCTCCTGTAGCTGACCCTCTCTCCACATGATGAATTTCTATACCCCTCGGAAGGTTCATCTCAATTCCTATAATAGAATCTAGGCCAGTTTGCCTGGCAAATCCTATGGGATCCATACAGCCGATAACCAGGCAATCTGGAGCTAATTCAGTAGTGAAGGCAGCAGAATACTGAAGAGCCTTCTGGCAGGCATCAGCCAGCATGACTCCGATGGGTCTGAAGTCTTTGCCAAAGCGAGTCAAAGAGACTCCAGCGATATGAACATCACGCATGAAAAGTCTTACTCCTTATGTTTATTTTTATAGAGACATTCTCTCCCTTTTTTTCGGCTCGCCAGTTAATGGAATAAAAGAGCTCTTCACTCTTTTGCTCTTCTATTATCTTATATAGGTTATTAATGCCAGGGAGTCAATAGGAATCAAGGATGTTATTTATGCACTCTTCAAAGATCAGATGATAACTTGCAAGGCGCTATTTATTTCTTAGCTATTAAGTTTCTGATTTTGTTTTATCCTTGAGCCAATTAAAGATCTTATCCAATACAGGGGGATAAATAGGATACTCTCTGAATAGATCCTTGATTGAATACAAACTCATCATCTTATAGCTTTTTTCAGGCGATTCGACTCGAATAAAATGATGATCGACCTCAGGGAAAACCTTAACTTCAAAGTCTGGGTGATTGGCTTCTTTTAAAGCCTGCTCCAGTAATCTTGTCTCTGAAGGAGGAACCAGCCAGTCTGAAGCACCAGAGACAGCAAGGATTGGCATTTTTAAATTTTCTAGAGTCTTAAGTTGATTATATTCCATGGCCTGGAACATCCATACGGGAGGAAGAGGATTTGCCTGTTGCATCTTCTGGAACTCCTTGGATAATTCATTTGGCCTGAAATAATCACTATAATTTAGTAAATCTCGATTTTTCACCTTTTCTGCCCAAGAATCGAGCATTTCAAGACGAGCTTTCCTCTCCTCATCAGATTCTTTCTTAGCTTCAGATATAAACTTATTCTGTCTGATTAAGTTATCTGGTTCTTGACTTGCCACGCAAGCCAATAAAATAAGTCCAGCCACTTCTGGATGTCGAGAAGAGACTATGGTCGCCACCTTTCCTCCATAACTGTGCCCGATTAAAAAAATTTTAGACGAATCTACCTCTTCTCTTGATTTTAAATAATTGAAGACGCTTTCTGCGTCACGAGCAAAATCATAAAGTCCAGATGCTAAAAAATCTCCTCCACTCTGACCTACTCCTCTTTTGTCGTAGCGAATCGTAGCAAATCCATTTTCAGATAAAAACATCGCCATTTCTTTAAAAGTTCCGTTGAAAAGTCCAAAAGTCTCATCCCGATCCTGCTTACCCGAGCCATGAATAAGCAGTATTCCCGGCAGTTTCGAAAGTGAATTAGTTTTGGGGACGGTCAGTGTTGCTCCCAGCATAATATTTCCGCTTGGAATCTTGATATCATAAGAGCGAATTCGACTCGAGAGACTCTTTGTCAGGAATGTCATTCCAAAAGCTAACAAATAGAAAACAATAAGGATTATGGCTGAATGGAGCAGAATTCTCCCTCGAACATAAAGAGCCCCGCCCACAAAGGCCGATATTATTACAAGAATTATTCCCCAAGGAGTGAAGATGAGCCAGTCTTCAGGAAACCAGCTTAAATATTTTTTACAGATTGAAATGAGAAAAGCTATAACAAAACCTATGCTCAAAGGAGGAACAAAAGCCTTCCATCCGCGATACCTTATTACGAGAGATATGAGCCAGCCAGCCAGGATAGTCGGAATTATCAACCCGAATCCAACGATAGCTTCCCTTTGCCTGATCAGAACTGACGAGATATTCAAAGCAGGGTAAGAAAGGAAAACAAAAATGACTCCAAAGAAAAAAGTTAAAAATCCACCTGTTATATAAATAAGGATTTCTACAGGGAGTCTTCTTTTTTTAAACATTAACGGCTAAGTATACAAAATCAGGCCCAGCTTAACCAACTCAAATTCAAAACTAAAACAGAAAAGCACCGTATGGATTATGTTCAAAAATGCATGTTTGAATATTCAACCCTCTGGCTTTATGATTTTCTGTTTTATGCTTAAAATAAAAATCCGCTTTTTCTGCTTCTCATGTACAATATTATCATTCTCGTTATCATAAAAATAATTCCGCCCGCCAAGGCAAAGGAATAAATTGCGAGAAATATTGTATTCAGAACAGGCATTGTTCTGAAAGTTACCTGGGGAAAAAAGAGATCCAGTATGGTTTTTCCAAAACACATGATCATGATGGTGATTCCTATAGCTGATCTGTAGAGATATTCCTTTGCATTTTCCATATCCACAGCATCCAGGTTTATCAGCGGGTAAAGTAGCCAAGCTGTTATGATCCATAAAATAATGACAAGGCCGAATGCTATTTCCTTCTTGAATTTCATGGGTTTTGTGCTTTTCATTTTATAATTTTAGCTTTATCCTTTATTCTACTAAGCAGACAATAGCCCTCTAGATTAAAATTATTGAAACGTACTTCCCTTTGTGTCAAATTCCAAATTTATGCCTTTTTGTTTAATATTCTTTATCGATCCGCCTTTACAATTTATAGTAAAGGAAAGATGCGAAGTCAAATCATCTCATTTTAATCTTTTATATAGAGCATTTTTTTCTTTATTCATCCCTCATTCTTATTGCATTCCCTCTGAGAATACAGATATTATCATCAATAAACGACTAATCATAGAAATTATGTAGGAAAAGTAAACCTTTTTGCCGTTTTAGACGTCTATATATATTAAGAAAATGAAAATTAAAAAAAGGAGCTTAAAATGAAATTCAAAGAAAAAGTTGCGATTTTCGTTGTTGCTCTTCTATTGTCTTTCCTCTTATTCAATGCGATTGGCTCTTCTTCACTGCCTTTGCTCAAATTAGGAAAAGAAGCCGGCAATGAAATCATTTCCAACTATCTAGCCAACGAAGGCAAATCCTAAAATCCTTGATGTTTTATCAAGTTATAGGATTTTAGGAAAAAAATAGATGAGTTTCGATTTATTCCGTTCCGTTGACGGATTTTCACCTTGTGTGATATATATAATATACAAAATCCATAAGAGGAATAGGAATGGGGAAAATATCAAGGCGCAATTTCCTAAGGGATTCATTGATTTTTGCCGGATCCTCCTTTCTTCTTTCCTCTAAATACTTAGAATCTTCAACAATAGCTGATCTAAACGGAAAAAAGGAAAGAAAATATCCCTCTTATTTAGAACTCGAAGAAAAAGGCATCCTTTCCCAAAGAATAGAAAAATTGTATTCCATCTACGAAAACTGTCATCTTTGCCCTCGAGATTGTCGTGTTGATAGAACAAAAGGTGAGACAGGAAAATGCAAAGCCACTTCCAAAGTCAAAGTATCCAGTGCTTTTCCCCATTTTGGCGAAGAGCGCCCGTTAGTCGGTAAAAAAGGTTCGGGAACAATATTCTTTTCAAATTGTGGCATGAGATGCGTCTTTTGCCAGAACTACGAGATTAGCATCGAGGGTGAAGGAGTGGAAATTTCTGACGAAAGATTAGCTATTATGATGATAACGCTTCAGAATATGGGCTGTCATAACATAAACTTAGTGACTCCCTCTCACTACGTACCTAATATTGTCTGCGCCCTCCAGAAAGCCATCAGAAAAGGCTTGAACATTCCCCTGGTCTATAACTGCGCGCCTTATGAGACTCCAGAGACTCTCCAACTTCTGGATGGGATAATTGATATTTATCTCCCAGACTGTAAATTTATGGACCCAGAGCATGCCGCTAAATACTCAGGGCAAACTTACAATTATCCATATTATGTCAAGATTGCGCTCAAAGAAATGCACCGCCAGGTAGGAATATTACAAGTTAACGGAAGAGGAATCGCTGTGAGAGGACTGATGATTAGGCATTTAATCCTACCCAACAACCTAGCCAGTACTGATAAGTTTATAAAATTCGTGGCGGAGAATTTTCCCAAGAATACATACCTCAATATAATGGCCCAGTACCGACCAGAATATAAAGCTTTTGATTATCCAGAATTATCCAGGCGCCTTAAAAGAAGTGAATACACAGAGGCACTGCGATTGGCTCGTAGGTATGGCCTAAACCGCCTTGCTCAATAATACAAATTGCTGACTTTCAAGATAAATCATTGATAATTAAATAGTTCACCTGGCGTGACAAGTTTAGAAAGCCGGACTCGAACCGGCACTGAAGCAAGCTTCCGAGGGATTTTAAGTGCCTTGTGTCTGCCAATTCGGCCACCCCGGCTCGTTTATTATCAGCGGGCTACTATTAAGATACCAAACTTATTTGAAATTTTTTTTGACATTTTTTCCGCTTCCTGCTATAAAATTAGTTGAAAAACGAAAAGGCAGGATATATTTTTCCTATCAAAACTAGAAGTTACTTTCAAATGATTATGAAAGCTCCTCTTAATCCAAAGGCTTCGATTCAATCTGGATTTATTCCAGAAATTACAATATAAACCAAGGAGGTTAAAATGGGTAAATTGAGCATTGTGGATTGGATTGCCCTGATTCTAGTCATTGTCGGGGGCTTAAATTGGGGCTTAGTCGGCATTTTTAAGTTTGATCTTGTGGCCTGGATTTTTGGCGATATGTCGATCATCGCACGTATTGTATACATTCTTGTAGGCCTGGCTGCAGTTTATACAGCAGTGATACTGACGAGCTTGGCTAAAAAATAGTTCGTTGATTTTGGAGGGAAGATTACACCTGCTCTGGGACAAAAATTTGGCATAAGTACACCAAAATAGATCAGATTTGTTTTTTTCGTTAATCTTGGCTTAGTTTGTCTTGGTCCAGTTTAATCGCAGTAACCAACTCATTCCTTTTTTCTAACTACATTATATTGAATGAGTTAAATCAATTTAGCCTTTACTTCAATACTTTCAGAGCTCTCTCATCTCGGCTAACTTCAAGTGTCGGTCTTGTCGGTAGGCCAAGGTATTTCGCATAAGAATCGGGCATTCTTCTATAGCTAAGAACAGCTCTTAAGATTACAGTTTGACCGGCAAGTTTAGCCGGGACTGTCCACTGATAGCGTTCTATTCTTTCTTCAAGAGGTTTCAGCCTGTTTTCTACATCCTTGGTGGCATACCATTGGCCGTAGGTGAAATTGCCATCCGAATCAATAAAGGCACTGTGGTAGAGTCTGTCTCCTTCGGGCAGACTATCTCTTTCAATCGGCTCGCTGTACCGGCTGTGAGTAGGATAGGCGACTTTACGATTTGTAGTAATAAAGTATTTATCGTTAGGATCGCCAGGATTACTTGGTATTTTTATATGGTCTAATTCATTTCCCTCTTTATCATAAACACCCACATGCAGCCAGACATCCCGTTCTTCAGAAGCACCGGTTGGAAATTTGTGTCCCGGGGCTAAATGATGGACTTTTATGCTGAAATTAATTTTTTCTCCTGTTTTCAAATCAGGTCTATCAAAATTTATGGTAATCTTTGCAGCTCCTTCAACAAAACCGGTGAAACCGCCGCCAAACCAGTGATCATGATTTTCAGCTCTGGCCGGGCCCATTTTCGCCGGCTTGCCGGCAACTGGCGGCATATGACAGCTCTGGCAGACTATGTTTTTGGCAGGGTAAGGACCGTCCAGATATTCTATTTCTGTGGCTTTAATCCAGACTCCGAAATCATTCAACTCGTTATGGCAGATCCCACACAACAGCGCACCTTCATGGAGTTCCGACCTCGCTGTTTTATGGTAGGGAGACCAGGGGAATTCAAGGCCAGCCCTTTTAGGTTCAATCCCCGGGCCAGCGTGGGAAATATAGTTATGGTTAAAAGGTTTAGTGCCCTCAAAATCTTCAATCGTATGACAGAAATCGCAGAAAACTCCCCTGTCAGCAAAAAGTTTTATACCGCCTTTCTGGTTCCAGAAGCTATCGATTTTTTCTGGATCCTCAGGCGTAGGAGGATAATCGCCGGCTTTATAAGCCGATGGCGAGTGGCAGCCTATACAACCGGCTGTAAGCCCCTTGACTTTCTCGTCTCGGCCGGCATCTAAAACAGCAAGTTTATAATACTGTGCCTGGAAAAAATCTCCGGTAAATGCTTTGGACATCTGTGAAGTTCTCCACATTTCAAACTTTTCGATATGACAGCCAAGGCAAACTTGAGGATTATCATAGTAGTTATATTTTTTCTGAGTTTCTTTATCTGTTATGTTCTGGCTGAATTTACCGTTACTGTCTCCAAATATTGCTGAAATAAACAAAATTGTTGCTGCAATTAGTAAGTATCTCGATTTTTTCATTTTTAGTCCTTTCCCCAGATTAAAATTTTAGGATTATGGATAAAATGCTTTTAAATGTTATTTTATCCGAAGCATCAGTCAAACCAAAACCGAGACCAGTATGCCAACGAAATCTCCTTCCAATAAGAAAATCAACAGTCGGAAAAATGTAATGCTGCTGCTCTCCGGATGGTTTAAATTCTGAAACCTCTCCCATTTTTCCATAAAATTCTATTCCAGGCTGTATCACCAGGTTTTTCCTGAAGAAAATCCCCTCACCGTTGTTAAAAAAATAAATACCCACAGCGTAATTGAACTCAAGGCCTTCCTCAGACTCTGGGCCGCTGGTTTTTTTCTCAAATATTGGATTGAAATCTATTCTGAAGGCTCCTAGATCCTTCTCCAGGATTAACCGCACCTCAAGTTCTTCGGAATCTTTATAATCCTTGTTATGAATAACATACTCAAGGTAAAGAGCTATATCGAGGGGCCTACTTCCTTTCTCAAAAAAAGCATAATGAGCCATAATGGCTTTTGTTCTTACATATCTTAGGCTTCCGTCTTTGGGATCTTCAAAATCAAGATAAGCAGCTATCCCCCACTTGTTAGAAAGACCGTATTCCAGCTCAAGGGAATGGGCAAAGAGCCCATTTCTCTCTACTTCCCTTCCAAAATAATTATAGGAAACATCGCTCGAAGGTATATATGAGTTCCAGATCACAAATTCGATTTCTCCCGCTTCAGCAGGCTGGTATCCATAAACTCTATAAAACTGAGCCTGCAGGGCCGGGAGAGAAAGCAAAAATAGGATAACCGCAGTTGAAATTTTCTTAAGATTCATGGCTTTATCTCCTGATATACGGGATTAAATACATTTATTTAAACACAGGAAATGAATTTAAGCTTAATAATATAGTTCCCGAACGAAATTATAGCGTGGCCTAAACTAGATTACCACTTTCCATCCATCTGGAACTCTGCACTGTCCAGCCAGAAACCTGACTTTGTCACAGAATCGTGCTGGGCTTGTAAAAGATCATAATGAAATTTTTCTTCGGCGCAGATATCTGTAAATATTTTTTTGGCAACTGGGTCGTCTGTCTCTGCGGCAGCATTTTGGAAAAAGTTTATAGCATCCATTTCAAGCTGCATGCCTATGCTTAAAGCCTCGGTTTCTCCTTTCCCTTCCTCTCTTTTCATCCGTTCTTTCAATTTTTCAATCAGAGGGGCTTCACCCTCCAATTCATGGCTGCTAATATGCTTTTTCCAATCTTTGCTTCCGAGAACTTGACCAAAAAGATCAGTAAAGGTTTTTAGATGCTTTACTTCTTCTCCGGCCAGAAACCGGAACATCTTCTTGCCACTCTCATGTTGAGTAACATCGGCCGCATGATCAAAAAACTTATGGCCGTTGACTTCGAGCAGAATAGCTCCCTTGATTGCATCTTTAATTTGTTGGCTAATTTTCGCCATTTATCCTCTCCTTATAAAATAACAAAGTATAAAAGTATAACAGATGATTCTAAAAACGTGAATAGACTAAGCTAATCACAGCAGACAACGCGAGAAGATATAAACAGAGCTTGATGCTATGTAGTTGTGTGACTCAACCCTACTTTAGCTCTTTCATTTCTTCTTCTACTTCCTCAGCGCCTTCCGCGTAAAATTTCTCTTCATCCGGTGCAAGGTGTCTCAAAAGCCTGAGGAATTCACCAGCATGGACACGTTCTTCATCCGCAATATCCTTCAGCACTTCTATAGCCAGCTTGTCATCAATTGATTCAGCGAGCTGCATGTAGAGCTGGATTGCTTCGTATTCTGCGGCAATCATAAACCGTATGGCTCGAACTAATTCCTCGTGTGTTAACTTTCGTTCCTTGGCGAGACCGGAAAATGGAGTTCCAAAATCAGGCATGATAAACCTCCTTTCTCAAAATATGTTTCATAGAATTAGTACTTATTATCTATCTAAATATCAATTTAGCGGGTTTTATGTTTTATTTTTCTGTTTTGGCTTTAAAGTAGGAGTCCTTGAAAACTTTGACAGCAGACTTCAGCTTCTCGACATTTGAGAGATCGGTTGTCTGCTTAGCCTTCATAGCATAGACAAGAATCTCATGGCATAATGACAGTTGCTCCATGCGCATTTTATAGGCTTTATCATCTTCTTTTTCAACCAGCTTCACTCGTTGGGTCAGAAAATACTGGCTTACGATATGCTGAATTTCGTCGGCATGCTTTTCCTTGTTGGTTACCCAACGGACGATTTGATTAAAGTTAGGCGGCTGATGCCCGGAGAGATTTGCTATTTCCTTCATGGCTTTTTCGATAGTTGTTAGGTGTTCTTCGATCATGGTGAATCGCATCTCGTCATTGTAAATTCCGCATGGAATCTCGCAGTGTGAAAAAACAGCCGGCTTGAATAAAGCAATCATCACCAAAAAAATGAAAACCCATAGAGTTTTTTTCATGGTATTTCTCCCTTTTTGATTTGCTAAAAAAAGTCTAATCTTCCGGCCCTTACCCCTCAAATTCAATTTCAACCGGGGAGCTCTGCCACAATCCATGGAGATTACATCTTTCCCTAGCAATTAATGGATGCGCATGATCCAGGGCCACAACAAATTTCACTCTTGGCTCTGTCAATCTGGGGACCAGATCGACTCTTGCCAGAAAAGTCTCGCCTGAGAAAAGCTCTATCCATTCGATGTAATGAGCATTTTCATTTGGATGTTTCAGATGCTTTCCAACTTCAACCTGAACCTCAAATGGCTCTCCCTTTTTCACCTTTGTCGGAGATTCAATAACGGGAGTATGCTTTTTTTCTAAATCAGTCATCTCATCTACGCTCTCTGATTTAGCTTCGTTGATTCCACAAAAAATATCGTCTTCACACATAATATCCTCCTCATGTTATTTAAAAGTTATTTTATTGACTCTTTTATTCCTTTTCAGAATCTCTAGCTGAGAAAAATTCTTAGTCAAATTCATCAGCCCAAAACACCACTCTCCAGACAAATGCATTGGTTCCCTTCTTATTGCTTTCCGTTTTTTATAATAATGGCATAGTCAAGGGCTACAAATATTCTAGGGACCAACGTGAAACATGTCCTGGCCAAGATGAAAATCTTCAACCTTATAGTAATCGGGAAATCTGTCAAGCATATCAATTTCTGATTTAATAATGAAGTAGTGGCTTCGCTCTACGCGAACCAAATAGCCAAGAATCCTCTTAGTCTCCTTATCCTCTGCTTGCTTACCTGCCTCCCTATAAAATTCTTCAGACATTTTTTCTGCTTTAAGAGCTAACTTAAATAGGTCTAAAACTGAAAGCTTTTTTGCCCTCGAGACTTTAATAGGAGGAAGAAAAGATTTTTCTGGAATCTCAAGCTTTTCTCCCCTAAATCTCTGAGAAAAAAGCCTCTCTAATATTCGACGATGTTTTTTCTCTTCCAAGACCAGGTACTTCAACTTCATTCTCAAAATCTCATTCTTTACCTTTTCATTAAGACTTGTATAAGCCGCGGCTGCTTCTATTTCAGATCTTATAGCTACGCCAAAAACTTCCGCAGAAGACAATTTTGAACTTAAACTGCTGAATTCATAAGCGTCACCTTTTTTCACCCTAGCCGCGGGTCTTTTCTTTTTGTGAGTCTTTATGGTCTTTTTTGCTGCCTTTTTTACAGCCATCTCTTACCTCATCGGTCAAAAGAAAAACGATCCTAAAAAAATATTCATACTATTGAGGAAGCACTATGTCAAGGATATATTATATAGTATTTCTATCTTTTTCGTAAATTATATTTTTTTATTTACTACAGCAGTTCTAACTTGTCTTTATAATGTTTTTTGATTATCTCTAATATTTCTTTTGACCGCTGAATTGCTTGCTCTTGTAGCTCCGCATGAGCTAAATTATTTTCCGCTTCTAAAAACTGAAGCACCTGCTGAGCCGTTTTTTTATAAAAAGTCTTGGCCCAAGTATCATCGGGCGCTTTTTCTCCCCAAAGCTTACGGGGTCCTTCATGGCCCCCTTCAGAAAGATACCAATCCTTTATAAGCTCAAAACCACCTTGAAAAATGAGAAAACCAAGATCTGTGGCCGGGGGTGGGATACCTATGCTAAGAGATTTCATTGTATTGGTGTGAATTAGCTGTTTCTCCTCATAAGAGACCATTAGATGGCCGCCCGGAGGAATAATATTCCCGAAATATTTAAAGAGCTTACGATCAAGGCTGTTTAAGCTTAAAATTAAGCTAACTTTTGTTTCTTTCTCCTCTAAAAATTCAAGTTCTTCATAATACTCTAAATCCATCCATGGTTTCACTCCGTCTTTTCCTCCTATGCTGTAAATACCTTTAATAACAGGGATCTCACTGAGTGCGCCACTGAAGTCTCGAACGTATAATCTAAAACCCTTCCAGCCGCTAAAGCGAAGCTGTTTTAATTCTCCCAGATGGAGCATGTAACCATTCAATCTCTTATTATCGAGATTTTTCAAATCAACGAAATTTCGCATTAGGATTTAAAGATTGGAATTACTTTCTTTCCATTTTCATCGGGAGGAATACAACTCGTTCGTTTTTGCCGCCATGATAAAGTCGTTCTGGTGAAGACCTTTGATTTTATGGGTCCACCATGAAACTTTAACTCTGCCCCATTCGGTCACGATAACTGGATGATGTCCTTCTTGCTCTGCTATATCGCCTATTTTGTTCGTAAAATTAAGAGCTTCTTTAAAATTCTTAAACCTAAACACTCGCTCTAGCCGCTTTATATTACTGCGCTCGACAATTTCCCACTCTGGAACCTGAGGATGGAGCCCCCTAACCTCTAAATCTGTGACAGTAGGCTCACCGCCGCGGCAGGGGACGCATTTCATCTTCGCAAGAGCTGGCATCTCGGATTTCATTTCTCCTCCTTTAATATTTTATAGCGGCTCCTTGAGGTTTTGTATTGTCGTCTGTATCACCTCAGGCAGGGCCGGATGGATATGCATGCCGTTGATGAGGGGCCTTACAGTTCCTTCTGTTGTCATGGCGTTAATGACTTCCTGTGCCAGGATAGGTGCATAAGGCCCAATAATATGGAATCCCAGTATTTTTCCGCTGTTTTTTTCGATTATGATCTTAGCAAAACTTTCTTCATCCATCATCGCTTCACCCTTGGCAACCTCTGAATATTTGGCCTTCCCCACCAGTATGTCAAAAGCTTTCTTGGCCTCTTTCTCTCTCAATCCCACAGATGCAATCTGAGGAGAAGAAAACACAGCATGGGGAACTTTACTGAAATCCATTTTATTTCTTCCCCCATGTATGCTGTTATGCCAGACTAGACTTGCCTCTCTATTAGCTGAATGCCTAAACATCTTCTTCCCCGTAGCATCTCCTAGAGCCCATATATTTTCTTTAGTCGTTTCAAGATAATCATTGACCTTTATGTAACCCTTCTTATCTGTCTCTACCCCTGAATTTTCCACTTTTAAAAGGTCGGCGTTTGACTTTCTTCCTGCTGCAACCAAGATTCGCTCGGCGCTAAATTCTTTATCTTTTCCCGTCTTTTTGTTCTTGGCGATAATTTTATAAACTTCTCCATCCTTCTTAACTTCAAGAGCCTCTGTATCTGTGGAGATCTCCATGCGTTTCTCCATTTCTTTTTTTAAAAGATCAGATATTTCAGGTTCTTCATCTTTAACCAGTCTTGGGGCTCTTTGAAGGATTGTCACCTCGGCGCCCACAGCCTCGAAAAAGTGTCCGTATTCAACTGCGATGTATCCTCCCCCTATTATAATAATACTTTTAGGTTTTTGGTCCAGCTCCAAGACACTCTCGTTGGTCAGATAATCTACATTCTCTATTCCTTTTATGGGAGGTATAAGGGGCCTGGCGCCGGAGGCGATAAATATTTTCTGGCCTTTTATTTTTTCGCCTCCAACTTCCAGGGTATAATCGTCCACGAAAAATCCAATATCCCCATAAAAATCCAATTCTTTCACGTCTTCAATTCCCTCTCTGATGTGGTTTTGACTTCCTTGAACAATTCTTCTCATCCTCTCCATCATGGCCTTAAAATCGACTTCTTTTATCTCCGCATTGACGCCCAATTTTGCTGCTTCTCGGATCTCAACAATTCTATCCGCCGGAAATATCAGAATTTTCGAGGGGATACATCCCACATTCAGGCAAGTTCCTCCCAGAGGACCCTTATCCACCAGGGCAACCTTTAAGTCATGGATCAAGGCCTGCTCAACAATAATCGCACCTGCTCCTGAGCCTATGACAATCACATCATAATCTTTCATAGCCTTTACCTCCCCCTTAAATATTAACTTAAAGGAATTTATTTTCAAGAGATTGTTTGCCTGGCGCTTGGAAACAAAAACCTCGGAGGATTTAGCAAGCAAGTTTGAATGATAGGCTTTATAGAAATTCCTTTTCTACATAAATTACAGCACCGTCTTAAGGCCACACATAATATTTTCGATAAGCCGTACTTGGCCGTCCTTGGGCAGTAATCGAGAATGCACATCCATCAGGATAAAAGGAATCCTCAATGCCCGATTGAAAGGATTTATTTCGGCTTGGCGTAGGCTTATTCAGCTGTAGCCTTGGCCCTCTTTTCCTGTGACATCCCGGCCAAACGCTCAACCTCCTTAACGTCCAGTTCTAATCCCTCTGCAACACGACGTCCATATTCAGAATCAGCCTTATAGAAGAGAGCTGTCTGACGGAGCTGGATGCGTTTCTGTGCGCCTCCTAGATGATCCACAATATTACCGATCAGATGATCTCTGTCTTCATCGGTCATCACTTTGCGATACAGATCCCCGGCCTGTTGGAAGTCATCGTTGGGATGTGTAAATGTATGACGAGCTGCAAGACCGGAGACCTCAAAGCGTGGCTCTCCCGCTTTTGGATCTGGTTCTGGGCCGCCGAAGCTGTTGGGCCAATAATTTGGTCCGCCTTCTCCGTTGGCGTCAAAGCGCATGAAACCATCACGCTGGTAACTGCTCTCAGGAGCATTCTTAGGTGCGTTCACTGGTAGAAGATGATAGTTCGGCCCCAGACGGTGGATATGGGTATCGTGATAGGAGAAAAGACGGGCTTGAAGCATCTTGTCGGGTGATGCTGCAATACCTGGCACAAGGTTTCCTGGACAGAAGGCCGCCTGCTCCACCTCTGCAAAATAATTGACAGGGTTGCGGTTTAGGACCAACTTGCCTACCTTGATGGGAGGGACTTCGGCATGTGGCCAAACCTTTGTAATGTCAAAGATATCCCAATGATAATCTTTTGCCTGTTCTGGTCTCATAATCTGCATCTCAAGCGTCCAGGACGGGTAATCGCCCCGCTCAATGGCCTCATACAAGTCTCGGGTGGCATGATCAGGATCATCGCCCGCTAGGCGAGTCGCCTCCTCTCGGGTGAGGTTCTTTATGCCCTGGTCGGTCTTGAAATGGTACTGCACCCATAAATACTCGCCCTTGTCGTTGTACCATTTATAGGTATGACTGCTGTAGCCGTTCATGTGGCGAAATGTGGCCGGAGTGCCTCGGTCTGAGAACAGAATTGTTACTTGGTGAATTGATTCCGGAGTCAAAGAGAGAAAGTCCCAAAACATGTCAGGGTCCTTGCAGTTAGTGGCTGGATGCCTCTTTTGAGTATGGATGAAATCGGAGAACTTAAGAGGATCACGGATGAAGAAAACCGGGGTGTTGTTGCCGACAAGGTCATAGTTGCCCTCCTCGGTATAGAATTTCACCGCAAATCCGCGAGGATCGCGTGCAGCATCAGCAGATCCCTTCTCGCCCCCCACTGTCGAAAAACGGGCAAAGACCTCGGTCTTCTTGCCAACTTCCGAAAGAAACTTGGCCCTGGTGTACTTGGTTACATCAGCAGTTACTTCAAAATAACCACCTGCTCCTGCTCCTTTAGCATGAACAACACGTTCGGGGATACGCTCGCGGTCAAAATGGCCCAGCTTCTCCAACAGGTGAACATCCTGCATCAAGACAGGACCGCGCTCGCCCGCCGTCAGACTATTTTGGTCGTCTGGGACAGGAATACCAAAGGCAGTTGTTAAAGTCTTTTTGGCTTTTGCCATGTTAAACCTCCTTATTTTTGAATTTCTTATTCCCACCCTTATTCTTTTAAACAGAAATTAGCCAGGAATATTCTTACCTTCGTTTATAATAAATAATAAATCCTTATTCCTATTTAGTTATTGATTATAAATAGTATCTATTGCTATTATAAGTTGAAAAAAATTTATACCTTGTTACGGCATTTATCGCAATAACCCTCTAAGAGGACTTTTTTATTAATCACAAAAAATTTTTTATGAATTTCCTCCGGCACGCTTAGACTATCATACAAGTTATAATCAAAATCTGTTATTGAGTTGCATTTGACGCATCTAAAGTGGTGATGATTCTCGATATCCGGATCAAAACGTCTTGGTTCTCCATAGCCCTCAACAACATTGATAATTCCGATATTATGAAAGGTTAAAAGCGTTCTATTCACGGTATCCAATGAAATATCAGGAAATATCTTATTAACCCTTTGGAAAAGAACATCTGCATTAGGGTGGTCTTTCGACTTAAGCAGTTCCTTATATATAAGAGTACGCTGTGGGGTCACCTTGAGGCTATACTCTCTACATTTTTCCCTGAAGAAATCCAGAGAATCGTTCTTATCTTTTAATTTCATATTAGTACTATATAGTAGTTATTCTTATTTGTCAAGAAAAAATTTTAATAGGAAGGGAGATGAAACCCTGTTACAGCAGCGCCCTGCGGGGGATAAGTATTCCAGGTTCAGAACTTGAAAAATACGGAATGATCAATGAACATCCTTGATAAAAACTCTTAGTTAAAAAACCTACAATTAATGATCACAGAATCGTTCCGAGGGCTAACTGATGCTACAAGGCCTGCTCAAGCTGCTTCGAGCTCGGCGAGAAGGTCTGAGATGAGTTCTTTTACAGTTATTATCTTGTCGATACGGTAAGCATTCTGCCCACAGAAGATAAGGCCGTTGTCTACATCCCCAAAGTAAGAGTTTACGAGAGCCAGAGCAATGCAGTATTTCGCCTCACCAACTTTACAGACAGAAAGACACCTGTAGGGACACTTGATCTTAAGTTTTCCCTTAATTTCTAAATCCTTCAAGAATTTATTCTTAAGGGCCCTTCCCGGCATGCCGACAGGACTTTTTATGATAACAATATCCTCTTCTTTGGCGTCAAGGTAGCTCTGCTTAAATTCCTGGGAGACACCACACTCCTCAGTGCAGACGAAGCGAGTGGCCATCTGGACTCCCGCCGCACCCAGGGACAGCATCCGAGCTATATCCTTTCCGTTGAAGATCCCCCCAGCTGCAATAACAGGGATTTTCTTTCCGTATTTATCCTCATATGCTTTTACTGTTTCCAAAACCTCCGGCAAAAGATTTTCAAGGGAATATTTTTCCGGTTGATAGAGCTGTTCTTCGGAGAAACCAAGGTGTCCTCCCGCCAGAGGTCCTTCAAGGATTATGGCATCGGCAGTCCTTTGGTAACGTTTGTCCCAAACCCGGAGAATTAATTCAGCTACCCGTG
>Ga0209636_10001470_pt1 | contig 23891 bp, 21 predicted proteins | sample DeeMarSWOR152_54_FD_187464 | JGI IMG/M metagenome (GOLD analysis project Ga0209636, IMG submission 187464) | Marine sediment microbial communities from White Oak River estuary, North Carolina - WOR-1-52-54 (SPAdes) (version 2) | ecosystem: Environmental > Aquatic > Marine > Intertidal zone >...
GTTGGAGATGATTACTAAGCAGTGCCATTTGATTTGCGAGGAACAGTAGTTGTAGTTCTCATAGATGCTGATGATGGTAGCTTCAAGGAGGCTTCTTGGGTTGAAGAGGGTGTAGAGTATCTGCCTGTTTCTAGAGAAATGGCACGAAAAATTAGTATTAAATTACTGGATGAATTAGGAATTGAGTTGGAAGATATCGATGAAATGAAAATCGAGCTTGTTCACAGACATTCAACGCCATATTATCCAGAGTGGCGGGTTATCATTAAAGAATTTGAAATATTCATTAGCCAAGATGGAACAGTTAGTTACTAGTATAAAACTCATCAGCTTTAACGAAAATAAGTTTAAAGTGCAAATAATTCTTTTGCAACATTAATTGGTGAAAGTTTTGAAGAGTAAAGAAGAAATACGACAGTTGGTTTGGGATTTACTCGAGGAAAACAATGTTGTAACGTTTCCTCGTCCTGTTTGCGGGAGGATACCAAACTTTGTCGGTGCTAATGTTGCAGCTGAAAAACTGGATGAGTTAAGCTTATGGAGAAAAGCTAGAGTAATTAAGTCAAATCCAGATTCGCCTCAAAAATGGGTGAGAGGAAATGCACTTAAACATGGAAAAATAGTTTATATGGCTGTTCCTCGTCTTCTAGAAGAAAGATGTTTTATTAAACTTGACCCAAAGAAAATATCAAATATTGCCCTGGCGGCTACAATAAAAGGGGCATTTCGATATGGGGAGAAACTTTTTCCAGAGGATATGACTGATTTAGATATAGTTATTGCTGGTTCTGTAGCTGTTAATTTACACGGTGCTAAGATCGGGAAAGGCGGAGGCTTTTCTGATCTTGAATATGCTATATGTAGAGAATGTGGAATTATTAATGAGGACACTCCAATTATCACTACAGTTCATCCTCTCCAGATATTAAATTATGAATTACCTATGGAAGAACATGATGTACCTTTGGATTATGTTATAACTCGTAATGAAGTTCTGGAAACTGATTCATTATATTTAAAACCAAAAGGGATTGATTGGAACATTATTGGTCATAGAATTATAGACATACCAATTCTACAAAAGTTAAAAAAGGGTAGCATCGAATTTTAAGGTTATTAAAAAACCATATTACTTTTTTCAATTTTTGTAATAGGCTCTAATTTTGTTTCAATTTGAAGTGGCGAACTTGTTTTATATATAAAAGAATATACGTTTTAAATTATTAAAGAAAAAGTTTATAAAGCGTAGCAGCTATGTTGATGTATAGGGAGGCAAGAAATGAAGAAAATAAATTTGCAGAAAGAAGCTGGTGTTTTGTTGATCTCAGCATTTTTAGTTTTTTCAACGATTGCTGTGACAGCAAATACAAATGATGCATTACCAAAGGACGCAGTAAGTCTAAGAACTTCTGGTAGTTATGAAACAGAATATAAAGTAAATAACCAAGGAACAACTGGAGGACAAATTCTCTGGGATAATGGGTTGCCTGATGGAAGAGACGGTGTATCGTGCTGTTATGTAGCAGGTCAACTAGACCGAGAGAATATCGATGATTTCCACAATGAAGAAGAATGGACTATAACAGATGGGCACTTCCGGCAAGTAACCTATTCTGGTTTAGGCCCAGGAGCTATAACTGGAGTTAACGTCTTCGTCTACCCGAGTACAGGCCCTTGTGAGCCGAGTACCACCCGCCATGCAGAGCGATACGATGTGCCTTTTACAGCTGCATTAACTGGTGATTCCTACTTCGGCAGACCAGAGATAGCTATCGACTGTACCTTCGACCCGATTGTGTGTCCGCCTGGTGAATGGTGGATATGCTTCCAGCCGGTAGTGAGTGAAAATAGTTTCTGGCTTACCGCCCCAGACAACGAATGTCCTATCTGGGTTAGCATGCCTGATGTACCTCATCCTAAATGGACGAGCAGCATGGATGCCTTTGGTGCAAACTACGATTTAGCATGGTACATAACTGGTGGTGCTGCACCAGAACTTGAAATCGGAGAAATAAAAGGCGGATTTGGAGTAAGTTCGTCTATAAAGAACGTTGGAGACGCTGATGCAACAAATGTTGATTGGAGTATAAACTTGGATGGTGGGTTTATCTTACTTGGCGGAGAAACCACTGGCACAATTACAAGCATTGCACCAGGTGACGAAGAGGCAATTAAATCTGGCCTAATCCTTGGAATTGGCCGCGTTACAATTACTGTAGCCGCAGAATGTGATGAGGGTGCATCCGCTGAAGGAAACGCAACAGGGTTCGTACTCTTGTTCTTCGTACTTGGGGTATCATAAAGATACCCCAACATCTTTTTTAAAAAAACCATATTAATTATTTTAACCTTTTAGGAAGTTCAACTTATTTTTTAGTTGTGGCGATTAATTAGTTTTATAAATTGAAGAATATACGATTTATATTATTTAAGAAAAAGTTATAAAGGACATAAGATATGTTAATTTATAGGGAGGCGAGAAATGAAAAAAATGAATTTGTTGAATGGAGCTGGTGTTTTGCTGATCGCAGCAGCATTGATTTTTTCTTTTGTGGCTGGAGCGGCAAATACTGATATATCTGATGAACTTCCAGATAAAACACAAATAGGTTGCCATTGTGGAGCCCCAGAGAAGAACCCAAATGTTCTTGGTGATGTGCTCTGGGATAATGGTGGTTGGCAATGCTGGGGTGGTGGTAACACCAGAGGTGACAACACCACTTTCGGTAAGGCTTGGCTCGAAATGGCTGACGACTTCGTAGTGGATGACAACTGGGTAGTTGAGGATGGCCATTTTGAAGGCCTGTGCATTTACGACAATCTTCAGGTGGACGAAGTGCTAGTTAGGTTTTTTGAAGATAATGGTGATCTTCCTGCTGAAGACCCATTTTTCGAGGAGTATAGTACTGACTTTGATGTATCGCAAGAATGGGATGCCTGTGGATGGTATCATACTTATATTGATGTCAACTTCGGTCCTGTTGCACTTACACCTGGTGATTATTGGGTGCAGATGACGCCTGTAGGCTGTCCCGGTGATTGGCACTACTCTGCGTATAGCCTTGCACAACAAGGTGATTGGTGTGCTCATCGTGACGGCGATCCTACTGGTGGCTATCAAGGTGGCTACGGTAGCTATGATTGGATCCACTATAATCCTGGCTATGACATGCATTTCGTGCTGACCGGATACATCGGCGGGTTGCCTGAATTTGAAGTGACAATCAGCAAAGGTCTTGGAATTACGGCAACCATTGAAAATATCGGCACCGACGATGCAACCAACGTTGAAGCGACGATCACAACCACAGGAGGTTTCATCCTCTTCGGTGGGACAAAAACAGTATCAGTTGGAGATCTTGCCGTTGGTGACACTGGAAAAGCAAGGTCATTCCTAATTGGAATCGGCAATATTGCGATTGAGGTAGAGGTTACGTGTGACGAAGGAGCAACAGGCTACGCCAATACTACTGGCTTCTTATTGTTGTTCTTTGTGCTCTAGTAAGGTAAATCCTCTCTTTTTTCTTTTTTTATTAAATTTCTATAATGTGATGAAAGGTTATCAGACGTAGGAAATACAGCTGGATTCGTAATCTTGCTATTGGTACTAAGTGCATCGTAAAGATATCATCATATCTTTTTAAAAAATATATCAGTTATCATTAATCTTTCAGAAAGGTCAACTTATTTTTTAAATTGAGTTGATAGACTTGTTTTATAAATTAAAGAATATACCTTTTAAATTATTAAAGAAAAAGTTTATAAACCACACAGATGATTTGATTTAATCGGGAGGCGAGAAATGAAAAAAAAAGTAAGCATTCTTGTATGTATGCTGTTGTTCGCTGCCGCAGCCTTGGTAGCAGGGACTGTGAATATAGAAAAAAATGAAGTGGGACCTTACACTAGTTCAGATCCAGGTCCGGGAACACTCGATCCTGGCGACATATTGTTTGAATATCACGTGGAAAATGAGACTGGAGATTATCAATGTCTTGGTGTAGAATTCGATGGCACCAATTTCTGGGTAACCGGGGGTAACAACGAGACAGACCCTAACCATCTTTATAAGTTTGATGACGAAGGTAATCTTCTAAATACATATGACCAGCCAGGTCATTCTACAGGATGGGGCTGGAGAGACCTCGCTTATGATGGTACCTATCTCTATGCCTCAGTAGACTCCAACGTCGATCAGATTGATCCTGCCACTGGGCAATATACTGGAGAAACTATCCCTGGACCAGTAAATCCAAATCGTGCACTAGCGTATGACCCAGCAACAGATCATTTCTGGACAGCTAATTTTGCTTCTCTTATCTATGAATTTGATCGTGATGGCGTTGTACAAAATAGTTTCGACAACACATATTCAATCTATGGAATGGCATGGGATGATTTTAGCGAAGATGGCCCTTGGCTTTGGACTTATGACCAAACAGATGATGGGGCTAGCAGATGTAATATTCGCCAATTTGACCCCGTTGATGGTGTATATACTGGCCTTGAGTATGAAGGAGTATTTCATGCTTATCCAGCTGATGTAGCTGGTGGAGCATGTTTCTATGACGATGGAGAGATAGGAATATTTGTTGGTCTTACCCAAAACACTCCTGATCTTATCTTTGGCATGGAAATCTCGGCAGTTGCAGAGGAGCCAGAACTTGAAATCAGTGAGATTACTGGTGGATTTGGTGTTAGTGCAGTGATAGACAATGTTGGCGATGGAGAAGCTACAGACACAGATTGGAGTATTACCTTAGACGGCGGACTTATAATACTTGGTAAGGAAACTACTGGTACTATCGCAAGCATCCCAGCTGGAGAAAGCGCAGAAATTAAATCAGGGTTAATTCTTGGAATTGGAAAACCAACAATTACAGTTACTGCAGAATGCGCTGAAGGAAAATCAGCTGAAGGAAACGCAACCGGATTCGTACTATTATTCTTCGTAATTGGGGTATCCTAAAGATACCTTCAATTTTTTTTCTTTTTAATTAGATTTCTATTGTTGTATTAATTTTTCCAAAGCTTTGTATCCTTTTATCGCGTCATTTTTATGAATGATTACTGTCAATTCTGTATTTGTAGAAACGATTTCAAAAATATTGATATTTTCCCAAGCAATGTTACGAATTATATTAAATATAACACCCGGTGTGTAAAGAAAATCTTTGGAGAAGGTCATTGTTAATGAGATAAGATTTTCTTCAATATTCAAAACCTTCTCCTCTTTTAAAATAACAAGAAATTTTTGTTTATAACGTTCATTTGTAGCAAGACTGATTTCATGACTTCCATGAATAATATTAAGAATGTCCCCTTTTTCAAAATTTACAATATCATAAAATTTTTTGATTTTACTAATCAATGAGGGTGACCGCAAAACAGAAATATCACACACCTGTGTTTTCATAATGATATCGGAAGAATAATCAAATGATACGGTCTTATGTTTAGATTGTAATTCTTCCGAGTATCTTCTCAAAGCCATTTCAATTGCATGTCTTTTCACAGATTTTCCCAATTCTTCTTCAATCTCTGGTTGAAGTTGTTTTGCCAGTGAACCATAGGAAATAATATTGTTTTTCATTGATTCCTGGATAAAGATTCTTTTTTCAACCAATTTCTGAACTACGTGGCTTATCGTTACCATCACAATCACCTTATTATTTTGTGATTATAATCACATTAAGTATTTATATAATTTTTTGTTATTATTATCACAGTGATAATATGTTAAGATGCTATGATTGTGGAACAACTATTAAACTAAAAGATACAAAACAAGGCGAAATTATTGATTGTCCAGAGTGTGGTATGGAACTTAAGGTTATTGGATTCGAAATGTCGACACTTCATTTGGGGTTATCAGAGGAATAATTCTGAGGACAAGTTATGGTAGAAATCCTTGATTCTACACTCCGGGAAGGAGAACAAACACCGGGAGTAACATTTAGTGTCGAAGAAAAGCTTGTTATCGCTCATTTGTTAGATGATTTTGGAGTTGATATTATCGAAGCTGGTCATCCTAGGGTCTCTGAAGATATTTGCAAAGCTGTAAAGGAGATATCAAATCAAGGATTTAGAGCACAAATTTTAGCACACTGCAGAGCATTAAAAGAGGATATTGATATAGCACGCTCTTGTGATGTTGATTGGGTTGGCATATTTTTCTGTGTTTCCAATCGAAGACTTGAACAGCAATTTCGGACAAATTTAACAATGGCTACTGAAATTATAGCAAAGACTGTAGAATACGCTAAAGAATATGGATTGAAGGTTAGGTATACTCCAGAAGATTCAGTTAGAACAGATTATTCCTCTCTAATAAAAGTCTCTCGTACGGCAATTGAAGCAGGTGCAGATAGAATAAGTATAGCTGATACAGTTGGAGCAATGACCCCATGGAGAATGTATAATCTTATCCGACGATTAAAATCTGATTTAAAGGTTAAACTAAATGTCCATTGCCATAATGATTTAGGTCTTAGTACTGCAAATGCTTTAGCAGCTTATGAGGCTGGAGTGGCATTGATCGATGTTACGGTTAATGGATTGGGAGAAAGGGCGGGTATCACCCCTCTTTCAGAAGTCTGTCTTGCGTTGCATTCACTATATAATGTAAAAAACAATTGGAAGCTCGAATCATTGCCAAATATTTCACAAAAAGTTGCTGAGTTTTCTGGAATGAATATTTCTCCAAACGCTCCTGTTATAGGAGAAAATGCCTTTATACATAACGCAGGTCTACATGTCGCGGCTGTTCTACACGATCCTACATACTATGAAGTATTTCCTGCCGAACTCGTCGGAAGAAAAAGAGAATTTGTCCTGGACAAAATGGCTAGTATACAAACAATTAAGCAAAAACTACGGCAGATAGGACTTACTGATAGTAAAAATAATGTGACTAAAATAATGAACTATGTGAAATCAAAAGAAAAGGGGAGTGTTTCAGAAAAGGAGATTAGAGAGTTACTAAATATTCCTGATTTGGAACAAGTTATGTTTCAATAGTTAGAGATATAAATAGAGATATAAAATTAAATTATTGGCTAATCTATGCTGTATACTATCGATTAACACTGGTTAATTTTATATATTAAATTCATATTGTAATTTATTATATTGGTTATTATATTGGATGATTCCAATATAGGGGGTAAAAAGAATGAAGAAAACTGATTTAATAAATATTTTGAAGGCAGGTGTGATTTTCTCAATAGTAATGGCATTTGTTTTACCTGGAACAAGCACAATAGGTAAACAGTATAGTATAAGCAATGAAGTAACGGACCACTCAATCAGTTTAGAACAAGCTCAGGAACAAATTCAATCTCAAAAGGCTGTCTTATTAATTGTAAAGGGAGACACAGATAATTCAGATAATATTAATGGTGCATTAACAGTAAAATTGTCAGATCTTGAATGCGGAAGCTGTCTTAAGAATAAGCTTAGTAATTACAACACAATAATCGTTTATTCAGAAGATATTTCACTAAAAACTGAAGCTTCTGAACTTCTTAGGTTAGAGGACTACAATGTTCTTGAACTATCAGAAACTCCTTTGTCAAATGAATTTTTATTATCACATGATATTAACGAAAAGATTAGCTTCTCAAGTGAAAATTATTATTCAATTAATCTTGAGAACACAAACGCACGCGTTGGTGTATATGAGCATGAGGGACGAATAAAGCGATTATATGGCGAGGCTTTTTCATATGGCGAAACTCCTGAAGAAAGCGCTGAAGCTTTTATTCAGGCGAACGCCTATCTTTTTGGCGTAGAACCAGACAATCTAGAATACCAATATACACAACCTATTATGTATGATCGCGACACTGACCAATACAAGTTCTTTGGTATCAATTATGCACAGTATAAGAGTGGAATTCCAGTTTTTCGTACAAGACTTATACTTTTAGTTCGAAATATTGAGGGATATCCTCTTGTTTTGGTTTCAGCGGATTTAAGGAACCTTAATGGGTTCAGACCAATAATTGACCAGATTAAATTAACTCCAAAAAAAGGTATTGAAGAGGCAATGAAAATATCGCCAAACCTGATAAACTTTGGTCAGATTGAATTGGTAATCTGGGCTGGTGTTAATGATATGATCGCCAATCCTTCATTATCATATTCGTTTATTGGAGACAATGGCTATGTATCTAGTGGTCGCAACAATCCAGAAAAGGAACTTTTCATAGCTGATGCTGTAACAGGAGAAATCCAATATCAGGAAAACCTCATTCTATCAGTAGATGTAATTGGTAATGTACAAGGTAAGGCTACGCAAGGAGTTGGGGCTGAACACTGCGAGGACGAGTTGCCAGAGCCCATGCGATGGGCTCGTGTTAACATCGGCAGCACAATAGCATATACTGATGAGAACGGGGATTTTGTCATTCCAAACCCAGGTTCAACGCCCGTTGATGTAGAATCACGGCTCCGTGGTATGTGGTTCCGAGTCTATAACTCTGGAGGTTCTGATGCAGTGCTGTATGAGTATGATGTCATACCACCAGGACCTGTATATTTCATGCATAACGAACCAAATACTCAGGAGTTTTATCGAGCTCAGGTTAATGGTTATCTCCAGGCAAATATCGTACGCGACTTTACGCTTACCTATAATCCTGCCTATCCTGGCTTACAGCAGCAGGAATTCCCGGTATATGTTAACATCAACGATTATTGTAATGCCTACTATGATTACTCATCAATTAACTTCTTCCGTGCTGGAGGCGGATGTCCCAATACTGCTTTCTCAACAGTTGTTCATCACGAGTATGGCCATCACCTCGTATCTATGGCGGGTAGCGGACAAGGAGCATATGGAGAAGGCATGGGCGATATTATGGGTGTATTAATCTTGGATGATCCAGGACTTGCTTATGGTTTTTATGGCGACTGTAACACACCACTGCGTAATGCAGATAACGATATGCAATATCCTTGCTATGGTGAGATACATTACTGTGGCCAACTCCTATCCGGTTGTGTATGGAGTACACGTAATGAACTTTTGATTACCAATCCGGACACTTATCTTGATATTATTTCAAATTTAGCGGTTAACGCGATGTTGTTGCACACAGGGGATTCAATAGATCCAAGTATAACTATTGATTATCTTACCCTAGATGATGATAACGGCAACATATACGATGGGACACCACATTACGCTGAAATCGATGCTGGTTTTAGTGCACATAATATGGATGCCCCAGATCTAATATTACTTGCATTCAATTTCCCTAACGGACTTCCTGAGATAATATTGCCTGAAGGTGGAACTTCTCTTAGAGTAGAAGTGACTGGTGTAATTGCTGAGCCCGAGCCAGGTACAGGCATGCTATATTTCAATGATGGTTCTGGTTGGCAAGAAATATCTATGAGTGAGATGGAAGAAAATACCTACAATGCAACATTTCCTGGTGCAAATTGTGGTGATAAAGTATCTTACTATTTCTCCGCTAATACGACTGAGGGTCAGACGCAGTACTGGCCAATGGATGCCCCAGAGGATGTCTTTTACACTGTGTCAGCTTATGACTACGCAGTAATCTTCTCTGATGATTTCGAAACTGACAAGGGCTGGACAGTGGAAAACGATCCTTATCTTACCACTGGAGAATGGGAACGTGGTGTACCAGTTGGTGGTGGTGATCGTGGTGATCCAGCAACTGATTATGATGGCTCAGGCCAATGCTATCTAACTGATAACAGAGATGACGACTCTGATGTTGATGATGGCACCACCTGGTTGATCTCACCAACTCTTGATGTCAGCGATGGAGCAAACGCTAGAATCGACTACGCTTTATGGTATACCAATAACTATGGAAATGATCCAAATAATGATTATTTCAAGGTGTACGTATCTAATAATGATGGTGCAGACTGGGTATTAGCTGAGACTATTGGACCCCAGACGCCTACTCCTGTTGATTGGTATGAACACAGCATTATGATTAGAGATTACATCACACCTACAAGTCAGGTAAAAGTGCGATTTGAAGCCTCAGATCTCCTTGATGGTTCTGTCGTAGAAGCGGGAATAGATGCAGTTGACATTACTATTTATGATTGTGAAGGATGGATCCCTCCATCTGACTTAGACTGTGATGGAACACTCAGTTGGAATAATGTAAAACCAGGAGATATAGTAACTGGAAGCTTCGAAGTTGAAAACATCGGCGGAGATCTTTCGGAACTTAATTGGGAAGTCTCTGAATGGCCAAATTGGGGAACTTGGACTTTTGATCCTGATAGTGGAGTAGGTCTAAAACCCGAAGATGGACCAGTGACAGTCGATGTGGAAGTTGTGGCTCCAGATGAACAAAATGAGGACTTTGAGGGAGAAGTAAAAATTATTAATTTGGACGATCCTGACGATATCTGTACAATACAAGTGTCTCTTTCAACACCTGTTGAGAATCAGAATTCATTTATTCTTCAATTTATAAAGTGGATACTGTAATGCAAATATTTAAACCACCACTTTTTCTTTTTTTTAATTATTAGATGTAATAATTGTAGAACTACTAATAAACCAAGTAACTTTTATTAATAGTTGAAGATCATGGAATCTCAGAAAATTCTTCTAAGCTTTTGGCAAGTAATGTTTTATTAGTTTGTTTTTGTTTTCCAAGGGTGTCATATGGTTTATAACCATAATCATGTCCCGGGTATACAATTAAATGGTCCGGCAAAAGCATAATCTTTTCATGAAGTGTTTTATACATCTGAGCCAGATTACCATCTGGTAGATCTGTTCTTCCACAATCTCCTATAAACAGTGTATCTCCTGTAATGATTGCTTCATTATCAACAATAACACATATTCCACCAGGAGTATGTCCAGGGGTTAATAAAAATTCAAGATTGACTTTCCCAAGCTTAAAACTATCACCGTCTGATACAATTATATCTACTTCAAAACCCATTTTTGCTCCATCTAAATTAGATGCGACAACCTTTGAAGAAGGGATAGAGTTTTTTATCTTTTTTGTTTCATTTGTATGGTCATTATGATAATGTGTGTTAATAATATATTTTAATTCTAAATTTTTAGAATATATAAAATCGAGTGTTTTAGATGCATTATAACCAGGATCTACAATTGCAGCTTTCCTTTCACTGTTACAATAAATAATATAACTAAAATTATCAAATCCAACTTTAATCTGCTTTATAGCCACTATTAATTTCCCCAAATAAAATTAGTACTCATTAGGCATAAGTTCTCTAATTATATGTTCAAATAGTGAGACCAAATTCTCATTATCCAATTTATCCTCACCTTCTTGTTTTATGCTATAATTACATTCTCCCTCTTCATCTGCTTCAAAATCTATTATTATCCTTCCTTTTAGCATTCTCTCGCATAATTTCAAATCACATTAAAGAATATTAACATTTTTAGAGCTTTACAACAAAGAGAAGGCCAGGATTTACAGTATAATAATTACATTATGCCATTCTATCACATAATGTTTATATATAGTTAGTCACAAAGTTTAGCATTCAGAACATGATGAGGTGAATGAGGGATGAAAGTATTATTAATTATAAGTCTGACGTGTTTGGTTTTATCAACAGCACTTTCTGGATGTATTTCGACTGAGAGTGTTTCTGCAGCTCAAGTTAAGAACTTAGCATTAGCAACTTCTGTAGATATTACTTCATATGAGTTCTTAATGGATATGTCTATGAACATGGAAACAAATCTTTATGGAGATGATGTTTCTACAATTAGCATGTCAACAAATGGAAACGGAATTGTTGATCTGGTAAATAAAAAGCTAATGATGGAAATAACTTCTAGTTCATCAGGTGGGATGCAAATTGAGGCCAGTTATTTGTTGTATCTCATCGATTATGTAATGTATATGAAAATGGATTTCCAAGATACTCAATCATGGGTTAAAATGGACTTTTCACAACTAGATACTTTTTTAGATACCTATAATAATTATTGGGATACGTATGACCAGATGCAATCACTGGCCATCTTACTTGGAGTTTCTGAAGTCAAATTCGTTAATGATCAAATTTTTTTTAATGTTGATTGTTATGGATTAGAACTAACCCCAGATATTAACAAGTTGGTTGATGCAATGACCACTCAATTTGGATCATCAGCAAGCATGTTGCAAGGTATGGACTTGTCGAATTTTGTTGACAGTTTTGTAATCCAACTTTGGATTGCGAAAGATACTAACTTTATAATGAAAGCTTACGAGTATATGAAGATTACAATGCAATCTCCAACCCAAATGACAATGTGGATGGAAGTAACTGTCCTGATGTACAATTATAACAATGCAGATGGTATTGTACTTCCCGAAGAGGCAGAAAACGCAGTCGATATGACAGATTACGGAAGTCAGATCCCTTCCGAATTTGATTTTCCGACTTAGACTTGTCTATTTCAAGCCAATTGGGATTTTGGTCCTTCTTATTTATGCAAAATCTGAAAAATAATTCCTATCCTTAATTTCAATCCTTTACTGTGTTACTCCACCTATTAATTTCTTAAGGTCATATTCATGAATATTAATATTTTTATGTATAATTCAAATGCACAAATTAATTCCCTGAATAAGGTTAATAATAGAATAACGTGACATTTGTTTCAAAAAAATTTTTTAAAAACATTTAAATAAATAAATTCTATTTCTCTTGATAGAAGAATATTCGGGGAGGAAATTAATAATGAAAAAGAAAATTGTTGTAGGTATGATAGTTTCAACGCTGTTGATTTTCGGAACTGGTTCTGTTTTAGCTGATTGGGAACCTGGAGATGGTCACAAGATGCATTACCCACAATTACCTAATCCTACAGGTTGGGACGTAGACTTTGGCTGGTGGAGACTTGGTGACGACTGGGAATGTACAGAAACAGGGGCAGTAACAGATATTCATTTCTGGATTTCATGGTGGCATGACCAAGTACAAGATATCCCATCTATCGCAGTCGAGATCTGGTCAAATAATCCACAAGGACCTCATGGTTGGTCAGAGCCTTTAGATCTGTTGTGGCAGAGAACTTTTTATCCTGGAGAATTTATTGTCGCAGGACCATGGCAAGGAAATCAAGGTTGGCTTGATCCGCCATCGACATATTATCCAGATAATCATGACCTATATTTTCAGATAAATATTATCGACATTGATGACCCATTTGAGCAGGAAGTAAGTGAGATTTACTGGCTTGTCATTCAGATGCCTTTCGATGAGATGTGGATAGTTGGCTGGAAAAACTCTATAGATTATTTCATGGATCATGCTGTGTTTTCTGAGGAACCTCAGTATGATTGGTGGATAATTGATGGTATCGATTTTGCTTTTGTAATCACAGGAGGACCGATAACAGAATGTTGTTTAGATATAGAAAATGTCACTGGCGGACTACTTAATACACCTCCATCACTAAATGTGAATGCAGATGTAGTGAATACAGGGACCGGAGTATGTACCAACATATCCTGGGAGTTTACATTTACTGGTATTATCTTATCTGGTCCAAATTCTGGTACTATAGCATCTCTTCCTCCTGGTGGAAAAGTTACAGTTTCTTCTAATATAGTCATAGGGCTTGGCATCCCAGGAATTATCCCTTGTAAAGTAACAGTTAAAGCAGATTCACCTGATAATGTGTGCCCTGCACCTGAAGTAACAAATGAATTGTTAGTGTTTCTATTTCTAATGAAAGTGTACCCTTAACTCTCCTCTCCTCTTTTTTATTTTTTAAAATGTACTTTTTGTCAAAAAATATTTATATTGCACAACTATATTATATTAGATGGGGATAGTTAAATATGAAGAAAGTCTTACCTGTAATTATAGTATTAAGTCTAGCATTGAGTGGACTTGGGGCTGTAGCTATAACTGATGAAAAAACAGAAACTAACCATTTTGAAAGCAATATATCTTTTTCTTCTCCAATCATAGAAAATTATGATAGTAATTATATTGAAGTAAGATTGGAGGATGTCTCGACTTACTATATGACACCTACTCAACCGATGCTCCCAAAGATTGTTAAGATTGTTGAGCTAGAATTTGGTGTGGCTAATGTACAGATTGATGTGACTCCTAAGGATATAGAAGAATTTGATATTTCTACAGAGATACGTCCTGCACCTTTACACATACCATTGACAGTAGAAGAAACATACGCAAGTATAGAGAATGTAAAGGATGAAAAAGTGTATTCAAGTTCTGAACTCTTTCCTTCTACATGGTTTCAGTACAAAATAGGCTGCGGACTTAATGCTAACCTTGAGCGAGTTACACTCGTTGCTTTACATATATTTCCAATAAGATATATCCCCGCGGAAGGGAAGTTGTATGTTGCTAAGAGCGCAGATATATCAATAACCTATGAAGAACCGAATTCTTCTCCTTTCCCAGAAAAAGGTTCTTATGATATGGTAATTATTGCACCTCCAAAGTTCTCCTTTGCCCTTCAAAGACTTGTTAGACATAAGAACTCTCATGGTGTCTATACCTTACTTAAAACGACAAACGATATATACGAAGAATATTCTGGTGTTGATAAGCCTGAGCAGATCAAATACTTTATTAAAGACATGATAGAAACCTATGACATTAAGTATGTTTTAATAGTCGGTGGATTGAAGAATGTTATATGGAGTAGACCCAAAGATGATTGTAACCAGGGCACCAAGGGTTGGGAAGTTCCTGTTCGTTATAACAATCTCTATGATGACCCTGAGCATCCATTAGCTGCGAGCTCGATATATGATCCCGGTGTTATTACTGATCTATATTATGCTGATATCTATGAGGAGGGCGGTAATTTTTCCACTTGGGATCCCAATGGGGATGGTGTTTTTGCAGCAATGAGTAAACCTGGATTTGATAATGATACAGGTATTGATATGTTTCCAGATGTTTGTCTGGGACGATTGGCATGTAGGAATATTCGCGAAGTAAATATCATGGTGAGAAAGATAATTAAATACGAAAAAGAACCTGCCGATCCTTCATGGTTCAATAAGATTATTGTTGTTTCAGGAGATGGATTCCTTGACCAGGTGGATCTTGACTTTCAGTGGGATGTTAATGGTCTACCAGATGGCGAATATACAATCTATGGACAAAGTAAAAACCCAGAAGAAACCTACGGACCTATTGATGTTATCAATGTAAATTTAGATCGAACAGTTGAATCAAATATCACATTTAATCATGATGACCATCTTCAAATTGAGGGTTATCCAAGCCCTCCAATTACTGAAATAACCTCACCTTCTGAGGGAGATATCCTTGGAAATACTGATTTCTTTTATGAACCCAATGAAGGAGAAGCTTATGGCAATATGTTCACGGGTTGGGCTAATGTCAGCTTTGAAAATGGCATTATGCATGTTCGAGGCAAATCTTATGATCCGCAACCATATGGAAACGTTACAGACGTCCATTTATGGATAGAAAATAGTGCTGAAGAGGTAGTATTTGAAGATTGGAGAAATGGTACCGAGATGTACTACGAAGGAGAATGGATCTGTGGTGAAGTAAATCTAAAAGGAAGAGGTGGTGCTCTATATTACATGCCTGGGGACTTTGAAAAAGAGATTCTTTGGGCATCTAATGGCAACTTTACTGGACAGGATGATGTCATTGCTGGATTAACTGAAGGCGCTGGATTTGCATTCCTTTCTGGACATGGAAGTCCGCGGGTTTGGGCCGATCATTACCCTGGGATTCCTGGTAATAGAGGACATGGAAGTGTTACTGGATTAGTGACTATAGATCGCTTTGGTGGACCTCCATTTTTCCCATTCTCACGGATAAAAAACAATGATAAACCATTTGTCATAGTTGTTGGCGGTTGCCATAATAGTCAGTTCAATGTATCATACATCCCATCAAAATTAGATAGATTCCTACCTTTATTTATGTGGACATATGGGGGACCGGCTCCAGAATGTTTCAGTTGGTGGTTAACACGGCTACCAGGCCGAGGTGCTATTGCATCAATAGGAAACACTGGCCTTGGTTATGGAACTATGGGGGAAGATTGTACCATTGGTGGCTTAGACGGTGGTATTAGCCTAGAGTTTTTCAGGCACTACGGAGAACTTGGTTATGATATTCTTGGAGAAACTTATTCCCAAACGCTAACCTACTATGCTTCTACTTTTGACATGGAGGAAGACGATCATATCAAATCATTACAGCAATGGATACTTCTTGGCGATCCTAGCCTAAAGCTTGGTGGATATAGTTAAGCCGAAAGAAGTTAATCTCTTACGGAAAAAATGCAGTCCTTTGTTTTAGGTTTTTAACTATTTATCTATTAAATTATAAAGCTTCAGAAGAAAAGCTAAATTAAGCGTTTTTATAGATCAATGATATTTAGGAGCAATATGAATAAATGGTGAAATCCCTCAATTATTTTCTGTATGAACTGATGAATGCGCAATGAAAAAGTGCTTTTAGGCATCTCAATGGGTAATGGGTCTGACCATACACTTTGTACTCCATGACTGTCTTTAGCTTTGACCTTTATCTCATAATCACCTTGTTCCATCCATGTGTGACTTGCTTCTGCGGTGTCACCAGATTCATAGGGACCGACCCAACTACTATAGTTTCCATCACCCCAGTCAAACAAATAATAGAGCAGGTCTTCCTCTGGATCCGAAGTTGAGGTTGTATATGTATATTCAACTCCTGCTTTTCCATATGTTTCTCCTTCCGGTGTGGCTGGTTTTTCTGGATTCAGTGAATCACTCGCGATCCGAAGGGATGGATCTCCAAATGGTTGAAATTCCTCGACTGTTATGTAATCTATTTCATCCATTTCTGGGTATATATATGTCTCCAAGGCATTGCCCCACAACTCACCAAATGTTTTGTCTCCACTCTGGTAGTTTGTTGACATATCGATACAGAGTTTTTCAATGCCTTTGGTTACAATATCCGCACCTCCATATGAAACGTCGATGTCTGTCGATCCAAGGAAAGCTATACAGCCCCCATCTGGATTCGTGATAAATGTCCATCCAAAGCAATCACTTGCAACATCATAGGTACAGTGATAACATGCATCTGATATCACAATGGGGAGTTTATCTCCATTGTTGAGAGCATTGAGATGTGAATTACGATAGAACCCAGGTGGTATCCACTCATAACTTTCATGGGGATGCGTACCCCACAAATCTGTATTGCCGTGTCCATTAAAAAAGGCAAATCCTGCACCTATGTTGATTGCATCATTGATATTATATGCATCATACAATTTTCCATTTGATGCCCAGACGCGATTAGGAATAAATCCATCCATTATGTCAATGACAGCGGCGTTCACATATTCGCCCTCATCGATGTGCTCCTCGTCTCCAAGTAGAGAATCTCCTCCCATAAGTACAAGATTTGTAAACCAGTGTTGTGCATATGCCTCTTCAGTCTCGTATGTGATGATTTTGTTCACACATATCGTAACTTCATTTGTATTGACACAGGCAAGTCTTCCTAAATAGACATCAGGGTATAGATCTAGTTCGTCAGTGTTTCCATACCAATTATACTCGCCAAAGACATCGTTTTCATTTGTATCCCAGCTAGAAAAACCTCCTGTCTCGTTGTAAATATCAGCAAAATACAAATCAGACATGAAAATCCATTCTGTCTGATAGTCATACTCAAAATAAATATGGGTATAACGGCTAGGAAGAAGATCAGATCCTCCTACAAGCAATACAAAACTAATGTTCCACTGTTCGATAGCATCCTTTATGAAATACTTTATTTGTTCAGCCTCATCTCGTCCATCATACTCATTATATATACTTTCTGTGGTCTTTATAATCGTTTTAACACCATAACTGTTTTTATGATCAAGTAATGGTTGAAGTGGAGATGTGTACAAACTTGGTGTAATGATTACCATATCATATTGTTCGGAATATGGAGCGGGTGAATCTGATGTTTTTCTTTTCTCAAAAGTTGCACCTACTCCTAATGTACTAAATACGATAATTCCAATTATTATAAATGGTAGTAGCTTTTTCATATGATTCCTCCCAATATTACAGAGGAATCCTCCTTATAAAAATGTTACTGTGAGTTTTTTGTACAAACAGACATTAGAACAATGTTTTTCCATCTTCTCAAGATTTAGGCCGTAGATAAGATATGTAATATAACCAATTTTGATAAAATTACTATGCTGATGCTGTAAAAGGGCAAGATGGATCTGACCCAAGCCAGTCTTTTGTAATAAAAAAAGCGGTATATCTGCAGCCACCACAAAGTCCGTTGTAGTCACATTGACCACAGGATCCCTTTAGATTCTCCCTATCGCGCATTTGTTTTAGTGTATCATTATGAGCCCAGATATCCTCTAGGTTTTCTTCCAGTAAGTTACCAAGATTTATATGGGCTGGAACACATGGTAAAATATCACCTTGAGCTGATAGACCACAATATGTTAAACCTGCAGAACATCCACTAAATCCTTTTGCAAATCTTCTAACGAATTTCGATAATTCTCCATCATATTTCGTTTTAAGCATTACATCATATCCAGAAAACGCTTCGCTTACATGGAAAATCTGCCCATCTGACTTTTGGTATCCTACACGTGAGAGATATGTCATTCCACGGGTATAACATTGGATACCATTTCCGTTTATTACACTGTTATGAAAACGGTCGTACAAATAGTCAAGAATTCTACGTTTCTCTTTATCAGATACGTCCAAATGAGTGATATTTATTCCTCTTCCTGCAGGTATAAGTCTATTTAAATAAAATCTGGTAGCACCTAAATTTTTCGCGAAATCAACGATCTGTGGGATTTCAGAAGCATTTGATCGATAAAGTGTGCTAGTTATAGCGACTTCTTCAAAATTTCCATATTTAACACAGTTTTTTATACCTTTTACCGTAGCGCTGAAACTTCCTTTTTTATTTCGTAAAAAATCGTGTGTTTTTGGATTAACTCCATCAAGTCCAATTTCAACACGTTTAATCCCACACTTGGACAGTTTTTTAACTGTTTCTGGTTTCATCAGTATGCCGTTTGATGCAATTGTACAATATATGCCACTGTCTGTAGCTCTCTGAATTATATCATAAATATCGTTTCTTACCAGTGGCTCTCCACCAGAAAACGTCAGAATACTCAAACCTACATCAGATAGATGATCGACTACCTGAAATGCTTCATTGGTGGTTAGTTCCTTTTCTTGCAATGATTGGGTCGATGCTTGATGACAATGCAAGCAATCTAGGTTACATCTGTTAGTTACATTCCATACTATGACAACTGGTATACGGGTTGGTTGTGGAACTCTAAAGCCAAAATATGCAAAACCTTTAATGAGATTCAGCATTGTTTTGCGCAGGAGGGTATCTTCTAAAATTTTTCTTGTTGTTTCTTGTTCGAAAGAGAGCTTTTTAAAAAAGAGATTTATAATTGGCTTGGTCATAATTGCTGTTGCTTGGCATGAAATACATGTCTGCTTTTTTCCAAGATAATAATCTATTGCTGATAGAAATCTTTCTTTACCACACTGAGGGCATTTTCCTCCAAGATGCTGTGCAATTTTTTTTCCAATAACTTTTTTTAGGGTGACTTGAAAATCTCTTTTAACTAGTCTAGTTGACATTGAGCTTCCCATTGAAACAAGTGCATAAAGTTTAGTTAGTTAAATATTGTGAAACCTTGTTTTCTTCCTTAGAAGATATTGTTAGTCGAAATCCTTATATCTACCAATAACATATAATAAATATCGGGGGATTAATTAAAATGAGAAAGAATTTTGTAAGTATATTAATATGCAGTCTGTTGATAACTTTTTCAATAACGCCTATTTCTAATCTGGCGATAGGGATTCCGGACACCAGACAAAATGATGATATTATAGATCCACCACTACCTGGTATGATGGCATCTCCTTTACAAGAATTAAACATTCCAGATGATTTGAAATATTATTCTGAACATCACGATATTCTGATAAATTCTCGGGATGAAAATATTGAAGCTTTAATTCAACAATTAGATGAAGTATTATATCTTGGGTATTGGGAGGAAATTGTTGCATTTGGACCGCGAGTGACTGGTACCCCTGAGTGTCATGCAGCAGGAGATTATCTCTATAATGAATTCCAAAGTATGGGTTTAGATGTACGTTTCCATGATTGGTCCTATGGTGGATATACAGATAGAAATGTCGAAGGTACACTACAAGGTGTAAACATTACCAGTGATGAGATATACATAATCTGCGCTCATTTTGATACCGTTCCTGGAAGCCCAGGAGCAGATGATGATGGATCAGGCGTTGCAAATTTTTTATCAGCTGCATATCTTATGAGTCAATATGGGTTTAATCACACTATACGTTTTGTTGGTTTTTCAGGTGAAGAAGAAGGACTATATGGAAGTTATGTTTATGCGCAAGAGGCCTATGGGAATGGAGACAATATCGTTGCTGTACTAAATGTAGATATGATATCGTATGCAGTACAAAATGGAAATAGAGTCAGAGTATTTGATAATGAAGATTCTCAATGGTTGACAGATTTCACTATTGATGTTAGTCAAACATATGATGAATATATTGGGCTCAATATAATCGACAGCGGTTTTTCAGGAAGCAGTGATCATTATTATTTCTGGGAATACGGCTATGATGCAATATTCTACCATAATTATGATCAAAACCCTTATTATCATTCACCTCAGGATATTATTGAAAATATGAACCTATCCTATGCAACAAAATGTTCCAGACTTGTATTAGCGACTCTTGCAGAACTTGCTCAACCAGTTGGGACTTTTAATCTGCCACCGGCACCACCAAGTATCGATGGCCCAACTGAGGGTACAGCAGGAGAGGAGTACGAATTTACATTTGTATCGGCAGATCCCGAGGGATACGATGTTTACTACTACATTGATTGGGGCGATGGTAGTTATGAGGAATGGATTGGTCCCTTTAACTCTGGTCAAGAAATCTCTGTAAGTCATACCTGGGAAGAACAGGATATCTTTGAGGTCAAGGCAAAAGCCATGGATGAAAACGAATCCCAAGGTGGTTGGTCAGATCCATTTGATATTTCAATAATTGCAATTGAGATTGTTGATATCAAAGGTGGACTAGGTGTTAATGTAGATCTTGAAAACATTGCAGAAATTGATGTGACAGATATAGACTGGAGCATCTCTGTAACTGGAGGTTTCTTTGGCAAGGTAAATAAAACTACATCAGATACTATTTCTGAATTCCCAGCTGGAGATTCCATAAGAGTTGGATCTGGGATTCTATTTGGAATCGGTCAATTAGACATAACAGTGACAGTTGATCCATTTACGGAGGTTTCAACCGGTTTCATATTTGGTCCGTTTGTCATTATTCGGTAATATCATTAATCTCGAAAAAGTTAGATTTTGGAGGCAATATTTATGAAAGCTACGTTACTTATTGTGACAATCATAGTCTTCTCAAGTATTTCTGTTTCTGCACACGTTCCATATTTTGAGCATTTTGACTATACAGAGGATCTGCCATTTTTTGTAAGAAAATCTGTTGATCAATCCAAAGCAATTTATGCTTGGTTGAAGTTTGATAACCAAACTCCTTGTACTGATATTGATGTGTTCAGATTTAAAATAAAACAACCGATCCAAATGTATTTTGAACTTATTGTACCAGCAATTGAAGACTATTATTTTGAATTTGTTCCCTGGTATGCACTTGTCGGACCAGGCCTTCCTCCACCTAACCAAACTCTACCATTTGAAATTCCACAGGGCTATGGTGCTATTGTAATGGAAAATGTTGAACCTGGAGAGGAACGAGAGACATTCTATGAGCCTTTTGGAGGAAAGTACTATTATGAAGGTCCAATCTTAGAACTTAATCTTACAGAAGAAGGAGTTTATTACGTGTACTGTTGGGATCCTTACCAATCTGGTGGAGATTATGTAATGGTCATAGGAAAAAAGGAATTGTTTGGCCCTCTTGATATCATCAGAGCTTTAATCTATACACCACTAATACGTCGTGATTTGGAACTTCATATAAATGGATAGATGATTTGTCTTGCGAATATGGGAGATTCCACCAAAGAAATTATGTCGACAGCACCTTCTTGGTGAACATCAAGAGTTACATGCAATATGGTCTATTTTGACAAATGGCAAAAAAGGATTTGCACATCATCCAGAAACTTTGCGATGGAAGAATAAACTTAAGGCATTATATCTTTTACATGAAGTAATTGTTGCAGAAATGCTTTCCAGAGGTTATTTGCATAAATCCCCTTTAGATCCATTACTTGCAACTGGTCTTTCAAAACAAGATATACTTCTCGAATCTGTTGAAGAACAAAAAATGATATTAAAAAATAGAAAATGTAGTTGTAATATTTAGCTTTGCAGCGTCTTTTTTTCCTTTTGTGCTCTATAGAATGCAATAAAAGCAAATATTGCTATGATAATAATTCCAAGTAAGGCAGTATTTGCAATTTGTGTTTGAACACCATAGATTGGATCATCACCGATTCGTTTTATGTAAATTCCTAATAACGCCCATATAATTACTGCACTGTAGGCAATATCTTTTCTTGTAGCCAATATCAGTATTGTTATTATTGTCGCAATTATTAAAACCAACATTGTCCATATTTCTTCACTTATACCAAATCCGTCCCAATTGACAGTCACTAGTACTGCTGTGACATTTGCTATAGTTGCTACTGTTATCCAACCTATATAAACACTGAACGGCACATGCACCATTATTTTTTCTTTCAATGATACTTCTCTTCTTCCAATATCAAGCCTTAGATAGATGCCTAACAGTGATAAGAATAGTAAAACCATGACAAGCAATGATATTGTTACCTGTTCATAGTGCCAAAGGAAAATCCAGCAAATGTTGAAGAGACTCACTAAAATGAACAAAAAGCTTATTTGTTCAATATATGGCATTTCGATTTTTTCCTTTCTAAAAAGATCTCTTGCTTGATAAATTGCAAATAAAATTAGAAGTATGTAAATTACACCCCAGATGGAGAATGTTATTCCCGCTGGAACAAACAAGTTTGGAATATTATCAGATAACTCTCCTGTATATTTACCACCAATTGGCAATATATTTGCCAGTGCGTTTACAATTATTGTTGCTATTACAGCTATGATATTACTTATCTGAAGAATTGGTTTGATTTTGGTTTTATCCATAGAAAATCCCCGATTCATTGAATAGATTCCACTTTTTTTAACTTTTGGAAAAGTATCAGCCAACTTTTTAATAATAGCTTTATTTATAGTTATTCGTAGGATCATGGCTAAAAAACGTTTGGTTCATTCAGATAAAGATTGGAAGAAGATACTAACTGAAAAGGAGTTTAAGGTTTTAAGAAAAAAAGGAACCGAGCCTCCATTCAGTGGAAAATATGTTAGTAACAAGGATAAAGGCCTTTATGTTTGTGCAGGTTGTGGAAATCCTTTATTTAATTCTGAGGCGAAGTTTGATTCAGGTACAGGTTGGCCTAGCTTTTCAAAACCTGTTTCTGATGAGAAGGTAAAGAAGAAACCTGATCATAGTTTAGGTCTAGTGAGAACTGAAGTTCTATGCAGTGTTTGTGGAGGTCATCTTGGTCATGTTTTCGATGATGGTCCCAAACCAACTGGTCTTCGTTATTGTATGAATTCTGTTGCCCTACACTTTAAGAAAAAATAAAAATTCATTTATGTTTTGCAACTGATTTTTCCTTGTTTCTTCAGATAGCTTTGATGGTATTCCTCTGCTTTATAGAATTCACTAGCTTTTGTTATTTCTGTGACAATTGTTCGATATTTCCTTGATTGTTGTTTCTTTTTTGAA
>Ga0209636_10001471_pt1 | contig 23890 bp, 24 predicted proteins | sample DeeMarSWOR152_54_FD_187464 | JGI IMG/M metagenome (GOLD analysis project Ga0209636, IMG submission 187464) | Marine sediment microbial communities from White Oak River estuary, North Carolina - WOR-1-52-54 (SPAdes) (version 2) | ecosystem: Environmental > Aquatic > Marine > Intertidal zone >...
GAAGAGGCGGAGCTCATGGCCGGGGTGGAAATTGATGCGGCCTTCATCGGAATCTCAGGAGCCCACATAAAGAGCTTCAACAGCAGGGGAGTTATCGCTGTCTCTGGGAAAAACAGAGAGATCGGACGGGAAGACATCAAACGTGTCATCGACCAGTCCAAGGCCGTATCTATTCCACCGGACAGAGAGATCATTCACATTATTCCGCAGGAATTTGTCGTCGATGAACAGGACGGGATCAAGGATCCTCTCGGCATGAGCGGCATAAAACTAGAGGTGAACGTCCATATCGTAACTGGAGCTATAACATCGGTGCAAAACCTGAGAACTTGTGTCACTCGAGCTGGAATCGAGATCGAACAGGTCGTGCTCAATCAGATCGCCACTAGCTCTTCCGTCCTCACTCACGATGAGAAGGAGCTGGGTGTGGGATTGATCGATATCGGAGGAGGAACGACAGAAGTCGCCATATTCGAGCGGGGAAGCCTCTGGTACACTTCCGTCATCCCGATCGGGGGTGACAATTTCACCAATGACATTGCCGTGGGGCTGCGCACACCCATCCCCGATGCAGAGAAGATAAAGAAAAAATTCGGTTGTGTGTCGCATCCTCTCGTGGAGGAACAGGAAACCATCGAAGTTCCCACAGTGGGTCGGGGGAAAAAACCCCGTGTCCTTTCCCGACAGCTGTTGGCTGATATCATCCATCCAAGGGCAGAGGAGATCTTCCGGCTAGTGGACAATGACATCAAAAGAATGGGTTACGAAAAATCTCTAAACTCTGGCGTCGTGCTCACTGGAGGGACGGCCCTATTAGATGGGTTGGAAGAAGTGGCTGAGGAGATATTCGATCTTCCCGTCCGAAGAGGAGATCCCAGTGGAATTGGGGGCCTGGTGGACCGTGTCAGCACACCTGATTACGCGACCACCGTAGGCCTCATCCAATATGGATACAGACTTTATAAAGAAAAAGGTCTACCAAGAGACCGAAAAAAAGGCTTCTGGTCAAAATTTAAAGATTGGCTAAAAGAGGCATAGGAGGCAAAATGAGTGATTCAATAAAAGGCATACTCAAGTTTCATCTGGTGGAAGAGCGCTTTGGTGCAAATATCAAGGTCATCGGTATCGGCGGAGGAGGAGGAAATGCCATCAACCGGATGATCGAAGCCGGGATTGAAGGCGTTGAATTCATCGCTGTCAACACCGACCTCCAAGCGCTCTCCAACAATAAAGCAGGAATGAAATTCCAGATGGGAAGTCAGCTCACCAAAGGACTAGGGTCCGGAGGTCGGCCAGACATAGGCAAGGAAGCAGCCATGGAGGATACAGAGAGGCTGCTAGAGATTATCGAAGGCGCAGACATGGTTTTTTTGACTACTGGACTTGGAGGAGGCACAGGAACTGGAGCAACTCCCATCTTGGCCAACCTCGCCTCGGAGCTGGACATTTTAGCGATTGCTATCGTTACCCTTCCTTTCGAGTTTGAAGGGAGAATCCGTGCGAAGCAGGCCCAGGAGGGCCTGAGTGAGCTCAAGGGGGCCGTAGATACAGTGATCTCCATCCCCAACGAGAGGCTTTTGGAAACTGTGAATCTGGACACTTCTATCCAGGATGCCTTCAAGATGGCAGACGATATTCTGCGCCAGGCTGTCCAAGGCATCTCTGACCTCATAACCAAGCCAGGACTGATCAACCTGGATTTTGCCGATGTCAAATCCATCATGAAAGGGATGGGTATGGCTTTCATGGGGACCGGCATTGCCTCAGGAGAGAATCGAGCTATTGATGCCGCCCATAAAGCAATTTCCAGCCCACTTCTCGTTGACACATCCATAGAAGGAGCCCACGGCGTACTCATCAACATCACAGGCGGCAAAGATATCACTCTCCTGGAAGTATCCAAAGCTTCTGAACTCATCCACAGTCTGGCTCATCCCGATGCCAATATCATATTCGGTACGGTCATCGACGAAGTCATGAAAGAAATGGTTAAGGTGACTGTGATCGCGACAGGCTTTGATCAAACACAAGAGGAAGCCATCTCTCCGGGAGATTATGCACAATCCCGGCCTAAGACTCCTCCTCCTTTCGAAGCTCCCCAAGATACTCCACCATATATCTTCGAGCCCAAGGGAAGCGAGACCCTTTGGCAAAGGCCTGCCTGGGAAAAACAGTGGGAGCCCTTCGAGACTCCTTCTTTCATCCGGCGGAACAAGCAAACCTCCCTGAGAAAACATCCCCATGAATCGAGCTGATCTGGCCGTCGTTAACTGCAGCCAATTACTGACCTGTAGAGGCCCGATACCAAAGAGAAAAGAAGGTCTCCAGGATGTTGGGCTCATTGAAAACGGCTGCATCGCCTCCTTCAAGGGGGAAATCGTCTATGTTGGAGACGAAGAGTCCTTCCATCACAAAGTCCAGATCGTGGAAGACGGCATCTGCATCGATGCCTGCGGCTTGATCGGGCTTCCTGGTTTCGTGGACTCCCACACCCATCTGCCCTTTGCAGGAAGCAGAGAGGAAGAGTTCGTGCTTCGATTAAAGGGCTTCACCTACCAACAGCTAACACAACGAGGCCTGGGCATCCAGACGACCGTTAACGCCACCCGACAGGCACTCGAAGAGGAGCTTCTCTCCCTCTGCCTTTCGCGCCTCGATAGCATGCTCCTCCATGGGACAACGACCATAGAGGCCAAAAGCGGATATGGCCTGAATCTTGAAGACGAATTGAAGCAGCTTCGCGTCCTTAAACAGGCAGACAGAATCCATCCCATCGATATCGTTTCAACTTTTATGGGGGCACACGAAGTTCCTAAAGAATACAAAGAACGAAAAGCCGAGTACATGAACCTCCTCTCACAGAAAATCTTGCCAGAAGTGAAAAGAAACAACCTGGCTGAATTTTTCGATGTCTTTTGCGAGCAAGGAGTTTACTCTATCGATGAGACCAGAGATTTGATCCGAAGGGCAAAAGAAGCAGGCCTCAAAATCAAGATTCATGCCGATGAATTCGTCCCGCTCGGGGGCGCTCAACTTGCCGTCGAGGAAGGGGCCGTCTCAGCAGACCATTTGATCGCCATTACCGATGAAGGCATTTCAAAAATCGCCCAGAGCGAGACTGTCGCCACGCTGCTGCCCGGTGTGTCATTTTTCTTGATGCAAGAAAAGAAGGCACCGTCACGAAAGCTGATCGAAGAAGGGGCCATCGTAGCCGTGGCCACAGACTTCAATCCCGGAAGTTCCATGACCGAATCCATGTTTTTTATCCTGCAGCTCGCTGTGTTTATCCTGAAAATGGGTATCGAAGAGGCCATAAACGCAGCAACCGCCAATGCCTCCTATGCCTTGGGAAAACAGGATGTGGTGGGAAGCTTGGAACTCGGGAAAAAGATGGATCTCATCCTGTGTGATGTTCCAAATTATCCCTACTTGGTCTACCATTTTGGAGTAAACCCGATCAAACACGTGATCAAGAACGGAAAAATGGCTGTTCAGGATGGCAAAATTCACAAAAAGCCAGCGGATTATCTTTAGGCCTAATTTTTAATTGGCTTGATGAGATCCTCTATCTTTGCTGCGGACAGCAGACCAAGGTTCCTGCAGACGCCGGAACTCGTTCCTTCTGTTCTGATCTCGCGGCAGTGAAGAGAAGAACGCGCTGTCCACCATTTCCAATACTGCTTCACCAAATCACCACAATATTCTTTGGCTTCTCTTCTGGACTTCTTAACCATTCCTGATGCTAGACCGATGGCTATGGTGCCTCCGGTCAGAAATCCACACAGGTCCTTATGGTACAGCCCTCCTCCGAAGCCAGAGGCTGCCCAGACTAATTCTTCAGGTTTATCGAGATATCGCAGGGAGACCATTAAGAGAGACTCGGCACAACTGTATCCTTGACCGAAATAATTACTCAGGTCCTTAGCCAAAGTTGATTTTTCAATCCAATCCGACTCATCAACGGAAAAATCCTCATTAACCTTTTGACTGGTTGGAAGGCTAAAACTCAAATAGGAGGAAAGATGAAACAAGGCACTTCCAACGAAAAAACCGGAAGCAGTGGTGAAAAAATTTCTCCTGTTTATGACTGTATTGTCTGATTTTAGCATGAATTCCTCCTGATGTTCTTCATCGAAATTTTTTTTGGGACTTTACGGGTGGTTTAAGATCCGGAGGCAAGGGGGACTTGTATTCTCTGCCTTTCTTTCTCTCTTCCAACTCCTTTTTCATCTTGGTGATAATCTCAGGATGGCTTAGAAAATCAAGTCCTGAGGCTGCCATGACCTTTGCCGCGGTTAACATGGCTTTGTGACCTATAGACATACCACCACAGGCTACGGCTGCCCAATGATGGCCAGGGGTATCCTCGGGCTTGAAAGCAATGCCAAGAGATGTCGTCGGCGTCAACCAACTGACTTCAGCCACATCGGTTGATCCTCCTCCCCAGCTTCTTTGAGGTAACCTGAATGGCTCAACTGTCGTATTCAAGCCTTTCTCTTCCACCCCCAGATTCCTCTGAATCCTTTTTGCATAAGCCTGCTCCTCCTCAGTAAACGGCGGTCCTCCCACCATAAGCAAATTGCTATAAACCACCTCATCTCCTACTCTGTTAGGAAGCATCTCGTGGACCCCACTTATAAAATGGATCTTATAGGTCGTCTCAGTCATCATGGATGCCGCTTCGATGATCTTCAACACCCTTAGGTAATCTTTCTCGGCACTCTCCCTGTCAATATCACGAACATAATACCATGCTTTAGCATAATCAGGGACAACATTGGGAGCGCCTCCACCGCTAACGATCACATAATGAATCCTGGATGTGGGTTTGAGGTGTTCGCGGAGATAGTTCAAACCAACATTGGTTAACTCCACGGCATCCAGAGCAGAACGTGCATTCCACGGATCGCCGGCCGAATGGGCAGTCTTACCGAAGAATTCCACTTCAAACTGATTCAAGGCATTGCTCGACTCTAAGGATACGTTGTTTTCAGAACTGGGATGCCACTGGATGCAGCAAGAAAGTCCGCCGAAAACACCATCACGTGCCATGAAAACCTTGCCGACCACTGTCTCTTCAGCAGGACACCCAAACAGTTTCACTGTCCCTGAAAGTCCCTTGGTTTCCATCACCTCCTTCATAGCCACAGCCGCTGCGGTGCTGGCTACACCAAAGACATTGTGCCCACACCCGTGTCCTGGAGCTCCTTCTTCAATCGGCTGTTTAGAGGGGACAGACTCCTGTGAGAGTCCGGGAAGCGCATCATACTCTGCCAGTATGCCGATCACAGGTTCACCTGTCCCATAGACCGCCACAAATGCTGTGGGCATCTCTGCCACTCCTCTTGTCACTCGGAATCCATTTTCCTCAAGAAAAGAGGCCAGGAGCTCGGACGACTGATACTCCTCCATGGCCACTTCAGCAAAGCGCCATATTTTCTCGTTAATCTGACTGAGCTCAGGCATATGGTCATCGAGCCAGGAAAAGGCCTCCTTTTTCAAGGGAGTTAGCATTGCCGGTTCGACTTCTATTAGAAAAGGGTCTTTCTCAGCCTTCTCTGCCAATGAAAAAACGGATAGAAAAAGACATAACCCCAGTGTCAAAGACAAGGAACTTCTCATCGGTCCTCCTTCCAATTAATAAATGATCAAAAGAAAAAAAATCAGAATCAAACGACTTCATTTCAATTGTAAATATCAGAATTTGTCTCTTCTCCTGTCTTTCCTAGAATGCGTTTGGGAAGAGGTTTTTAAGTTTGAAAATTCCCAAAGTTCGAGTTTGCTCGTCATTAAAAAGGGCCTTCTATTCATCTGCGTGCGCCTCATTTTTTCTCTATTCTACCAAATATTACGGACAAAGAGAAAAATAAGGAGCAAAATCGTGATTAGCCGAAGTAGCATGTGAGGTCATCTCGATTCAAACCCTGGTCCAGTGCAACGCGAGCGACCGCACGAGCAACCTTCTGGTGTACCTCTCTGTCCAAAGAACTCGGCACCAACTCGTCTGGACTGGCAGATTCGGCAATCGTGTGGGCGGCCGCCAAAAGCATCTCACAGGTTATCTGGCGCACATTGGCATCCACGGCTCCTCGGAATATTCCTGGAAAGCCGAGAATATTGTTCATGGATTTTCCAACTGCAGCGAGGAGGTATCCTAGGACTCCGGGTTTCTGTTTAAGACGGCAACGCAAAGTGCGAAAAAGTTTGTTTTCCCACCACATTTCAGCACCCCTTAATTGGTATAAAGATTAACACTCAGAGTCATCCTAAAGCTCAATTTATCCAAAAGATTAGGCCACCAAGGAGGATCCGATCATCTTCTCGGCCGAAGACTCGGTTATTGCCTGATAGGGGCAGAACTCGGCACAAGCTCCGCACCCGATACATTTGTCTCTGTCGATTTCAGGGGCATTATGGCCATTTTGATTCACAGCCTCAACAGGACAGATCCGAACACAGGGACAGGGATGGTCCTGGGGACATCTGTGTTTGACAACGAAGGGCACTGTGTCTTCTCCTACGAAACCAAGTGTTTCTGCAGTTGAGCCTCCAGCTGGTTCTGAGGTTTGAATCCAACGATTCTTTCCACCTCTTCTCCATTTTTAAAAACCAAAAGCGAAGGGATGGCCAATATCTGGTATCTCTGTGCAGTCATGAGATTCTCGTCTGTGTTTATCTTTACGACCTTTAGGCTATCCTCCATTTTCTGTGCGACCGCATTTAAAACGGGTGTCATCATTTGGCAAGGACCACACCAAGGAGCCCAAAAATCAACAAGAACCAAAATATCGGATTCCAGGACTTCGGATTGGAATGCATTCTCCCCGATTTCTTCAATGTTTGCCATTATATTTTTCTCCAAGTTTAAAAATTTCCAAGGTGTTTATTATTCTCTTATCCGAAATTTTATAGCAAATTCGATTTTTCTCGCGCCTGCCCACGATGATACCGGCCGTTTTCAAAACTCCCAAATGTTGGGAGACATTCGGCTGAGAGAGGGACAGGCATTCTTGTATCTCTCCGACACAACACTCCTGCTTCATCAGATTTTCCAAAAGCATTAGCCTAGCAGGATGGGCCAAAGCTTTAAATTTCAGGGCAATCTCTCTGTGCGACTGTGCTTTTTTCTTCATCTTTTTCTCCTCGCAATCGGATCACCATCTCAAACCCAGAAGCAACCCTAGCAACATACCATAGATGATGCTGGTCCAGGGATTCCGGGTAAGAGGGCAATATCCGGTTTTGCAGCCAATAAACTTGTACAACAGAAAACCGAAGATACCACCGATAATGACACCCATGATTATTTTCACTTTATCCTTCTTCATTATATTTATTGAATATAATAATATTATTATATATCATAATTACCACATGTCAAGCAAAATATTCATTCACATGAATGATTCACGAATTGAGATTGCTGCAGCGGCATTTTTTATGAATAGTTCAGGTTAACGAGTCGAGGGGTGGTTAAAAGTACTTGTCCATCATACGGTATTGTATAGCTTCAGAGATGTGAACTGGACTTATCTGCCCTTCCCCGCTCAAATCTGCAATGGTCCGTGCCACCTTCAAAACACGGTTGTAGGCCCTGGCGCTGAATCCCAGACGATTGACCGCCATTTCCAAAAGGCTTTTTCCTTGTTCATCGATCCGGCAATGCCTTTTTATATCCTTCGTCTCCATCTGCGCGTTGCAGTAAATCTTCTTCCCCTCAAACCTTCGAAGCTGCCTTTCTCGCGCTCTAGTCACCCTATCCCTAATCTTTGACGACATTTCGCCCTCTTTCTTTGAAATGATGTCTTGAAATTCGACTTTAGGCACTTCGACTTGGATATCGATCCGGTCAAGGAGGGGCCTGGATATCTTTGAATAATACCGCATGCGCTGGTTATCCGTTATCTCCATCTTCGCAAGATTCAGGCCAAAGACAGCATCTTCGCATGGATTCATGGCGGCTACCAGCATAAAAGAAGACGGAAAAGTGACACTCATCAAAGCTCGAGATATCGTAACCATTCTATCCTCCAAAGGCTGTCTCAGATCTTCGAGGACTCCCTTTCGAAACTCTGGAAGCTCATCCAAAAATAATACACCATTATGGGCCAGACTGACCTCTCCGGGCCGAGGAATAATGCCTCCTCCGACCAATCCTGCATCTGAGATGGTGTGATGAGGAGCACGAAACGGTCTCTCTGCGATGGCTCCCTTGTTCTTCAATAAGCCAGCAGCGCTGTAGATTTGGGTTGCCTCTATGATTTCCTCGAAACTCATCGGTGGGAGAATAGAGGGAAATCTTCTTGCCATCATGGTTTTTCCAGCCCCAGGAGGTCCGATCAAGAGGACATTGTGTGAACCCGCCGCAGCCACTTCCAATGCCCTTTTGGCATGTTGCTGGCCTTTTATTTCCCGGAAATCCAACTCATAAGAAGACTCAGGAAGAAGTTCTTTGAGCGAAAATTTTCGGGGCACTATCAATTCCGGACAATTCAACAGGTCAACCACTTGCACCAAGTTCTCCATACTGAAGATATCGATGTCCTGCACAAGCCCTGCTTCCCTTTCGTTCTCCTTGGGCAAAACAATCCCTTCAAATCCCAGTTCTTTGGCAAGCACTGTGGAAGATAGAACCCCTTTGACAGGCTTAAGCCTCCCATCTAGAGCCAATTCTCCTAAGAATAAATATCTATCCAAACTCTCTCTTGGGAAAAGTTCCAAATGGGCGAGGATGCCAAGTGAAATGGGGAGGTCAAAAGCCGAGCCTTCTTTTTTTCTATCGGCAGGAGCCAAATTGATGATGATCTTTCGAGGAGGAAATCCGTAGCCACAATTCTTGAGGGCCGCTCTCACCCTCTCCTTGCTTTCGCGGACAGCCGGATCAGGCAAACCCACAGTGATAAATCCGGGCAAGCCCAAGGATAGATCAACCTCCACATCGACAAGATACGCTTCGATACCTACGAGAGAAGAGCTTGAGACTTTGAACAGCATTGTGCCTCAGATATACAGACGAGGGAATCATCAGAAATTTGTCACGGGATAGGAAATGGGAGGATGTATCTATTTTTTTGTGTGTCCTGTGAAGTCTTTGGCCAAATTCTCCAATTCTCTCTCAATGTCTTTTTGGGTTTTGAACTTAACCTTTGTCATACGGATAGGGACGACTTTCTCTTTGGCAATAAACTCGATCTCTTCCTTTCTTTCTGGTTTCTTTTCCTCTTCTCCTTCTCTCATCTTTATCTGATCCCTACTGACTCTCCTTCTCTCATCGGTCATTATCTTCTCTTTGACCAGGGGGATGGCCTGTTTTGTGATCTGCTTCAGAGTCTCAAACACTCCATCTCCTTTGATGGCGCATGATTCGACACAGGGGAGGCCGTTAGGATTCAATAGGTTGTTGAACGTCTCCACGGGAATAAGATTATCGAGATCACGTTTGTTGTATTGGAAAACTAAGGGGATCACACTCAAATCCATGTGGTGTTCCAAAAGATGTCTCCGAAGATTATCAAAGCTTTCTAGGTTCGCATCAAGAAGAGGTATCTGAGAATCTGCCACAAAGACAATACCATCAACTCCCTTGAGCACACTCCTTCTCGATGCCTCGTAAAAGACTTGTCCTGGAACGGTCATAAGCTGAAGATGAATTTTGAAATCGTTGATGACACCTGCTTTGATGGGGAGCAAATCGAAAAACAGAGTTCTTTCTGTATCTGTTTCCAGACAGATGAGTTCACCCCGAAAATCAGCATCCATATTTGTGTAGATATAACGAAGATTCGTTGTTTTACCGCTCAAACCCGGCCCATAGTAGACGATTTTGATGGCAAGGTTACCCGTTGTATAATTGATAAAAGCCATTAACCTGTCTTTCCTGTCTCATAGGAATTATCTCTTAGCACAATCAACATGTCGAGTCAAATCTTATATCTTGGATTCACACTGTACTTGTCTGCCATGACCCCAAGAGCCCTTCACCTATTTAGTCAATCAAGACCCTTCTAAGATGAATATTATACCAGAGTTTTTAGGAGGAGTCAGCTCTTGACTTTAAATGAGGATTGTTCTGTTTTTTTCCCTTTTTTTCTTTTTTTGTCCAAATTCAAGAGCTGACCCCTTCGAGAAAATTAAAGAGCTGTTTGTATTTTCCAATAACTTTTGACCACGAATAATTTTCTCTCACATACTCGAGGCCATTCTGGCCCATGGTTTCCCTCAATCTCGGTTCCTCTAAAAAAAGATCCAAGATGGCTTCGAAATCATCATAATTCGAATAATACAACCCGCTTTTTCCCTCGATACAATGCTGCCTGAGTGGCTCTGTCTTCTCCTGTGCGATTATCGGGGTTTGGACAGCCATGGACTCGAGGGCTGCCATACACAGACTTTCGAAATAGGAAGGATGGACAGTGGCCAGAGATGCATGCATGGCCGCATTTTTCTCCTGGGGAGAGATAAATCCTAGATACCGGATTCCTGGATGGAAGGGCAATTTCATCAACAGTTTTCCAATCAAGACCAATCGCAGCTTTGGATTTTTGTTGTAATATTTCATAAAGTAGGCAACAAGCTCTTCACAACCCTTGCCCGGTTCTATACGGCCCGCATAAAGGATGCAAGGAAGCACAATCCCATGTCTCTGACAAAAATCAGCCGTGTTCGGCTCTTTCGGAATCTCAACACCCACCCCGACGATCTCTTGATATTTATTTTCAAAGGAAAACAGACGGCTGAGCATCTCTTTTTCAGATAGGGTGTTGAACATGAACGCAACCGGAGCAGAAAAAACTTCTTTCATGATTTTGAGATGCAAAGCCGGCTCATCATGAGCCGTAGGCACAAGGACTTTTTTACCCTTGACCTTCTTTAATCCCCAGTATGTGTTGTAATAAAGGTAGGTGAAAAAGATAAACAGGTCATGCTCGTCTGACTCCTTTTCTAGGGCTGAAAGGAGGGCAGGACTACAAGGCCCTTGCATCTCCATCCATTTCCACTCGTCGTCTAGGGTATGCTCATTGAAAAATATCCAATCAGAATATGTGTTGAATGACTCAACATCCCTTTCCCTTTCAACTGGAAATCGCTTAATGATCACACCATTAAGAAGAGTCTCACCTGAAGGGTATTCGTTCCTCCATGTGATATAATCTTTGGCTGTTGTGGTGTAGATTGTGCAGTCATATCCTGCCCTAACGAGTCTCTCGGCTATCTGTCGGCAGTGCAATTCAGATCCGCCCATGACCTCTTTACCATAACGCTGCACAACAAAAGCGATCTTCATTTGGTCAACTCACCGATCATACGCATTAGAAATTTTTGATTGTCTATCTCCTTGAACCTTTTCAATCGTTGGCTCTGTCCCAGAATGATCTTTTTTCTTATTCCTTCATCGTGAGCGACTGTATCAATAAGCTCAGCAACGTAGTCCACCCTTTTATTTCTTATTAAGACTCCGGCCCCATCCAAGGTGTATGGAACAGCGGTGCAATCATAAGCGATTATAGGCAGATCAAAAACCATGCTCTCTATGAAAGGAAGCCCGAATCCTTCATGTTCACTCAGCGAGAGGAAAACATCGGATGCCCTGTAAAGGGAAAACATCTCTTCATCAGGAATATGTCCGGTAAAACAGATTTCCTCTGGCTGAAGATAAAACTCATCGGCCAGGCGAATAAGGCTCTGGAAATATTCTGGGAGTGAAGAGGTCTTGCCTACCACAATCAACCGGACGAGCGGTGAAATATATTTCTTAAAATAGAAAACGACTCGGATGAGATCATCAATCTTTTTATTAGGGACAATCCGGCCTACAAAAAGGATGTTCGTGCGCTCATCATCGAATAAGGCATGAAAGAAGCGGCTCATCGGCTTGTTGTACTTTTCAAAATCTACAAAGAGGGGAAAAACTTTGGTCCTTTTAAATCCCATCTGCTCCAACTCCTGACGGTTAAACTCCGAATCAGCTAGAGCCAGTGCCACGTGGGGAACGAGGGAATGGAGTTCTTCCCGGCCTAGTCGGGAGATTCGAACCATCTCTTGGCTGAAATCCTTGAAGAATTTTTGGGGAGTCAGGTTGTGATAAATGATGACTTTACGAGAGGGCAAACGCGCAAAAGCCTTCGTCAATGGAGATGGCAGTGCAAAGTGCAGGATCGTTATGTCTGAATGATGAGAAGCTTGATATTCAGAAAATAATTTGGAGTCCTCCTCGAGCCCTTTATCACGGCTCAAACAGTATATCTCGGATGTGAGTCCTCCAGAGAGAAAAAAATTTTTCATATGGAAGGCTGTGTCCCCTATGGCATCCCCACTGTGAAAGGCTGGAACCAGCTGGTCGATCCTCATTTTCCAGTCACCGTTCTTATGTGATCGAGAAGGATGCGACTCACGTTCTCTGCGCCGTATTTTTTCAAAGCCTTTTTCTGGGAAACGACCACCTCCTCCCGAAAAGACTCATCTCTTTGCAGCTTATCCAAGAGTGCAGCGGTCATGGAAAAATCTTTATCCCGAAGAAGAACCCCTCCTCCGTTCATGGTCTCCTCGACAGCCCCGGCTGCATAAGCCACAACAGGAAGACCCAAGTGAAAAGATTCTACAAGAGGAACGCCAAATCCTTCGTGCTCACTCATGCTCAAGTAGACATCTGCAAGCCGGAAATAGGAAAGGAGTTCTGCAAAGTCAACCCGTCCAGGGAAATAGACATCGGTCAAGTCCATCTCCTTGATCAATTCCTGAAGGGCATAAAGGTAGCGCTCCATTCCCCTGTAATCGCCCACTAAAAGCAACTGAGAGTTGTTGTTATAATATCTTTTGTAAAAGTGAAAAGTCCTGATCACATCCTCGAATTTCTTGTTGGGAATCACACGCCCCACAAACAGGATGGTCCATTTTTTGCCAGAAAAGATTCCTCGAACAACAGGATCTCCATCCTGATCAAATTTGGAAAAATCGATCAGCAAGGGAAGCACACCCGTGTTTGTATACCCAAAAGACTCCAGTTCTATGCGGTTGAATTCGGAATCTCCGAGCGCCAGATCCACCTTGTCCACGAAGAGCTTGATCTCCAGACGACCTTTGTAGCATTCACGGCTCAAAATCCGATGATAGTCCAGGAAAAACTCATACGGAGTGATGTTGTGGTAAATCATGATCCTCTTGTCAGGGATGCGGAAAAACATCTTGGAGATAGGTGACCCGATGGAAAAATGAAAAATGACCACATTCGAAGGCGAGCTAAATCTGGCGTATTCCCTGAAATCCAGGGCATATTTAGCCATTCGAGGCTCATAAAACCGGGTGAATATCTCGGACTTGAATCCACCTGCCCTCAGGGTTTTTTGAATCTCCAGCATCTCATCGGAAATGGCATCTCCATAGGTTAGCGAAGTCGCGAATTGATGGATTTCCACTAGCTCTCCTTATCCAACATATCGAGGAGGGAAAGGTACTTTCTTTCGATGACATCCCAAGTGTAGTTCTCCTGGAAATACTTTTTTCCGTTTTTTCCCATCCCTTCACGCAATCGAGGCGACTCGAGGAGGAGCCTCAAAGCTTCATGGAACTCCTCATAACTCTCATAAAAAAGCCCTGCGTTGCTCCTCTGACATTGGCCTTTCAAAACTTTGCATTGAGCATTGGCCAATACAGGTTTATCAAGGGCCCAGGCCTCAAGGGTAACCATGGAGAGGCTTTCATAAAAAGAGGGCATCATCAAGATCAAGGCCCCATCCAGGCCAGAGAACTTGTCTTCTTCCGAAAGAACGCCAAGATAAACGATATCCGGATGAGCCGGAATATTCAGCTTACTGCTTCCAACCAACACCAGCTTCACATCGGTGGATTCCTCTCGTTTAAACCTCTGGAAATAATCGAAAAGCTGGACACACCCCTTGTTCTCATCGATTCTTCCAATGTAGAGGACATAGTCTCCTTTAATCCTAAATTTTTTCCGAAACTTCTCAGACGAATACTCCTCAGGGATTTCTGTTCCCACTCCTACCACATCTCCAGGGATATTCTCATTCCGAGAGAGAGTGTTGATCATATTTCTTTCTTCGACTGAATTATAAATGAATGCCCGAGGTTTTCTGAACAGTTCCTTGAATATGCGGAGATGGATGATAGGATCGTGTTCTGCCGTGGGAACCAGGATGCTCTTATGAGGCAAGGCATTTATTCCCCAATAAGAATGGTAGTACCGGTAGCTGAAGAAAAAGAAATAATCATAATCGTCTTGATGATTCTGGATGTGTTCGATCAATGCAGGAGACAGGGGCCCTTCCTCCTCAAGCCACTTCAGCTCATCTTCGAGGCTGTGTTCGTTCTCCAGGATTCGATTCTGAATCCGCCCAAATCTTTCGGGAATCCTGGAACGCGTGACGGAAAACCTCTTGACTGGAATCCCGTTGATGACCTCTTCTCCCTCAGGATAATGGTTCTTCCAAGTGATATAGTCATAGGCCCGTGTAGTCAGGACTTCGACATCGAAGTATTTTTTCAGGTGCTCGACAACCCAGCGGCAATGGAGCTCAGCACCTCCGTTGATCTCCAAGCCATATCTCTGGACAACAAAAGCAAGTTTCATTCGAAGACTTTTCGCTCTAAGACTTTCTCTCTCCCCCCCAAAAACTCAAAATCCTTCTCCAATATTCGTGTGGTGATCTTCAGTCTTTCCTCCCCGATCTTTAATTTCGTCAATTCCACCACAATGTTATGGGAAAGGCTGTGAAGCAGCTTGGTGTATTCTCTGACACGATTCAACTCTTTCATCCTTTTGATCGTAGCTTGATCAATCTGATCCAATTTTTCATGGACCTTTGAAAAATTCTCATTTGTTCTTCTCTCTAATAAATCCAAACGTTGGTTTGTCTTATACAGATTCTGGATTGAGTCCCTCAATTCCTGATGGACAGGCAGAACCACGAATTTAATCAGGGGAGAGAAAGGCCTCATCAGCTTTAATGCTAAATTCTTTATTTTTGCTTTCCGTCCCGAAGACTCTTCTGTTTGAGGAGGAATGGGAGCAGGTGAGGCTGAGTATTCTGGAGGAACGCGCTGTTCGAGCTCTGGCTTTCTGGGTTGGCCGGCAATTTTTTTTCTGATCTGCCCCATTATATCTTCGGTATCGATATTTTCATGGTCGATCTTTATTTCTTCGTTCCTGTTCTTCTTTTCATTCCCCATTTTCCCCTCCTTAAAGGTGTTGTCTCAATCCTTTTCCCTGAATATGAGGTCTTCGTAGACACTCTGGACGTCTTGGATATCGGGAAGCTGACGCAGCCTCATGTGTTCGATCTCTCGAACCTCCCTTTCCGTGAAAATTCCATCCTTCATCTTTTGCTCGATTCGTTTATCGATCTCTTCTGATAATTTTTTTTGTTCTTCTCTTTTCATACATTTGATCTCTAAAAACTCTGACATCGTCTTATCCCTCAATGGTTTTTCAGTTTGATATTTTAAAAAAATTGCTAACCCCGGTCAAACATTGCGTTGGGTCAGCCCTACCGAATGTAGCCTAAGGTTTTCAGCTGCTTTCTGAGCTCTTCGCCGATCTCCAACTTTCCGGTCTTTCTTTTCTTGGCTTCCTTGTAGATCTTGTTGATTTCTTGGATCATCTGGTTCGCCAGATCAGATCTGCTGTCGGCAATGTTTCTTTGTTCTTTAGGATCCTGGACCAAATTGTAGATCTCCACAGGATTTAAATCCGGTGGCGGAGAGAGAAAAAATTCTAGATCTTCTCTGCTGAATCTGTTGTTGAGGATGAGTTTTTCTTCCCCTCTGTTCGTAGAAATTCTCTGGGGAATATGAGAATCGAGAACATTCGGGGCAATGTCGGCAAAGAACATCCTATTTCCCCTTTCCTTTCCTCTGATAACAGGGATGAGGCTCTCTCCATCCATCTCTAGGTCTTTCCAATGAATTCCAAACTCCTCCAAAATCGAGGGGAAGATATCCACAAGAGAGACAAAATTTAGAATTTTCTTCCCTTTGAATCGAGATCCAGGGAATTTGATGACCAGAGGGACCTTCAAAGATTCGTCATAGAGGCTGTGTCCATGCCCCCAGCCTTGATGATCATAAAACTCCTCGCCATGATCGCTGGTGAATACGATCATCGTCTGATCATAAATCCCTATCTTCTTAAGCTTCTCGACCAAAGGTCCGATAAGCTTTCCGTCCGTATACCGGATTTCACCATCATAAAGGTCAATGACGTTCTGGCGTTCTTCCTCATTGAGCCCCTTGAAAATGCCTGGTTTTCCTCCGAGGAAATTCATAAGATCGAGATGTCTCCACTTTGCATCTTCATTTAAAAACATGGTTTTGTACGGATAGGGGCAATCGTAAGGATTGTGTGGCTGATAGGTGTGCATAAACAGGAAAAAACCTTTATCCTTATGGCTATCCAGCCACTCTGAAGCTAGACGAAACAGATGTTCTGCAGAATCCTGGCTGAATACGTTTCCAGCGTCCTCGCCATAGGTATCAAATCCCTTGGAGAATCCATAGATAGAACTCACGAATCCTCCCCCTGTAAAAGCTGCACAATATAAGCCGTATTGCCTCAAGACATCTGCCAGGGTAACTAGGATGGGGTCCATGGATTCATCGTCATGATAGACTTGGTGGCGAACACCATGAAGAGATGTGAGAAGCGAGACATGGGAAGGCAGGGTCCACGGGGAGGATGCATGCGTATTCAGGAATGTCACTCCTTCTTGGGCCAGAGTGTCGATATGAGGGCTTGTTTCCCTCGCATATCCATAGCAGCCGAGGTGATCAGCCCTGAGGGTATCCACAGAGATAAGGATGACACTTTGTGCTTTTTCCTTTCTTTCATACAGGATAGGATTCGACCAGAAGGAACGATTTCTACTATCACCCTCAGTTACAAACGATAGTTCCACTTCCTCTCGAATATTCGGCAAATCGATACTGTGCCAGGAAAAGACAGGAGACTCCTCATCAACGGGAGGAGAAAGGTATTTCTGAAAAACGATCTTCTTGCTCTCCTTTGTCTCCAAAAGCACTGCGAAGGATACGCCTCTCTTTTCTTTTTCCGAACCATCTTGATTTTCTTTTGCCATTTTTCCCTTGACCATACCGATTCCAAACTCTACAACGGAATTGGCTTGGAGTTTTATCTTATAGCTGAGCTGTGTCTTTGGTGGACAAAAAAGGATGTTCCTTTCTGTCCCTCCCAGCTTGATTTTTCTCTTTATATCTAGGGGATTCTCTCCTGAACCCTCGTCTATCAGGGGGCGGGACATTTCAGGATAAAGGATTCGCGTTTCAGGCGACTCTTCCTGAGTATACAAGAGGGGGCTATGAAGAATATTTTCTCTAGATAGATTATCGATGAACCGATAAATCCTGGACTCATGCACCGGCTCCTTCGAGCATCCGATTAGAAGGAGGAAGAGGAGAATCATAAGACACGAAACTTTCCTTTCCATCTCGTAAGCTCCGAAAAAGATTGTAATGGATTTATACGACAGGTTCAACTCTTCGTTTTCGCTCTTCAGGGTCAGGTTGTCACAAGTTTCGTAATTCTAAAAAAATAAACCCTGAAGGTCGACAGAATTACTTAAATTATGAAACTTTTGCTAGCCTGACCCCAATATACAATATATGATAGAATAAGAGAAAATCCGTTTGGCTGCTTCGTTTAATCATATGAAGAAAGGATGAGTCTCGATGGACATCAGAAAAAAAATAAGGATCGGAGTGATCGGAGGATCTTCCCCAGCTCCAGAATATCGCCAAATCGCCCGTGATGTGGGGAAGCTCATCGCTGAGAGAGGCGCCATCTTGATCTGCGGAGGGCTCAGTGGTGTCATGGAAGAAGCTGCCCGAGGAGCCAAAAAAGCAGGAGGGGTGACCATTGGCATTCTTCCTGGGACTTCACCTCAGGATGCCAATCCTTACATCGACATTCCGATCGCAACAGGCATGGGTTACAGCCGGAATTCTCTGTTGGCCATGAACGCGGATGTTCTGATCGCAGTGGACGGACAATTCGGAACTCTGACCGAAATCGCCTACGGAAACATTTACGATAAAAGAGTCATCGGTATCGGGACATGGAATATTGAGGGAGTAATCAAGGTTGAGACAGCCGAAGAGGCTATCGAAACGGCCTTCAAAGAATATTATCCACTCACCTCCTGACATCTAACGATTCTTCAGATCAATACCTGAGAAGATTTCCAATTCTGGACTTATAATTTAAAAAGCAAATGATAATCCGGCACGGATTGTAAAAAGGTCTGTAGATGACTCACTCACATCATATATCACACGCTGTTTCTCTCGGATAACCGATCCTTCCTTCAAGTACTCTGCTTTGCCTCCTTTTAAATAGCAAGCGCCTATATCCAAAAAAACGACAAAGGGCCTGGCCTTCCCTGATCTCTTTTTTTCATAAATGCTCAGCATCAGACCACCGCCGATACCACAGCTCCATGTCCAATCGCTGAAATTTACATCACTTGCTAATTTCTGATCAAAACCATCCCTGTCATAAACTCCAGTTTCAGTCCACAGGTAATTGAACCCGACCAATCCATCCAGATAGGGCCTGACCATTCCTTTCGGAGATTGAAGGCGCAATAAAAGATGACACATCAAAATATAATTCCTCGTCGTGACATCAACGATCACCTCGGGTATTTCAGCACTGAACATCTCCTTCCTTGACTCGTTTCCATAGACCATCATACCGACTGATGCGCCCACGGAAAAGAGTGAACCTTTGAGTCTGTAAACAAAATCTCCTGAGCCTCCAAGACCGATACTATCCACATTAGCTTTGAATTCATTTTGTGGAAAACCTGGTATAAAACTCACCTTTGCCTGAAACCTTTCCCCAGAGTAATTAAAAGAAGTCAGCAGTAAAACTGCTAAGACTGCAAAAATACAGATCTTGGTAACATTTACCATGCTTTTCGCCCTCCTTTCTCCAATGATATGCACAAAGGCTCCTTTTAAATCGAGTGATTAACAATTTCAGAGATTGCAAGCCGTGTGCCAAATAAAGTCAGGTAAGAACCAATACATGAAAAAAACTTTTGTCCATTACAGTGGTCAACTGTAATCTTTTTGATGTTTCTTTTTTTCTTAACATTTTGAGCCCTTGAATAGAGACGCGATATTCGAGATACTAAAAAGGACAACATGACACAAAATTACAAGATAATTCTCTGCTATGATGGGACCGATTACCATGGATGGCAGAAACAGCCAAATAAAAAAACCATTCAGGGCAGTTTGGAAAAGGCCCTGACTCAAATCACCAAGAAGGATATTCCGATATTAGGTGCGGGTCGAACCGATGCTGGTGTTCATGCACTCGCTCAGGTGGCGCACTTCCGTACTCATTTCACACTCAGAGAGGAAGAATTCTTACGAGCGCTCAATTCGCTCCTTCCGAAGGATATTCGTATAATTTCCCTCAAGAAAACGGATCGAAACTTTCATGCCAGAAAAATGGCTGTATCCAAGATCTACCAATACAGGATATATAATTCCGCGGATATAAGCCCATTTATCCTCAGATATTCTCTTCAATGGACCTCACCACTCGATGTGATTAAAATGAAGACAGCAGCCAAACGCTTTGTGAGAGAGGCAGATTTTACACCCTTCTCTTCCAACAGACATCATCATCCGGTGAGATGTGTAACCCACTCTGAGATCAAAAAAAAAGGCACGGAGATCATCTATACGGTAGAAGCAAACGGATTCCTCAGATACATGGTCAGAACCATGGTCGGAACTCTGCTGGAAATCGGGAGAGGAAAATGGCCACCAGAAATTATTGATGACATCTTTAAAGAAAAAAGACGAATCCTTGCAAGTCCAACGGCGCCTCCGGAGGGTTTGTGCCTGATCAAGGTGAATTATTGAGAGAAGCTCAGCCCCATAACGATCGCATCTTCTGAAGGATTCCGGTAATATTCTTTTCTTAATCCTAAAATTTTAAATCCCAGCTTATCATACAAGGACCGAGCAGCCTGATTTGAGGGTCTGACCTCAAGAAAAACAAATTCTGCTCCTTTGCGCTGCACCTCGTGCAAAATCTGCATGAGGACAACTTCCCCCACTCCCAACTGTCTGTAATCAGGGCTGATCGCAATATTGCTGATCTGAACCTCATTTCGGATATGCCAGTAGATCACGTATCCGATGACCTTATTCAGCGGTCTAAAGACAATAACATATGGATGAGATATGGGTTTGTTATCTATCTCTCCTAGGAAAGAAGAGAGATGCCAGGGATTGGGGTAGGAAAGATTCTCGATCTCAATGACTGAAGGGAGGTCTATTTTCTCCATTCTTCTCAGAAAATACGATTCCTGGGGAAGTCTTGATTGTCTAATGTTTCTCCTCCGCCTGAGACTTGCGCAGATAAAGGGGCGCAACCTCCCGAAAGTCTTTTCCTAGGTTTCTCTTTAGCATATCCAGCCCAATCAACCCGACTTCATAAGCGATAAAAGGCGATCTCTTAGAGAATCTGGCCTTGTCCTTGAAATACTCAAAGATCGTGGGACCGTAAACATCCTTGCCGCTTCCGATAAAGCGAATAGTCCGGTGTGCCGGAAGCCGAGAAAAAAACACATCAGGAGCATAGGCCCCTTGAGGGATAATTTCTTGGAGTTTACGAGCCTTTGACTCAAAAAGTGCCGCATAGATTTCTTTCTTTTTGGCGTCGATAAGGGGACAAATCAATCGGTTCTGGGAATTTTGCAGTTTCATGGCCAGCGCCGTCAAAATAGAGACAGGAGCGATGGGCTTCCCAGAAGCATAAGCGAAAGACTTGATGGTGCTCAAACCGATCCTTATTCCCGTAAACGATCCGGGACCGGCAGCAACGGCAAATCCCTCGACATCTGGCATCTCCAACCCGCTGGACTTTAACACAAACTGAATGGCAGGAAGAAGCCGCTCTGAAAAAGTCGTTGAGGAATCTTGATTGACTTCTACGATGAGCTTTGTGCCTCTTAGGAGAGCCACGCTTCCTGTCGGGGTGGTTGTATCCACAGCGAGGACAATCCATTCTTTGCTATTCTTGGCTCCGTGCTTTTCCATAATTATAAAGACTCCCTGCACTAAAAATGTCGTATTGGACTTCGCTCATGGGGAAGATGTGAAAAGTCACATTCTTGTTGATGATCTGCGCATCGCCGGATTGAAAATGGACCTTAACCTCATCTCCAGTCACGAGGAGGCCGCTTTCAACGAGCGGCTTGATCTCTGGGCACCTCAAAACTGGAAACCCAGAATTGACAGCGTTTCGGAAGTAAATGGCCCCAAAGGAAGGTGATAAAATGGCGGCAATCCCTAGAGAAAGAAAGCCGTCCACAGCTTGCTGACGGGAAGAACCTGCACCGAAATTTTTTCCTGCAACAAGGACGTCTCCGGGCCGGGCCTTTTGGGGAAAGTCCTCCCATCCTTCCAAGTTGCCCAGCGCATATTCACCCATCTTCGCGGTATCGGTGATATGAAGATGGGCATTGTGGTAAATCTGGTCGGTGTCGATGTCCTCGATCAGGCTTCCGACGCGATCCAATAAGATCCAAACGCGTCCTGATAGGGTTGATTCTGCCATCTCACACATCCTCTGGATTTGCGATAGAGCCTAAAACACAAGAGGCTGCAACAACCTCGGGGCTGGCCAAATAGGTTTTGCCTTTTCCCTGTTTTCCAACAAAATTTCGGTTTCCCGTGCTGATCTGGATCTCTCCTTCACCGGTCAGCCCGATATGCCCTTCGGCACAGCCTCCGCATCCTGGGTTGCTGATTATGGCACCGCTCGTAAACAGATCCTCCAAGAGGCCCTGATGAAGAAGCTCTTGATAAACCTGCCGTGTGGAAGGAACCACCTTGAGCATCACGCCTTCCTTGACTCTTCTTCCTTTTAAAATCCGGGCTGCGGTAGCAAAATCCTCTGTACGGCCGTTCGTGCAAGAGCCGATAAAACCCGAATCGATTCGAGTTCCTTTAAGTTCATCCACTGCAAAAACATTTTCTGGTGAAAAGGGAGCGGCGATCTGAGGCGTTAGACCATCGATATTTATCTTGACCTCATCCACATATGTTGCATCTGCATCTGCTTCGATAGAGGAAAAATCCTCCTGTATCACATTCCGCATCTCTTCTCGCAGAGACGAATTGGCTTCAGGCACGAAACCGATGATGCCAGCCATTTCCGTTATCATGCTGCATAGCGTGATGCGACCTGCTAAGGATAGGGTGTTTACCGCCTCCCCATAGAATTCCACAGCCTTAAGGGAGGCCTTCTCTGTGCCCAAAATTTTCAAGATATAAAGGGTCAAATCCTTCGGTGTTGCAGGCCAGGATACCTGTCCATCGATCAGCACTTTAAGTGTTTCCGGAACTTCGAACCACGTTTTTCCCGTCCTGAAGGCAAAGGTGATATCGACATCACCCATCCCCTGTCCAAAACACCCCACAGCACCAAGTATGTTCAGATGGCTGTCTGTTCCTACCACGGTGGTTCCGGGAAGTGCCAGTCCCTCTTCGATAAGCACATGAGACCCGATTCCTCGGTCCACATCGAAGATCCTTATGCCCTGTTTCCGCGCAAACTCCCGGCAAATCTGTTGGTTATCCGCATATTTGAGTAAACAGGCTGGAACACACAAGTCAAACGTGAAGAAGGTCTTCTCTTTATCGTCGACAGGAACGTCCCCGTATTCTCTCTTGTAGTTAAGGACCACATTCGGACCACCAAAATCCCGTGCCGAACGGACATCCAGATCCACCCAGACAATACTTCCGGCTCTTACCTCTTCTTGAGTGTGCGATTGGATGATCTTTTCGACAATTGTTTTCCCCATTTATATTCCTTCTCTCTTTCTAGCTTATTGTAAATTATAGGCGTTCTGCCACGGCATGGGCAACATCCAGAGTCGATGCGCTCCCTTTCAAGTCATACGTTCTGATCTTTCCTTCTTTAATCACAGCCGCGATAGCTCCTTCTAAACGTCGAGCCCTGTCCTCCTCTCCCAGCCATTCCAGCATCATCTTGGTTGCCAGCAGCATAGCCGTGGGGTTCACTTTATTCATTCCTGTATACTTCGGAGCAGAACCATGAGTGGGCTCGAACACAGCATACTCATCCCCTATGTTTCCACTGCAGGCATAGCCCAATCCTCCTACGAGCTGAGCTGAAAGGTCGGAGATAATATCCCCGAAGAGGTTTTCTGCTACAAGAACATCATAATCTTGAGGATTTTTCACCAACCACATGGCCATGGCATCCACATTGGCTTCCTTAAACTCGATATCCGGATACTCCTTGGATATCTTCCTGGCTATATCAAGGATGAATCCGCCTGTTTCTCTGAGGACATTGGGTTTCTCAACAATGGTGACAGATCTTCTTTTATTCTTCCTAGCAAATTCAAACGCCCTGTGGAGAATTCTGGTGCAGGCTTTCTTGGTCATGATTCTGGTGGAGAGGGATATCTCGTCTGCTGGAGTGTCCTGGAATTTCTTCATCTTGGGATGAAGGAGCAGGGCCTTTCGGACTTCCTCGGGAAGGGGATAGAACTCTACACCAGCATACATTCCTTCGGTGTTTTCTCGGAAAATGACCAGATCGATGTCATCCCGGTAGTTGAGAGGATTGCCCGGATAGGCTTTGCAGGGTCTCAGGTTTGTGTACAGGTCAAACTCCTGACGGAGCCGCACGATGGGACTGAAATAACTCAATCCTTTATCGCGCAGTTCTGGACTTAGCTCCTTGAAGGCATCCTCCTTGGGCTTGGAAGTGATGGCTCCAAAAAGACAGACGTCCGTCCCTTTGAGCATTTCGATGGTTCGGTCAGGAAGAGGATTCCCTTCCTTACACCAAAACTTC
>Ga0209636_10001472_pt1 | contig 23890 bp, 17 predicted proteins | sample DeeMarSWOR152_54_FD_187464 | JGI IMG/M metagenome (GOLD analysis project Ga0209636, IMG submission 187464) | Marine sediment microbial communities from White Oak River estuary, North Carolina - WOR-1-52-54 (SPAdes) (version 2) | ecosystem: Environmental > Aquatic > Marine > Intertidal zone >...
TCTCCTTCTTATTATTTCTTTAACTTTTGAATCGATTGAAATGAGCAAGTTTTTTTAGAGGAAATCTCTCTGGCCTCTTCTTTTCCCACTCTACCTGCTTTTCCGAAAGAATCGGGCTTATCTTCTTAGAATGCTTGCCAACAATTACCAAGGTGATGACTTTATATTCTTCCGGAATACCCAGGATTTCTTTTGTTTTCTTCGGGCTAAACCCAGCAATGGGATGAGCCACAAGACCTAATTCAGTCGCTCTCAATAGGAGAAAACCTACAGCGAGTCCGCAATCGAATTGATGATACTCTCTTTCCCTGATGATACAATCATCCTCTCTTTTACTGAAGACAGCTATAATCATAGAAGCTGAAAAAGCCCATTGGTTTCCTGCTGAGAGAGCAGAATGCATGTCCTTCAAGACTTTCGATCCTGAAACAAAAACAAATCGGATGGGTTGATTGTTAAAGCATGAAGGAGCAAGCTGAGCGCTTTGGGCCAGATCTCTGATTAAATCCTTCGTTATCTTTACAGGTTCTAAAGAGCGATAAGCTCTTCGTTGGTTTATGGCACGAATGACATCCAATTGTACCCCCTATTAAATCCATGGATTTCAAAATTCCTCTATATATAAATTGATTTTCTGCTTCTCTTCCTATCTTGCCATTTCAAGTTTTGTTTATCAAACCAAAATTTTATTTTTATGATCAAAGTTGCGGGCTTGATAAATCAAGCCCCTACAGATACATTAGGCTCCTACTTTGATAATCAAAAGGCGGGCTTGATAAATCAAGCCCCTACAGGTAAATCAAGCCCCTACAGGTAAATCAAGCTCCTACGTTAATGGGATTTGATGAATCGAATCAATACATTAAGCAACAAAGAAACTTTTCCTAAAGGAAATACGTATTTAATAAATGAATTTTCTTTGGAAATCTCTGTATTTTATGATAATTTTAATTATCAACAAAAAGAAGGAGATTAGTATGAAAAAAATAACTTCAATTCTATCTCTACTTGCCTTTCTTTTGACGTTTTCCTATGCAATAGCTTTCTGCCAAGAGGTCGATCTTAGCGGAACATGGGAAGGGAAAACCGAAGTTCCTGACTCCCCGGAACCGGATCAGTTAACTTTAGTCCTGGAAAAGATAGACGGAGAATACAGTGGAACGATCAACGACTCATTGGGATTTGCCGAGGATGCAGAATTAAAGGATGTCGAATTTGAAGGCAACACCTTAACTTTCAGCTTTACCATCTTTGACGGGTTCGAATATAGCACAGTATATGCCACTCTTACTGTAGAAGGGAATAGGATGAAAGGCAACTGGGAATCAGAAGATGGCGGTTCTGGTCCGATGGAGTTAGAAAAAATAGACTAAAAATACTTAAAGATAAATTTCCCTTCAATCTTTTTTGGTTTTTATCATCAGTCCGACTTCTTCAGACGGCTTCCCAAAAGGTTTAGTTTTAACGTTCTGATTTTCTCTGGGCGAATTTCCTCGCCTTCTGAATTTTCAAAACAAAGGGCATCAAAAGGACATTGAACAATACAAGCTCCGCATTGAATGCACCTTTCTCTGCCTATCATTGAGGCAGTATGCTCCACTCTATTCACTTCAAAGCAGTTTCGAGGACAAACCTGCTCACAAAAGCCGGCACCTCGACAGTCGATCTTATCAAGGACAACCTCCAATCCTTTCTCCGCGAGTAATCCACCCCTAAATATTGGAGTAGTGCCAGCCAAATCAAAACTCAAGATGAGAATAACAACAAATGAAATGATGCTCCAGCGCAAAACAATTCCCCAGGAAAAATCTTTGCCTAAAATACCAAAAACAAAAAGTACGATTACGATTCCAATCCACAAAAGCAATTGAAACCTCAGATGTCCTATCTTGGAAAAAAGGGAACCAGCCTCTTCCCTTTCTGAACTCATCCAGCGGGAACAAAGAGGGAAGGATAAAAAGATTATAAAAGAAAGCCCCCAAACTAAAAGAACTAAAGCAAAAATAGATTGGGGCCAGAAAAAAATCATGATGACAGAAAGAATCACTGTTAAAGGAAAGGCCCAAGCAGCCGCCATCTCCAGACGCTCCATCCAGGGAAAAGTGACTTCCCTCATTACTTTTGTTTTTTTTAACTTATTTTTCAAGAAATGAGGAATATCCTTGGCTTTAACAGGACCCCAGAACACTCTCCATCCAGTTTTTTGTTTGATAACTTTGGCTTCCACCCCTGTTGCTGCAAGCTGGGGAAGGATTATCTTCCGCTGGGCGACAAGATCTTCAATTCCGCTTGTTTTTAGTACAGAAATCACTTCATGATTCGTAAAATGACCACCAGCAGCAGCACACCAAACATTGATTCCATGGCTGTTGGCTACGAGAAGAAAAGAATCCATTCCCTTCAGTGCCTGCTTGACTCTCTGAACGGTGAGATGATAATTGCAGGTCAGAAAAACAGGCGAATCTTTTCCGGGATTTCCTATCTTAATCAAACCTGTTTTGCAGGGAAAAGGAAGAAACCTCAGGAGTGTCTCTAGAATACTGAAAACTGCAAAGCTTAAAAATCTCATTTGGTTTTTCTTCAGGATTTCCCTGCTACTATCTCGATGAAGTTTTCGCCTCTGTTCAACTTAATTGATTTAATGTCAAAGCCTGAGTCCCTTATTTTTTCTGGTAAATTTTTCAAAGCTCTTGTTGTTGTTTGAGTTATTATAAATACTATAGCTCCAAAGAACAGGCGCCTCAGTCCGTTGAATATTTTTTTGTAAATTTTATATGGCCTCACTTCATCAGCAACCAGCAAAAGCCCTCCTGGCTTCATAATTCTTTTGACCTCTCGCAGAGTAAAGGAAAGCTCATCTTCAGCTAATTCAGAAAAACAAAGGCCGCTCATCACCGCATCATAGCTGTCCGGCTTTTCCTGGTCTAGTTCGGCAACGCCCATCTCACAAAGCTCAATCCGGTCTTTAAGATTTAACTCATCAGCCCGAATTTGAGCAATCTCTAACATTTGAGAATTGATATCGATTCCCTTAACTCTCCCCCCTTGCCGGGCAGCTCTAAAACTCAGCGCTCCTGTCCCGCAACCTATATCAAGTACCTTGTCTCCTTGCTTTATGTGTGAGGCAAATCGATCATAAATTTTATCCAGTCTTCCACTGGTAAGAAGTCGAATCCCCAAATCATACCTCTTGGGAGCTGACTCAAGAATCTTCATGAGAATGTAGGTGCTCATTTGCAGGGTTTAATCCTTTCTTTGCGAGCTGTTTTTAAATATGGTTATCCAGTTTTAAATTTTTTGCTGAACTAATTCATCATTTGCCAAACTGGGTTGACTGCGTCTAAAACTGATAACTATGATAAAATTTCGTAAATTTAGGGTAAGAGTGAGTGTTACTTAACCTCTATTCCTCCAAACATTGCAGTTGCTCTTATGAAGAGGGTAGCTTTTGTCTCTGCTGGAGGAACCGCTTTATGCTTGTCTTCCACTCCTCCAAAAATTGAGCTGCTGTCAATAACGACTTCCCAATCACTAGGAACAAGTACTTCAATTCCCCCAAAAATTGCAGTTAGCTCAATCGAAGCTTTATTATCCGCCAGACCTGCCTGGGTAAAGTCTAAATCAATGCCGCCAAAGAGAGCTGTTGCCTTGCCACCCCGAAATTCCGGTGTGTTAAAACGCCGCTTTATCCCTGAAAAAATTATAAAAGCATCTAAATCTTTCTCTTTGATTTCAGGGGCTTTTTCTTGAAAAAGCTTCAATCTTGGTCTGAAAATAATCCACAGCCCTGCGGCTATAATCAGCAGGGGCCAGAAATAAAGCCAGATTCTGCCCCTAATGATATCCAGGTTGACAAGCAGAAAAAAGCCGCCGATCAAAAGAAGGATTACGCCGAAGCCCGCGCTGCGAAACTCATGCGCAATCAAGTGCCATAAGCCGATAAAAATGAGGATGAGAGGCCAATAGGTAGAAAAGACTTCTCCGATATCCAGCTTGCCCAAGTTTCCGAGCAGAAACAAAACTCCAATCAAAATAATCAATAGACCTGAAAAGATGCGACCTTGATAATCTCTTAAACTATTCATTTTTCTTTTTCCCTCCTTAAAACTTATTGTCTCTTCTTTTTTTAATAATGGGTGCTTACAACAGACAAAAGCAATTATATGAAAATCTTTAAGAAAATTCTAACTATCTTTCGAAAAATTAGAAGGATTTGCTATCCCAGAAAGTCCAGGGAGTTTTGCCAATCCAGCTAATCCAGTCAGCCCTAGCTAGCTTGGGTATCCCAGCTTAGTAGGGACTGAGAAAGGAGCAGTTGAAAATCTTTGCCCTTCCGTTGCCGTCGCGCCTTACCTCTCCCCTCAAGCAGCAGGCAGGCGGAGAACCAAATGTGAGGCATCTCCTCGTGTTTTCCTGCAAAACCCGTGGTTTCTATCCTTCCTGCCGAGGCCAGATGAGAATCATCTCTTTTATCGAAGAATCCAAGACCATTGACAGGACCATCGGCTATCTCAAGCTGACCTTTTAAGCTGAACGGCCTCCTCCGCCTCAAATTGTCCAGCAGGAATCCCTGATAGCAGCCGAGCATGGCGAATATTTTTGAGGGCCTCTGTGGTTGTCTTTTTGTCGATTCAGGGATGGAGTATAACTTGAAAACATTCAAAATTCATAATTCTTTATATAATCGTAAAAGAGTAAAACTTTTTTTGAATCGCTTGGTACAAACAAAAATTGTTCCACATCTTCAGCTAACTGCTTAAGATTAAGTTTGTCACGCTTCAATAAAAGTTTGTTTTTTAAATCTACTTTGTCTTTAATCTTTAGTTTTAGCTTTAGATAGTCGAAGTTTGGTTTTGTTTTCCCCAAGAGAAAAATAGCATCATAAAAGTCTCTGCCCATGGGCCTTTTGCGTTCAAAAATACAATAGATCTTTTGAGCCAGTAATATGTCGGGTGGAACAACATTTATCCGCAAGAATACATCAAATTTGTTTATAATAATTTTATCAAGCTGATATTGAAATCTTTGGGGTTCTGTATCAATTTGAATTAAAAGCTTTTCTTGTTTGTGGTCAGAAAGTTTATTTTCAAAAAGCACATCAGGAATTCTTAAATAGGATCTGTACGCATCTGTAAAAACATTTTTAGTTTCTATGTTATAACCTTGAAGTTTTAACCTTTTCTGTATTAATTGGATTAATTGTGTAAATTCATTTTTATTTAGACCTAAATTATCAAAGTCTAAATCTTCAGAGAATCTTGTGTTTGAATGTATGATACGAGTTGCTGTTCCACCCATAAAAGCTAAATTATCACCATATCTTGAACCAAAAATAATTTCTAGAATTTTGTATTGCAAATACTCACGCAGGAGATTCCTTTTAAAAGGCTTCAGAGATTCAGGATAAAAAGATTCTATTTGATTTATATCAAGCATTTTTCATACCCGCCTTTCAGCAGATAAGAACTCTAAAAAAGAATTCATCCTATTTTTTAGAGTCTTTTGGCCAAATTTCTTAAGAAACGCACGCAGTCTTTTTGTTTTGACCTGCTCAGAAAACATATCCCTATTTATACGAAGGCTCGCAAAATCATTTTCTTTCTTTAGGTGGGAATTTATATAGAAATAATCCAAAACGGCTTTCTCTGGACTGGCAATCTTAAAATATTTATTATCATACCTGATAATATTATAGCCAAAGAAAAGTTCAGGTTTGATCGTTTTATAACTAAATTCGGCTATGGGGGTTTTAAACTTGTAAGTCCGACGGCTTGAGGCAGAGGTTATGCCATATACGCTTTCAGGAATCAAATGATAATAAAAAAGCCCCATCTCGAAAGAAATATACGACGGGCTGTATATTCTATTTGCTATTTCAAAGAGGACATTCTCGTTGAGTTCTAAATCTGAAAAAATATAATACCCCTTTACTACTTTCTTGATATAACCCTTGTCCTGCCATTCATTTAGTCTTCTACGGTGAAAAGTATTATCAATTCTTCTAATATCATTGAGGGAGAAAACAGTAAAATCTTTTAAGGATTCTTTTAATTGAACATATTGCATTTTATTCGCTTCCATTATGTGTTCCGTAAATTTTGCCCGCCAAGTATTTTGAAACAATAAATGTGACTTGATGAAGCATCGTTTCTGTAAAGTGCTATTTTTAGCACTAATGCGAAATATTTTATAGACATAAACCTAAAAAGTCAAATATTTTTTAAATTTTACACCAATTTTTCCTGTGATATTGGTTTATGGAGAGAGATTAGATACTAAAGACAGGAAATCGCTCGATAATTCTCGGGGTTTTAAAACCATGAGTATTTGGAGTGACGGTAGCATACGTTCCTTTTCTGGCACAGGCTTAGATTATTTCTCACTCCTAAGATAAAAAGTTGTCGTTCGTTTTTTAAGGGCCGGATTAAGTTTTATTTTTGTTTATCACCACAAACAGAGGGTTCATTAAATGAGCCAGGACGATGAGCACAACAGGGCCGATCACAATAAACCACAGGTAGGGAATCTCAGGAAAAAATAGCAGGCTAATACGGCCAGCTCTACGATGAGGGCTGCAATAAAGGTAGCGTTTCCGCCGATATTCTTGAAACAGAAAGTTATTATGAAAATTCCTAGAGTCGTTCCATAAAAAAGAGAACCCAGAATATTTACAGCTTCGATTAGCAAGCCTAGACAATTGACAAACAGCGCGAAACTGAAGGTGTAGATCCCTCAGAAGACCGTGGCTAATTTGGATGCGATAAGATAAACCCGCTCCGAGGCCTTTTTCTTGAATACTCGTTTGTAAATATCGGCGACAGTGACTCAGGCCAGGGCATTCAATTCAGCAGAAGAGGAGGACATCGAAGCTGAGAGAATAGAGGCGAGAATCAACCCGACCACTCCCACCGGTAAGAAATTTATGACAAAACTTAAAAAGAAGAAGAAATACATTTCTCCACCGGATCATCCATGGAGGAGACATAATCCTTCTTTAAGGACTGGCAGGGCTTTCTCCAGATATCTTTCTTCCCTTAGGCTCTCAGAATGAGGAGCTGATTGAATTTTTAGATTATGAGGATCCTGGCACGATAAGCTACACAGCCTATCTTTTTGGATATTTAAAAGTTAAAAAGGGACAAGCAAAGGTAATCCAATTGTTTAAAAAATCAAGAGAAGATAAAACAGATTATTTGTCTTTTTTCCTTCTAAGTCTTCTTTTTTACGGAATTGATGCATACGAAATTATTCTTGAGAAAAATTATGAAGATTTTTGTGACGCTTTTTACCTTGACTTAACCATCGCAGAAGAAGCACTATCCATAAATAGCATCAAAAAAATTGCTCTTGAATTTCTGAAAATCCATCTCAAAAATAGAAAAACTAAGCAATGGATCTTATACAAGACCCTCAGGGTGCACAAAAGTATACGCCGATTCACTGCGTAAAACTACACACCTCTTGACATGTTTCAATAAAAATACACATGTCCTCTTTTCTAGACAACATTTTCTATGAAAATCAGAGAGAAATAAGGACGTTAACCTGGCATGAAATTTGCTGATTTAAGAATAGAAAAAGTACTTTCCAATCAAAGGAAGGGAGAAATGAAGGCAAACAAGAAAAAATTCATGGCATTGATTCTTATTGCTTCTTTAATTTTCTTGTCCTCAAGCGTTTCAGCAAAAGGAAAGCGTGGAGCAGTTTTAATTATCCAGAAAAAAGATGGCCTTAAGATAAAAGGAGAGCTCATCCTGGTTAAATTGAATTCGCTATTATTAATTGACTCAGAAACCTCTGTAGATATATCCGTTGCGCTTGATGATATTAAGATAATTAAAATTGCTAAGAAATCGAAACTTTTTAAAAGAGGTGTGTTAGGAGCTTTGGCCGGCGCTGGTACTGGAGCGTTGCTGATTACTTCAACAAATGGCAGTCAAGGAGATCTAAAAGGACTAAACGCCACAGTCCTTTTTGGATGTATAGGGTTAATCTGTGGAGGACTCTGGGATGCGGGCAAAGCGACGGATGAAATAGTCTATATCTATGGAATGCTTCCTTATGATGACATCGATTATGCGCTAAAGAAATTGAGACCCCTGGCAAGACTTTCTGATTAAAGTAGATTTACTCTCCATAATGTTCGCAGCGCATTTAAGTCACGCATTCGGCCTCCTTTGTTGTGGCCATTTTTTATTTCACTTAAAGCAACACTCTTAGGAATCCAATCTTTGTATATAGTGGCTTGAATATTATAGTAGAAGTCATATGAATAAAATCCGAGCAGAGCCCGTATATACAAATAAAGAAAGATGACAATAATCATGGATGTCGAAGAATGAAAAAATGGATGTGGATTTCTATTTTCATACTTATTATTTTTCTATTATTCTGTCAAAAACAGACTAGAGAAGAACAGGCGAGTCAAGAAAAACCTCAGGATGCAGAGAAAATAGCTTTCATAGCACAGGAAGTTGATAATAAGACCTCATTAGCCATCAGCAATTTTGCAGAAGGAAAGGTGGATGAAGGAGCCAATTTGCTGCTTGATGCTATCTTGCTAACCAGGCCCAGTGGATCTTGGCCCGATAACTTTGAAAATTCAATCCTAACAGCCAAAGAACAATTTCAAGAAGGGAATATTCAAAAAGGAGTTGAATTGATTTCGGATGCCCTCCGGTTGATAAAGCCCGCCACAGATATTCCTATAGAAAAGGCAAAAAAAGAGCCTAAAGATACAGAAAAAGTGCAGAAAAAAGATGACCCAGCTCGTATAGCTCCAATAGCAGAAATAATGAGAGATAAAATCTTAGCAGCCCGCGAGGAATTTAAAGAAGGGAGGGCTGATAATGGAGTTATATTAATTTTGGAAGCACTCCAATTAATCAGTCCCCGATCCGATTACTAGCCTTCCCAAACATAACGGAAATTGCAGCAATCATTTCCCTGCATCAGGGTCTCTGTACGAATCAACCTTATTTCGGGATTAAAGGCATGAGCAGCTGCATAATCCCCATAACATAACGCAGCATATCCAATATCTGCTGCATCAGCCTCCCGAAAAGTCTTTGCCCAGAGGCACTCTGTAACTCTTACCTCAATCACATTCTCTGTCTCTCTGACAACCTCATGCGTCAGGGCATGCTCCAGAAGGGGATTTTCTATCCTTATAAAAGCTTCGAAACCTTCGAAATCTCTTCGGGATAGGCTCTCTGTTCGTTTTTTCATCATCTGTGCGGAGGCTTCAGAAGATGCTTTTTTAAGCGCCTGGATAAGTTCCTTTTCTCCGATGTCCTTTTCAAGATTTCTCATGAGAGGGATTAGGTGGCCTTGAAAGGCGAACGCGTAAACCTCTTCAAAGCTCATCCCCGAATCCTCCAAGAATTTGTGTTTTTTTGCGAGAAAATTGCGTTTTTCCTCATGTTGAGAAAACATCAATAAGTTATCCCATCCAAAACAAAGCAGTAATCCTGCTGGTAGAATATCCAGAAAAAACTTCCTGCGACCCGGGACAAATGATGAAGTTTGAATAACCATAATACACCTCCTTAGTGATAAAAGATTTTTGGAAAAGAAATCTGATTGCGGATCGAATTCAGATTTTAACTTTTGCTGACTTTGTTACATCCCCGTTTTTCTTATTATATTCTAAAAAAAACAAAGATTCAATATAAAACAAAGATATTCTAATGCTCACAGAGGCAAGATACGCAAGGCGGGAGTATCGCCCTTCCATCCTCTGATCATTGAAGGGCAATATCATCTCCCTTCCAGAGGCTTGGCCGAGATGATCCGCAAAGTTTATGAGGTTGATCCGCTGCTTTGTCCTACATGTAGGCGGCCAGATGAGAATCATCTCTTTTATCGAAGAGTCCAAGACCATTGACAGGACCATCGGCCATCTCAAGCTGACCTCTGAAGCTGAACGGCCGCCTCCGCCTCAAATTGTCCAGCAGGAATCCCTGATAGCAGCCGAGCATGGCGAATATTTTTGAGGGCCTCCCTGGTTACATGTGTACATTGATGGGGGGCAGGTCAAATATATCCCGCTTTGGTAAAAAGCTTAAAAATGATATAATAAAAAAATCAAACATTATATTAATGAATCAAAGAATTCAGTTATCTGTCTATTTCGGTTAGTAAAAATAGTGGTAAAGGATTCAAATTTCCATGCTTCATATTAAATCCGATTTTTTCATTTATGCTGGAGCTGTCGGCATTTTGGTGGGTCTCTTCTTTCTCATATTTTTTATCTACCGACATATCCGCTGGCTAATCCACAGAATAAAGAAACAGAAAACAACTTCTCATAGACTGTTAGCCAGCGTGCGCAACTTAATCTTAATCTTGGTCATAACAGCAGGGTCGGGAATGGCATTGTTTATGGGATTCTTTTTCCGGGCATATCAAGCTTTTACCTATGAAGAACCGGTAGCCGAAATAATCACACAGGATTCTGAAGAGCCCAATACTTGCCTGGTAACTCTGGTTCAATATTTACCAGATGCCGCTCAGAGTTCAAATCAATTTTTAATAAAAGGTGACCAATGGATGTTGGAAGGCGATATTTTAAAATGGGACAATTGGCTTAACTTCCTGGGACTCCATACTCGTTATCGATTAACACGCTTGAGAGGGAGATATATCCAGGCAGATGAAGAAAAGAATAAAGAAACAACCATATATTCCCTTGTCAAGGATGAAAACCATCCATTGTGGCGACGCCTCTATAAACATGGCCACCGTTTACCATTAGTTAGCACTGTTTACGGTAACGCGGCATATCAGTTTTCAGGAAAAGACAAACATTTTTTCTTATATGTAAGCACTTCAGGCTTTGTTGTGAGAGAGGACCAAAATAAACGTAGGAAATTGGTTTTTGAGACCACATTGAGCTCGGCTCATTTTTATTCAATTTCCGCCTTCTGACCTGCTCTTCAGATAATACAAATATGCTGGCCAGATGAGAATCATCTCTTTTATCAAAGAGCCCGCCATTAATTTCACGTGAACGTCTGAAGGCACCCTGAAAACAGTTGACAATTTTTTATATATTTGATATTGTTTAGCAAAGGAAGAAGGGAGCAGAAAAGCATCCAAAAAAAATATGAAAAAATTATTTGTTTTTTCATTAATTTTAATTTTCATTATCTCTTGTGATCGAGTCAATCCTACGGCTCCTGATGAGGCAGTTCTCCATGTTTCAGCTAATCCAACAAACATTCAAGCAGGAGGAGCAACCTCAATTATTACTGTCTTGGGGTATAAATCTACCGGTATTCCCCTGTCGAATGGTACAATTATTTATTTTTCATCAGATATTGGTTCTATTGATTCTACTGCCAAGACAAGAGATGGCATAGCAAAAGCCACTTTTAGAAGTGATGAAAGATCCGGCGTGGCTCACATTTATGTCACTTCTGGTAATGCAACAGCAACTCCTTCACCTTTGGAGATATTGATCGGCTCCTCGGCTTTAGCTTCATTAACTATTGGGGCAAATCCAGTTGTTTTACCTGTGGGAGGTGGGCAATCAGAAATTACGGTTGCTGCTTTTAATGAAAATAGGAATTTATTGCCGGACATTCCAGTTGTATTTTCCACGACTGCGGGAACGTTAGATTCAGGCGGTAGTGTACTCTGTACGAACCAGAACGGCGAGGTCAAAGATTACTTAACCACTAGCACTGATGCCACTGTGACAGCAACTTCTGTAAGTATAAGCGCCTCAGTTACAGTATCCGTAGAGACGAATTCACCGCCAACTGCCAGTTTTGTTTTTTCTCCCACAAATCCAGAAGCGGGGGATACAGTTTATTTTAATGCTTCTGCTTCTTCTGATAGTGATGGAGACATTATAAGTTATGAATGGGATTTTGGGGATGGCTCCTCTGGTTCCAGTGTCCAGATATCTCATACATACACCGATGCTGGTACTTTTCAAGTGACATTAGTTGTAACAGATGATGATGGAGCAACAGGAGTTTTAAGTCAGACAGTAACTGTAAGCTAAGGAAAAAATGACAAATGAACAGATCCTAAAATCTAATGGTCGAATCTCAAAATATCAAAGAGAGGAAGCATGAATTTGTTTGTTCTGTCTGCCAGAGCATTAAAGAATTGAAAAATGGTTAAATTATTCCGAGCTAAAAGAAATGAAAAAAGGAAATCAGAAGAAAATACAATAATAAATAATAGAGGGAGGGTGATTATAAAATTTCTGATTTATATGGTCAGCATTTCTTTAATATTTACTATTCTGAAAATGGCACTTTCCAATAAAGAGAATTCCAATAGTTCCCTTTTAGAAAAGGCAGTCATTTCTTCAGTAGAAAAAAGTGAAAACTTGATTAATAAGAATGCACATGTTGAAAATTCCCCGGAACATCAATCAGAAAGGGCTTCCTCCCTGATTAAGACATATTTGCTGGAGAGAAAAGACTCTTCGAAAAGAGCGAACTTAAAAAAGCCTAAGAGAAACATATTTAGCATTGCTTATGAAGTAAATGAAAATATGGAACTTCCTTCGGCAGAAAAAGAGGAAAAACAAGAAAACGAAGAAACCGCTGCTGAAGTGGTATCACAACCTATCCATTTAAAACTGATCGGAATCATTAGCATGCCAAATACCCATAGTTCCAAGGAAGGAAATATAAAATATGCAATTTTATCTGGAGGTGAAGAAGTTAATATGGTCAAGAAAGGAGATGTATTGAATAGTAGATATAAGATATTAGACATAAGCAGCGAAAGCGTTGAGATTAAAGATATTGAATTTGACAGAATTGAAATATTGAGGTTAGAGAGGGAATAGTCATAAACGTGTTTAAAAGGAACACAATGAACAAGATTTTAAGGAATATATTATATTGTCTCATTTTTATTTCATTCGTCATTTCACTCATCTCCTGTGCCGGGAGAATTGCCTTTAAGAGAGGGGGAGAAGCTTTCGGAGCAAAAGATTGGGATATAGCAGTAGAGTATTATCTCAAAGCAGTTCAGCTGCAACCGGACAATCCAAGATATCGTTTATCTTTAGCCAAGGCTTTAATAGAAGCATCGAATTTTCACTATGAAAAAGGAGAAAAATTCTTAAATCAGAATGAATTGAAATTAGCTTTGATTGAATATCAGAAAGCCTTGGATAATAATCCTGAAAACTTAAGAGCAAGAAGAAAAAAAAGGGAAATATTAAAAAGAATTGAGCAGGAAAGGAAAGAAAGAGAAGAAAAAACAGAGATAGAAAAGATAAAAGAGAGAGCCAGGAGAGCGCGGCTGAAGAAGCCAATATTAGGTCCAGGCTCAGAGACTCTGATAAATCTGAAATTCACAGATGCGGAGTTGAAGGAAATCTTTGAGAGCCTTCAGAAAATCAGCGGCATAAATATTCTCTTTGATGATGCATTCAAAAGCAAAAAGAAATCTATTGATTTGGTGAATGTCACATTTAAGGAAGCCTTGGACAAGGTGGTGCTTGTCTCTGTATTATTTTACAAGGTCTTAGACGAACAAACAATTTTAATTATTCCTGATACACCAGCAAAAAGAACAGAGTATGAAGAATTGGTGTTAAGAACTTTTTATCTCTCGAATGCCGATGTGAATCAGATACAAGCTCTACTGAGAACATTGGCCGATATAAAAACAATTGCTGTGAACACCAATCTCAATACCATTTCTATAAGGGGAACCCAAAAAAAATTAGAAATAGCTGAGAAAATAATTACTTCTCAGGACAAATCTAGAGCAGAGTTATTAATAGATGTTGAGATATTAGAAGTGAACAAGAGCAGAATGAGGGAGTATGGAATTGAACTAAGCAACTATCAGATTACACAGTCTCTTGTTCCTGGTAAATCTTCAGGAGATACTTCGTCTTCAGTGGTTCGTGGACATATGTTCCGTACAATTGACTCTTCAGATTTCTTGTTTTCCATTCCATCGGTAAGTTATAAACTTTTAGAAAGTGATACGAAATCCAGGATAATTGCTAAGCCCCAGTTGAGGGTGATAGATGGTGAAACGGTTACAATAAAATTAGGGGATAAAGTGCCGGTTCCGGTAACCACATTTGTTCCAATAGCAGCAGGAGGACCGAGTCAACAGGCTATAACTTCTTATCAGATGTATGATGTTGGAATAAACATTGACCTTGCTCCTCGTACTCATCACAATGGTGACATAACCTTAAATTTAAAATTTGAGCTCACCTTTATCACCACTCCAGGTACAGCCACTATGCCCCCGACTATTGGAAATAGAGCGGTTGAAACTATTATTCGAATGAGAGATAGCGAAACAGGCCTATTAGCTGGTTTGCTTCGAGATACAGAAAGGAAATCATGGAGAGGAATTCCAGGAATAAATAAAATTCCCATAATAAATTTAATATTTGGAGGAACCGGTCAAGAGATAACACAAACAGATATTATTTTAACTTTGACTCCTCGCATAACAAGAATGCCGGATATAACTGAGGATGATTTAGCCACTTTCTGGGTAGGTACACAGAAAGATATTGGGATGAAAGCTCCGCCGCCCAAAACTCCATTTGATGTTCGAGAAACCCAAGTTATAGAGGAAGAGAAAGAAAAAATGAAGGAAGAAAGAGAAAAGCGAGAAGAAATAAAAGAGGCTGAGTATAAAGAGGCGATAATTTCTCTCGGCCCTTCTTCGATAGAAGTTCCAGCTGAAACTGAGTTTATGGAAAAAGTATTGGTGGAGAATGTAGAAAACATTGCGAGCTTAGTTTTGTCCTTGAACTTTGATCCCGGTATAGTTCGAGTAAAAGAAGTGAAAGAAGGAAGTTTTATGAGTCAGGACGGAGTAAAAACAGCATTCCTTAATACTTTTAATAACACATCTGGCGAGATTCAAATTGGCATTACAAGAGAAGGATTCAGAGAAGGAGTTTCAGGAACAGGAGAGATTATCTCCATTATCTTTGAATCAATAAAAGAGGGCAAAACAAGGATAACCATAGCCAATGGAAACTTGCGCACTCCCTTATTAACTGAAATTCCGGTGTATTTCCAGCAAGCAGAGATTATTGTTAAATGAGATTAGGTTTAATCGGTTATTAGAACTTGTAACCAATTACCTATGAAAAAAAACAATTCGGTGCGCCTTGACAATAGATTAGACATAATTTATATAGAACTTACCTTCAAAGGAGGGAATAATACTCTTCAGAGGAAATGCTTAGAAAGCGGGGAAGGAGAGTTTTCAGCTGTATTATCCAGGTTCATGTGATTAATAAACCTGTCTGCCATCGGAAAATTCTTAACAACATCGATTGTTAACATCTTTTCCCCTGACTTTCTTTTCTTTCTTCTATGAGGATTGAGATTCCTGACTGTGTTTATGCACTGGCAGGAAGAACGAAGGAGGAGATTGCAGCTTGTTTCTTATCCGGGGGATTAGATGGGAAACAGATAGTGGACTGCAATTAATCCATTTTTTCTTGTTTCCAGTTTTTCTTTTCCATAATGGCACCTCACTTTTCCTCCTTTCTCTTCTTCAAAAATCTAATTTTTTATCTCATCTAATAAATTGTGATCCAAAAAATTATCTAAACGGGAAATAAAATGCGAAAAAAAAGACCCCTATCAAAAACTTTTCTTTTAATTTTAATTTTATTAATGTCTTTTTCCATAAAAACAGACGTCTCTTCTCAGGAAACCATTGCTCAGGGACAAATCAAAGTTCATGGAATAAATATTCAGATTGAACCTTCCGAACAGACCGTGCCCGTTAATACTCCTACTATAGTTAATACAATTTTACTATCTTCTCCGGATGCTCAAAATGAAGTTCTTCAGAATGTAGTGGTCAAGGGCGAGTTGAGAGGTCCAGCCATCACAGGCTCTTTGAGCCTTTCAACTCTGCCCAATCATCCCTTCAGTATTCCCCCTCTATCATTAAAAGGAACATACTACTTAGAGGATATTCGGCTTGAGCGAGAGGGAAATATTCTCATGAAAGCCACTCCTGATAGAGCTGTGATACATGTTTTAGATGTCGTTGTCACAGAAGTAAACGTCAGGCCTCTAACTCTAGAAGAGATTCGAGAGAAAGGAATAGTCATAACAGAGGAAAATTTCACAGTTTACAATTTTACTGTGGGTTTTGCTTTAGAGAGTGAGGTCGTAGAGATTCAATTCCCTGTTATCTCCTATCCGACCGGTGAAATCGAGGTCGCCCCGGATTACTGGGGAGGCAGCGCAGATTTAGGTGAAGAGCTAGTTGGAGGAAATCTTGTGCCTTTTGAGGTAAAAATTCCCGCTGATATTGAACTGCCAGGAGGAGCAGAAGAGGGTGAAGGAGGGGGGAAACTCATTCCCGGAGTGTTGGTTTTCTCTAACGATATTGCTTTTCTAAACCAATTTTTCAGCGTAATTTTAATCGTAAAAAATAATGCACCGGAAGGGAATTCATTAGTTTTAAAAGACCTACAGGCAAGAATTATCCTTCCTGAAGGATTAAGAGAAGCCGAGACCAACCCTCCTCATATTCCTGGTACTCCTATTCCCGTGCGGTGTCCAGGCCCTGATGGGGAAATAGGAACAGCGGATGACTTTGACCTTATCCTAGCGACTTTCTCTGGTATGGCAGAATTTCTGACAGAAGGATTAGAGGAAGGAACTCACATCGTCGAGGTTGAATTTGATGGCACTCTCGGTGGTTTGCCTGCGGGAGACGCTCCGGTTAGTGGCAGTGCAAAGGGCGCTGTCTTAGTCAGAAATCCTGAATTCTCAGTCGCAATTTCTCATCCCTCCGTGGTTAGGGCAGGCGAAGAGTATGATGCCTACTACACCATTACCAATATATCCAAGACTACGGCCAATTTGGTTTCTCTAATCCTGCCCAAAAACAAAACAATAGGAGCAAAGCTTCTCTCTGAGGAAAGAGTAGAATTTGAGACCTTAGAGCCAGGTGAGTCCGGGACAGCAAAGTTTCATCTTCTTTCCCTTCAAACAGGAAAAGTTGTGGCTAATTACTTTCAGGCTCAAGGAGCTGTTAGGGGAAGTTTTGTTTTAACCATGGGAGTGGGAGAAGAAGGAATACCTCTTTCTCCTGATACCCTGGTTTTTCCCTCCCACGTGAATGCCCTTCCCGAAGACTTAGTCTACTCAGCTATGCTGGCACTCGGAGAAGCTTACAGCATTGCCACCACTCCAACAGGAGCTCTTCCTTCTCACCTACCCTATGTTACCAAGAGAACGGTTAACAGACGCGCTATTGATTTGGCCGAGGCTGGTCAAAGAGTTGAATACCAGGACAGCCTGATAAATTCGGTCGAAATATTAGCCCTGGATTGGCTTGGAAATCGTGAGCCTTACCTTACTTTTGATCAATTGAGAAGAATGACTTCTAAAGGAGAGAGATTTGCCGGGGAAATAGAGAAAATTTTCGATGAGGAATTGAAGAATTCTTCGTTAATTGATTTTCAGGAAGGATTTGCTGAAAACGCATCTTATAAAGAGCCGTTTTTCTCGGTTGCTCTCGCCCCCCAGTCTACTGCTTCTTCCTGTTACCTGAGAATAACTGATTTCTATCAGAACAGGCTCCAGGGCGGTGAAAACAAAATAAGAGATATTCCTTATGGAGAAATCTATTTCCTTAAGGAATTGGGATTAAATCCCTCTGAGTTTGCTCTTATTGGTTCCATAGATCCTCAAGGGTATAAGATTGAAATAATCGGAACCGGTGAAGGAAGCTTTGATTTAGCCTTGATCATTCCTGACACGGACGGGAATCTCAGACAGGTTGTTTTCAGTGATGTTAAGACTTGGGATGGTTCAATCTCATCAATTTCTGTCAGAAATGAAGATAGCTCTTTTACTCTTTCCAATGATCTTGATGGGGATGGAGTAGAAGATTCAGTGAGCCCCGGCAAAATTTCGTCCATAATTGAGCCCTCAATCCAGGTAATCAGTGCTACCCAGGATGTGGTTGCTGATCCAACAGGCCATGCTGTGGCTCTATTTTTCAATAAAAGTGTAGAAAAGGATTCTTCAAAAAATCTAGAGAATTATTCTATGGAAAAAAAGAACACTCTGTGTTCATTTCTACAGCCCAGTAAACGCGTGATCATTACTGGCTTTAATAATCCCATTTCTCCTTTTACTGAAAATAAAATTAAGGTCTCAGACATAAAAGATGAGAATGGTAATCTAATGCAGCCGGTTTCCCAAGAACTCCCGGTAAGAGTCACGATAGAGACTCCCGGCGGGATAGTGTCTGGAAAAGTCTTAACCGCTGATGGAAAGCCAATGCCTGGTGCTGAGATGCATCTGCTTGAAAAAGAGCTAGGAGATTTTGAAACCCATGTCACAGCTTCCTGCTTTTCAGATTCCTCTGGAGAATATATTTTTGATTATGTCAGAATCCTTCAAGATCCTTTCGTTATTGAGATGCTAGATCCCCTGACTGGCAAGATTGAAAAGATTAGCTCCCGGATAAGAGTCCACGGCCAGCGCCTGAATATAGACATAGTTATGAGAGGAAGAGGAAGCATTCGTGGCAAGGTCTTTCTAGAAGACGGAATCACTCCTGTAGCAGAAGCGTCTGTTGTGGCCCAAGCTCATACCCTGGGCCAATATGAAAGATTCGCTGCGAAAACAGATGCTACGGGAGAATTTCTTATCACCCAGGTTCCTATGGGAAGTGTAAGTCTAACCGCTGTCAAAGGAGGAGCTATTGGCTATGCTGTGGCTGGCGTTCCTGCGGCTAATTACGAAACTTATGTTGAAATCCTGATGTTTCCCGTTGCCAAATCGGCGAGTGTTAAAGGAAGGGTTTTAGAAAATGATGCTGCCACGCCCGTGGAAGATGCCATAGTCATTTTCCAAAAAGGAAATTTCAAATCTTATCAGAGAACTGACTCCTCAGGAGCGTTTGAATTTGAAAAAGTTCCTGTCGGAGATTTTTCACTCACTGCGCTTAATCCTTTAACCTGGCAACAGGCGGGAAAAGTATCAGGCACAGTCCTGGAAGGTCAAACTTTTGAATGCAACATTATTCTCAGAGGAACGGGAACAGTTTCCGGAACAGTATTAAGCTATAATGGAATCCCACTCGAGGGAATCATTGTTTATGCAGAGGGTACAGCTTCCCATGATGAAACAGCAGAATCCAATGGAGGATTCCTTCTCTCCGGCATTCCTGTTGGTTATTTTACTGTAACCGCTGTTGATAAAAACACAGGGAGAAAAGTTTCCACTTCAGGACAAATAATAACCGAAGGCCAGGAAGTAAGGGTAACTCTCATCTTTCCTAATCCAACTACTGGAGGAATCAGCGGCAAGGTTTATCAAGTTGATGGTGTGACTCTTGTTCCCAAAGCGAACGTTCAATTATTTGACAATAATTACAAAAAATATGGTGAATCTCTCGTCGATGAGAGCGGATACTTCTCTTTTGCAAATCTAACGGCGAAAGAATACATATTAGTTGCCCAAAAGGGCGTGGATGGAGGAGTAGCTTATACAAGACTTCTGTTCCCGGGTCATTTTGTATCCCAGGATGTAGTTTTTCGTGGAACTGGAAAAGTCATAGTTAATGTCTTTGCCTCTGACGGCATAACCGGAGTGATGTCAGATGTGGAGCTCCATCATCTTGTGATAGAAACAAGAGAATACAACAACGCAGGATTCAGTATGGAAAAACTGGTTGTTACCACAGATGCCAATGGTCATGTAGAGTTTGGAGATGTCCTGGTTGGAAGTTTCTCTGTCAAAGCTTCCAATCCTTTCAGCCCTTATAAACCATCTAAAAGTGACAAGATTGCTTATCCTGGTGCCGAGGTCACAGTGGATCTGGTCTTAAAACCAGCAGGAAAGATTGAAGGAACAGTATATGCGCCAGACGGGATAACACCTGTTTCAAATGCCAAAGTGATCTTGAAAACTCCTTCTTTAGCTCCCATGGAGCTATTTTCCGATGTAGACGGAAAATTCTGGTTTGATCTGGTTCCATCTGGCGGCTTTGAGCTCATTGCTGAAGACCAGGTCTACGGATACAAAGGGAATATCAGAGGCACAATGGGAATCGAAGGCCAGACTTTAGAAATGGATGTTCGACTGAAAGGACTGGGTGAAATTTACGGAGTGGTGAGGAATCTTGATGGAGACCTTATTCCCGATGCCCTGGCCACTCTTAAATCCATTGGATTTCCTTACGATGATGGACAAACAACAACAGATGATGATGGGCAATTCAGATTTTACAATATTTCAGAGGGAGATTTAGTCCTTGAAGCGAAAGACCCAATCTCTCTTCTTGGCGGACGAGCCAAAGGAACTTTGATTGGAAACGGAACCGAGCTCGAGATTAATATCATCCTTGAAGAATCGGGAACAATCGAAGGAACTATCTTGAGTTCTGACGGGAGAGATCCCATATCCAATGCTCAGGTTATTCTCAATTCAAAAGGCGGTTCCCTTGGCTTTTATTTCACAGGTCAGGATGGTAACTATAAATTCGAAGATGTGCCAAAAGCCAGGTTTACCATAGAAGTTATCCATCCTGTCTCCGGGAGAAAAGGGAAAGCAGAGGGCGAGATTAAATACCATGGTCACAATATCAAACTGGATATACTTTTAGAAGGCAGGGGAACAGTTGAAGGATATTTCTATGATACCACCAGAGTCAATCCAGTTCCAGGAGCAGAGGTCGAGTTAAAGAGCTTTGGTCTTTATTCTTTCATCGTAAAAACCAATACTGACGAGGACGGAAAATTCAGATTTCCCGAAATACCCCAGGCAGAATTTCGACTTAAAGCCACAGACCCCAACACAGGGCTCATGGGTGAAGCTTCAGATTCTATAGAGTACGATGGGCAGACCGTATTCATCGATATTTATGCTCAGTCCTCGGGCACGATAAAAGGAAAAGTTTATAAAGCAGATGGCGCTACTGCGGTTGACAGTGCTCCTGTTAATCTAAAAATCGGTGGATCTACCAAGAAAAGCACAACTGCAGACCAAAACGGAGAATTTCAATTTGATTTTGTTCTCCTGGGCAGTTACACCCTTGTCGCCTCGGATCAAGCAAGCAGGGACATTGGAAAAGCCCCGGCCGCGCTGAATATTAACCAGGAAGAGGTCAATGTCAATGTAATCTTAAACGGACTGGGAAACGTGGAAGGAAAAGTTTTTTCTGCTGCCGACAATCCTTTGCCTGATATAAATGTAAAATTAATAAGCCAGACTGAATTTGGAACCGAATCTTTCACTACAAGCACAAATAGCGAAGGTTCCTTCAATTTTTCATCCATCAGAGTGGGAACTTTCAGCCTGGAGGCAAAAGATCCTTCTACAGGTCTGGGAGCCTCAGCCGACGGAGAGATAGCACAAGATGGCCAAACTGTAACCCAGGATTTAACTCTCGAGCCTTCAGGCACCATTAGCGGTCGAGTCTTTAATCCTGATGGCGTAACTCCGGCTGATAAAGCATCTGTTAAGCTGATCGGTCAAAACACTCTTTATGCTTCTGCGGATAACAATGGATATTTTCAATTCGAGACAGTACGCTTGGGCCTATTCACCCTGAAGATTCAAGGGTTTAGCGTAACAGGGTTAGCCCGGATAAAAGGAGAACTGAAAACCCACGGAGAAACTCTCACCTATGATCCTCTTATCTTAGACAACGTGAAACCTTTTGTCATTGATGTTTCTCCTCCAGATGGAAGCAAAGATGTTTCTTTTGCTCCTTCAATCATCATCACCTTTAAAGAGGAGATGGAGCCTGAATCTATAAATACTACCAGTGTAACCCTGAATGGAAGTTCAGGCGCAGTCCATGGAACACTCACCTTATCCGGGGATGGAAAAATCGCTACCCTCGTTCCTTCATTAGCTCTTCAGAGTTTTTCTCTCTACACCATTGTCGTCAAAAAAACAGTGGAAGACAGGGCAGGCCATCAGATGGAGTCTGATTTTTCAAGTTCTTTTCTCACCATTGACAATGTTCCTCCTCAGGTTATAAATATAGATCCCTTTAACGGTCAGACCCAGGTTGCTTTAACCTCATTGGTTACCTCTAACTTCTCAGAGCCAGTCAATCCTGAAACCGTAAGTAGTTCAAACTTTCAGGTTTTGAAAAACAATGCACCCATAAACGGAGAAATCTCTTTTGCTGCAAACAATACAAAAGTCATATTTACGCCCGTGATACTGGAGGCAAACCTCCAGTATTCGGTCATAATAAAAGACGTCTATGACATTTCCGGAAACATTCAGCAGACAGCTTTTACCAGCGGTTTCAAAACAATTGATACTACTGCTCCCACCGTCGCTTTAATTGCTCCACCCACAGGGACAGAGGTAAAAGAAAAGGCAAGAGTTGAAGTTACGGCAGACACAGGAGTTCACACTGACATCTCCAAAGTTCACTTCTTCATAAACGGCGAACTCAAATTCACTGATTCCATCGCTCCTTATATTTACACCTTTAATGCTCCTTATATTGAGGAACTCGGCGCAAATACCTTCCTGGTTGAAGCTCTGGCCGTTGATTTCGCCGGGAACCAGAGCTCTAAAGCCAGTCTCACCTTTACCCTTCTGCCCGATATTCCTCCACAGATCACACTAACAGGTCCATCTGAGACCGATGTTTATCCCCGCCAGAATGTTACCTGTCATGTGAGTGCTTCAGATGATATGGGCCTTGTTCAGATAAACTTCCGCGCTCAAGGGGGAAATCTGGAACACCTTGATACAAGAAATCTAACTCCTTCCCAACTGAATTTCTCTTCAGATTTTGGCTTTATGATTCCCTATGATATGCCTGCTGGCATATCCATAAATGTCTCTGCTGAAGCCCTGGATACAAAGGGCAATCTTGTCAAATCTTCAACCGTTACTCTTAATGTTCCTCCAGATACATCTCCTCCTGAGGTTTATATTACATCACCCACCCAGGGGGATGAGTTTCATTTTGATGACCTTATTGATATATCGGCTGATGCCTCCGATGATATTGTCGTCTTAGACGTAAAGTTTTATGTGGAGGGTGAGCTAATCTCAACCGATGATACTCCTCCTTATACTGCCCAATATCAAGCGCCTGCTTTTGATGAAGATACTGAAATTACAATAAATGCAGAAGCTTTAGACGGAGTAGGAAATATCACTTCCGATGAGATAACGGTAACCATCAAACAACTTTTTGATCCATCCGCTCCTACAGTCAAAATCACCTGCCCTACTGATGGTTCTCTTATTCCTGCCGGATACTCTATGAAAATAGCCGCTCAGGCAGAGGATGATGTCAAAGTGGCTAAAGTAGAGTTTTATATCAATGATGAGTTGTACTCCTCTATGGAAGATGCTCCTTATGAATCTGAATACTCCGTACCATCTTATTTAGAGGATGGTGAGCAGATTACAATCAAAGCCAAAGTCTATGATTTCAATGAAAAAACAGGAGAGGATGAAGTATCTGTCTCCATTATAAGCGGAATTGAAATCCCGGAGGGGACAGTTATAGAGGAAGAAAATAAAGAATATGATAATCAAAATATCATTATCAAAGATGCAACTGTCACCATAAACGGAGCTCACTCGTTTAACAATGTTTTAATCCTTGGCAATGGAATACTGAAACATGCCGGCTCTACTACCACCAAAACTTACAAAATGGAACTCACCATAACTGGAAAATTAGTCGTTACCTGCGGCGGCAAGATAGACACAACCGGGAGAGGGTATTTAGGAGGATACCGGGGAGATGATAGTACTGGTTACGGCAGGACATTAGGCAATACAAGTACTGGAGGGAGTGAGACTTGGTGTGGAGGGAGTTATGGCGGATATGGAGGAATAATTACTAATTACAAATCGAATGAGATATACGGCTCTCTCTATGATCCCAATGATTTAGGAAG
>Ga0209636_10001473_pt1 | contig 23887 bp, 30 predicted proteins | sample DeeMarSWOR152_54_FD_187464 | JGI IMG/M metagenome (GOLD analysis project Ga0209636, IMG submission 187464) | Marine sediment microbial communities from White Oak River estuary, North Carolina - WOR-1-52-54 (SPAdes) (version 2) | ecosystem: Environmental > Aquatic > Marine > Intertidal zone >...
ATCCAAAAAAAAAGGAGAAAGAGAAGGAATCTTAGAAGCCGCAAAACTAATGCTAGTTTCAGCAAGAACCGCACCCAAATCAGCAGGAATCGACGACATAGTGATGGCATTAGTCTATGGCAAAGAAAAAGACGAAATAGCTATCGAAATGGAAAAAATTGCAAACGAGAGAAACAGCAAAAAGTTCAACCGAGACAGCAAAAACCTACGAGATTCTGAAGCAGTACTACTAATCGGTGTAAAGGGACCAAAATCATTCGGCCTCAACTGTGGCGCATGCGGCTACACGACATGCAAAGCCTTCGACAAAGCTGGAAAAAGACAAGGCCAAGACTTCGCAGGACCTATATGTCTCTTCAAAGCCTTAGACATGGGCATCGCTTTAGGCTCAGCAGCAAAAACAGCAAGCCTCCTAAATGTAGACAACCGAATAATGTATCGAATTGGAACCGCAGCAAAAAAACTAGAAATACTGCCGGAAGCCCAAATCATCATGGGAATACCTATCTCTGCTAGTGGTAAAAGTATCTACTTCGACCGCCCCACATAGAAAAAATTCAACAACTTCAACTTTCTAAAACAAACTATCCGGGGCATTAGAGCGATTTTCCGCTTTTTCGTACATTTTCTCTAACGTCCAGTGAATACTTGATTTTAGTTCGCGTAGTCTATCTGCTGTAACGTTTTCAATCGCGATCTCCCGAATGGTATCGCCGTCTAAAATTAGTTTGTAAGAAAAATTTTTGTTGGAAACCGTTTCACTCTTATTTGCACCTTCATTGTCTTTTTCCTGCATTTTGTTTAAGACGCGATCGATTAAAAATTGTTGAAAAGGAGGGGTTTTGACATTGAACGTTTTGTCCTCAGCAATTGTTACACGCATGGAATCTTGGCTTATATATAGATTAGCTAGAAGATCCCCTGTTACGGCTTTGAGGGGAACAACTGTTTCGTATTCCATAACTGGTGGTAGAGTTGTTGTTTTAGCAGTTTTAGATTTTGCGAGTTCGGCTCTTTTGAATCCTTTTTTTAATAAGGTTTTGTTGACGTATTCTGATAGAATTTTTAGATTTTCTAGGTGTGTTTCTGTGTCTGTTATCTGTTTTTCGAGTTGTGTTTTGAATTTGGCAAGTTTTTTTAGTTTTTCGGTTTCGTTTATTTCGTTGTTTATCATTGGCTTTCCCAGAGCAGAATTATTAATTATGTCCCTTAAGAAAGCTTGTGTGCTTTTTCTCTGCGTAGTAGATAGGCCTTCCTATTAGGAGCCTATTAGGGGTTGGGTGTTGGGAATGTTTTTATTTTCTTTGCTGGTGTATTGTTTGGTTGGGCGGCGGTCGCCAAGCCAGGTCAAAAGGTATGTTTTGACTAGAGGCGAAGGACTCAAGATCCTTTCCCGTAGGGGTTCGCCGGTTCGAATCCGGCCCGCCGCACCAATGATTTTTAGCATCTTTCCATAAAACCCTTAAGACCGATTGAGCCGTTAGAAATATAGAAGAGGAAGGGTTGTCTAAGAGAACAGTTTTCGGAATAATATTAGCATTCACGCTTGTTGGATTCGCATCTCTTACATCTAGTCTTCAACAGGTCAAAGCTGCCACCATCGTCGTTCCAGATAATTACTCCACAATACAAGAAGCAGTAAATGCAGCCAATAATGGAGACAAAATATCTATTAGAAATGGAACATATCATGAAAAAGTAACCATAAACAAAGCATTAACTCTTACTGGAGAAACCAAAGACAACACAGTTATTGAGCAATTGAACGTTTCCTGCATTGGCGACGTGCATCTAACTAACATGTGTCGATCAGCTAGAAATAAGAAACTCAACAAGCATCTGGGCAACAGGATGCCACTTTCAAAAAGCCAATATTTGCTCTAACGCCAAACTTTTGATATCTGTAAGCGAAGCATGGGAAGTACATACCTACGACAAAGGAGAGATTTTAGGTTTCTGCGATTTACCTCTCTTTGGAATAGTAACGTTTGCCTTTCCCTTTGTTCTTTACATACTTCTCATTTTGGCAATTGCTGTTGCCACCGCTGGTTTAGTGCTATTGTATATCCTTCGAAGGAAAAGGTAACACACTAGTCACGGCGAATCTGCGCCCTCAAAGCAAGAAGTATAGGTACCCCCAGAACCGTCGTTATAGCTGTAATTATCAGCCGCTCTACAGCCGCAACAGGAATAATACCCAAAAAAAGTGCAGCATCAAGCGGAACCTCAATAAATCCCAACTCAGCAGCAACAAAAAACGCCAAAGTTCCATACATCTGAGCAACCATGGTAGCCACAAAACCACACAAAGCAACACAAACCGTCAACTCCAATCCCTCGCCACGTTGAATAAAATATGCCAACCAGCCCCTAAAAATCAAAACCACCGCAAGAGCCACCCAATGCAAAAGAGGAAAAACCCAAACCAACTGTCCAACCCACGTCGCATACCACGCAAAAATCAACCCACCCAAAACCAAAGCCCCAATAACCCAACTCTTCAAAGGTCCAACTCTTTGCCTACTAAGACAACCAGCCACAAACGCACACAAAGCCATAGCAGGCAATGTCAACCAAGTAAAAGGACTAGCCCCAAACAAAACACGACTCGCAACACCCCCAAAAAAAGCAGCAGAACCACCAAGCCAAGGACCCAGCAAAAAACCAAAAACCGGAACAACACACGACACAACCCCAATATTAGCCCCCTCAATCCCAATAACAGGAAAACCAGGCAACCTACTCAAAACCACATACAAAGCTGCCATACTAGCCATCAAAGCAATGTCTCGCGTCGCCAACCTCAAACGAAACACTCCAAAACTTTGCAGTTAAGAATTTGTGTTTATATGACCTTTTTTAAAAATCACACTAGGCAAAGGCTTCAACTATAGAAAAAGACCGAGTTAGAATTTCATCGACTCTTCAACAATACCCTCTTTCGTGATAATCAAAAAGTCAATCCCATTACCACTCATAGCGTCTCTACTTATCGCCGACTTCATAGCATGCATCACCATCTCCTTAGCCTCCTCCAAACTCATATCCTCCCGAAACTCTTCCTCCAAAACACCCACCGCAATCTCCGCACCCGTACCCACAACCGCATACTTATCAGGCAACACCGAACCCAAAACATCCAAAACATAAATCGAAGCACCCTCCTCATCCACACCACCAATAATCGTCTGCGTAATCAACGGAAACAACCGCCTACCAAAAAGAAGATTCGACATAACCTTCGCCGCCGACCTCACCGAAATCTTCCTACTAACATCCAACTCGAACAAATTCGCATAAGCCTCCACCTCTCGAATAAGAATCTGCATGTCAGAAACAAGCCCCGCACAAGCAGCACCAATATGATCAGCTATCTTGAAAACCTTCTTCCCAACCTTACTCGCAACAAAATAGCCATAAGTCACCCGCTTCTCAGAAGCAAGCAAAACACCACCAGAAAAAACAACACCAATCGTTGTTGCACCAGGCATCAAATAGTAGGGATACTGCTGATTCTGCTCAACCAAACCATTATCCTCCATGAATATTCGCTGATTATACCCCAACCTCTCATTTAAACTTAATCATAAAACCCTACAACTGCTCCAAGTTCTACGCGCGCGCACTAAAGAAAAAGCTATTCCTTCCCAGCCATCGCCAACACATGCTTAGCCAAAGTTGCAAACGTAATGCGCGCACGCATTCCAAACTTTCATAAAAATCTTAAATGTAAGTTTGCCAGTTAGATGCTGGTAAGCTTCGTAACACGAACATTACTTAAGGTTATAATGCTTAAGATGTTGGGTGTTGATCTTGAAATTCGTCATTAAAACTGAAAACTTGACGAAAAAATACGATGACCTAGTAGCAGTCAACAAACTGGATCTTGAAGTTGAAACTAAAACTGTGCATGGTTTCCTTGGTCCAAATGGCGCAGGCAAAACCACCACCATAAAGATGCTGGTAGGTTTATTGAAGCCAGATGAGGGCACAATCAGAGTTCTCGACAGAGACGCTGTTGGAGACAAGCCTGAAATGCGATTACATCTTGGGTACATGGCTGAACTGCCCAAATTTCCCAAACACTTGACCGGATGGGAACTTTTAGATATTTATGGAAAAATGTTTGGAATGACGAAACAGCAGAGACAAGAACAGTTACCCAGACTTTTTGAAATAGTGGGGCTTAAAGGAAGGGAAAAAGATGCGTTGGGCAAATACAGTAAAGGCATGCAACAACGACTAGGCATCGCTCAAGCGTTATTAAATGCACCGGAATTGATAATTTTAGACGAGCCTAGCTTAGGTTTAGACCCTGTGGGCATGGTGGAAGTTAGAGAGTTAGTTAAGCATGTTGCGAAAGAGGGCGTGACAGTTTTTCTCTCTTCTCATCTGCTCTTCGAAGTTCAACAAGTCTGTACTCACGCTACGATAATCCACGAAGGAATAGCGTTGACTTCTGACAAGCTGGAGAATATTTCCAAAAAGTTCGCAGGACCTACTAAACTATTGGTTGAAGTTTCAAAACTGAAAAAGAGTATTGTTGAGAGCGTTAAGGCTTTGCCTTTTGTTTCTTGGGTTGCAGAGAAAGACAACATTCTTACGATCAAAATGAAGACAAGTGATGATGTTAGATCTCAAGTATCTCAGGTGATTACTAAGGCTGGGGGCGTGATAGTTTCTATGAAGGTTGAGGGTCAAAGTCTAGAGGATGTCTTTGTTAAACTTGTTAAGAATAAGGAAGGCAATCGAAAATGACCAAAGAAGAAACTGTAAAACATTTGTGGTGGAACGCTTTTCTAGCTATGACAAGGTATGAACTTCTCTGGAATATACGTAAGAAAAAGTTCTTAGGTATACTTGTTGTAGCTTTTGTCCTTGCAACACTTAGCTTATTTCTTCCAGTGATTTTGAGTAATGTGATGAATGAACCTCTTGAAGCCGACCCAAACTATGTTATAGAAACTGGTGCAGGGATCGGTGGGTTCGGGTTTTTACTTTTTGCAATAGTCACTGCAATGAATAGCATTTCAGGCGAGTTTGAAAGCGGCTCTATTGTTCCACTACTTACAAAACCTATCTCGCGCACAATAGTTTTCTTAGGAAAAGTATTTGCGGGTTTCTTAACTTTGCTTGTCACCTATGTCGTGCTTATTATCTACATGGCAGTTGGGGGAACAATAATTTATGGGGTTCAAAACAACCTTCATTTACTTCCGTTGACCCTGCTTGGAAGCCTAATCAGCACTTTTGTATGGATAGCGATAGTGTTGGCTTTAGGCGCTCTTTCAAAAAGCTCGATGATTGCCGCTTTAGGCACATTTGGCACATGGATGGGCGCAAACATAGTCACAGGTATAGTTTCAGTTGTGGCAGAGCAAGCTTGGATACTAAGTTATGTGGCAGGCAGCGGAGCTACTGGATTTGCTAGTGCCATAGGCTCACAAATTCCAGGTGCTGCTTTCATTGGGAAAGCTATGTCAACAGGTACCGATGCAATCGCAGCAAACTTGGTTGACTTTGCTCTATATCCATCGACAGAGGTAAATTTCTACAAAGGATTGTTTAGCTCTGAGCTTCTCTACATAGAAACCTTAGAGTTTATCTTGCTAAGATCCATTTCAGTTGCATTAGTCTACATCTGCGTCTTCTCTCTCGTAGCATGGTACGCGTTTAGACGAGCAGAAATAAAAGAGTGACCAAATAACAAAACGAGGAAATACGACAGTTAAGCAAAACATTATTTTGCAACAGCAGACATCCAAGTGAAGATATCAATGATCAAACTATACATTCAAAAAATTGATGAACTATGGTGTGGAGCTGCCATCGAAGAAGCGAAGATTTTCGCAACAGCATTCGCTTCTAATGAAAAAGACGCGTTGAAGTACCTATTGAAAGAGTTACCCTACAACACAATTTTTCAAGTCTCTCAAAAGAATAGCGTCCTTGCAGAAGAAGTATTGAGAATAATAAAGGCAATTTGTGACGGCAAGGATGTTTCTTTCAGTTTCCAATTTGCCATGAACCGCTTATCCAATTATGCTCAAAGAGTGTTGAAACTGACTTCTCTGATTCCTACAGGCTATGTAACAACTTATGGCGCTTTAGCCAAATTCGAGGGCGGAAGCCCACGATCAGTTGGACGAGTTATGGCGACAAACCCCTTCGCACCCTTAATTCCCTGCCACCGAGTTGTAGTCGCAGATATGACATTAGGTGGTTATGGTGGCGGCTTGAAAACAAAGTGGGACATTTTGCAAAAAGAAAACCGAAAATATAGCAGGATTTTTGAGGCTAAAATCAACGATAAAGCGTTAAAGCTATTTCCAGTAGGCAAGCTTAAACCTAGAACATATTAAGTTCATGTGCATTTGAATTTATGGAGGACTTTTAATGACGTCGCGAGGACTCTATGTTGGACGGTTTCAACCCTTCCATCTAGGTCATCTTCACGCCATAAATCATATTCTTTCTGAAGTTGATGAAGTTGTGATAGTGATTGGCAGCGCCCAATACAGTCATCAATTAAATAACCCCTTCACCGCAGGCGAAAGGGTCACCATGGTTCGCAAAGCTTTAGACGAAGCCAAAATACCGCCCTTAAAATACTGGATTATCCCCATCCGAGACATGCACGTTCACATGATGTGGGTTGCAGAAGTTAAGGGCTACACGCCCAAATTCGAAACTATCTATTCGAATGAACCTCTCACATGTCGACTGTTTATGGAAGGCGGGTTCCCCGTTAAATCAATACCCTTCAACAAACGCCATCTCTACTTAGCAACAGAAATAAGAGACAGAATGCTGAAAAACAGAAGCTGGACAGAACTTGTGCCCAAAAGTACCGCTGAGTATATTAGGGAAATTGACGGCGTGAGTAGACTCCAAGACTTAGCTAAAACTGACAAAGTTCAACTATGAACCCGCCGCTGAACTCGAATTAGATCACCACTTTTTGCCTTAAACCTTTCTGCAGCACTTCCCTGATTTACTGAAAATTCTAAGAAATCATGACTACCTACTATTGCAAGAACTTCACCTAAAGAAACATCGCCATAAGCAGAACAAAACTTCAAAACTGTAGCCTCCCTGTCTATATCAATTTTTGCAAAGTCGTTTTCGCGAATAGCTAGCCTGCTCAAAATTTCAGACGAGATGTTTGTAATGATATTGCCAAAACCGTCAACATGCAGTACTTCGCCAGAAGCAACATTATTCTCAAAACATGGTTTCACAAAATTTGGCACTACATAATCTTCAATTTTTTTTCCAAACTCAGATGCAGCACATCCTTTAGCTAGATAGGCAGCAGCAGGCGCAAAAATATCCCTTCCGTGAAAAGTTTTTGAAACCCTTGAAAACATGTATTGCGGGTTTTCAATAACATGCACATGCCGTAGGCCCTCCTTTAAAGCTGCCAACATAATCACCCCATTGTCCGGTCCCACAAAATAGCTACGTTTGGTTTTTACAATTATAGGACGACGTTTAGTTCCAACACCTGGATCTACTACAGCCACATGTGTTGTGCCTTTCGGAAAATATGGTGCTGCGGATGCCAGCACGAAAGCACCCATGCGGATGTTAAATTTGTCAATTTCGTGGCTAATGTCGACAATTTTTGCTTCAGGACATTTACATAGTATGACGGCTTTCATTTCTGCGACATATGGATCTTTCAACCCGAAATCGGAAAGAAGCGTTATTATTGTTTGCTGCATAACATTCATCTACTAAACTACTTCAGTATAGACTATTTAACTTCGCAATAGCCTAAGTTTCTTTGTTGAAGGCGTGTTTTTAGTCAGCATTTATATATTGCCTTTCCATTTTTCTCATGAAAGACTGGAGAAAAAACTCTTGTCAGAAATAACGGATTACTTGAAGGCAAAAATTGCTGAAGTTCGCTTTGCCAGATTAGTTGGAGAAATCATCTGGGCGTTAGGCTCATGTATTTCTATCGTAGGATTGTTCTTTAGAATTCTCTTTGTCATAACCGCAGGTTTTTCGTTGCTGTTTACAGGACTATATCTAAGCGTCCACTATGAACTTCAACGACTAGACTACATGCATTCTTTAGAAAAACTTGCACATCAAGAAAAATAGAAACCAAACATTAGGTGAAAAGGTTTTAATGCGCAAGAACAATTACCAAGGAGAGGAAAAGCCATGTTTCCAGCAACACTTTTTTTAGGCTCATTCGGTCTGATGGGTTTGCTTGCGTTGTTAGTCCTTCTTATATTAGGCATAATTATCATTGTGGTAATTGTGAAAATTCTCTTTTTCATTTTGCCTGCTGCTATCGTAGCCTTGATAGTTTGGCTAATTAGTGGGGGGAACGAGGTGTTGGCAGGCATCGCTTTCATCGCAATCGCTGTTCTTTCCATTTTGAAACGTTAATCATATCCAGATATCATGAAGCACTACAAACCACTAAACGTTGCTATCCTTCATCGCAAATTCAAGAGCTTTTAAGACCTCTTCCTCAGCAACATCCTTTATCAAAATCTTCTTAGTCCTCGAACGGAGACCTGAAATAATTTCCACTCTTCTTCTAAAAATTTTCGAAAGTTCTTTAATTAACTCGCGATTGGCTTTTCCTTCCTCAGGTGGTTGTCTACAAAGTATGGTGAACTCGTCGTTTACTTGTATTGCAAATTTTCTTGATCTGAGTTTCACTTGAACTTCCAATACCACGCCGTCCTTCGTATTCAGCATCTTCATTTTCTCACCGATTTTCCACTAGTGCTTTTCAGTTCTTGCGGTAAAAGTTCTTATTCGCTGCTGGATGATTAAAGTCTTTACGACGAAGTTTGTAAGTCAAAATACACACATTTTCTTATTACAAACCATTTTCGAAATGTGTAGAAGATAGGTGACGTGCTAGATGGCGGTAGTTCGTGAAAGAGTAGCTCCAGCAATACCTCAAAATGCTTCCCCAGAGGCTCGACCTCTTAACGCTCAACAAGTCACTTCAATAGCCTTGGCTTTTCTAAAGTCACTTGGGCATAAAAGAGGAATAAAGCCTAAACATGTTTTCATAGAGAATCAACGGTATGTTGTTGAAGCCGATATTGGAAAGAAAATGCTTGCTAAAGTGCAAATTGACATTGTTACGAGCGAAATAAAAGAGTACGCCATTGAAAAAAAGACTGAAGAAGCACCGGTAAGTTTACCTGTGGAACCAAAGGCAATACTTATCATGTTCGGAGTATCTGTCGCTGTCTCTCTCATTTTTGCAATACTCAATTTACAGACAATTTTGAGCGGTTTGTTCTAGCGGTGTTTTTTAAGTCGCTTTTCTTCTATTTGCTGCACCTTACGAAGTTCTGACATATGCCAACTTCTGCCCATCCCATAGTGAATGCTAAGACCCATTCCTAAAAAGAAAAATGTTAGACCTATGATTGCGAAGGACAAGCCTAGCAAGCTGTAGAGGTCGGTTGAGAATTGGAATGGAATGAAAAGAAACCAGCTTGGCTCTTCTACTTTAAGAACTGTTTCTAAGACTCCGCCTACAAGAAATATGGAGCCTATTACAATCATTAAGTAACTGATGGTTTCGTTGTGTCTTGACTCCTCTGCCTTTTCATGCAGATAGTCTCTTATTCCTAGACCCATTTGTGTCCCACAAAAAAATTTAAAGAAAACGATTATGTAAGAATTATGTAGAAAAACGAACACCAACCATAGCGGTTGAGACCCAAAACCTTCAAACGTTTAGTGGCCTTATATTTTATAATTAGTTGAATGTGATGCGCCTTGACGTGTTTCCTCTATTTTGTCAATGCTGAAAAATAAGGGGGGTGTTAGATTGAAGGTGGTGGCGGTAATGGTTGTTCTATTGGCGGTTTGGGTGATTTTTTTGAATTCTTTCTCTTTAGAATGCCAACAGTCACGACAATTACTAGACCTGCTAATGCCGCGATTACCAAAAGGCCTCCAAGACTAGATCCTGTTGCACCTGCAGTGGTTGGAGCAAAGTAAACAGTGTACAGGGGGTCATGTTCTATTCTGTAGCCACTGTAGTTTGCATAGGAGATTAAGTAGAGGTAGTCTGCCCGCGTCATGTTGGTTATGGTTTCTTTTGCTCTTTGATAAAGCTGGGGATGCATATTCGCCACAATAAGAGGCAAATATTTTGCAAAATTTCTGTGAAAATTAAATAGGTTATGGTTTCTCGCATAGCCATCAATTTGAGTGGTTCTAGTGACAGCATCATAAGCATGCGGCGTATTTTCTGTGGGGTCTTCTGTATAGTTGAAGAGGTTGTAGGTTTCTTTCACGCCGAATGCAGCGTCAAAGATTTTCTCGCCATCATCGGCGTAAGTTGAAATGGTTGAATTGCCAACGAGGACTTCGTTGTTTGTTACGTTTTGTCCACCAGTAGAGGTGCAGTAAGTGCTTCTATCCAGCATTACGGATGTTTGAAAGTCAACGATGCTCATTTTGACGTGGTTTTTATGAAGGAACTCATAAATGGTTTCGGTAGATATTTTTGCACCAAGCCAATAGCAGCCAGTGCTGTTATAATGATTGTAGAAAGGCACTATGAACCATCCTCCGAAAATCCAAAGGTCACGCATACGACCTATAACATGGTCTTGGCTTATGGTTGCTTTGTGTGTGTCTGGGTCTATTGTAAGAGTATAGTTAAAGGTTAGCTCTTCATAAGTTGCCAGTCCCCAAGGTCTGCTTGTATCAGTATCATCTTTATCTGTAATGTATGTTGTTATCCAAAGAGCCGTTAGGTTTGTGTATTTCATGCCCCACTTCCAAGTTAATCCATCCTCAGAAGAGGTCAACGGGAAAAACTCCGATTTACTGTTAAATACTGGAAAATCGGCATTTGGAAACACTTGTTTGAGGTTAACGCCGAAACTGAAGGATGCCCAAAGAGTATCGTTTCTATCAGGCGAGTCTACATAGATTGACTTTGCAGTGTCGTTGAATCCCATGATCATCAAGAAAGAAGATGCAACTAACGCATCTCTGCTGTTGTTCTCGGTCTTGTAATGCAATAAAAGCGTCTGCATAGGAATTGTGAGGTAAGCCAGATTCGCCAAACTGATGTTACATAATCCTGCGTACAACATTTGTAAGCCTATTTTGTTAACGTAGGTCATGTAAACGTAAGCGTGCCAATGATCTGCCGGCTTCTGCAATCCATTTTGCTGAGCCCACGCTCTAGCATAGTCAAAATAGTCAACGGTTTTGGAAAAGCTTTCCTTTTGAAAGTCTGTTTTTAACAATTCGTCTGCTGAAACTGGAATTGGAATCGCAACAAGCGTCATTGATAAACAGAAAACAAGCAAAACTGCTAGCAAAATCTTGAACTTCACTTTGAATCACACTTCTTATTGCAGTAGACGTAGAAACAAACGATATTTCAGAAAAGCCTTATGAATTACAAATAAGAAATGCCAATTCATATCTAGCATTTTGCCTAGAAGCACACGCTTCTTGGTTTGGCTTTGTCTTATGGATTGGAAGCTGCCAACAACTCCATCATAGATACAGGAATTGTGGTTAGCTGAGCTATTTGAACGTATTTGTTCTCAGCTAGTTCGCCTATTGTCTTAATGCCGAAGGCTTTTTTGAGCAGTGCAGCGTCGCTCTCAGATATTCCTGAGATAGCTGAGACAGGTTTATCCCTAAGCTTCTCGAATTCGGCTGACTCGAACTTTTTGTCAAGAACTTTTCCAGAATACCTTGAAAAGGCGTTTATTGCCTGGGCAAGCAGAACATATTTATTCGTAGCAAAATCTCCAACAGTCTTGATTCCAAAAGCCTTCTTCAGCTTGGCTGCGTCCTCCTCGCTGATTCCGCTTATAGCAGAGACAGAAGCGTCACGCAGTTCCTTCAGAGGAAGATGCTCATATGCTTTATCAAAATATTTAACGATAAACTTTTCAAGACTCAATCTTTCTTTCTCCGCATCAGAGTTTATTCGAAAAACTATTTAAATTTTCAAGAGGTTATGAAACATGTAACTAATTCTGAACTCCCTGTTTGTCTAGATAGTCTAGCAAGAAAATTGTTAAATAGTAAACTACATCTTCAACAAAAAAATCCTTAGAAGGGAAAAGAGATGAAAATAAAGGCAATTCTTTTCGATTTGGGAGGAACACTAGTACAGACTTCGCCTATACCAGAGATTTTCCAAAAAATACTACAAGCTCATGGCGTTGACCGCTCAACAGAAGAAATCGAAAAGGCAAGAAAAACTGCAGAGAAACAGGCGGATATTGAAATGCTACCGACTTTGGGAGACAAGTTTTGGTTTATATGGAATGCACAAGTTTTAGAACAGTTGGAAATTCACAACAACGTGTCTCTTTTGGCAAAAAGGATATCAGAACTGGGGTGGCACTATGCTAAAGTTGAACTTTACCCAGACGTAGAAAAAACATTAAAACTGCTCAAGCAAAGCGGCTTTAAAATTGGTCTAATTACAAATGGTCTAGAAAGCGACGTCAGAGAAATACTGCCAAGAGTTGAATTAATGGGATTTTTTGACATTGAAATTGCTTCTAACACCGTTGGAAAAATGAAACCAAGTAAAGAAGTATTTTTGCACGCTTTGGAGAAATTGGACGTTTTGCCTCATGAAGCCATTTTTGTGGGTGACACGATAGAATATGACTACAAAGGAGCTAAAGAATGCGGTTTGAAGGCATTATTGATTGATCGCGAGGACAATGTTAAAGAAGAAGATGTGGAGAAAATTGGAACCTTAACGGAGGTTCTAGAACATGTTTAAGACGTTTTTCGCGTTATAGCCAAGTTTTCTTCAAGCGACTTACATTGTGTTTGAATTTCTTTTGTTTGCGCTTCAAGGGTCTGTTGTGTAGCCCGATAGACTTCTAAGGTTTGTTCTGCTGCTTTTCTCCAAGTAAAGTATTGTATCACGCGTTTGCGTCCGTTTTCACCCCACTGCTTTGCTTTTTCAGGATCCTTTAGTGTTTCTTTTATTCCCCACGCAATGTCTGCTGGGTCATTGCTGTTTATGTGAATTCCGTTCTGTTCTGGTCCTGAAGAGATGACTTGCTCGCGGAAACCGACTACTCCTTGGGCACCAACGATTACTGGCTTTGCCATGGACATTGCTTCTAGGCTGACGATACCGAAGGGTTCGTAGATTGATGGAAAGATGCATATGTCAGATGCAGCGTAGTGAAGTATGCGCTCGTCTTCTGGTACAAACTCGAAGCAACAATTAACTTTGTCAGATATGCCGAGTCTGTGAGCCATTTCAACTATGTCGTTTTGTTCTTCTCCTTTGCCTAAAATCACTAGTTTGGTCTTCGGATGTTCTTTCAAAACCATCGGCATAGCTTGAACTAGGTTTCTCACGCCTTTTACCCATGTAAGCCGTCCGAGGAAGAAAATCATGTGCCAGCCATCATCTACACCATATTTTTTCCGTATTCGGTTAATGTCTTCCTTCTTACATTTTTCAGGACTATACCGTTTTGGGTCTACTCCGTTCCAGACAGAACTGATTTTAGAGCTAGGCCAGCCGTGTCGAATAAGGTCTTCTCGCATCGCGTTGCTAACAGTAATTATGTGGTCTGCTGTTTGAGCTGTTGCAGTCTCTAGATGGGAAACGACTTCTGAACCATGGCCACCACTTCTACCAAATTCGGTACTATGTACGTGAAAAACGACTGGAAGCTTTGTTTCATTTTTGACTATGATGCCTGCTATGCAGCTTAGCCAGTCATGTACGCATACTACGTCAAATTTGCAGCCTTCTTTTTTTATGATACTGTTGATGAATTTAGTTGCGGTTAGAACGTTGTAGATGAAGATGTCGTTGAAGAAGCGGATGTTGGTGCCCCACTTTCGCAAATCGTCGATGACAAACATTGGAAAGATGTTACTGACATCAGCGATTTTCGGTCTGTGTATCTCCACACCTTTAAAAACCTCTCGAGTCTTCAAGTTACTGGGATTTAGCGTGAAAACTGTGACGTCGTGTCCCATGCTGATAAACTCTCGTGTAATATAGTCAGCATAAGTTCCTAAGCCGCCAACTAGTGCAGGTGGATATTCCCAAACGAAAAACCCTATTCTCAATGCAAAGCCTCAATTGATCATTAGTCTGGGACTGCTAGATCATGCTACATCTCTTTTGAGGCGTAAACACATGCGACATACACCTACAACTTTTGTCCTTTTGCATATAGTTGAATGATACGCGCAAAACTGATTTTATAAACACATTTTTCAGCATGTATGTACCATTATCTTTTCTATGAAAGATGAATGCACACTCTGCGGTAGAGTACTATCTCTTTATTCATTAAGACGTTGCTCCAGATGTAAGAAACTATACTGCAGAAGCTGTATGACAAGAAATTTGTGGAGCGAACAAAGAGACCTCATATGTCTCAATTGTGCAAGGAGAATCGTGGCGCCTCGTCGTACTGGATCTAAGTATAGCCCTTTAAGAGAGTATTTACGACGAAGAGGACAATTCACAAATTTAGTTACATTGACATTTCCTAAAATCGAAGGAATCATCAAAAACGATTTGCCTTTTGGTGCTCTGCGAAGTGAAAATTGGTGGAAAAACAATGAAACAACCTCTCAAGGTTACGCGTGGACAAGCGCTGGCTGGAAGGTTCAGAGCATGGACTTAAAAGGGCGAACTGTTACTTTCAAAAAATTGGTGCAAGAAGAAACAGCACAGGCACCTAGAAGAAAACGTAGAAAAATCAAAAAATCACAAAAACCTTTCACACCAGTTCCAGTGAAACCTCGAAGAATTCGGATGCCTTCTAAGACACGAATCGCGAAAGCCATTGCAAGAGCTAAAAATGTGGAGCGAAGAAAGGCATCACCACAATATAAAATTAAGCTCAAGCCAAAATCTGCTTACGAAAAAAGAATGTACAAACTGGAAGCAAAGCCAACATCTAAAGACTAACCAAGCAAAAACAATGAGTTTACTTAATAAGAAGAAGCAAAAGTTAAAAACCTAGAAACGAAAACTATACCGAGTCGTTCTGAGATGTTAAGAAGGCTTGTCCTTGATGTTTTGAAGCCGCATAGGCCTAGTGTTGTTGACCTTTCTCTGGCACTTAGCAACATAGAAGGCATAGAAGGGGTTAACGTAATTATTTATGAGATAGACCAACAGGTGGAAAACGCAAAGGTTATAATTGTTGGAAGCAACATCGATTTCGAAATCGTCAAAAAAAAATTAGAAGAAATGGGGGCTACCATTCACTCCGTCGATGAAGTTGCGGCTGGCAAACGAATCATCGAAGAAGTAAGAACACCACAAGATAGATCTGCCCGAATTTAAGATGTGTTAAGACTCCTTGAAGTTTCTTGAAAAAATAAGACGATACATAAAGATCAGCGAAATCACTCCGCTAGGTAGAAGATACTTTATAATGAATGCCTTTGACGGAGCCACAACCATTTTAGGTATAGTGATAGGTGCGTATGTAGCTGGAATAACCAGCGAATTTTGGGTAGTTTGGTCAGGTTTAGGCGCAACTCTAGCTATGAGTTTGTCAGGATTTGCTGGAGCATATATGACCGAGGAGGCTGAACGAGCGAGGAAGCTGAACACATTGGAGAAGTCGATGCTAATAAAGTTAAAGAATAGCTTAATAGGTGAAGCGAGTCGTTTCGCTTCTCTATGGGCTGCGATAATAGATGGATTGTCTCCAGCTTTTACAGCTCTAATCTGTTTAGTACCCTTCTTTCTTTCGTTATATGGTTTGTTTTCAATTAATTTTGCAATTCAACTCTCAGTTATAGTGGCTTTGTCGATAATGTTTTTATTAGGCTTTTTTCTAGGAAAAATATCAGGTAGAAACATGTTCCTTCATGGAATAAAAATGTTGTTTGTAGGTTTAATCATCACATTTGTTTTCCTTTTACTTAAAATAGTCCAATAGAAGCCTACATTTTACTTGTCTATAGCTGGTTCAAACAACTAAAAGTTGACACACAAGCACATTAGGCTCAGTATTCTACTATCTTCGGCAGTTTCTTGGCTTTTTCGACGGAGAACTTCGCTTCCTTGGGCAATGGAGCCATTCCGTCAAACCCAGTTCGTTCATCAAACTCAATCAACATTCTTCTGAATTCGTTCGGGTTCCATTTTGCTATTTTCTGTACGCTGTCAACGCCGGCGTCATAGTAAAGTCGAGCACGAATGCTCTTAATTCCTGGTATTCGTGCCAAATCTGAGAGCTTCACAAATTCCAGAATAGCTTCACGAGGTATCCTGGTTTTCTCTGCCAGCTCCTTCCTCCTGCTCTGTGTCTACCCGGCTTCCAACATCTCTTCTATGTTTTGAATTCCTACAGCAGCAAGCTTCTCTACATGTTCAAGGTTAACACCGCGAAATTTCTTCAACTTGAAGGGTATCCGATTAATCTTTTGTCGACGTAATTTGCCGGCTAGGCTGTGCAGAATTTCATTCGAAGTATACTCGTAATAGTAACGAATAGCCCATAGATATCCTTTAACTTGGGTGTCTTTAGCTCCTTTTTACCCCACAACACAAAGGCTTCAAGATCTTCGGGATTCGCCTCGTCAAGCCCTTTGCCGCCTCGGTACTCTTGCAAATACCATTCGAATTCCCTCACATATACAACGCACCGTTTGGTTGCACTCTGCGATCGCCCGCCTTTTATCAAGAATTCTCTTAATCCTTCTTCATCCACAGAGTTCACATCTCTTTGCAACTCTTATCAAGCGAAATGAATTAGTCTTTCCCTCTTGTTGTCATCTATCCTTTTATTGGCTTGTCGTATACACATATTTTTCAACAAGTCACCATAGACATCTTTCTTTGCTTTAAACGTTAAAATATTCAAATGACAATAAACTCTTCCAAAGCTGGAATAACTTGTGCCAACGGTAAAGCGTGAAAAACGGGACAGACAGTTTGGCGAATGGTTCCGCCAAGTTCTCATAGATGCAGAAATATTAGATTACCGCTATCCAATCAAAGGCTGTGGCGTCTGGCTTCCCTATGGACACAAAATGCGTAAACTAGTCACTCAGCTACTTAGAGACTTGCACGACACCACAGGACATGACGAAGTTCAATTTCCAATAATGGTCACCGAAACCAACATCCGCAAAGAAGCCGCCCACATCAAAGACTTCGAAAACGAAGTGTTCTGGATAACCCACGGCGGTTTAAAACCCTTAGAAATCAGATACGCGCTAAGACCAACTAGCGAAACAGCAATCTACCCAATGCTAAAACTCTGGATACGAAGCCACGCTGACCTACCGAAAAAACTGTATCAAATCGGCAGCGTATTCCGCTGCGAAACAAAAACTACCAGACCCATTATCAGAGTCCGCGAAGTTACTACCTTTAAAGAAGCCCACACTAGTCACGCATCTTTCGAAGAAGCGGAAGCCCAAATCAAGGAAGCAACTCAAATCTACAAAGACTTTTTTGACGCTTGCGGCGTTCCGTACACCATTAGTCGCCGTCCAGATTGGGACAAATTTCCTGGCGCCCTTTACTCAATTTCTTTCGACGTAATTATGCCCGACGGACGAACTTTACAGTCAGGCACAGTGCACAATTTAGGTCAAAACTTCTCCAAGGCATTTGATATCCAATATGAAACCTTAGAAGGCGAACATGAATATATCTGGCAAACCTGCTACGGCATAAGCGAACGTGGAATCGGTTCGCTCATTAGTGTGCATGGCGACGACAACGGTATCGTGTTAATGCCTCAACTCGCCCCGGTTCAAGTCGTAATCGTCCCAATACCGCATAAGGAAAGCCAACAATCAATTATAGAATCTTGTGAGAAGGTTGCAGAAAAGCTAAGAAGTTTAGGCTTTAGGGCTGAAATTGACCAAAGAGAAGAAATAACTCCAGGCGCAAAATTCTTCTACTGGGAACTCCGTGGCGTCCCTATTCGAATAGAAATTGGTCCAAAAGACGTTCAAAAGGAGCAAGTTGTCCTTGTACGCCGGGACACATTCAAGAAAGAGAGCTGTAAGATCGATGATTTATCATCTCGATTATTGCAGTTAATGGATGAGATGTCTATTGAAATGCGAGAGCATGCTTGGAAATGGATGAAAAAGCGAATATATAGAGTTGACAGCCTAAAGGATGCAGACAAACTATTAAAGAAAAAAGCTGGAATTGTGGAACTTTTATGGTGTGGCGATGCAGATTGCGGGCATAAACTTGAAGAACGTGTAAACGCTAAACTGTTGGGAACACCAGTTGACATCGAAGAGAAAATCGAAGGCAAATGTCTCGTCTGCGGCAAAGAAGCGTCAAACTTGGTGCGGGTAGCAATAGCCTACTAGAACCAAACTAAGACAGCAGCTTTGCAGCCTCGCGTCCCTTCATTCCCCGCTTTATACCCTTTAGTTCAGCTTTAGATGTAACTGCCTTGATTTCTGCGTTAAGCACGTCATCAAAGGTTTTAACACCACTAACCACCGCCGCCGTCACGCCAAGCCTTTCAGCTGCATCAACATTTAAAAACCCACACATAAGGAAACCTTTCTCCCCAATAATCGCAATGAGAGGAGGAGAATCAGGCAAATCCACTTTCAAGCCTAGCGCAGTTTTGCCATCAACTTTCAACTGGTCAACTTCAATCATTGCAACACCTAGTTTCTCACTTTTTAGAATTAGTTTTTAAATAAAGATTGCTCTCATAAACATCCTTTGTGAAGCAAAATGTTGACGCGGTTAAAAAAACGAGTTCAATCTCTATTCACAACAAGGGCAGAACTGCTACATAATATGGGTATAACACCTAACCAAATTAGCGCGATAGGAATCTTTTTGGCCTTTGTAGCTGGCTGCTTTTATTGGATGTGGCAGTATAACCGTCTTTTTCTAATTGTGGCGCCAATCCTTTTTTTGCTCTCAGGGTTCTGCGACGCTTTAGATGGAGTTGTAGCAAGGCTTCATGGTGAAACCACAATTTTTGGTGGCTTTTTAGATTCCTTGCTCGACCGCTACGCAGATGCCTTTATTTTAGTTGCCATAACAGTCAGCGGTCTATGCAATACTTTTTGGGGCTCTGTTACTCTTGTCGGCTCTTTACTAGTAAGTTACGCTCGTGCAAGAGCAGAAGCTACTGGAGCTAAAATGGAGACTGTTGGTTTGGCGGAACGCGCAGAACGAATACTTATACTAACAGTAGCTAGTTTTGTTGCGTTCTTCTGGCTAGACGCACTTTATTGGAGCATAATAATCCTTTCATTATTAACAAATCTTACAGTGCTTCAACGCACAATCTACTTCTACAATACATCCAAACAAAAAGAAAGTTAGCTATCTCTTCCTTCGGCGTCGTTTTCGCTCGTCCTTAGATCGCACTTTCACCACGCCGCGGTGCACAGCACATGAAACACAGTAATATTTTGTTTCCACAGGCGCAGCAATGTAAGTGCCCTTTTGTCGTAACTCTTTAGCTAAAGCATAATCCACCATTGAAACCCTCCGCGAAGCACGCTTGGCTTTGTCACGGGGTACAAGTTCACCGCAGCTACTACACTGCACCAATGAGCTTTTTCCTTTACCGCCTTTTGACCGTCCACGACTTTTTCGCTTCACTGGCAAACATTTCACGTCCTTTGTGCCAAATAGTCATTTGCAGAAGAGACTTATATACTCATGGATGTTAGCATGTGTGGGTAAGGTATTTCAAGAATTAACATTACGTTGATGTTTGAAGAGTGAATTTAGTAAACTGGGACAGCACGTGTTTGACATAGTTACAATCGGCCACTTTGTAATAGATCTAATAATTTCGCCTAGAATAACACGACCAAAAGCAACTCTAGGCGGTCCAGCTACTTTTGTTTCTCTAGCAGCGAACAAATTAGGCGCAAAAGTGGGTGTAGTCTCGAAAGTCGGCAAAGACTTTGAGCAGCATTTTTCATGGCTCCGTAGAAACAATGTAGATTTATCGCAGGTGCAAGTTGCAGAGAACGCCTTTACAACCCGTTTCGTACTCTCGTACAGCGATGGGAAACGAAAACTTCAACTCAAAAATAAAGCACCCCAAATCTTCTCAGACGACATACCTTCTTCTTTGAATGCCAAAGCGATTCATGTCGCACCTGTAGCAAACGAACTTTCAGTAGAAGTAATCCGAAAGCTGAGACACAAGACACCGCTGTTATCAGTTGACCCTCAGGGGTTCCTCCGAGAATTCAACGCAGTAGGTAACATGAAACTAAAAAGACTGGACAATTTAGATTTCCTTCAAAACTGTGACATCTTCAAATCATCAACTCAAGAAGTCAAAATGATAACTGGACAAGCTAAACTTGGAGCCTCAGTTAAAAAAATTAACAATTATGGCGTAAAAATAGTCTTAGTCACTATGGGCAAAAAAGGTATATTGGCGCATTTTAGCGAAAAATTCTATCACATCCCTGCCTGTAGACCTAAAAAACTCAAGGACCCAACAGGTGCTGGTGACAGTTTTATTGGTGCCTTCTTAGTGGAGTACATTCGAGGCAGAGAGCCTTTGTGGTGTTGCTGTGTTGGTTCAGCAGTTGCATCTTTCGTTATAGAAGATGTTGGTTCTCAGCGTTTCGGTGAAAGGGATAAGGTTTACGAGAGGGCAACTAAAATATATAAGAAGGGAATTAAGCCATTGCCACGAAATAATGTTGTTTAGAAGGTGTTTATTGTTGGGAAAAATTGACAAAGGCGAAAAATGCAGTGTTTCCGGCTGTGAAAAAGACGCAGTTCGTTCTATTGCAGCAGGCAAGGTTACCGCTGCTGGGCTAAAAATCGATACTGAAAGGAGAGCGTATCTCTGCAAAGAGCATTACAAAGAGTTCAAGAAAGCTACAAAAAAAGATAGAATACTGGAAAAATGGAGACATCAAGGCTCACGTTGACATACATGATTTTTCTGAGAAGGAAAGAAGCAATAGTTATTTTTCCACAAGCATTTTTAGAAAGGCTAATCTATTTCTAAGACTAAGCCAATTAAAGCGGTTGAGCAGTTTGCGCATACTTCAACTACATTCAAACTACATCGAATACAAGCCTATGCAAAAGGAAATTGACTTAGCCGAAGAGGCAGAAAAGAAAGAAAGACGAATAGAAGAGGTTGTTGTTCTTTTCACCGCTGTTGAAGAAAAGGATAATGAAACTGCAGCAATGCAAGCTATCAAGGAAGTTCAAGATTTTCTAAAGAAACTTAAAGTCAACAAAATTCTGATTTATCCCTACGCTCACCTGAGCAGCAACTTAGCAAGACCAGCAGTGGCGCTTAAAGTCATTAAAGCAATGGAAAAATATGCAAAAGAAAAGCGCATAGAGACCTTCCGTGCACCTTTCGGTTGGAACAAGCAGTTTACCATTTCAATAAAAGGCCATCCATTAGCAGAACAGTCAAGAGCCATTTTGCCAAGCGAGGTTAAGAAGGAAGAGCCGGTTTCTGAGGCTTTAAAAGCTGAAGAAAAAATGAAATCTTCTTGGTATATACTACAACCAGACGCAAAAATGGTGCCTGTTGAAAAATTCGATTTTGCAGGGCGTGAAAATCTTGAAAAGTTTGCTAAATATGAAATCTCAAAGATTCGAGAAAGTAAACAAATGCCTCCACACATCAGGCTAATGAGAAGACTTCAACTCGTAGATTATGAACCTAGCAGCGACCCTGGAAACTTGAGGTGGTACCCTAAGGGGCGGTTAGTCAAATCTTTGATTGAGCAGTTCGTCACTGACACCATGTCAGAGTATGGTGCTATGGAAGTTGAAACTCCAGTAATGTATGACTTTCATCATCCTAGCTTAAGTGAATATTTGAACCGATTTCCCGCAAGACAGTACGTCATCAAGTCTGAAGATAAAGACCTCTTTCTCAGATTTGCTGCATGCTTCGGTCAGTTTCTCATGGTTCATGACGCCCAATTTTCATATCGCCAACTTCCATTACGAATTTATGAACTGACAAGATACAGTTTTAGACGAGAGAAAAGCGGCGAAATAGCTGGACTCCGACGTCAACGCGCTTTCACAATGCCAGATTGCCATGCCCTTTGCTCTGACTTGGAACAAGCAAAAAAGGAATATGTCATCCGTTTCAAGTTGTGCATGAAAGTCTTAGAGGGTCTTGGATTTGGAAAAGAAGATTATGAATTAGCAATAAGGTTTACAAAGGATTTCCACGAAAAAAACTGGGATTTCATAGTCTCCTTAGCAAGACTGTTTGCAAAACCAGTTTTGATTGAGCTATTAGAAGAGAAAGCATTATACTGGATTTTGAAATGGGAATTTAACTTCGTGGACAACCAAGACAAAGCCTCCGCATTATCAACAGACCAGCTTGATGTGGAAAACGCCTCCCGATACGACATCACCTACATTGATGAAAAAGGTGAAAGAAAACATCCACTAATCCTACACTGCTCACCTAGCGGCGGAATTGAAAGATGCGTCTACGCAATGCTAGAAAAAGCATACCAGAAACAGAAAAAAGGAAAAGTTCCAATTCTTCCCCTTTGGCTTTCACCCACACAGGTCAGAATAATACCTGTCTCAGACAAGTTCATGAAACACGCTGAAAAAATTGCTGAAAAAATCGGCAAATACCCAATACGAGTAGACCTTGACGACCGCTCTCTTACAATGCAGAAGAAAGTTAGAGAAGCAGAAACCGAATGGACAAACTATGTAATAGTTATCGGTCAAAAAGAAATTGGCACAGGAATTTTACCTGTTCGGGATAGACTTACTGGAAAAATCAGGAAAATGAAGCTCAAAGAGCTTGTTGAAAGCATTTTGAAAGAAACAAAAGGCAAACCTTTCAAACCACTGCCTTTACCCAGAAAACTATCCAAACGACCCCAATTTTATGGCTAGAATTTTCTTACAAAAAGTATATCAAGCAATTGCGAATATTGTAGAAAATCTAAAAGGAGATATCTATAATGGAGAAGGAGCTTTTTATTTACGTGGATGGAAAATATTATCCAAAATCCGAAGCAAAAATTTCAGTCTATGATCATGGCTTCCTTTACGGAGACGGTGTTTTTGAGGGAATACGAGCTTACAATGGTAGCGTGTTTAAACTAAAAGAACACATTGACAGACTGTATGCATCCGCACGTGCCATTCTGCTGGAAATTCCTATAACGAAAGAGAAAATGATTAACGCCGTCATAGAAACACTGAAGAAAAACAAACTTACCACGGCATACATCCGCCTAGTTGTTTCCAGAGGTGTAGGTGACTTAGGTCTTGATCCTCGAAAATGCTCCAAACCAACAATAATAATCATCACTGGCCGCATAAAGCTTCATGAGGGAGGAGCAAAAGAAGAAGGTTTAACAGCTATAATTTCATGGGTCAAGCGGGATCCTGTGGATGCAACAACACATGAGGTGAAATCTCTAAACTATCTTAACAGTATACTTGCCAAGATTGAAGCTAACAGTGCAAATGTTGATGAAGCGATATGCTTAAACAAAGAAGGATTTGTATGTGAAGGAGTAGCCGAAAACATATTCACCGTATCCAATGGCGTGATTATGACCCCGCCGACATCCACTGGTGCTCTACGAGGGATAACAAGAAAGGTAGTCATTGAAATTGCGAACAAACTTGGATACACGGTTATTAAGAAAGAAATTACACCAACAGACTTGTTCCTTGCAGACGAAGTATTCTTCACAGGAACCGCAGCAGAGGTAGTCCCAGTGAAGGACATAAACAAACGAAGAATTGGAGACGGCAAACCTGGGCCGATCACTCGAAGGTTGATGAAAGAATACCATAAACTAGTGCTAGACCCTAAAGAGGGTGTGTCTATTCGCTAAAAGCGTCTGCCTTGAAATACTCTAAGACTTCATGAATTTTTCTAGCATATCAAACGCGTCTTCC
>Ga0209636_10001474_pt1 | contig 23887 bp, 21 predicted proteins | sample DeeMarSWOR152_54_FD_187464 | JGI IMG/M metagenome (GOLD analysis project Ga0209636, IMG submission 187464) | Marine sediment microbial communities from White Oak River estuary, North Carolina - WOR-1-52-54 (SPAdes) (version 2) | ecosystem: Environmental > Aquatic > Marine > Intertidal zone >...
CCATCACGGCGAGACGTTTGGGGCTATCAGCTACAAGTTGATATCTCCCCGGGCACGGGGGATTCTCCTGACGTTTATCTACTTCTACCTCCTGCTGGTCGCATCCGCTTTCGGTCATATTATTACGAGCGGCCTCGTGGGCAATGCTACCCTTCCCTTTCCCATGCTCGTCGTCGTGGGCGTCAGCTTCCTGGTGGGCTATATGATATACAAGGCCAAAGTCAACATTATCGGAACGACGGTCCTTGCCATTGTGTTGATCTTTGTGTCCATTTGGCTCGGAAGCTACCTTCCCATAAAGGCGTCATACACCACCATGCTGGTCTGCATATGCATCTTCGGTTATTTCAGTGCCATCCTTCCCGTGTGGGTCTTCATCCAGCCCTATAACTACGCTTCGGTCTATGTCGTCTATTTCGGGATTATCGCGGGTATCCTCGGCATCCTGATCGGCGCCAAACCCATGACGCTGCCGGCCGTTACGGGATGGAGCATTGGAATGGGACCCCTCTGGCCCCTGCTGTTCGTCACCATAGCCTGCGGCTCCATCTCCGGCTGGCACAGCCTGGTCAACAGCACGGCGACATCGCGGCAAATCGAGAACGAGTTGGATGTGAGGCCGGTATCCGCCGGGGCTATGTTTGCCGAGTTCACCATCGCGATCATCGCCGTGATCGTCTGTGCCACGGCCTTTGCGGATAAGGCCGCCTACCTGGGAGCACTCAAGAACCCCGTGGGCATCTTCACGGCAGGGCTCGGCGGCGCCATGGGTTCCCTTGGAATCCCCGCAACGTATGCCAAATCCGTTTCCGGAGCCATGCTTCTCATCCTGGCCCTAACCATTCTCAACCTGGTCTTTCGGTTCATGAAGATCGCCACGGTTGAACTCCTCGGGGATAAGGTCGGTCTTGCCAAGAACCATCACGTGGCGACGATCGCCGCCCTGATTATCGCCTTCATTCTCATCAAGACCGGTACATGGCTCTACATCTGGGTGCTGTTCGGAGGCGCGAATCAGCTGATGGCATCGCTTGCCTTGCTGTTGGTCACCCTCTACCTGGTTTCTAAGTCGAAGAACTACAAGATAGCGATTTACCCCATGTTCTTCATGTACGCGACCACGGTGGCGGCGTTGTTCTACACTTCCTTCTTCAAGCTTCTCCCGGCGGTATTCACGGGCAAGGTTTCGGGCGGGAAGCTCTTTGGAAACCTCCTTTCCTCTGGAGCTGCAATCCTGCTCATCATTCTCGCGATCATCCTTGCTTGGGATGGGTACAAGGCATTCCAGAAATACAAGGCGGAGTACGGAAAGGTCCCTGCAGAAGCGGAAGAAGCCAAGGCTTAAAGCCCTCTTCATAGGAGCATGGCAGTCTGGGGCCCCGCGGATTGCGGGGCCCCATTTTTTGGACCTTGCATTTGATGCGAATACGTTTTATTGTATAAAGGCTTTAATAATGGAGACTACCTGACAAAAGGGGCTCATGAAAAGAGGGGGATTCTTGCAGAGCATCAGGGATTTTATCTACGGATTCTTTCTGCATGGGATGGCCTCAGAGGTCTACGAAAGGAAGGGCGCCCTTGAGGATGTTTTTACCCTCCTTTTCTTAGGGGAAACCATTGGCGTACCGGTCTTCCCGAGTTTTTACTCCTTGAGGCTGGTCCCCTATTATACGGGTCGATTCCTCCGTTGGAAGAGGGAAGTCCTCAAACCAAAAGATCTCCTTGATATCCTGCATGATTGATTGAAGAAATGGGCAGGCAAACCTTCTTGTGATTGGAGAAGACGACATGGCAAAAGAGAACGGGCCAGAGGAAAAAAAGGAAAATGTCGGAGGCAAGGTGGTTGGGTTTTTCAGGGACTTCACTTATGGGATGGCGACTCACGGCATGGCACGCCAGGCCCTCAAAACCCGATCGAGCATGGAACATCTCTTCATCCTGATTACCATGGGTGACATGCTGGGTGTCCCCGTGCTGCCACCTTACTACTCGCTTCGGCTCTTGCCCTATGTGGTCCCCCAAATCGCCACCTGGAAACGCCGGATGCTCCGGGAAAAGGATCTGATGGATTCCATGTACTAGGCGTCATTGCGCAATCGAATATGGCAAGATCGATGGTTCCGTAAGCCCGCCACGTCGTGAGGAGGGATGTTTCGATTCTTGTTTTCTAATGATACGTCTCCACTTAGCTGGGAGGGGGTTTCTAACCACGATGTAATCCTCGAGCTTCCATAGCAACCTAGGGAGGTTTGCAATGCTTCTGGCAGAGATGTTCCAGAAATATCCCGGTCGGAAATACGTTATGTACGGGGGAAAAGGGGGGTTGGGGAAAACGACCTTTTCCGCTGCCACGGCTTACTGGTTGGCAAAGCAGGGAAAAAAGGTCCTCGTCTTCTCGGTGGATCCCCAGGCTTCTCTCAGCGACATTTTCGAACGAGACATTTTCGGAAAGGGAGCCGTTGAGATTATACCAAACCTCTATGCACAAGAGATCGATGCCGATCAGAGGATAAGGGAATACCAGAAAGAGATCCGCCAGAAAATCATCGATATGTACGGTATGGACAGGATCCCCGATGAAATCGAGCACTATATCGAAGCAGCTTCTGCCGAACCAGCCATGGAAGAGAGCGCCATATTCGATGCTGTCGTCGATATCGTGGTCCAGGGGGTATATGATTACTACATATACGATCTGGTTCCCTTGGGGCACGCCCTTTACTACCTTAGCATGGGGTCGATTTATGATGCATGGCTTGAAAAGATCACGGGCCTCAGGGAACAGATGCGGGAGTATGATTCGGTCATCGCCACCATGAAGAGGGAAAAGGAGACCGAGGAGGATGCAATCTACAATGAACTCTTGTATATCAAGAACCGTATCGGTACTTCTTCCAAGATTATGACGGATACCGAAAAGACCGCCTTCTATTTTGTCCTGACGCCGGAAGACATGGTGATCGACGATACCATCAAGGCCGCGGCGCTTTTCGCCCGATTCAATGTGCCTCTGACCGGCTACCTCGTCAACCGCGTCATCTCCGAGGATCTTCGGGACCAGCAGATCCCCCAATATTTGAAGAACAGAATCGACATGCAGAAGACCTGTTTGGAAACCATTAGGGCAAAATTCGGGGACAAGGTCCTCGCCACGGTCCCTGAGTTCGACAACGAGATCAAGGGCCTGGACACGATAGAGAGTATGGCCAGGGTGATGTTTGGGGAGGAAACGATATGAATTTTACCATGAATGAATTTTTCCAAAGTCATCCCAACATGCGCTACCTATACTTCGGGGGTAAGGGCGGAGTCGGGAAGACTGTTATCGCCGGTGCCACTGCCCTTTGGCTCTCCCGGCAGGGCAAAAAAACCCTCCTCGCCTCAACCAATCCTGTGCATAGCCTTTCCAACCTATTGGGGCAAAACGTATTCGGAAAACCGGTTCCCGTAGAAGGGGCATCCAATCTCTACGCCAGCGAGATTGACACTTCAGAAACCATAGAACGATCCAAGACCGAAATTAAAGATAAGATCTCCTGGTTCCTCAAATTCGCAGATATTCCCACCAAGGCAGATGATTTTGTGGAATCGGCCACGATGAACCCTGCGTTTGAAGAGTCGGCTATGTTCGAGAACATGATCAACCTCATCTTCGAAGACCAATATGAGATCTACGTATTCGACACCGCTCCCACGGCCAACGCCAGGAGACTACTCGGGATGGCCAAGGTCTATGCCCTGTGGGTGAATAAGATGTACAAGAGCCGCGAGGAAGCGCGGCAGATGAGGCTCAGCCTCTCCTTCCGAAAGAAAAAGCCGGAAGATGAGCAGGACCCTTTACTCGATTATCTCGTCACTTTTCGCGACCGAATCGAGAACATGCGGGCCCTTATCACCGATAAAGAGAAGTCGGCCTTCTTCTTCATCACCCTCCTCGAAAGCCTCCCCATCGCCGTCATCAAGCGCTTCATCGGTTGGTTCAAGGATTTCGGCATTCCCATTGGGGGGGTAATCATAAATGAGGTCATTGATAAATCGGAAGTGGATGAGAACACAGCCGAGTTCATCCTCAACCGGATTGCCATGCAGGAAAAGTACAGGGTGGAAGTCGTCGAGTCTTTTGACAATGTCTGTGGAGAGGTACCCCTCTTCGAAAGAGAGGTAAGAAACCTTCCCATGATCAAGAGGGTAACGGAGGCCCTCTTCAGCCCGGGTTCGTCTTAAACATTTCCCAAGGCCATCGGCCCTGCATATTTGAGCGGTTCTGTCTTCCCCTTACCTCCAGTACTCATCGTTCTCGATTCGTTCCTTGATGTTCACCCTGTAGTAGTCCTGGACGGGCATCAAGATCTCCCTGCTTCTCTCGTAGACGGCCTTAACGGCCCCGCGAACTACTTCCACCCCCTTTGGCGTCATCTTTCCCAACGGAGGCCGGCAGGGCCCTGAAGGCAGGCCTAAGCCGTTCATCAGTGTCTTGATGGGCAGGGGGTTTCTGAATTTGCAGGGAACGGTGAAACCCTCGTATTCCTCAACGGTTTTCACCGTAACGATCTTGAAGAGTGGATCCAATGCCTCTTTCAACTGCGTGGCCTTATCCCTTTGGCGCGCAAGGATAGCCCTCGTCATCTCCGCTATAGCCCCGGGCACGACGTTGGATATGACCGAGACGACGCCCGACGCCGAAATGTCGTGCCGCGACATCATCTCAAAGGTTATATCGTCATCTCCCGAGAGGATGTCGAAATCATTTCCCAGAAGGACCCTGGTCTTAGCCATTCTCTCCAGGTCGCCCGTTGCCTCCTTCACCGCGCGCACATTCTTGAATTCTCTGTGGAGGATGGCCATATCCTCTACTTCCATTTGAGTGCCCGTACGGCCGGGAATGATATAGGGGGTAACGAAGAGGTCCGGAAACTCCCTCGCGATGACCCCATAATACTGGGTCCTAAGCTCTAGAGACGACGGCCCGTTATAGTAGCAGTCAACCAGCAATACGGCATCGGCTCCAACATGGCGGGCATGTTCCGTGGCCCTCAAGGCTTCCCTGGTGGAGTTGCTGCCCGTCCCGGCCATGACGAACGTCTCGCCCTTTGCCAATTTCAGCACCTCTTCGATAACGGTATCGTGCTCTTTCCAGTCCAGGGTCGGGGATTCTCCCGTTGTCCCGGTGGGAACCAACTTGGCCCCTTGGCTGATCTGAAAACGGGTATTCTTCCTCAATCCATCCAGATCCAGCTCCCCTTTCTCATTGAGGGGGGTGACCATGGCTGTCCAACAACCTTCGAATTTCTGTAATTTCATTGCCGCCCTCCTCCCTTGCCCCAAGAACGGTTTTTTTCCATATTACTACATATCCCGTGCAGTTTAAAGTCTATCAACCACATCGAGGTTTGTGAAAACTCGCTCTTCGCAACTGGATTTGCGTCCGTTCCGCTTCACTAAGAATGGTTAGCCAAAATTCTTTACTGTTCGCTCCGGGGAACCCCGGCAACAACCGGTTCAGAGATGGTGGCTCGCTCGCCCGCTGACCGCAACTCTGCAACACTGCATAATTTCGCGCTCAGAGTCGTTTTCCCAATTTTTCAGAGATCTCGTATCATCTCTTTTAATTATTTCCTACCCTCTCCCCCGTCATTGGCATAAGAGCGGTAACGGAATCCATCAATGTCTCAAGACGCCGACCATTTTTCATCCCCTCAACAACCCTATCAACTATTTCCCCGATATCAATGCCGACCCTTCCATCTGGATAGAGGGCATACAATCGACGAAGGACCTGAGTCCTGAGGTCATAGAGGTTTACCCTTTGGCCCCGGGGGTCAACCCCTCTGTCTGACCCATAGAGATTGGCCTTCTCAATGAAATCCTTCACCCCTTCCGGAACGAGCCGAACGAGGGACCTCCCCTCCATTACCGCCTCTCGAACTCGGCTTGATGATATCCGCGCCGCATAGTTGGGTATTCCGAAGAAGCGGACTTTTCCCTCAAACCTTACGTTGTTGCACGACGCCATTAACCGCTGTAACGCCTCTCTCCCGAGGTCTCCCCGATTGGCCACCATAAATGTGCAGCAGTCGAAGAGCCGGTTCAAATCTCCTTCGAGATCCTCATAATATTTCGCGTCGAATACCCTTACCAGGGTATCAAAGCCCACTATGAATGTTATATCCGTTCCCTTCGGATACATCTCCCTTAATAGTTCTGCCTTGGTCAAGAAAAGCCCTCGATTGCTGACCCCAACGGAGAAACGGGGATGATCCTCGAAGAGGACGTGCAACATCAACAGCCGATCTTCAAGGATGGCCCCGAAAACCTCCTTGTCCATGGCCTGAGTATCCAAGATCAATACGATCTCTCCAAATGTCTTAATCCCGGCCGCCCTTCGGAGAATCGCCATATGTCCGTTGGTAATGGGATTGAAGGAGGAGGGAAAAATCCCAACCCCTTTCTCTGCCCCTTTCGCCGCTCCTGTGGCCCTGGAGATAAATAGGATCCTCGGGACAGGATCTCCCCGTATCTCCTCGATTATGGCATGGCAGCGAGAAAGCAATAAGAAGTCGTTGGGATGCTCGATCACGAGGGGAATCTCTTGCCTCTTTTAGATTTTGGTCATTTGATATTGTCCAGATTTTCGGATTCAGATTGTATGATTTTTTTTCCGTCCCCCTTCTTCCCCGTCTCAATGAGGTAGTCCATGAGGATCTCGAGGCTTTTCTGGAAGGCCTCTTCCTTAATCCCCTCCCGACTACCCTTAAAATGGAACTCCCTGATCTCAGTTCCACCTTCGTGATCCAGGCCGATAAATACAGTCCCCACAGGTGTCTGGCGAGTACCCCCCAGGGGGCCCGCGATTCCCGTGGTAGCCAAGCCGATGTCCGTTTTTGCCCTCCAACGAACCCCCCGCGCCATCTTCCCCGCGACTTGATAGCTCACCGATCCGTAACGGTCGATATCGCTCTTGGAAACGCCCAGGAGCTTCACCTTGCTCCGATTGCTATAGCTCACAACGCCCATCTCGAAGTAATCCGAGCTCCCCGATACATTGGTTATTCGATGGGCGATCAACCCTCCTGTACACGACTCAGCCACGGATAGGGTTGCCTTCCTTCGCCTCAGGAGGGGGCCAATTTTCGCTTCCGGCCTGCTATCCTTCTTCATCCCCCTATCCCCCTCTCAACACGGTGAAGCGGAGGATATGAATAATGATGTTAGCATAGATGCCGGCGACAATATCGTCCAAGACAATGCCGTATCCTCCCCTGGCCCTCTCCTCGATGGTTCGAATGGGGAAGGGTTTAACGATGTCGAGGGCACGGAACAGGCAAAAGCCCAGCAGAATGTTTCCCCAGGTCGGGGGAACCATGAACATGGCCACCAGGAACCCAACCATTTCATCAATGACGATATGCCTGCAATCTCTCGCTTGGAACAGGACTTCGGCTCCATCCGATGCCCATATGGCAATACAGGCGGAACCGAATACGATGGCTGCGTAGTAAAGAGGAGAGAGACGGGAGAGGAGGAAATAGATGGGAATCACTGCCAGTGTCCCTGTTGTTCCCGGGACTAACGGAGAATAACCGACGTAACAACCCGTTGCCAAGAAGATGAGGATTCTCTTCACCATCGCCCCTTACGGAAATCCACTCCTCTCCGACGCCCGTTCGCCCCGTGCCAACGCCAGGGCCTCGCCGAGATGAATCCCACCTGAATAGAGGGCCCTGCCTATGATTACACCAACAACCCCAAGCTCTTCCATGGGGAGCAGGGCCTCGATGTCCCTTAAATCGGAAACTCCTCCCGCAGCAATCACAGGAATAGTGACAGCTTCGGCAAGCCTCCGTGTTTGAGCCAGGTTAAGGCCCCTTTCGGTCCCGTCCCTTCCGATATCCGTGAATATGAGACCTCCAACGCCCTCCCTCTCCATACACTGCGCCAGGTAAATCGCCTCAATTGATGTCGCTTCCCTCCAGCCCTCTACAGACACCTTCCCATCCCGTGCATCGATACTGATAATAACCTTGGACGGAAATGTCGAGCACGCCTGCCTCACGAAATCGGGGCATCGCCCTGCCATGGTCCCCAAGATAACGCGATCCACTCCCATGGAGAGATATCGCTCCATCGCCTCCAGGTTTCTCAATCCCCCTCCTACCTGCACGGGGATGGCTATCGACCTCACGATCCTTTCAATTTCCCTCTCGTGGATTGGTCTCCCGAAAAAGGCCCCATCCAAGTCGACTACGTGCAACCTCCCTGCCCCTTTCTCCTCCCACCCTTGCGCAACCTCCCAGGGTCTATTCGAATAGATCGTCCCCTGATCTCGTCGTCCTTGAAAAAGGCGAACGCATTTGCCCCCCTTGAGATCGATGGCCGGTATGATTTCCATTACGCCCCCTCTGGCTCCAATCTTTCCCTCGGGGCGGGAAAGGAGGCCAATATCTCATCCATACCCACACTGGCCAGGCTCCTCGCCCTGAGCCACGCTCCCCTCCTGCGCAAAAAGGCCGTCAATCTCAGCACATTTTCGCTCAAGGGTTGTTGGGTCTCCTGGAATATGCCCCTCCAAAGAATCCGGCCCTCTTTCACCCCAAATAAGTGGATAGCAAAGGACACCGAGGCGGGACGCTCTACACTGATGGCGCTCCCAATCCGCTCCTCGTATCGAAACACCCATCCCAACACGACTCCATCTACCCCAAAGGCATCCCCAATCTTCTGCGCCGAGCCAATGGGATCCCTTGCAAAATCCCCCGTTTTCATCGTCCTCTCTACTTCCCTCAAGGGAACGAGCCGAAGTTGTGGGAAGTCGATCAATTTTTCGTAGAGGAGATCTGTCAGTTCCCTCCGTGCATTGGGCACAATTTCACCGGTCACAAAGAGATGACCGCTCATGGGATCTTCAGCAAACATCTTTCCCGGCTCTGAGGGAGTCCTGACGAAGAAGGGGATGAGCACAGCCGATCGAACGGGGCCCTCAGGCCATAATATGGGCTTCGCACAACCTGAGCCCAGACACATGATGAGGGAAATCCAGAGGATCGCCCTGATCTTGTTGCTTCTCCCCATATCCCCTCCCTTTCCTACAGGCTTCCCTTCGTAGACATTACCCCCGTTATTCTCTGATCCAAGGAACTAGCCATATCCAACGCCCTCCCGAACCCTTTAAAAATCGCCTCGATAATGTGGTGGCTGTTCCTCCCATACATCGTGTTAACATGGAGCGTGATGCCACCGTGGTTAACAAAAGCCCGAAAGAATTCCTCGATCAAGTCCACATCGAAGAGACCGATCTTCTTTCTTTTCAGGCCGGAATTGTAAACCAGGTAGGGCCGCATTGACAAATCTAGTGCCACGGAGACCAAGGTCTCGTCCATGGGAATGAGGGCCGTTCCATACCTCCGCAATCCCTTCCCATCCCCTATGGCTTTCTTGAATCCATCCCCCAGACATATCCCAACATCTTCCACGGTATGGTGGAAATCAACGTCCGTGTCCCCTTCAGCATCGAGGCGAAGGTCGAAAAAACCGTGCATGGCGAATAGGCTCAGCATGTGGTCCAAAAAGGGAATCCCCGAAGCAATGGAATATCGCCCTGAGCCATCGAGGGCGAGGGCGAGGTTAATCTCGGTCTCCTTAGTTCTCCTCTGAATCTCTATGCTCCTGCCCATTTCACCTCCTTGGTCGGCTTTTCACGAGCTGTCGCCCAAATCCCTAAGCCTTCTTCTCCAGAAACCTCTTCTCCACGGCCCTTGCGTGGGCATCCAATCCCTCCATGGCCGCCATCCTGAGGATATGTTCCTTAAATCGGGAGAGGGCTTCTTGAGAGAAGGATACGATATTTGATTTCTTGAAGAAGTCATCAACCCCTAATGGAGAGGAGAACCGCGATGTTCCCCCCGTGGGCAGCACATGGTTCGTCCCCGCCAGATAATCCCCGACCGTCTCCGGGGAATAGGGGCCGAGGAATATCGTCCCTGCATTTCGAACTCTTCCGACCAGATCCCACGGTGCCTCTACCATGAGCTCAAGGTGTTCGGGAGCAATTTCATCGATGAGGTCAATGGCTTCCTCGACGCTCTGAGCAATAATAATAGCCCCCTGATTCCGCACGGATCGCTCCAAGACTTCCCTGCCCTTGAGCTCCTTTAGCTGCTTCTCAACTTCGCTATCCACTGCCCGGGCATAGGCATCGGATAGGACAATCAGAACCAATAATGCCCTCTCGTCATGTTCCCCTTGGGAAAGTAAATCTGCCGCGACGTAGGAAGGGGGAGTATGGCCATCCGAAAAAATGCAGATCTCGCTTGGTCCTGCCACCATATCGACTCCCACGTCCCCAAAAACAATCCTCTTGGCAGTGGCCACGTAGACGTTTCCCGGCCCCACGATCTTGTCCACCCTTGGGATGGACTCAGTCCCGTAGGCAAGAGCGCCCACCGCTTGGGCCCCTCCTAACCTAAAGACTGCGGTAGCCCCAGCCAATCCTGCTGCGGCTAAGACATGCGCGGTTCCCCTGCCCCCATAAATGGGAGAAACCATGATCAATTCGCTGACACCGGCTATTTTCGCAGGGGTGAGGGTCATCAACGCGCTGGAAGGATAGGGATTTTCTCCCCCCGGGACATACGCCCCTATCCGTTTGAGGGGCGTCAGCATTTGTCCCAGGATCACCCCATCGGCAGTCGTTTCAAACCACGAGTTCACCAACTGCCTTCGATGAAAGGATTCAATGCGTTCTGAGGCCACTCTGAGCGCCTCCATATCCTCTCTCGGGACCTTCTCATATGCCTCCTCAATCTCCTCTCGAGAGACCCAAAGCTGGGAGGGCGAAAGATCAACGCCATCGAAGCGCTTCGTATATTCGATGAGCGCTTTATCCCCTCTGGCCTTGACCCCTTCCAAAATAGCACGAACCGAGCGTTCCACTTCCTCGAGGTCCCTCCATCCTCGGGTGAGAACCCTTTTGAACCATTTCCTGAAATCCTTATCCCTAACCCTGACTATCCTCACTTACCGCCGGAACCCTCCTGATATGAGCCCCCAAGCTCGCCAGCTTCTCCTCCAACTTCTCGTACCCCCTGTCCAAGTGGTAAACCCGAGAAACCTCTGTTTCTCCTTCAGCCGCCAACCCAGCCAGTACCAATGACGCGCTAGCCCTCAGGTCAGTAGCCATCACTGGAGCCCCGCTGAGAGCCGGGATGCCCTTAACGATCGCGCTATTCCCCTCAATTTTTATGTCTGCCCCCATCCTCCTGAGTTCGCCCACGTGGATGAATCGGTTCTCGAAAATCGTTTCGGAGATAACGCTCAATCCCCTTGCCAATGCCATGAGGACCATGATCTGAGCCTGCATATCCGTTGGAAACCCTGGATAGGGCAGGGTTTTTACGTCGACGCTCCTAATCCGCTTATTTCCCACGGCCCGCGCCCCATCATCCTCCCGAAGGATCTCCATGCCCGCTTCCCTCAATTTGTTAACCACTGCCTCCATGTGGTCCAGGTTGCAATTTCGAATCTGAATATTCCCCCTGGTAACCCCAGCAGCTACCATAATAGTCCCCGCCTCAATTCGATCAGGTATGATGGCGTGTTCCGTTGCCCTCAATTCCTTCACCCCTTTTATCCTTATCACACTGGACCCTGCCCCCGAAACCTTGGCGCCCATCTTATTGAGCACCTCTGCCAATTCCACCACCTCTGGCTCCATGGCGGCATTCTCGATCACTGTCTCCCCTTTGGCCAGAGCAGCCGCCATCATGAGATTCTCCGTTCCCGTTACCGTCGGGGTGTCAAGGTAAATGTCCGCTCCCCTCAATCCCCTCGTCTTGGCCTCAATGTAGCCGTGCCTCAATCGAATTTCGGCCCCCATCATCTCAAATCCCTTCAGATGAAGGTTAATGGGCCGTGCCCCGATGGCACATCCTCCTGGCAGAGATATGATGGCCTTTCCCGCTCTCGCTATTAACGGACCCAATACCAGTATGGAGGCCCGCATGGTCTTAACCAGTCCATAGGGAGCTTCGTTCCCAGCGAGTTCCGTCCCGTCGAGGAGATACTCGTCCCCCCGGCCTCGAGTGATTTTTACTCCGAGATTTCTCAACACTTCGCATATGGTCTTTACGTCGTTGAGATCCGGAACACCGCGAAACCTATTCTCCCCAACGGCAAGCAAGCTCGATGCAAAAATCGGCAACGTTGCATTCTTCGATCCGCTAACAGCGACCTCCCCTACCAACCTCTCCCCGCCGTGAATGACAATCTTATCCACCTTTCATCTCCCGCTATCGCCCCTCCCCGGTTCCTTCCGAGCTCGAATAACCCTATCCAAGCCCGAGTGATCCTTAATGATGCGGGAGGGTTCGAAAAAACCAGTATTCCGAATCATTTCAGCGACAGCCCCTCCTTGCTCTTCCCCCACTTCCAACATCAACCATCCGCCGTCCTTGAGAAATAACCGTGCCCCAACGACTATCTTCCTGAGGGATTCGAGCCCATCGGGACCCCCATCCAGCGCGATTCTCGGCTCGAATTCCGCTATCTCCCTGGGCAATGTTCCAATTCTTGAGCTTGCAATATAGGGGGGGTTGGAGAGGATCAGATCAAACCGGGGTTTTCCCTCCTTGAGGGCCGAAAAAATATCCCCAACCAGGAAACGGATCCTCCCGGATACCCCATGAATCCGGGCATTCTCCTTTGCCAAATGGATAGCCTCCCAAGATATATCCCCTGCCACAACGGAGCATCTCTTCAGCTCTTTTGCCAAGGCAATGGCAATTGCTCCATTTCCCGTCCCCACCTCCATGCACTGAAGAGGGAGGTTTCTCTCATCATTGAATATCCTCACTGCCTCCTCAACCAACAGCTCTGTCTCAGGCCTCGGGATGAAAACCTCGTGGGTAACCTTGAGGTCCAACGACCAGAATTCACGGCGACCGAGGATATATTGGGTCGGTTCGCCCCTGACTCTCTTATCAATTAAGGATTTATAGGAGGCGAATTGGGGCTTCGTCAAGGCCCGATTGGAGTGGAGGTAGAGCTCGACGCGGTCCATCTCCACGGCTTTCCTCAAGAGGAGCTCTGCATTGACCCGCGGGCTTTCTATCCCCTTCTCCTGGAAAAGACGGGTTCCCCACTTCAATGCCTCTGAAATAGTCCGCTCGGCTTCTGACATGACAGAACGTGTTCAACGGTGGATTTGGGGGGTAATTTGAGAGGCCCGAATTATTTACTCAGCTTCTCTCTCTGGCTTATAGCCCCGAAGGGCCTCCGTTTGGTAATGGGCATTTAGTGCCTCAACCAGCTCTCTGAGATGGCCCTCCAAAATCTCGTTGAGCTTGTATAAGGTCAAGCTGATGCGATGGTCGGTTACCCTGCCTTGGGGGAAGTTATACGTTCTGATACGCTCGGATCGATCACCGCTTCCGACGAGGCTCCTCCTCTTCTCCGATATCTCCTCCTGCTGTTCCTTTTCAAGCTTGTCAAGGAGCTTAGCCCTTAGGACCTTCATAGCCTTGGCCTTATTCTTATGTTGGGATTTCTCATCCTGGCAGGTCACCACCAACCCGGTGGGAATATGGGTTATGCGAACCGCTGAGTCCGTGGTATTAACGCTCTGTCCCCCTGGACCAGAGGAACGAAAGACGTCAACCCTGAGATCATCGGGATCAATTTCAACATCAATCTCATCGGCTTCCGCTAAAACCGCCACCGTAACCGCCGAAGTATGTATCCTCCCCTGGGATTCCGTCTCTGGAATTCTCTGAACGCGATGGACACCGCTTTCGAATTTCAGCTTACCATAAACCCTATCCCCCTCAATGAGGGCAATGATTTCCTTAAATCCTCCAACACCGGTAAAATTTCGACTGAGAATATCAACCTTCCAACCGTTCATCTCCGCAAATTTAGCATACATGCGAAACATGTCCGCCGCGAACAAGCCCGCCTCATCCCCTCCGGTTCCCGCGCGAATTTCGAGAAGTATGTTCTTACCATCGTTGGGGTCTTTCGGTGCCAGGGCGTTCCTCAATTCCCCCTCTACCTTTTCCCATTCCTGGGTTAGGGAGTCGATCTCCTCCCTTGCCAATTTCTTGATCTCTTCATCTCTTTCCGAAAGGAGGCTCCTATTCTCCTCGATCTCCGCCTCCAATCTCTTCGCTTTCCTATAGAGGTCAACGATCTTCCCTAAATCTGCATGCTCTCTGGCGATTTTCTGAAGCCTTTTTTGGTCCTTGACAACCTCTGGATCTCCCAACATCCGATCCAGTTCAGCAAATCGTTCCTCGACTTTTTCCAGCATCTGTTGCATTATTCCTACTCCATTGTGGAGGACATCCCCTCCTGGATTACATTGAAGGGTATCGGCCTCTCCCCCTCTGGGCCTTTATTTCTCTTCTTTCGCCTTTCCCTTCCGTGCATTTGCGTACTTCTTCTCAAACTTCTCGATCCTGCCCGCGGAATCGACGAATTTCTCCTTCCCCGTAAAGTAGGGGTTACACTGTGAGCAGATCTCGACCCTAATCTTCTCCTTGGTGGTCATTGTCTCAAAGGTGGCGCCGCAGGCGCAGGTTATCGTGGTTTTGAATATCTTCGGGTGGATCTCCTTCTTCATGCTCCTCCTCCGTATGGAAGTGAAATGCGTGTTACTATATCACCTTAGACCATAATTTCAAGCCGTTTCGGGCCCTCACCGCCCCACTGGCTATTGGTTCATGGAATCGAGGAACTCCCTGTTGCTCCGGGTATCCCTCATCTTCTCCTGCAAGAATTCCATGCTCTCCACAGTGTTCATCGGCTGAAGTACCTTTCGCAAAAGCCAAATCCTGTTGAGGTCGTTCTCATCTAAGAGGAGTTCCTCCTTCCTCGTTCCCGATCGTTGTAATTCGATGGCGGGGAAAACTCTCCGGTCAACCAATCGCCTATCCAGATGAATCTCCATGTTACCCGTCCCCTTGAATTCCTCAAAGATAACCTCATCCATCCGGCTCCCCGTATCGATCAGGGCTGTTGCGATAATGGTCAAGCTCCCCCCCTCCTCAACATTTCTTGCGGCCCCGAAGAATCTTTTCGGGCGGTGAAGGGCGTTGGAATCAACCCCGCCAGAAAGGACTTTTCCACTCGGGGGTACAACGGCATTATGTGCCCTTGCCAATCTCGTAATGCTATCCAAGAGGATTACCACATCCTTGTGATGTTCCACCAATCTCTTTCCCTTCTCAATGACCATATCTGCTACCTGGACGTGCCTCTGGGCGGTCTCATCAAAGGTCGAGCTGATCACTTCACCTTTGACCGACCGTTCCATATCCGTCACCTCTTCCGGCCGTTCGTCGATGAGCAACACGATGAGGGCTATCTCCGGATGATTCTTTGTAATGCTATTGGCAATGCTCTGTAAAAGCATGGTCTTGCCCGCCCTCGGCGGCGAAACGATCAATCCCCTTTGTCCCTTGCCAATGGGAGTAAGCAGATCCATTATCCGCGCCGAAAGGTTTTCCGCCTCGCCATCGATTTCCAGGTTAATCCTCTCGTCGGGGTAGAGGGGAGTCAGGTTATCGAAGATAATCTTTTCCCTCGCCACATCTGGATTTTCGAAGTTAACGGCCTCAACCTTGAGCATTGCAAAATATCTCTCCGTGTCCTTCGGCGGTCTAATCTGTCCTGATACCGTATCTCCCGTTCTCAGGTTGAATCGACGTATCTGGGAAGGAGAGATATAGATATCGTCGGGGCCAGGCAAATAGCTATAGTCGGGGGCCCTCAGAAACCCAAATCCGTCCGGCAGAATCTCCAGAACTCCCTCGCCATAGATCAGGCCATTTTTTGCCGTCTGGGCCTGCAAAATGGAAAAAATGAGTTCTTGCTTCACCATCCCACTGGCACCCTCGACCTTCAGCTCCTTGCCAATTTCGGTGAGTTCCCCAATCTTCTTCTTTTTTAGCTCATTCAGGTTCATCTGCTGCTCCTTTGTCCCTTTCGTTCCTCATTGCTCATCGGCGCAAGGGAGTAAGCCGATGACCTCTTTCCCTTTGCCCCAAGGGCCATTAGTTCCCCATGAATGCTTCTGACCCGTTTCCTTATCTCCTCGAAGGATCCATCCGTATTTATCACATAATCAGCGTACTGCAGTTTCTCCTCTGGTGGCATTTGCGCCCTTATCCGACGCATCGCTTCCTCTCTACTGAGACCGTCCCTATCCACCAATCGCTTTATCTGGTTCCTCTGGCTGACCGAGATCACGATGATTTTATCCATCTCCCTAAAGGTACCCGTCTCGATCAAGAGGGCGGCATCCACGAGGACCACGGCATCAGGATTCCCTTTCCGAATCTCTTTAAGGCTCCTGTCTATCTCCCCCTTAATCCCGGGATGCATTATTCTATTTAATGCTTCCCTTGCGGTTTTGTCGGCAAAGACCTTTTTTCCCAATTTCAGCCGATCGATGCTTAAATCCCCTCTCTGAATCTCCTCGCCGAAGCGATCGATCAACTTCCTCCAGAGGGGTTTATGGGGGGCGATCAATTCCCTTGCAATCTGATCAGCGTCGATGATGACGGCACCGAGCTTCTCAAATTCCTTTGATACGGTACTCTTCCCGCTGCCAATGCCCCCTGTTAATCCAATGGTTACCATTTCGTTCGAAATGTTCAGGGTGGGAATTATCTTCGGACGATTTCCTCAGATGTCGAGATTCCGTGCCATCAAGGCGTTATCCTCTATGAAACGCCGCCTTTCTTCAACCTGATCGCCCATGAGAACGCTGAATATCTCATCGGCCTCAACCGCATCCTCAATGGTTACTTGCAGCAGGGTCCGGGTTTCGGGATTCATCGTCGTCTCCCAGAGTTGCTGCGGGTTCATTTCCCCAAGGCCCTTGTATCTCTGGATAAACAACCCTTCTTTGCCGAGCGCCAGAATGTACTCCAGAAGTTCCTCCCCGGAATTGAGCATTTTCTCCCTCCCCTTTGATGATACGAGGATGGGCGAATCCTGAAGCTGGCCAATCTCTCTGTGGAGGGCAAAGAGGTTTCTGTATTCCACCGAGGAGATGAGGTCCCAGTTTATCCTGTTCGTCCTTTCCTGTCCGTTATCTGCATAGGAAACCTTTAATTCGAATAGATTATGCTCCTCATCCTTTATAATCTCCAGGAATTCAAAGTCCTCTCTTGCCACGCGCTCCTTTAAAGCAACGACTTTTTCCATTTCCTCAAAGCTCGCTTTGAACCGGATTTCATTCTGAAGGAGTACGTCTATTAAACCCCTGTGATAGCCCCTGTTTACGAGCTTTGTTCTCAAGTAGTTATAGTGCGATAGTTTATCCAAAAAGGATGCCAATTTGCGCCCTGTCAGACGAACACCCGAATCCTTAACCGAAACGGCTATCTGCTGGGTTGTCCGTTCCAACAGGTGCCGACTGAAGGAAGCTTCATCTTTTATGTAATCTTCTCTTTTCCCGTCTTTCACCCGGTAGAGAGGCGGCTGTGCGATATAGAGATATCCTTTCTCCACAATCTCCGGCATCTGTCTATAGAAAAAGGTGAGCAACAAGGTCCTTATGTGGGATCCATCCACGTCTGCATCCGTCATGATGATGATGGTATGGTACCTCAGCTTGGAGACATCGTTCTCTTCGCTTGAGATGCCCGCACCCAAGGCCGCTATGATGCTCTTGATTTCTTGATTACTCAGCATCTTATCAAAGCGGGCCTTTTCAACGTTTAATATCTTCCCCCGTATTGGTAAAATCGCCTGGTTTCCACGATCCCTTCCCTGCTTCGCTGATCCTCCCGCTGAGTCTCCCTCAACGATGTAGAGCTCGCTTTGTGCAGGATCCCTTTCTTGGCAGTCCGCTAGCTTCCCGGGCAATGTATCCCCTTCCAGGAAGCCCTTCCTTCGGGTCAGCTCCTTTGCCTTGCGGGCCGCCTCCCGCCCCCTTGCGGCGTCAACGACCTTCGCTATAATCTTTCTGGCAACCTGGGGATTCTCCTCGAAAAAAGTGCTCAGTTTGTCGTTTACACACCCTTCCACCATACCCTTAACTTCGCTGTTTCCCAGCTTCGTCTTCGTTTGACCCTCAAATTGAGGCTCTGGAATTTTAACGCTGACAACTCCTACCAACCCCTCCCTGACATCGTCTCCACTCAGGTTTTCTTTTAGGCCTTTGAGGAGGTTATTACTTGTGGCATAGGAGTTGATGGTCCGTGTCAAGGCCGACTTGAACCCTATGAGGTGAGTCCCGCCCTCTTGCGTCCTGATGTTGTTCGCATAGGAGAAGAGGGCTTCATTATAGCCGTCGTTAAACTGAAATGCGATCTCGATGTCGATGGAATCCCTCTGTTCTTTGAAATATATTGGCTTTGGGTGAACACAATTACGTTTCTTGTTCAGAAATTCGATAAAGGAGACAATCCCTCCCTTGTACAGAAACTCGTGCTTCTTCTCAGTTCTCTCATCGGTGATCCTTATGAAAAGGCCTTTGTTTAGGAAAGAAAGCTCCCTCAATCTCTGCGACAAAAGCTCAAAACTGAAAGAACTGCTCTCGAATATCCCGCTATCAGGCCGAAAGCGTATTTTTGTCCCAGTCTTTTTCGTCTTGCCGACCGCTTTAAGCGGCGTTTTCGCTTCCCCCCTTTCATATACTTGGTTGTACACCTTTTCATCGCGACGAATTTCCAGTTCCAGATACTCTGACAGGGCATTGACAACGGATAGTCCCACCCCGTGAAGACCGCCCGAAACCCGGTAGCTCAATTTATCGAATTTCCCCCCAGAGTGCAGCTTCGTCATAACCACTTCGACCGCGGGTTTTCCCTCCTTCTTGTGATAATCGACGGGTATGCCCCTCCCATTGTCCTCTACCGTAATGCTGTTATCTATATGGATTAGTACATCTATTTTCGTGCAATATCCGGCGAGGGCCTCGTCGATGCTGTTATCCACCAATTCATACGCCAAGTGATGAAGGCCTTCTACCCCCGTATTCCCTATGTACATAGCGGGCCTTTTCCTCACCGCGCTCAGGCCGTCCAGGACCTTTATCTGATCTGCTGTATACCGTGTTGCCCGATCTGACATATTCTTTTCCCTCGGTTATACCCTCATGGGCATGATCACGTATAGGGGATTCTTCTGGGAGCCTGGCCTAATAAGGGCGGCACTTCCCTCATCTTTCACCTCCATAAAGAATTCCTCCTCATCTATTTCATTGATGGCATCAAGAACATATCTGGCGTTGAAGCCGATGTTTATCTCACCTCCATCGTACCCGGCTGGAAACTCCTCCATAGCATTGCCGATATCCTGCGTAGAGGAAAAAAGTTCTACGGCTCCTTTCTTAAACGTAAATTTCACGGCTTCGACTCTCTCCACTGATATCGTTGAAATCCTCCTCAAACACGATGCGAACTCCCGAGTACTGAGCTTTACTACCTTGTCATTTTCCGTCGGTATCACTTGGTGATAGTCCGGAAACTCACCATCTATCAGCCTAATGATGACAACAAAAGAACTTACCCTAACCACAAAACTCGTCTCTGTTAAAGAAATTTTGATATCCCCAGGGTATTCGCCCACTATTTTTCTCACTTCATTCAATCCCCTCTTGGGAATTATCGCGCCTTTCTTAATGCCCAAGAACTCCGGACTCTCCCTATCGAATAGAGCTAACCTATGGCCATCCGTTGCGACCATTCTGGCAAAATTCTTGTTCTCAGAAGAAATTGCTTCCAGAAATACCCCGTTGAGGTTATACCTCGATTCCTCTGTCGATGCCGCAAAAATTACTTTTTCGATCATCTGCCCGAGGTCAAATGATTCGATCCTAACAAGATCCTCTTCCGAATACGTAGGCAGGCTCGGAAATTCCCCTGGATCAAGCCCACTAAGGTTGAATACCGCATTTTTACACGTGATCTTAGCCCAATGATTTTCCATTGCCAGAAGACCAATTTCGGCTTCTGGCAGTTCACGAATTATCTCATAGAGTTTTCGTGCCGAAACACACATTTTCCCTTGTTCTTTAAGGCCGCTGCAAGGGACATGAGAAATTATTGAGGTTTCAAGATCCGTTGTAGTTAAATGAATTTCATCTTGGTTGGATTCAATGAGGATATTGCTCAACGCGGGAATGCTACTGCGCCTTTCGGCAATTCCCTGATGAATTGTGAGTGCTTTTAAGAAGTTCTTCTTTTCGATTTGAAATTCCATTCTTTTACTCCTTTAAATTGTTATAGTAATTGTATTAGAATAAGAAAAATTGTTCATACGTGGTGTAACTATCTGAAAACATGGGAATTTACGTTGTAAAGAAAATGTAGCGATCTGTTAGTCTCTACCTGATTGTCGATGGTTATCATGGGAATGGCGACATAATGGCAAACCCTGTATAGTAGGTCGTAACTTTAGGTTTTTAGTTTTGATTTGATCTTCTCGACAACGGCAATTAGTTTCTGATCGGTTTGCATCTGCTGCTCGATTTTATTGACAGCATGCAAAACCGTTGAATGATCTTTGCCTCCAAAACGCTCGCCTATTTCTATGAGCGATAGCTTGGAAAGTTTCCTACAGAGGTAAATTGCGATCTGGCGTGCAAGAACAATCTGTTTCGTTCTTTTCTTTGCCTTGAGATCGGAGAGTTTTAGGTTAAAGTGTGACGCAACGACCTTTTGGATGGATTCAGATGGAACTGATCGGTCCTCCGTGTTGATAATATTCCTGAGAACGTCTTTAGCCAAATCCAGGGTTACATCGGTCTGTGTGAGCTTTGAAAATGCCGCGATCCTTACAAGACATCCCTCGAGCACCCTTATATTGGATGAAGTATTTGAAGCCAAAAAGAAGGCTACGTTATTGGGAAGGGCGATACTTTCTAGTTTAGCCTTCTTCATTAAAATTGCAACCTTTGTCTCGATGTCGGGAGCTTGAATATCGGCTATGAGCCCCCATTCGAAGCGTGATCGTAGTCGTTCTTCGAAATCCCTGATATCCCTTGGGAACTTATCACTCGTTACTACGATCTGCCTCCTTGCTTCGTGTAGCGAATTGAAGGTGTGGAAAAATTCAGCCTGTGTCCTTTCCTTGCCAGCGATGAATTGGATATCGTCGATGAGGAGCATGTTCATACTCCTAAATTTCTCCCTAAATTCATCCATCTTCTCGTATCGGATTGAATTGATGAGCTCATTTGTGAATTCCTCCGCTGATAAGTAGCATATCTTACTGAGGTCCGAGATAATCCCATTCTGTAGCACATGGTTGCCTATGGCGTTTAAGAGATGGGTCTTTCCCAGGCCGACCCCCCCGTAGATGAATAGGGGATTATAGTTCTTGCCAGGCAGGTTGGCTACTGCGAGGCATGCAGCATTGGCGAACTGGTTGCTTGGACCAACGACGAAATTATCGAAGGTGTGCCTCTTATTGAAGTTGAGATGTCCCAATCTATGGGATCCACCGAGCGGCGATAATCGCAATGCCCGATTTTGATGCGTGGGACTCCTTCTCAGTCTAAAGATGAGTTTGCACTCTTTGCCGAGAACCTGAAGGAGAGCATCCTCGATCAGCGGCAAGTAATTCTCCCGTAGCCAGTATTCAAAGAATTTATTGGGAACCTCCAGTTCCAAAGCCCCCTCCGTAAGCGACAGGGGGGTAATAGCTCTAATCCAGACGGTATAATCGCTATCACTCACGTTCTCCTTGACGTAGTCAAGCACTGATTGCCAAACCTGTTCGGTAGATGTAGGATCCATATGGTATGGATTGGTCAACGAGAGGTAGAATTTGATTACATTAGGTTTTCAACAGAATTATCCACAATTGTGGATAATTAAAGCCCCCTTACGGAGAAGGAGATGGGTAACTAAGGGAAATTACATATCCGTTAGAGAAAACCTGCCAAAGAAATGCGAGAAGATAGGTAACATTAAAATTACCATAAAGTCAATCGAAAATCAAGACCTTCGGTGCTAATAATTCAATTACGAAGGGATATCCCTTGACGAAAAAACGGCGATGCCCACCACGACTTCACCCGGATCGAGACCAATGAGCTTAACACCTTGGGTATTTCTTCCCATGATGGGGATATCTGAAGCCCGCAGCCTGATGATCTTCCCCTTGGCGCCCATGAGGACGAGTTCATCGGCATCCACGAGCTGCTTGAGCCCAATCACTTTCCCGTTCCGCCCCGTCGTTTTAATGGTTATGATTCCCTTACCTCCTCGATTTTGGGTCCTATAGGCGGCGGTGCCTGTCCGCTTCCCAAAGCCGTTCTCTGTCACCGTCAGGAGGGTTGTCCCGGCTTTGACGATCTCCATTCCAACAACTTCACTTCCATTGACCGCAATGCCCTTGATGCCTCTGGCCGTTCTTCCCATGCATCGGACCGCTTTCTCTGAAATACGGATGGACATGCCATCCCTGGTTCCCAGGAGGAATTCCTGGTTTCCATCGGTTAATTTGGCAGATATGAGTTCATCGCCTTCATCTAATTGAATTGCTAATATCCCGCCACTCCTCGGGTGGCTGAAGGCTGAGAGATCGGTTTTTTTCACAACTCCGCGCTTGGTACCAAAGGCGACATATTTACCCGATGAAAAGTCCTTCAAGGGGAGAATGGCAGTAACTCTCTCCTCAGGACCCAAATGGAGGAGGTTTACGATTGCCTTACCCCTTGAGGCCCGCGCACCCTGAGGGACTTCATGTACCTTAAGCCAATGGACCTTTCCATAGTTGGTGAAGAAGAGCATGAAGCTGTGGGTGCTAGCAATAAACAGGTTTTCCACAAAATCCTCTTCTCTCGTAATCATGCCGATCTTACCCTTGCCACCCCGATGTTGAGATTGGTAAAGGCTAAGGGCATTTCGTTTTATATAGCCCCTATGGCTTATAGTTACCACCATATCCTCTTCCGCAATCATGTCCTCTACGTTGATTTGTGAGATCTCTTGCATAATTTCAGTTCTGCGTTCATCGCTGAATTTGTCCCGAATCGCCGAGAGTTCCTCGACGATGATATTGAGGATCAAGGCATTACTGGCCAGGACTTCCTTCAATCGAGCAATGGTCTTAATTAATTGCTCGTACTCCTCCAGGATCTTTCCCCTCTCAAGAGCAGTGAGCCTTTGAAGCCTCATGTCCAAGATCGCCTGAGCCTGTTCCCTGGAAAGAGACAACTTCGCCACCAATGCATCGCGGGCGTCTTGCGGAGTCTTGGATTTCCTTATGATGGCGATGACGGAGTCGAGATTTTCTATGGCGAGCTTCAAACCCTCCAGGATATGAGCCCTGGCCTCAGCCTTGCTGAGCTCGAATCGACACCTTTTCGTCACGATGTCTCTCCGGTGCTCGATGAAAAGCGAAAGCACGTCCTTGAGATTGAGTAACCTTGGCTGATTGCCGACCAGGGCCAGCATGATAATCCCGAAAGAGATTTCCATCTGGGTGTGGTTGAAGAGTTGGTTGAGGATGACTTCGGGAACCTCGTTTTTCTTCAATTCGATGACGACTCGCATTCCTTCCCGGTCAGATTCGTCCCTCAGCGTGTGGATTCCTTCGATTACCTTTTCCCTCACCAACTCGGCAATCCTCTCGATAAGCCGGGATTTGTTTACCTGGTATGGGAGCTCCGTGATAATGAGGCAGTGACGATCAATTTTCTTGGGCTTTTCTATGGTAACCCGAGCCCTCAGCCTAATAACACCCCTTCCGGTTTCGTAGGCGGATCGGATCCCTTGGGTTCCAAGGATAAAGCCCCCGGTAGGAAAGTCGGGACCTGGCATTATCTTGAGGAGGTCATGGATGGCGATCTGGGGATTGCGAATCAGGCCGATGACAGCTTCGATGGCTTCGAAAAGGTTGTGGGGGGGGATATTCGTGGCCATCGAAGCTG
>Ga0209636_10001475_pt1 | contig 23885 bp, 27 predicted proteins | sample DeeMarSWOR152_54_FD_187464 | JGI IMG/M metagenome (GOLD analysis project Ga0209636, IMG submission 187464) | Marine sediment microbial communities from White Oak River estuary, North Carolina - WOR-1-52-54 (SPAdes) (version 2) | ecosystem: Environmental > Aquatic > Marine > Intertidal zone >...
GACGAACTTCATGAAAACGCAAGAAGGCTTTTAGCAGTGGAAAAATCTTTAAAGGCAGGCATCGCTGTTTTGGTTGGTCAACTTTTCGACGCCTTAGAGTCTGTAGCAGATAGTTGTGAAGATGCTTGCGATCAAATAAGAGTTATAATAGTACGCAAATAACAAAATAGAATGGAGATAGAAAAAATGGCAAAAATCATCATAGACATACACGAATTAAGAGACAAAAGAGGCAATGAAGCCATCGAAGACTTGGCAACGTTTCTTAAAGAAAAACTAGGAACAGAAATCGATACTTCAGACAGCGAACTTTCCGTAAACATTAAAGAAGACAAAAAACTATCCAAGTCATACTTGCGAGTGCTTCTGCGAAAATTCCTCCACAAAACCGAGTTAAAGGAAGACTTCCGCGTGATTGCCGGAAAAGAAGGCTCGTTCGTAGTAAAAGAAAGAAAAGTTACTGAGGAAGACTAGTAGAAGCATGATTTCTTTCCTTTTTGCGTTGTTTTTCTAAGAAACTTTGAATTTTCAGTAGACGGTCGCGTGCTTTCCAAGCCTTTTTGAGAGCCTCTTCGTTTGAATTCTTGTTTTCTATGTTGTTTTTTGCGTCTTTCAATAGATTTAAACATTCATTAACAGCAGCTTTAACATCAAATTCTTTAGAGGTTAACTTACTTTTTCCAGCCTGAGTCTCTAGGTTATTTTGGTGAATCAGAGAATGCAGAAAAAGAGCGTATTCTAACTTGTCAAACGCTTTCCAAATATTTCTAGAAAATGAGGTTTTATCTCTCTCCGCGTCTAGTGCTGCCTGCAAATTAGCCACAGAAGATGCGAAAGCCTCAACAATCATTTTCAAATCAATCGTAAGCCTCATCTTCACGTACGGCAATATAACCAAAACATCGTCTTTTTAATCTTTCACTCACTTTCCAAAAAAAAGAGCCACAAATTCTCTATGTATATTGGGATCGTATAGTGAACTGGGTCTAGAAAGGCGTGCACACACGCAGAACAGAAAAACCTTAACCAGGTATTTTCTGGCTAGAAAAAATAAAGAAAAAGAAAATTTGCTATTCTTCACCGTATTCTGGCATTTCCCCTGGCCTTCCACCAGGCTTCTCTTCCTTAGGCTTAGTTGCCGCGATCACATCGTCAATCCGAAGAATCATACACGCAGATTCTGTAGCAGATTTCACCGCCTGCTCCTTCACACTCAAAGGCTCAATAACACCCTTAGCATGCATGTCAACAACCTTACCACTGAAAACATCAACACCCATCAAATGCCCATCACCCTTCTCATGAGAAGACCTCAAAGCTACAAGAATGTCAATCGGATCCAAACCCGCATTTTCCGCAAGCGTCTTAGGTATCACCTCTATAGAATCCGAAAACGCCTCAATCGCCAACTGCTCCCGCCCACCAACCTTCGTAGCATAATCACGCAACATCTTGGCAATCTCCTCCTCAATCGCACCGCCACCAGCAACGATCTTGTTATTCTCGATAACATCGGAAACAACTGAAAGTGCATCATTCATCGCACGCTCCGCCTCATCGACCATCCGCTCAAGACCAGCACGAATCAAAATTGCCACAGAACGAGGATTCTTACAACCTTCAACAAAAACCATCTTATCCTCGCCGACCTTACGCTCCTCAACAAAATTCGCAACACCCAAATCCTGCACCTTCAAATCATCCAAATTAGCAACAATCTTCCCACCAGTAGCCCGCGCAAGCTTCTCCATATCCGACTGCTTCACCCTTCTCGCCGCCAAAATGCCCTCTTTCGCCAAGAAATGCTGCGCCATATCATCGATGCCTTTCTGGCAAAACATCACATTCGCTTTAGAAGCCTTAATTTTCTCCACCATGTCCTTGAGCATCCGAGTTTCCTGATCCAAAAACGCCTTCATCTGCGTCGGGTCACGTATCCTAATTTCCGCGCTAAATTCTGTTTTTTCTATCTCTAAGGGGCAATCTATCAACGCAATTTTTGCTTTCTCGACGCGTTTAGGCATCCCCGCATGAACAACTTCTTTGTCAATAATTATTCCCTTCACAAGTTGTGTTTCGAAAAGGCTCTTTCCTTCCTTCTTAATTACCTGAATGTTATCAATGTCAGCAAGTTTCTTATCGCCTCTATCTTCAGTGATCTGTCTCACTGCTTCGATCGCAATTTCTGCCAAATGCTCCCGTGCGGTGCCAACTGCTTTGCTTGCCATAGAAGTTAAAGCAACTTTCTTCAGTGTCGCCTTGTCGTCAATTTGAACAGCAATCCCTTTTTCATTAAGCAATTCTACGGCTTTCTGCGAAGCTTTCCGGTAACCGCTTACCAAAACGGTAGGATGAATATTCTGATCCAACAGTTCTTCTGCTTTTTTCAATAACTCACTTGTCAGCACTACAGCAGTTGTCGTGCCATCACCAACCATGTCGTCCTGCGTCTTCGCAATCTCTACCATCATCTTCGCTGCTGGATGTTCAACTTCAATCTCATCCAAAATAGCTGCACCATCGTTTGTTATGGTGATGTCGCCGAGGCTGTCAATAAGCATCTTATCCATGCCGCGTGGGCCTAGAGTGGTTTTCAGTACTTCTCCTATTATTCTAGCGGCCATGATGTTGTTTCTCTGCGCTTCTCTACCTCTACTTCGCGCAGTACCCTCTTTCAAGATTAAAACAGGTTGTCCGCCTTGTGTAGTTAAATAAGCCATTCAGATCCTTCCTTTTTTCTTGAGGAAATCTTGCGTATTAGAGCAAACCTAACAAAAATATAAACTTTGCTTAACGGTGATGGTGGGTTTGGGCGGTGTGTGTCTGTGTGACGCGCTTCTATACTCCGTTCACTATATGATACTATTAGGCTCCAAATATGAACCAAATCCCAAACACACACTTATCTACGTATTTTCCTTCTTGCTTACGTTCATTCTTGCGTTCTTAGTTACGTACGTGTACAAAACCCGCGCGCACACACACGCGCGCATCGAAAACCTCAAAAAGATAGAGGAATGGAATAGTCTTTATAACTCAAGGGTTCGAGTAGTTTTTTCCTTAGTCAGCTTCTCGGTTAGGTAATCCAGTAATGCATTCACTTGGCTTCTAGCGAATTTTATTGCAGCAGCTTCTTTTTTGACTCTAAACGAGAAATCATCGAAGCTCAATGTGGCGAAATGCTCGTCAAACTCCCTCTTTTCCTCTGGCCATTTCTTTGATACTCTCTTTCTCTCTCCTGTCTTCCTTGCTGTCTTCTTAGCTTTAGCTTTGAAATTGGCCAATTGGGGGGAGATTGTTAGCCCTGCTTTAGAGCAAAAGTATGTGAAAAGCACGGTTGCTTCTTCGCCTAAGGGTCTACTGTAGCCATATCTTTCAATCATATAGTTGATCAGACTCTCAGGCTCTGCTCTTTCAACGATAATAGTCCTGAATAGGTCCGAATAAGCACTACGAATTACCTTCTCGAAGTTTTTAGTGAATTCCTGCCCAGTAACACGCAATTTGTTAAGTTTTTCGGTCGGATAGCCCTTGTTGTCTATGAGGTCAAGAAAGCGCAAGCCATTTCTGAACTTGTAGGCTTCGCTCCTAGCAGATATGATGTTGTGCCTTATGAACTCCAAAGACAACTTCGGTATTGATCTTTGGTGGATTATCTCAAATAATTTCTCGTACCAAGGCTCACGGCGATACGGCGGCTTATCCTTTGCCCCGCCGAGAAGCTCTTCTGAGCTTTCAATAAAGTTCTTGACTCCTTTCTGAATCTCTTCGGGTGAGGAGTTGATTCTTTCAGACAATTGCTCTGCAAGTCTTCTGGAGATTTCGTCTTTGTCAGAAGCATGCGTTCTCTTGGATTTTCGTTTCAAGATTTTATTCCTCTCCTAACCTTTCCAGAATTTCGTGAGTAAGAGATTTATAGGCTTTTGCAGCACGGCTAGTCCTGGCATAGACAACAACTGGCACATGAGATTTTTGCGATTCTGGTAAGCGAACGTCTACTGGTATTTCTGTGTCGAAAAGTAATTCTCCATATCTCCGGCGAATTTCGTAGCGCACATTAGCGGTCAACGTGCGGATGGGATTGACTCGAACTAACAATATTCCGAGCAATTTCATTTTCTCATTTACCAGCTTTCCTATTCTAGGTACAATGTTCGTCATAAGCATTTGTAATCCGTATACGGCAAAGGTTTCTGGTTCCATTGGTACGATCATGTGGGTACTTGCGTAGAGACCATTAGTGGTCAGTATACCGAAGTTTGGTGGGCAATCGCAAATAACATAGTCAAATTTCGTGTTTCTCAATCTTTTTTCGAGCTGAACTCCACCAGTACCTGTGGTGGCCCTTGTAAGTTCAAACTCGGTGATAGAGAGCTCAAGGGTAGCCGGTATTAAGCTGAGATTTGGAATATGTTTGCATTTGTATATAACATCATCTAAGCTTGCTTCTCCTAGAAGTAGCGGACCTATACTGCTTTTCGATTTTATTTCTAAGGGGTCAGCTAAAGCCATCGTCGCGTTAGACTGCGGATCAAGATCGACAACTAATGTCTTTTTTCTTCTCAAAGCCAAGGTGGCAGCAACATTGACCGCAGTTGTAGTCTTGCCAGTTCCCCCTTTCTGATTAGCAAAGCTTATTACCTTCATACAATGACCTCCGGGCTACTCTCCTCCCCTATATGGGCGAACTTCTCGAAACTTCTCCACAACTTTTTCACCTCTTTCCTTGACATCCTCACATTTGAGTAGGTTTGTTAGTTCCTCATTTGTAAACAATAACAATCGTGGTAGAGTAACATCATTAGAAACCTGTACAGTACGAATTGTTTGTCTAAGTCTTGTCAACCTTCCAGTTGCCATTGTATTTGGTGAGATTATTGCAATTATGTCGTGGTCTCTTAACAGAGCAGGTCTAGCTATTGGATCACCATTAATATCTCTAACGACTGAAGGAAGCGAATTCACAAAATCCTGAGGCGAGCTCACAGTATAATCAACAACTCTCGCAAGAAGTAGGTTATCGAAATATTCCTGTTCAAAGGTCGCCGCAAGGTCGAAGTAGTGTGGTGTACGAGATTGTTGACCTTGAAAAGAAGTCATGTAACGAATTCTTTCAGGCTTGTATCCTGCGTCAAGAAGCAACTGTTCAAACCCAAGACTGGTGTAGATTCTATTGGCCATGTAACCGCATAAACGTTCGTCAAGTTTGTCAATTGTAACCTCTCGGTCTGGGAACATAAAAGTCATGAAATCCATCCAAAAATTCTGCATTAGAGTAATACCTGTTTTTTCCCTTTTGAAAGTACTTCATTAAGCTCTTTCTCAGCCTTCGCGACCTTATCTTCTTTGAAAAGTTTAGATTCTCTAATCTTCACAGCGATCGAATTTACAATCCACTTTCCGACTTTTTCTCCGGTTTCCTTGGCTGCTGTTGTTCCCAGAGAGGTTAAAAACTGCTGGATTTGTGGGTTAGACAGCAAAAGCTCCAGAATGTCTGGCACTAATGTTCCCCTATTGCTTAGAAAATGCAGCAGGATGTTTAAAAAACTTGCGAAAATACAAAGCTCTCAGATTACTACTAACCACTGGGCACTTTGAACCGACCATTTTTCCCCAAAATGCCCATCAAAGGTTCAAATCAGGCTTCTTTATGTGATATATGAACCAAATATGACGAGAGAATTGGTGACTCTATCGGGTTAGGTTACTCGATGAAAATCTTGTTGACTTCTATCCTATTCCAGCGTCCACAAATCTTACACTTCATTCTAAGAAACCATTTTCATATTTGGAGCCTAATAGAAAGGTCTAGTCTACTGTTGCGTGTGCGCACACAGAACGCAGATTGCTCCACAACAAGACACTTGAAAAAAAAGAAAATAGAAAGTTAAGAACTGCCCTTCAGCACTTGCTCTTCCGAAGGCGGTGGCAGAATAAGTCCCTGTTTCATTAGCGCCATCGTAGATTCTCGGGCGTTTTTGATTACAGCCACAGCATGATCCCACAATTCTTGACGGCTTGGTTTAATTCTTGCCACGCCTTCTTTTATGCTTTCCAAAGCACACGCAACTGCTTCTCTTGGAAAAACTTCCCACTCTTCCATGCGCGGCGAAATGTCACCTTCGTGTATTCCCCGTTCTTCCGCGAATTTCGCGAGTTCTTCAGCCGCTGCAACACACATATCGTCAGTAATGGTTTTCGCTTTCACATCCAAAACTCCTCTAAAGATTCCCGGAAAGCCCAAACTGTTGTTAATTTGGTTTTCAAAATCGCTGCGTCCTGTGCCTACTATGCGAGCGCCTGCTTCTTTTGCTTCCCAAGGCCAAATTTCAGGTATAGGATTGGCACATGCGAATACTATGCTGTCGGTCGCCATAGCAGATATCCATTCTTTCTTAATTACACCAGGTCCAGGCTTGGAAGCAGCGACAACCGCGTCCACTCCCTTCAAAGAAGCAGCAAGATCACCTGTTCGGCGTTCGGCGTTGGTTTTTTGCGCAAGCTCATACTTCCACGGGTCTTCATCTTTTATTCCTTCTATATCCGCCCTATTGGCCGTGATTATTCCTTTCGTGTCAACCATCATGATGTTGCCTGATTTAAAGCCAGCACGAATGAGAACAAAGGCAGTGCGAATGTTCGCCGAACCTGCGCCGACAAGAGTTATGAGCGCATTTTGCCTCGTTTTGCCCACAATTTTTAACGCATTTATCAAACCTGCCAAGATAACTGTAGCCGTGCCTTGTTGGTCATCATGCCACACAGGAATCTGCAGTTTCTCACGAGTTTTTTCCAGCACATAGAAGCATTTTGGTTTCGATATATCTTCTAGGTTGATGCCACCAAAGGTTGGCTCGATTAACTCACAGGCTCTAATAATATCGTCCGGGTCTTTAGTGTTTAAGCAAATTGGAAATGCATCGACTCCACCGAGATACTTGAAGAGTAACGCCTTGCCTTCCATTACAGGCATGCCTGCTTGCGGTCCTATGTCGCCTAATCCTAAGACACGTGTGCCATCGGTTACGACTGCGACAAAGTTAGCTCGATTAGTTTGTGTCCAAATTTCTTCGGGTTGCTCTTTGATTTTTTTGCAAGCTGCAGCTACTCCCGGTGTGTACCAAATTGCAAAGTCAGCGGGGCTTCTAATTGCGCATTTAGGCATCACTTGAACCTTGCCTTCATAAAAGGGATGATAAGCAAGTGCTAATTTGCTTGGCTTTTTGGCTTTTTCAAGCAATTCTTCGACTGTTACCTTTTTAGCCATTATTTATTCACCTTGATTTTTCAATTTAGAGAGTGTGTTCTACTCACTATATGAAATTTAAGGATTACGCACTGTTTTTTACTGAGAACGAAGAACAGCCAGATTCTTACAGGCAAATATTTTTTGAATCAATATTCTGAATACATAAATCTATTAAAGAATAACAATTCATCAAAATCAGAACTCGAACAAGCTATAAAAGGAGAAAATACAAGTGAAAGCTAAAACATTGTTAGGTGTTTTCCTTATACTATGCATTGCTTCTTCGGCAAGTTGGCTACCCCTTTCCTCAGCGGATACCTTAGCAGCAACAGATTTCACGAAAGAAAGCTGGGGTAAAACCATTGACTACTTCAACTACCTGCGGCTTCATGAAGCATTCACTGGCAAACCAATTCTGCCCCTCAATTGGCACGCATGGACATACATGACATACATAAACACCAACGGATTTCAACTACTCTACGCTGGACTACAAAACATAACCTTTGGATCCCTCTTCACGATCACTGTTCCAGTCCAAACGTTCCTCATGCACTACAAGACCGAAAACACGAGCACAGATGTAGTCACAGCCTCGTCATTTTTGATGCTAATGGCTTTCCAAGACAACGAAACCGCAGCGACTTTTCCCAACTCGCCAGACCTCAACGACACCTTATACGCATCCATCAGCCGAGGCATTGACCTGACAAGTATCTTCGGAGCTAACACTCCACCAGGGCTCAGTAGCAAGACAAAGGTGTTCCCATTAACGAAATCTAATGATGGGCTTCATTGGTCGTGGGGAATGCAGTACACAAACTTGACAGCAATCTGGTGGAGGACATGGATAAATCCAGACAACCCGCATTTTAACAGTACGCTGGCCGCTATAACAAGATATGATGAACTAACCTTCACTTATGATTTGACGATAAACAAAGACACGCATAAGGCAACTCTAACAGAGAATCATGTGATTGGCAGAATGCGCGACTTGTGGATACCCGAGGCTTGGTCCTACTATAACAGCACTGGGCACTACGGTCTATTTGGTCAACTTAAATACCCTGACGATACTACGATCTACAGCTATTTGAACGAACAGAAAATCAAGATGAGCATAATCCAATATTCAACCACAATGATGATAAATCATACAACTCAAAGCAAATCTGGCACACAAAACGTCACGGACAAAGATGTGAACGTGTCAAACACTGACGTTTTGACAACCGCTGACACTGGCGAAAAAGTTTTCGACGCCTCCTTTGGAAAAAAAGACACATACAAACTATATAACTACACCCTTGACCAAGATGAAAACACTTACAGCAACTACACTGCAATTACGCGAACAGCAAAGATTCGCGGTTTCGCCTTCAACGCTGTAATCGACGACTGCACAGGCTTTCTGCGGTATGTTCCATACATCTTGAAGGACATGGACAACACTTCATATGACTACTATCAAAATCACACTTTGATGTTAAACGTGACAGGCGCAAACTACTTCTACATAATTTCCTATCCAAACTACAGCGGCTACAGAATCGAACACGACCCCACTTATACCGCATACTATGCACCTGCAGAAACCCCACCATTGGGATCAAAAGATTGGCAGCTCATAATCGGCCTAGCAGTCGTAATAATCGCAATAGTACTAATAGCCGCTATAGTAATCAGGCGCAGAAGATAAAAACAAAATCAAATCTTCTCCACTCTTTTTTCTTAAATTCACTTTCGAAAAAGAGAAGAATCTCTATAATTTTGTTGAAGCTTCAGCGGCATGTTTGAGCCTTATATAAGTTAATCCAGCAAGCCCCGCAACTTCTTCAGTTGTTAGATGATTATTCACATTAGAATCAAAGATAATATTTGCAGATGCTTGAAATTCTGCTGTTTCAGCCCACAAAATAATCGTCAATGGCACAAAAGGAAGAGAATATATTTTCACAGAGTATTCTCTATGAGCCTGCAGTGTTCCCCCCAAAAGCTTTGCCGCTTCAACCAATATCTGAGGTTTTGACCCAAATGTTCCCGCAAGCGGTAGGATTGCACGGTTCACGAAGGCATTGTAATACGCTTGACCGCCGCGTAGTTGCTTGAATGATATTAATTTCAATGTTTCTGGGGCGTGTTTCGCGTTTGCATAGCCGTATAGAACAAAGTAAACGCTTACTTCTGAGCCTCCGAATGGTTCATCCTTCAACTCATCATAAATGCTTCCATCTTCCAAGGAAACACGTAAACCGAGAAATTTTAAGGCATCAGAATCTGGGAAGCCAAGTCGTCCTCTAGACTACAAATTCGGTTTCTGCAACGTTCCCAATTCCACAATTCGTGTACTAGATCTCGAGGTTTACTCAACTTATAAGATCCTTCTAGTATTGTATGCCCTTCGTGGTTGGAATCTTTGCAGGATGCTTTATATCTACAATTTCATTAACAAAATCTGTTCTTTCAATCAGTTCTTTTGGCGCAAAACGCCCTGTCAAAACTACATGAGTACGTCTGGGAACAAGATCAAGCAGAGCCACCACATCATCAACCTTCAAAAGCTTACAGTGTACTGCCAAATTAATTTCATCTAAAATAAGCAAATATGGTTTTTTCCCTATCATAACCTGTCTAGCAAACTTTAACGCTTTCTTAGCGAGTTTACGGTCTTCTTCGCCAAGGTTGCTCAAACCATGCCAACCCTTTCTTCCAAACTGATAAATCTCATAATAAGGCTCTAATATTTTCCTTATTTTGTACTCGCCAGCGTCTTTCCGCCACTTCATAAACTGAATAATTACAACATTGCGGCGATGTCCCACCATACGTAGGGCTAAGCCTAAGGCGTTTGTAGTTTTTCCGCCTCCAGTGCCTGTGTAAAGATAAATATATCCCAAGAGGTTGTCTTCCTTTGTGTCTAATATTTCGCGTTAAAAGTATTTAAAGTGGCAATGCTTCCCTTAAAGAACAATGAAGGAGCGTTCTGCTTGAGATGAAAACGGATTACAAACAATTACTGAAACGTGCTCATGAAAATCTTCCACCAGAGACTATGAAAAAAGGAAGATTTGAGATGCCAGTTTTTCAATCTTACATGGTTGGCATACGTACATTTGTTCGTAATTTTAAAGATGTTGCAGACGTGTTGAACCGCGACCCCCAACATCTGTTGAAGTTTTTTACAAAAGAAATGGCAACTGCAGCGACAACAGAGGGAGGAAGGGTTATTTTTCAAGGAAAATTTCCACCCGATACGTTAAGAGTTTTGTTACAACGTTACGTAGATAGATTCGTGAAATGCCCTGTTTGTAGAAGCTACGATACGAAAATCGTAAAAGAGAGACGGCTCTCTTTTTTAATATGTGAAGCCTGCGGTGCACGGTCGTCAGCACCACCCATATAAAAGCGGCAGCGTCTAAAAGTTGGATGTATACATAAACATACAGAAACGTGGCAAATGCATCCTTTTAGCCACGTGTGATGCTGAACTTCTTGGAAAGACCTTGAAAGAAGGAAAAATCACTTTTCATGTGCACGAAAAATTTTACAAAGGCTCAAAAGTTACTATCGAGGAGGCTTTGGCATTAGTAAAACAATCAACAATCGTCAACATGGTGGGACGTAAAATCGTTAAGAAAGCTATAGAAAGTGGTTTTGTTCATCCAGAAGCAGTTTTAATGATTGAAGGCATACCTCATGCGCAGATTGTAAGAGTTTAGGAATAGAAGCTATTTAAGTCAGATGTACCTTTCTGTAGCAATGCAAAGTAGAGGGCAAATGTTTGGGAAAAAAGAAAGTCCTTAGTGAAGAGGAAATTCATGAAAGGTTAGTGCTTCCAGCAAAAACGGATGTGCTCGGTGTAGCTGTAAAACTGCTTGGTTTTGACCGTGTGTTAGTCAGATGTCAAGATGGACATGAGAGACTATGTCGGATACGTGGGAAAATGAAAAGAAGAGTTTGGATACGTGAAGGCGATGTTGTTCTTGTTTCGCCTTGGGATTTTCAATCGGACAAAAAAGGCGATTTGATTTGGCGTTACACAAAGGCGCAGGCAGATATACTTCGCAAGAAAGGACTTTTAACCATTTAGTAGGGAATGGAAGGTGAGTTATCGAAAACGCGTAGAAAAACGGCTTAAACAGAAAGAAAAAACCTACGAAATTGAACAATTAATGAAAGAAAAAAGAAGCGAAGAATACGAAGTTCTTGAAGAAGTTTTTGACCGTTCCACCCTCATGACGATTTACGAATTCTTGAATAAAAGAGTAATCGGGGACATTTATGGTGTAGTTAAAGAAGGAAAAGAAGCACGAATATATTGGGGAAAAACCCCTGCTGGAAAAGAACTAGCAATCAAAATCTACCTAACAATCTCAGCAGAATTCAAAAAAGGCAAGCTGCCCTACATTGAAGGTGATCCCAGATTTCGAAACATAAGACGTGACACACGCTCACTTGTTTTTGCATGGGCTTTTAAAGAATTCAAGAATCTTGAACTCGCCGTGAAGGCAGGTGTAAAGGTTCCCAAACCAATTGAAGTCCAAAAAAATGTACTCATAATGCAATTTATTGGAAAAAACGGCGTCACAGCACCTCTATTGAAGGAGGAAACACCAAGAAACCCAACACAATTTTACGAGCAACTACTAGAATGTGTAAGAAGGTTATACCAAAAAGCGAAACTAGTGCATGGCGACATCAGTGAATATAATGTTATGATTTGGAGGAATAAGCCAGTATTGTTCGATGTAGCCCAAGCGGTCCATTTGGAGCATCCAATGGCAGACATCTTTTTGAAAAGAGATTTAAATAACTTGAATCGTTATTTTCGCAAATTAGGAGTAGCCGTATTACCTCTTGAAGAGACTTATAAGAGGGTAATTAGTGATGAGCGCCACTAATCTTGTAAGAATTCCCAAAGAACGCATCGGCGTACTTGTAGGCCCAAATGGAATTGTTAGATCGCGCATAGAAGAAATATTAAATATAAAACTTCAAATCGACAGCACCTCAGGTGATGTAGAAATCTCTTTATTACCAGAAACAACCGACCCTTCAGTGCTATTCAGAGCAAAAGAGGTTATTACAGCAATCGGAAGAGGATTCTCGCCAGAACATGCCTTTCAACTTTTAGACAACGAAGAAACAGTGTTTGAAATCATCAATTTGCACGAGTCCATAGGCAAATCAGAAGCAGACCTAAAGCGATTAAAAGGAAGAGTTATTGGAAAGGACGGCAAAACAAGACGTATCATTGAAGAGTTAACCGACGCATATGTCTCAGTTTATGGACACACAATAGGTATCATAGGCGAAAGCGAACAAGTGGAAGTAGCAAAACAAGCAGTAAAAATGCTCCTTCGTGGAGGCCTTCATACCACGGTATATCGCTTTTTACATAAAAAAAGAAGAGAGTTGAAAAAGAAAAAGTTGGAGTTGTGGAAAACTCCTGAAGGAAGATTTGAGGAATAACCGAAGCATTTTTCAAATCCATTCAAATATTATAGGCGAAGAGAGGAGAGCCCATGACAACCCAAACCTTTGAGGAAATAAGTCCAGCCGACTTCTTTTACCGTAACCGAGATATAGCGGGCTTTACCAACCCTGCACGGGCTATTTTCTCCTCAGTGAGAGAACTTGTGGAAAATTCTCTAGACGCCACAGAGTACGCAATGGTTCCACCTAATATTTATCTTCGTCTTTCTTTTGTAGGTGAAGCGGGTCCAGAGGCTGGCATTTACAAGTTAAGGATAATGGACAATGGATCTGGCATACCTCCCCGGCACATTCCATCTGCATTTGGGCAGGTGTTGTTTGGTTCTAAATACAAGCTTAAGCAAACGCGTGGCACCTTTGGACTCGGAGGAACAATGTCAATTTTGTATGGGCAAATCACTACACATCAACCTGCTTATGTTGTCTCCAGTACAGGCATCTCAAAGATTTACACTTACAAAATAATGATCGATATTCAAAAAAATCGTCCAATAGTTCTGGATAGAAAAATTCTGCTTAACAAAGAACGATGGCGCGGGACAATTGTTGAATTCAGCCTTGAGGGCGATTACTTCCGTGCCATGTCTAAGATTCTGGAATATTTGAAGCAAACAGCACTTGTGAACCCTTATGCTAATATCACTTTTGTCGATCCAAAGGGTAGGCTGTACAAGTTTATGCGTGCAACAACGAAGATGCCTTCTCCACCAAAAGAAACCCTGCCTCATCCATATGGTGTTGATGTGGAAACTCTTCAACGGCTTATGCACATCACACGTTGCAATAATATGTTAGAATTCATGAAAACTCACTTTCACCGCGTCGGCGAACTTACAGCAAGCAAATTTTTAACATTCGCAGAAATTCCTGCTTCAAAAAATCCGAAAAAGCTGAAACGAGAAGAAATTGTTCGCCTTGTACAAATGATGAAACGTTTCAAGGATTTTCTCCCACCCGATGCAAGTTGTCTGTCTCCGCTAGGTGAGGAGCTTTTAAGAACAGGCATTTTAAAAGAGTTGAAACCTGAATTCACAGCAGTGCGTCAGCGGAAACCTGCGACTTATGCTGGGCATCCATTCATTGTTGAGACCGCGATTGCCTATGGAGGAGACATTCCAAAAAAAGGTGACTTTGTTCTTTACAGGTTTGCAAACCGTATTCCATTATTGTATGACGAGGCGAGCGATGTCTCTTTTAGAGTGATTAAGGGAATAAATTGGCGAAGATACAAAGTCTCTTCTGATATGCCTATTGCCATTTTAGTTCACATCTGCAGCACAAAGGTTCCCTACAAAACTGTGGGCAAAGAATTCATCGCTGATCGACCAGAAGTGAAAAGAGAAGTTTTGAACGGCATACGCGAAGTAGCCCGAGAACTTCAACACTTTTTATCACGGCGAGAACATGTGGAGAGGGAAAGAAGGCGGTTAAGTGTATTCTCTAAATATCTGCCTAAGATTGCCCAGTTTTCGACAGAACTTGCTGGACGGGAAGAACCGCCAAATATTGAAAGATTGTTGGAGAGTGTGAAAAAATTTGAGAAAGGATGATGAAGTTTCCCAAACAGGAAGAAAGAAAAAAATTCTAGAAAAGTTAGAAGGTTTCGGTGAAGACCTCTATCAACAAATGCTGCAGGGACGATTTCCATCAATAAAAATGCCCAGCCGCTCAATTGAAAATATTTACTATAATCCAGAATTGCGCCAGTATATTTTAGGCGATAGGACTGTGAGACGCACCGCACACAACGTACGCCACGTTAGACCATTTACTCAGCTTGTATGGGCAGCCTTTTTTGCGCATGAACTTTCGACCAACCGCAAAACCTCAACACTTCGTGATGTTTATTACTCTGCGCAGGCATATGGAATGTCTTTTAAGGATCAATCTGAATCAGACAACGTCATCACAGATTTGGAAACCGTCGCAAGTTTTGCTAGAGAAGATTTCAATATATTTCCAGAAGAGCGATCAGCTATCTTTGGCGATCTCACTATTGAATATACTGTACCAGGCTATGAGGGAAGACAACTAAACTTAACGTCCCATCCTGATGGTGTAATGATAGGTCCAGCGCTAACTTACAGCGAATTTGTCAAAACAACTGCAGACAAAGTAATCGCAATAGAGAAAGGCGGTTTATTTACACGTTTTATTGAGGAAAATGTCCACACAAAATACAATGCTCTTTTAGTGTTAACAGCAGGACAGGCACCACGCGCCACACGACACTTTATTCATCGTTTAAACAAAGAGCTCAATTTGCCCGTCTACATATTTACTGACGGCGACCCTTGGGGAATGCACATCGCCATGGTAATAATCAGCGGTTCTGCCAACGCAGCCCATTTACGAGAGTTAACAACTCCTGATGCAAAGTGGAGTGGTGTTTGGGCATCTGACATTGTGGATTACAAGTTACCTTCTGACCCATTAACTGATATTGATATCAAACGCTTGCACGAGTTGCAGCGCGATCCACGATACAAGAACGACTTGTGGCAAAGAGAAATTAAGACCTTTATGAAGATAAGAAAAAAAGCGGAGCAAGAAGCTTTCAGTCGTTATGGCTTGACATACATTGTAGACGAATACTTACCAACAAAACTTGAAGAAAGCTGATTAAAATCTTCTTTTCAATTTCTTTTCCGATTTTTCTTTCTTAGTTGTGGTCTTTGGTGGTTGTTTTGGCAATTGCCGTCTTTTCTTGAACCATGTTACAATAGTGAATGTTATGCCACCTACTAGTAGTCCTATGCCGCCATAATACATCAGTTGTCCCCACAATACATATGGTTTTTCCAGTATTATGTTCGAAAGAACAAGAAAGACTGTAACATTAGCTGCTCCATTGAAAGCTTTCGCTGTAATTATATATTCATCAGATGCGACAAGTTGGTATGTTAACACGCCACTTTCGTTTCTGTAAATGCTTTTTTCGTATAGAGGCAGCAGGGAATACTGGCTGATTATCACATAAATTGGTTGGGTAGAATTGAAATCCACTATGACGATAGTGCTCGAGTTCAAAAAGGTAGGTGTTAATAATACGTGTTCTTGTTGAAAACTAAAATTTAGACCAGTAAAGCTATATTTTTCAGGATTTTCATAATCTATCTCAAAATTTTCTACAAGATAATCTCTATAATATGGGCCTAAAACAAAAATCATGGGGAAGCTAAGAATAAGAAGAATATGCAACAGTATTAGTTGTTTTCTTTTCAAACTTTTATCGCCTCAACCACCTTTTTCAATCAGCAAGGGTTCAAAAATCTTCCGACTGCACTGGTTTATATCTTGCCCAGATTCGACAAGTGCCTTCAATAGAAACCATGCATGGACCTTTCGGAGAGGTTGGTTTACAAGCCTTCAAGAACGATGGGCATTCATTTGGTTTGATTTTGCCAATCATAACCAGATGGCACATGCAACCAGGCAACAAATCTCTGCTCTTTTCCACGTGTAAATCATATTTTTTATGTGCATCATAAACTTCAAATTCGGTTTTTAACGCCAAAGCGGAAGAAGGCAATCGACCCAGTCCCCTCCAGTTTCCCTCAACCACATCAAAAACATGATTAATCAACTCTTGTGCTTTCACGTTGCCTTCTGTTGAAACTGCTCGGATGTATTCGTTTTCGAGTTTTGCTTCTCTATTGTCTAACTGGCGAAGCAGCATAGAAACGGCAAACAAAACGTCCAATGGCTCAAAACCAGCAACCACAACGGGCATGTGATAGGCTGTTGGGAAAACCTCGTACGGCTTTAAACCAATAATCGTGGAAACATGCCCTGGCGCAATAAAGCCATCTATATGCAAGTCCCCAACCCCAAGTAGTAACTCCATGGCTGGAGGGATTAAGCGATGCGAAACCAAGAAACTTAAATTCTCAGGCGGATTGCTTAAAATCTCTACTGCCGTGGAAGGCGCAGTAGTTTCAAAACCAATCGCAAAGAATGCAAATTCTTTTTCTTTCTCGTTCTTAGCCATTTTGACTGCATCCCCAACACTGTAAACAACACGTACATCGCCTCCACGGGCACGTGTCTCTAAAAGCGAAATCTCCGAGCCGGGCACACGTAAAACATCACCAAAGCATGTGACAGTAACGTCTTTCAAAGCCAACTGTACTGCTTCATCGATTTCTGCAGCGGGAACAATGCACACTGGACAACCCGGCCCAGCAATCACGTCAACATTCTTTGGCAAAAGTGCGCGTAATCCATAATGTGTGATTGCCCATTCATGTGTGCCGCACACGTGGCAGAATTTTACGGGTGATTTTGGCGCCGATTTCTGAATGTGTTTTGCTATCTGCTTCGCGAGTGCCGGGTCTCGAAATCTTAACTGCTCCGTCAACGTGATTACACCAGCATTTTTATGTTCTTTATTAGACAATCTTTTCCGCCAACGATTTTTACGACATCACCACATTTCGGGCAATTGAGCGTTGGAGTAGGTATGTGCAAGGCTGGGTCGTCGATGTATTTGAAGTCGCCCTCATAGGCACACTTTGGGCATTTGACTGTTCCTTCGCTTTCTTCAATTGTTAGTTTTGAGTTTTCCATGAGTGTGTCTTTTGTTAGGATGTCATACCAGAAACGAACTTGTTCTGGGTTAAGGAAGGTTAATTTTCCAATAATCAAGTGAACTTCAATTACTTTTTTGGCGTTTCTTTTTTTAGCTTCCTGCAAAACATTTTCGACGATTTGTGTTGTTATGGAGCCCTCGTGCACTCTTTGGTTACTCCTACAGCCCTAAAGCTTTCACAACCTTATCCACGCCTTCACCAGTTCTACAATTTGTCGCAACAACCTTTGCTTTGAGATTAACTCGTTTTACGTCTGTTTTCAAGTTTTCTACATTTACGTCCATCGCTGACGCCAAGTCGATTTTATTTATTACTACTATATCCGTGTCCATGAAAATGAATGGATGCTTAACCACCATGTATGGGCCTTCAGTAACGCTGATTACAACTACGCGTTTCTCAGGACCTAAGGGAAACTCTGCAGGGCAAATAAGGTTACCGACATTTTCGATAAAGAGAAGATCTATGTTGTCAAGGTTCAATCGTTGTAACGCTTTTTTCACAAGATTCGCGTCGAGGTGACATTCTTTTCCCGTATTTATGGCTACGACTTCTACGTTGTGACGACTGATAGCCTCTGCGTCTATGGTGGTGGTTAAATCACCTTTAAATGCTGCAATACGATAGCGATCTTTTAAAAGCTCAACCATTTTTTGTATTAAAGATGTCTTACCAGCGCCAATTGCCCCCATAATATCTATCGCCTTCACTCCATGCTTCTGCAAAAGCAAACGATTTTCTTGAGCAAGTTTTCTGTTTGCCTTCAGTACATCTTCTTCCAATTCAACATCAAAAACTTCGCCTTCTTCCGCTTTAACAACATCTTTCAATTTTGTCAATTTAGGTACTCCTGCTAATCAGTTAAATTCTCAGATTTAGCTAAAACCTCTTTCCACAACTGTAACGTTTCTTGGGCAGATTTTTTGTCTAAAACTTGAATAGCATACCCGGCGTGTACTAGGACGTATTCGCCTACTTTAACATTAACTAACATAACATTAACGTCGCGGAGGACGCCCTCACCGAAATCTACTTTAGCAATGTTCTCCTTAATCTCGACGACTTTCGCTGGAATCGCCAAGCACATATTCATCATCCTTTAAGCCATAATAACCCAGCTTAAATGCGTTCTGTTTTCGCTTAATCTTTCTGCAAACTTGCTGCGAAGGCTTGGCCAAAACTGATGCATCCGTCGCCTGCAGGCAGTTTCTTGTGAACCAAAAAGTTTAGCCCGTTTTTTTCCACTGTTCTTCTTATTATGGAAGTAATGTGTTCGTTGTAGGCTACTCCGCCAGAAAATCCAACGTGCTTTATGCCCAGCTGTTTTGCTTGCTCTGTTGCAAGTTGCGCTAAACCTTGGGCAAGATAATACTGCGCAGAATAAGCCAAATCAACCTTGGAGAATTTGCTTTTTTGTTCAAAAACTTCTTTTACCAAAATTGTTGTGTTAAGAATGTTTCCCTCAAACTTTGGCTCCAGTTTTAACACGTTCTCTCCGTTGATCGCCGTTGATTCCAGCTTCATTGCAGGTTCGCCTTCGTAGGTGCGCTCGTTGCATATGCCTAAGATAATCGAGATTGCGTCTAATACTCGTCCACAACTGGTGGTTTTTAACGCAGACTCGTTTGTTTTCAGTTGCTTCAAGATTATTTCGGCTTCTGCCTTTCCATGCGGAAGGCTGGTGCTGTTAGCAAAGAGCCATTCTACAATGTCGACTGCGCGGTGAAGAATTCCTGCCGCCATCCTGATCGGATAACGTGTTGCTAGATCGCCGCCAAGCATCGGTTGTTCCTGTAAATGTCCAAGACGTTTGAAACCAGCTACATTGCAATGGAGGATTTCACCGCCCCATGCTTTGCCATCTGAACCATAGCCAAAACCGTCACACGCTATGCCGATCATTTCGTCTATGTTGTGTTCGCCCATGAGGGAGGCTATATGTGCATAGTGATGTTGAACCGGAACAACGGGACAATCAATTTCTGTTCCAAGTTTTTGAGCTAGTCTCGTTGTTGAAAATTTAGGATGTACGTCGCAAGCGACAACTTCAATTTTGCTGTTTGTTAGTCGAGTTAGATGATCTATTGTGTTTCTTAAGAACTGAAGCGTTTCAACGTTTTCTACATCGCCTATGTGTTGAGAAATGAACGCCTTATCGCCCAAAAGAACACATGCGGTCACGTTTTGTTCCGCACCCACGCCTAGTGCGCAAGTTTTTATGGTTTTTTTAAGGTGAATTGGCTCTGGGGCATATCCCCTTGAACGCCGAACAAATGTAAGATAAGAACCATGTAAACGGACCACCGAATCATCGCATCTGTGCGCAATGGTTCGGTTGTGGAATAAGAAATAATCAACAATGGCTCCTAACTTTTCTAACGCTTCTTTGTTGTCAGTTACAATAGGCTCGTTTGCTGGGTTCGCACTCGTCATAACGAATGCGGGTTCTTTTATTTTATCAAATAACATGACGTGCAATCCGGTGTATGGAAGCATTACGCCAACATTGTGCAGTTTTGGCGCGATTACATCAGAAAGATAGTACTCTTTGGTTTTCTTTAATAGCACAATTGGACGGATATAAGAAGTCAGCAGTTTCTCTTCTTCAGCACTAACTTCGGCGAAAGTTTTTATGGTCTCAAGGTCACGCGCCATTATAGCAAACGGTTTTTGCGATCTGTGTTTAACTTTTCTAAGCCTTTCTATAGGCGTAGAGTTTGTGGTTGCGGTTGCGGTATGGAAGCCGCCGTTGCCTTTCACTGCAACAACGTAGCCTTCTTCAAGAAGCTTCCCAGCCTTCCTAATCGGGTCTTTTTCATTGAGCTGTTCGCCTTCATTGGTTGTGAGGTATACTTTTGGACCGCATTTTGGACAAGCAACTGTTTGCGCGTGAAATCTTCTGTTAACTGGATTTTCATATTCACTCTTGCAGAAGTCGCACATTTTGAAGCCTTGCATTGTTGTATTTGGCCGATCATAGGGTAATTGTTCAATAATTGTGTATCTTGGTCCGCAGTCAGTGCAGGTTATGAAAAAATATTCATAACGTGGGTTTGCTGGGTTGCTTAATTCTTTTAAACACTCGTCGCATATGGCAATGTCAGGTGGGATTATTGAGCCAGAGAGTTCTGCCTTTTCAATGCTTTTGATGATTATGAATTTATCGAATTCTCCTTGGTCCTCGCCGTGCTTAGTTTTCATGTCGTAGATACGTGCGAGGGGCGGTTTCTTTCTCTTCAAATCGTTAACAAAATGTTTAACTTCGTTTTGTTTGCCTTCCACCAAGATTTCGACAGTTGCGTCACCATGGTTTCTAACAAAACCAACAAGCCTATGCGCTACTGCGAGTCTGTATACGAAAGGACGAAATCCAACACCTTGAACAATGCCCTTTATCCTTATCTCCGCACGCAACTATGTTCAACCTTTACTACTGAAGTGACTGGTTAAATGAAAAGTTTAGCGCTTTTTAATCACTTTCCCATCTTTTCAAGAACCGAATCTGTTGGAATTGCGTTATTAAATAAGCCGAGTTCTTCCGGTTTCAATCCTAATGCTGGCCCAAGAAGTTGAGCGTAACGCAGTATGGGGATGTTAAAACTAATTCCAGTCCTATCACGAATTTCGATTTGTCCTCTGTCCAGTTGAAGGTGACAAAAAGCGCAAGGAATCACAATGCAATCAACATCTGCCTACTTGGCGTTTTCGAGTTTCTCCCTATTTATATCTAATGCTGTGTCAAGATGTGCGGCTCTAACTCCGCCTCCAGCACCACAGCACATCATTTTATCTTTATAAGGAATACTTTTTGCGCCTAAAACTTCAACAAGTTCGTCAAAAAATGTTGGGTGTTCGGCGCTTGAGATGTTTTCTCTATCTTTGGTAGGTTTTAGGATGTGGCAACCGTAATGAACGGCGACTTTGAGGTTTAGAGGTTTTTTAACTGCGCTTTTTATTTTTTTCTAAGCCGACATCTTTATAGAAAACTTCTAAGGCGTGCTTGACGTTTATAGTACCTTTAAATTCTTTGTCTATTTTGTCTAGTTGTATGGGTTTTTTCGGTTTTTCGCTCATTTCCTTTTTTGCCTCGACATGTTGAGTGTAAGTAGGATTTTTTGAGAGTAAAATTTGTTGTAATTCGAGTTAATAAATGCATGCTTCACGGAGAGGTGGGTTGGTTAAACTTAATTAGATACAGCTTGCCATGTAAAGATGAAGGATTTCAATGGCAAAGTCGAGTTTAGAAGTAAGTTTGAAACGGTTGTTTAGTCAGCTGTTTTTTGTTTTGATTTTTCTTCTCCTTGCTTCATATTTTGTTGCGATGCTTCTTGGTCCTTTAGTGTTTTTTTCTACGGCTGACGGTTTGGCGGCGAGTAGGAGGGTTATTCAACGTTTGCCTATTGTGATTTTTGGTGTTGACACGGGTATAAACGTAAATATTAGTGTTGGACTGTTTTTTCTGAGTCTTTGGTTTGTTTTTTTGGTGTGCTTTATTATAGCCTCGGTGGTCCGGGAGGATTTTTTCGTTTCCTTAGAGAAGTTTAACAAGGGATCGGTGGTTGCTGCATTTCGCAATTATTTGTTGTTTATGCCTCTTGTAGCGAGTTTTTCTTTTGTAAGTGCGCTTGTTATTGAATTGTTTCTGGAAGGGGTGGGGGTCCCTGTAGATGCGCCTCCGGTATCTGGTGATGGTTCGTCAGAATTTAGGGCGTTTATGCGTTTTCTGTCGATTTCTTATGCGCCGGTTATTGAGGAAATTGGTTTTAGAATCATTCCGATTGGTGTTTTTCTTGTCTTTTATCTTTCCGTTTTAAGAAAACAAGCCATGATGCGGCAAGTGAATCGTTGTTCTTGGAAGGCTTTGGTTGTTGCGCCGTTTTTTCCTGATAAAGCGAAGCGGGATTGTGGGTTAAAAACTGTGGACGAGTTTGGTGTTCGTGGAGGTATAAGTTATGCGGAGTGGGTTATGATTGTTATTGCTGCGTTTGTTTTTGGTTTTGCACATTTTCCGTTGAGTTATTGGGGTCCTGGAAAGTTTGTTTCTGCTACTGTGATTGGTTTGGTTTTGGGTGTAGTGTATCTTGCTTATGGTTTTGTTGCGCCTGTTCTTCTTCACTGGTTTTTTAATTATTATTTTAACGTTTTTTATTTAGCCTACAATTATTATTCGCAGTTGCCGTTTCTGATTTTTGCGGTTGAATATGTGAATATTCTTTTGGGGTTGCTTGCTTGGTTTGCAATTTTTTACGTGGTTGTGAGGCGGTTGAGAAGAAAACGTGAAAGTGAAGCAGTAAACGTCGTTTAGAAGGGTTTTCTTTTCTCTGTGTGTGTGCGCACACGTCTAGGCCTAGGTCTTCTATATGATGCAATTAGGATACTAATAGGCTCCAAATAGCCTTGAGGTTTTTCTTCATGTATCCACACCTTGAGAAGGAACGTTTTTTGATCATGAGTTTTCAATGAAATAAATTTCTCGGAGGAATAAGCTTTTGTGTTCCTAACCACACAGAATAATAGGGAAAAAATGGAACTCAAAACTTGGAAAAGGTTATTTTCAGTTTTCATTATAAGCGAAATAATGGGCATTATTCTTTTACTTTTCAATCCAATTCTATCGATATTCTTGATGGTTGTTGGCACCGCTGGATTGATTATTTTGGCTTGGAAACGGTGGAAGATAGTGCTTGGAAGATACAGTTGGTTGAATCTTGTGATTCTTAAACAGAGTGGAAAATTCCCCGAAAATCTGGAACAAGAAAAAATGCCATCTTGGCTTTTCGCTTGGGTGGTTTGCACTCCTTTCATCTTGATTTTGGATTTATTTTTGGAGTCTGAATTGCGGTATATCGGTCTCTTGCTTTCCTACTCTTGGATTATAAGTTTGATTCTCATAGTTTTCTATCTTTTTGTCATAAAGCAATAATGGATTCTGGAAGTTTTTATACGTCGTTCCAAATATACAAAGAGAACTAGTGGTTCCTTTAGGGTTATTTGAAAGGATAGTAGACGGTTTTGTAATTGTGTTTTTATGATATTGTTTGTATTTCTTTTAGTAGGTTCTTTACCTTTATCACGCGTTGTTTGCGTTTTTTCATATCTCGAATCGTAACTTCTTTTCTTTTCAGTTCTTTTGGTCCTATGATTATTGCGTGTGTTATTCCTTTGCGGTCTGCGTCATGCAGCGCGCGAGTTACTGTGCGTCCCATCACTTCTAATTCAGCAGGTATCCCTGTTGCTCGCAGTTTGGAAGCAATCTTAAACGATTCTCCCTTCAATTCTTCACCAATAAAAATAATCATAACCCGTTTTTCTGCAGAAATTTTTGGCTGGATTTGTTGTTTTTCCATTGCTAATGTGATTCGGTCAATTCCGTGTGCTATGCCCACTGCGGGTGTGGGTTCTCCGCCAAAAAGTTCAATAAGCCTATCGTAGCGTCCTCCACCTGCAAGCGCCACATCCATATCAGGCACAGCAACCTCGCAAATAATACCCGTATAATACTCAAGTCCCCGTGCAAACCCTGCCTCAATATACAAGTCAAACTC
>Ga0209636_10001476_pt1 | contig 23883 bp, 17 predicted proteins | sample DeeMarSWOR152_54_FD_187464 | JGI IMG/M metagenome (GOLD analysis project Ga0209636, IMG submission 187464) | Marine sediment microbial communities from White Oak River estuary, North Carolina - WOR-1-52-54 (SPAdes) (version 2) | ecosystem: Environmental > Aquatic > Marine > Intertidal zone >...
CCATGATGTTTCGTAACAATGCCGTAAGCGATTGAAAGCCCCAAACCTGTTCCCTCACCAACTTCTTTAGTCGTAAAAAATGGATCGAAAATTCGATCGATCGTTTCTTCTGGTATTCCACAGCCCGTATCGGAAATTTCAATCAGCACCATATCATTTTTTTTATCGTGTGAGGTATTGATCATCAATGTGCCAATCTCTTTCATCGCCTGAACCGCGTTCAAAATAATATTGATGAAAACCTGTTGCAGTTGGGAGTTATCGCCCAAAATGTATGGGAGTTCAGCATCCAAATTTTTAATAACTTCGATGTTATGAAACAGCGCCTGCTTTTCAATTAGCGACAACGTGTTATTCAAAATATCGTTGACTTTTACATATTCGGTTTTGCCTTCTTCCTGGCGGGAAAATTGCAGCAGTCCCTTCACAATATCGCGACAGCGCATGGTTTGTTTAATCACTTCCTGCAAATTCTCCCGATGGGGATCATCTTCTTTCAAATCTTCAACCACAAGCGAGCTTAAAACCAGAATTCCGCCCAACGGATTGTTGATCTCATGCGCAATTCCAGCCGCTAATTTTCCCAGCGAAGCCAATCGCTGGGATTGAATCAGCGTATTTTGCATGGCAGCCAACTCTTCGGTGCGCTCTTTTACTTTCTGTTCCAGCGTATTTGCCCAATCCTCAAGCTCAGCTCGCATTTTCCGCAAGCTGGCAACCATTCGATTAAATGACAATCCAAGCTGCCCAATTTCATCCTTTGATTTGACTTTTATCTTACGATCAAGATCACCTGTTGCAATGGATTGCGTCACGCTGACCATTTCGCTCAACGGTCTGGTGATCGAACGAGTTATGAGATAGCTAATTCCGACAATGAGAAAAAAACCAAGCGTTGCCACAATCATAAAAGTGAGAACAACACTGTTCCGAATCGATGTATAGGCTTTTTCCAGCAGACCAACATACAAAATGCCAACGATTTTTCCGTTCAAATCTCGAATCGGCTCATACTCGCTGATATACCAATCATTGACAACAAACGCTCGACTGGTCCACCTCTCCCCTCTTGTTAAAACGGCTTCAGCAACCTGTGCAGATACCCTGGTGCCAATTGCCCTTGCTCCTTTTTTTGTCATTACGTTGGTTGAAATTCGCAAATCTTCCAAAAATATAGTTACTGTACCGATGTCTTGATCCCGATATTTTTCTCCTTTGTATACTAAATCCCATACCCGATCGACGATCATGAAATTGCGGTTCAAAAGATGACCTCCATAAAGGACGCCAAGCAAATTTCCATTTTCTCCAAAAATTGGAGAGGCAGCCATCAACACCATTCCCGATGTCTCTACTTTTTTATCCGTCGGCTTTGCTTTTGGTGTGTCAATGATTTGAATAAGCGCCTGTTCTGCCAATCGTTCATTTTCATTTTGTAATATTTCTTTGGTTAAAATCTCGGTGCCGCCAACCGTTTTCCCATTTAAAGCTGCTTTTACAATTGGAATTTGAGAAACATCGTTTCCCATGCGATCTAAGTTGGTAATACGAAGAATAACACGCCCTTCATTATCAGCGACGGATAAAAAATCAAGATTCGTATCACGCCGAATTTGTTCCAGTCGTGAGAAAAGACGATTTCTATCTTTAGCATAAAGCGTTTGTTGGATGGTGTTTCCCGAAGCCCCGATATAAATAGAATTTTGAATCAGCTTAAGCTGTTTTTCATAAACCATTCGAGCAGTATTTAAATCATGGTACACTTTGCTCCGAGCCTGGTTCATAATAGTTTTATTTACAATCAATGATCCGATGAACGATGTAATTAAACCGCCCACGCCAAGAATAAAAACATAGATTAATATTAATCGAGCCCTGAGAGACAATGTTTGTAGAAAAGGGATCACTTATTCAGTCCTTATATTTTGGCAAAAATACATGAAATGAAGAACCCTGGTTAAATTTGCTTTCTACTTTTATTTGTCCACCTAATTCATCAGCAATTTTCTTACAAATAGGAAGTCCCAATCCAGTACCAGAGATATTTCTGGTTGCATTGTTTTTAACTCGATAAAATTCTTCAAAGATAATATCCAATTTATCTTCGGGAATACCAATACCAGTATCTGAGACAGAAATAATTAAATTCTCAGCTTCATCCTTCACAGAAATTTTTATGTTGCCATTTTTCTTATTATATTTGATAGCATTTACAATCAAATTTGAGAATAACATCTTCAAACATTCTTCGTGGGCTTTTACAAGAGGTAAATTAGCTGTAAGCTCAGAGATTATTGTAATATTTTTTTCAATTATGTTTTCTGAATAAGTCTGTAAAAGATCATCGATGAGTGGTTTGATTGCTACCTTTCCCAGGCATTCGACAAACTGCCCGCTCTCAATTTTTGAGATCGTCAACCAATCGTTGATTATTAAGATCAATTCCTTTATTCTATTAAGCGAACGATCGATCCATTCATCTTGCAGGGTTTGTTTATCAGGAGTATCTCCCAAATGTTTGAGAACGTCTAAATATTGCTGAACAGCAACCAATGGGGACTGTAACTGATGGGATACAAATGTTAAAAAACGACGTTGCAGATTTTCTTTTTCTTGTTTCAAGCGACGAGACTGCTCGGTTAACTCATTTCTTTCGATTCCCCGGCTAACTATCAGGCGCAATTCATCCGGGGTAAACGGTTTGGGTAAAAAATCATACGCGCCTGATTTCATGGCATCAACTGCCGTCCCAATTGTTGCATAGCCCGTAATGACAACGATGCAAAGTCCTGGATCAATCTCATGGACACGGGCAATCACTTCCATGCCCCCGATCTTTGGCATTTTTAAATCGACCACCAGAAGATCAGGCTTTTGTTTGCTTATCGCATTTAATCCCTGCTCACCGTCCTCATAAGTTTCAACAAGATAGCCTTCTTTATCAAGAATTTTAAAGCAGGATAATCGCATCACCGGATCATCATCAATGACGATTATCCTTTTTTTATCTTTTTCCATGATCACGAAGTGTTCTTTTTCCTGAGTTAAGCGATCAGCTATTGGCTATTAGCTATCATCTTTCAGTCATCAGCATTTAAAAAATCAAATTAATCCGACTCCCCTATCCCAAATCACACATCCCATATCCCCCTCCTATTTCTCCAACAACTTTTTCACCAACTCCAAAAATTTCGGAATATCAACTGGTTTTGTCAGATAATAATCAGGTATAATCATTTCCACTTCACCCGCTGCTTTGGGAAATCTCGATAGCGGATCTTCTTGAATCGAAGAAACCATTAATATTGGCATATTTTTATATTCGTCATATTCTTTCTGGAATTTAATAAATTGATTTAACAAATATCCCTCATCAATGGTTTCCATCATGATGTCCAGAACAATCAAATCAGGCTTTTGTTCTTTAATCCTTTTCAGGCCCTGCTTGCCTGATTCAGCTTCAGCGACTTTATAATTGTGGCTCTCAAGAAGCGTGCGAATAGAAATGCGAAAGTCTTCATCATCATCAATAATTAAAATTTTGTGTTTCTCTGCCATATTCATCTCCATTTTTTGATCATCCAAATCACCTGATTACCCTATTACCAAATTACCTAACCTAATCCCCCCACTTAAGCGAAACCAACATCCTTGCCAATTCCCGATCCTGGGCATTAACACATTTTTTCTCACAGGCTGCCATGGTATCCCTGGTGTTGCAATGATTGTTACATTCTTCTGTCCCGTACAAATCTTCAATATTTTCAAATTCTCTTGTTAATAAATGTCTCAGTTTCGGTGTTAATACAGAGGTTGTGCTTCCACAGGTTTTATGTTCAAAAATAATACAATTGGCATCGGGATGTCCCGGGATCACCTGCAACCATAACACTCTTACATCTTTATCATAAATAAAATCATCAACTGATTTCCAGATTTTTTTGCAGGCGCCACATTGTTTGAAATTTTCATTTTTCATTTAATCCAGATTAACCTTATTAAAAAACGGTTAGTCGCCGTCCCTAACGGCGAAAATCTGATGTATCTAATATTAAGTTTTGACGATCAGGGACCGCCTCTAACCTTCACATGGCTAAATAATTACATTTAAGAAATTAAAACTAATTAATAATTGTGAAAAAGTCAAGCTATTTTTATATCACATATCAAGTCAAACATATAAAATTTGTTCGCAAATAAAAAAGCCAGCTTCTCAAGCAAGAAACTGGCTTTTTAGATATAATAAGTATATCGATTCTATCCGCTGAGACGGATGGAATCAGATTAACTTCAAATGTTTTTTCCACAGACAAGTACACAAACAAGATTGTTTGTGTTACGTTACCAGATCAGAGTATCCCTCTCCCCTATTAACTCTTGCAACCTGCGATCAACAATTTCTTTTTTGCTCTTTTTTCTTTCAACAAGTACGGATTTCAAGTGTTCCAATTTTTCGTTCAGGCGTTTTATTTCTTCTTCACGATCTTTTTCCCTGAGATCGAATAACTCACCTAGTATAACGGATAAGTCATCTTTTATTTTAGTCTTCTCTATTTGAAAATATTTTTTGATGTCGCTTTTCCCTTCGAAGAAAATCAATGGCTAAATGATGAGCAATTCCGAAAAGCCAGTTGCCAAATTTGCTTTTTTCTTGATAATCGTTCAACACCCTCAGCACTTTTAGAAATATATCTTGAAAAATATCCTCAGCAACCTGATGATCTCCGACTAGGCGAATCAAATAAGTAAATAATGGCTTTTGATATCGATCAACGATATGATCAAAAGCAGAATTATCACCATTCCGAAAACGATTCAATAATTGCGCATCAGTCAATTCAGCGGTGTCTGTATCCTTCATTTTTATCCTTATCGTTTCCTGATCTATGAACGAATAAAATGCCCAATTATTGCAAAAAAATTATTTGCTCTTAAAAAAAGAAGAAATATTTTTATTGTCAAGTTTTTTTGGGGGGAAATATTTGATATAAAATATGGGCAATTGGGCAATGCAGGGGATTATTCAGTGTTGAGAGGGAAATGCATTATTGTTAGTGATATTTTTTACAAGATTATAAGAAATTACAACAGACGTAAGTTCTGCATATCTTAACAAGTGCCTGTATTAATATTATATCGTTTCCAAAGTTGTCTTTCAATAATCATATAAAATAAAACAATGAAACTAGAATTCAAAAACAATCATTTTGGAGAAATTGATGCCTCGACTCAGAATTACTTCCATAATATCTATTTGTCTGACTATTGGATTCGTGATTGGATTCTTGGATATTATCTACAGTATCTTAGTAGACACTCCACCCTTTTTCAAAGAGTTTGCACTTATTATACCCCCTTTTACTGCAACCATCGTCCTTGTCACTTTAATCTACTGGCTTGTTGCGTCCACTACCTATTTATTATCTTTAAAAATTAAGTGGCTAAAGAAGCCTTACCAAATGTGGAATTTTTTGCTTTTTCTGCTCGTTCTCATCATTCTCAATAGATTTCAATTAACGAATTTTGCATTCGTGGATATCATTCTGTTTAAGCTCATAGTAATATTATTTGCTTCCCTCTTGCTGGTCCAGGTTTATAACAATTATATCATTCATAATCCAAAGCAATTCAATAAAGGCATTATAACAGCTATACCAGTACTTACGCTCAAATTTCTCTTTGTGGTTTGGTTATTAACTTATTTTGAGTTTAAGAGCAACAAGGAATTTCAGATATTTTTAATATTATCTATTACCTTAGCCTCAACATTTCTATTACTCTCACTCTCTATTTTATATTCTAAAAGAATAACGTTCTTAATTATAAACACAGTTGTACTTTTCATATTATTCATCTTCAGTTCGACAGCACTATGGTTCAGAATAACATCTATATCGAAGTATCAATATAAACACGATGAACATAAAAAGATTAAAAATATTCTATTTATTTCCATTGATACACTTCGCCCAGATTTCTTGAGTTGTTACAATCCAGATGCTCCTATTAGAACACCATATATCGATAAGTTAGCAGAAGACGGCACGATTTTTTTGAATGCTGTATCTTCTGCTCCATGGACATTACCATCTTTTGCCTCAATTATGACGGGCTTTTCTCCATTTGTACATCAAACCAAGCGCCCAGGTAACTCGCTGGCTGATACATTGACAACTCTGGCTGAATATCTTTATCAGGCGGATTATTACACGGCAGCCATTGGAGACAATGCGATTTTAAAATCCCAATCCAATCTGAATCAAGGATTTTCAGAATACAATTTTTTCCCAAAGTCAAACTTTGGAAATTCATTTGGGGCGCTGATTGTCTATAAAAAGCTTTTCAAAAAGCATTTTCTATCTAATGCATCTACAAAGGATCTGACGGAATTAGCTATCCAGTTAATCAAAAAACACAATAAAAAAAACTTTTTTCTCTGGCTTCACTACTTAGATCCCCACATGCCTTATACTCCACCTGTACAATATCTTCCCTTAATTCCAATAGCACCATCAATTGGTAATGCGTTTTGTAATATGGATGATATAAGAGTGGGTCGTTTTACACCGACGGAAAAGGAGAAAGAATGGATTCGTTATTTATATGCAGCAGAAATCAAATATGTGGATGACAATTTAGGCATATTAATCCGGGAGCTTGAGAATAAGAAAATCTATGAAGAATCCTTGATTATTTTGTTTAGCGATCATGGGGAAGAATTTTGGGAACATGGTAGCTTTGAGCATGGTCATACCTTGTACCAGGAACTATTGCATGTGCCACTTATCGTAAAATTGCCTATGTCTCTATACGAAAGTAATCAGGTCCCTGTAATAAATACGATGGTCTCTACCCAAAGCCTCTTACCCACAGTTCTGGATATTTGTGGAATAGACTTTAATCGTCAACAATATCCCTATATCAGCCTAATACCTCTTATTATGGGCACGGCAGAAAAGTTTCATGAACGTCCAATCAATAGCACAGCTCTACTGTATTATGAAGACCGTGAATCGGTGATATGGGAGGGCAATAAGTACATCCGATTCTTGTATTCCAACAAGGAAGAATTATACGATTTGAATCAGGATTCTAAAGAAAATCGATCAATCATATCTTCACATTCTGGCTTAAAACAAATGGGGGAGAAACTTTTGAAATTACAACATGATCAAGATCAGCAGATCCTGAATGCACTTGAACATGTTAATTCTACTACCATCAAATTGGATAAGGAATCACTGGAAAGGCTAAAATCCCTCGGATATATTAAATGAAACGGTTAATTATCCGAATGTCAAGCTTTGGGAAGTTACATGTTTTAAATTTAGTGGATCTCAGGAAATATAATATGTAGAATATCAACATGTGTGAAATATAATCAATAATTTTTAAAAGCGCAATGAAATTAAATTATCGACAAATAATCAGTGTTCTATTGCTTTTGATTCTCATCAGTCCGGAACCAGTACATGCTTATATTGGTCCAGGTGCAGGTTTTGCGCTTATTTCATCTCTATTCACCCTTTTTGTCTCTTTTTTTCTGGCGATCAGCTCGCTGTTGACTTTCCCCATCCGCATGCTCATAAGTATGTTAAAAAATCGGAAAATTTTTGCCGAAGCAAAAATTAATAAATTAATCATAGTAGGTCTTGATGGCCTGGATTATGAACTGTGCCAGCGTTTTATGGCACAGGGTAAATTGCCAGCTTTTCAGCGCTTGAAACAGCTAAGGGGATTTAAAAAATTGGGAACAACATGCCCTGCACTTTCTCCGGTAGCTTGGTCTAGCTTTGCAACAGGGGTTAATCCCGGTAAACACAACATTTACGACTTTCTAATGCGTAATCCTAATACTTATTTGCCAGAGCTCTCTTCATCACGAATTGTTGGTCCGAAGAATATCTTGAAAATCGGTCCATTCCATATTCCCCTGGGAAAACCCCGTATCCAATTTTTTCAGAGAAACAAATCCTTTTGGAAAATTTTAGGCGAGTATAATATCTTTAGCCATATTATCCGGGTTCCTATCACATTCCCACCAGAAAAATTTCGCGGTGTTATGCTTTCGGCAATGTGTACGCCCGATGTGCGAGGCACCCAGGGCACATTTACTTTTTACTCCAACAATATGAATTCCAACTCAGAGACCAGCAGAGGCACCTTTATTAAGGTTAATCGAATTGGTAATCAAATTTCCTCATATTTAATTGGGCCGGAAAATTTCCTAAGGAAATCGCGTGAGCCGATTCGTTTGCAATTTAACCTACAACTTAATCCAAATAGCAAACAGGCAAATCTTAAAATCAAAAACAAAACCTGGTTGCTGCAAGAGAAGGAATTCTCACCGTGGATACCTTTAACTTTTCATCTGGGCATCGGTATTAAAGTGCGTGGCATCTGCCAGTTTTATCTCAAGGAAATAGAGCCGGATTTCAAGTTGTATGTATCACCTATCAATTTGGATCCCGAATATCCTGCGTTACCCATTTCTCACCCTAAGTTTTATTCAACATATTTGGCGAAGCGACTTGGGAGCTTCAGTACACTGGGACTCTGTGAAGACACCTGGGGACTTAACGAAGAAGTACTGGATGAGAATGCCTTTCTAAAGCAACTCTACCTTATTCACGGAGAAAGGGAAAAACAATTCTTTCATGTGATGCGTCATACGAAAAGAGGCGTCTGCACATGTGTGTTTGATGGTACAGATCGTGTTCAACACATGTTCTATCGCTATCTGGTTGAAGGGCATCCTGACAACTCTTCGGAAACACCAGAGAATCATCGCAATGCTATTGTGCATATCTATCAAAAGGCCGATAATCTCATTGGTAATGTGCTCAATAAAATATCAAAAGATACCTTGCTTTTTGTACTTTCAGATCATGGATTCAAATCCTTTGTCCGAAGTGTGAATCTTAACTCATGGCTTCATCAGCACGGGTATCTTGTATTGAAGGATGGGAATTTCGATGCCGAATACTTTCAAAACGTGGACTGGTCCAATACCAAAGCCTACGCCATCGGCTTAGCAGGTATCTACCTCAATATCAAAGGACGGGAGAAATATGGCATAATCGATCCTGGCAAAGAAGCGGAAATACTGAGAAAAACAATAAAACAGTCTTTGACTGATTTGCAGGATGAGGAAAAAGACAAGACAGCCATCAACCGCGTCTTTGATAAATCAGACGTTTTCACCGGACCTTATGTCGACTACGCACCAGATTTGATTATAGGATACAACGAAGGCTACCGTATTTCATGGGATGCCGCAATTGGTAAGACCACCCGAACCGTATTTGAGGACAATTTCAAAGCATGGAGTGGAGACCATTGCATTGATCCTGAACTTGTGAACGGCATCCTGTTCTGTAACCATCCCATTCTCAGTCAGCATCCGAAAATTGTGGATCTGGCGCCCACGATTCTAAGACTGTTCGGTATCCCTTTACCGCAATATATGGATGGAAAGCCCATTTCCATTGAAGGATTATTAACAGAGGAAATTAATGATAATGTTTATCTTTAAGAATATAAATCAACTCTATCTTTATAGATAGGTGGTGGATGCAATGAATAACCATAACATAAATAGACGGAAATTCTTGGGTCAATCGATCAAGTTATTTGGTACCGCCATCTCAGCACCAATACTCAATCAATGGCTGTCATCACCAGCTATTGCTAACACAAAGATTGCTAATAAAATTTTTGCCTTGGGGATTGATGGAATGGATCCTGTCCTGCTTCAAAGATTCGTAGAAAGAGGTGAAATGCCCACTTTTCGAAAGCTTATGAAAACAGGTTATTGGGGCCACCTGCAAACCACAATCCCACCTCAGAGTCCAGTGGCTTGGTCAAGTTTCATTACTGGTTGTAATCCAGGTAAGCATGGTATTTTCGATTTTATCCATCGAGATCCTACCCAATTTATACCTTTTCTCTCTACATCAAGAAGTTATGAGGCAGAAAAGAGGCTGAGTATAGGAAAGTGGAATCTACCTCTTAAAGCTGGAAAACTTGAACTCTTAAGGCGTAGTTCCCCATTCTGGAAAAAATTAGAAGCGCATGATATCCCAGCTTCATTTTATAAACTACCTGCCAATTTTCCCGTGAAGTCATCGAAAAGTACCATGATCAGTGGTATGGGTACGCCTGATCTCCTGGGTACTTATGGCACCTTTACTCTCTTTACTGATCAGGACCTAATTTTGCCAGACAGTTTCGCGGGAGGAAGAATTCAAAAACTCATGCTGCAAAACCATTTGGTAGAAACTAATATCCATGGTCCAAAGAATTCTCTGCGTGCTAATCAGGCAGAGACTAAAATCCATATAGCTATTCATCGTGATCCCTGGGAACCTACAATACATCTCGAAATCCAGAATCAAAACCTCTTACTCATGGAAGGGGAATGGTCGGAATGGGTGCCACTGAAATTTGAATTTATGCCACTTTTTGTAGTTGTATATGGCATGGTCCGTTTCTATGTACAACAAGTGCATCCTTATCTCAGGTTGTATATGTCGCCTATTAACATTGATCCTATGAATCCCCAGCTCCCCATTGCTTATCCCCAAAATTATTCCAGGGAGCTATCTGAAGCCGTTGGACGTTTTTATACTCAGGGTTTTCCAGAAGATACCAAAGCACTGTCTAACGGCATTTTTTCCAATGAAGAATTTCTTCAGCAATCTAAGCTCGTTTTGGAAGAACGCCTAAAGGCATTCGATTATGAAATCAACCGTTTCGAGGAAGGCCTGTTTTTTTTCTACTTTTCCAGCATCGATCAGAACACACATATGATGTGGCACAGTATGGATCCAGAACATCCGTTGTATGATCCATCCTACAGTTCAGAGGTTAAAGAAGCAGTGTACTACCTCTATCGATCTATGGATGAAGTATTGAAACAAACCCTCTCCAAAATGGATAGTCGAAGTTCCCTCATTGTTCTATCTGACCACGGATTTGCTCCATTCGGGCGGGAATTTCATCTTAGCACTTGGCTGGTGGAAAAAGGCTTTACTGTACTCACAGATTCAGATAAAATTCATGAAGGTGAATATTTCCAGCATGTTGACTGGTCCCGAACTAAAGCTTATGCGATGGGATTAAATGGCATCTACATCAATCTCAATGGACGTGAATTAAGAGGCTCTGTCTCCATGACAGAGTATGGAAAGATCAAAGAACAGATTATTCAGGAACTAGAATCGTTACGCGATCCCAGCAATGGCTATCGTGTGGTGGCAAGGGCCTTCGATGCCAGAAAAATTTATACTGGTCCCGAAGTTGGCCTAGCACCAGATATCATCGTAGGTTATCAGCGTGGCTACCGTATCTCTGATGATGCAGTGCTGGGTAAATTCCCTAAGGGTATAATTCAGATGCGACAGGACAAATGGGCAGCGGACCATTGTATGGACCCAGCCCTTGTACCAGGTATTATACTCACTAATGAATCGGTCCAAAAACAAGATCCAGCCTTGTGGGATCTGGCTCCATCAATCATCCAGAAGTTCGGTCTTGTTGTTCCTCAGGAAATGGACGGGAAACCCATTTTTTAATGATTTCAACAGTGATTTTGGATATGCAAACAAAATGGAGTGCTTATGTTGAAGAATAAAGTAAAACTGGATAAAGAACTATTGAAACGCGCTGAAAAATATGCTATAACAGCCGGCTATGCTTCTTTAGATGAATTCCTCAATCACATTGTTGAAAAGGAATTAAGCAAAATAGATACTAATGATGAATCCATAGAAGAAGTTGAGAAACGGCTTAAGGGATTAGGTTATATATCTTAAAATAAAAAGTATCTATATATGCATCTAATTAATCAAATATTCAATAAAATCTTTAGAGTGATTTTCATTCCGCTCTCTGTTTTCGGACCTGAGAGTGCTTTGATCGCTTTTTCTATCGTCACTGGTATGCTCATATTAATACTTTTTAAAAAGACATCAAATCAGAATGCCATTCAATACGAAAAAAAACATATTTGGGCGCACATCCTGGAACTGCGGCTATATCAGGATAATATCATAATTATCTTAAACGCCATTGGCCAGATTCTATTGCATAACTTGCTATATTTGAAACATGTATTACGCCCTCTGATTTTGCTCACACCTTTTATGACTATTGTGCTGGTTCAGCTTTATATTTATTACGAGTTTAATCCCGTTTCCATAGACGATTCCTTTCTGATTGCTGTTCGAGTCGCTGATAATATAAAATTGCAAAGCGTATCTCTTGAAACGCCAGCATCCGTGGTTGTGGAAACTCCGTCAGTTCGGCAGCTCGATAATAAAAAAATCATCTGGCGACTTTGTGCCAAACAACAAGGTATTTGGACATTAATCCTCCGCTATCAAGATCAAATTGTGAAAAAAAGTATTAATGTAGAATCTTTAGAGCAGCCATTATCGTACGGCAGATTCACAGGAAAACCATTGAAATCATTATTCTACTCAGCAGAGCCTTTATTACTTAAGGAATGCTTTATTCGAGAAGTCTACATCGACTATCCTAAACAACGACTATCTATTTTGGGAATGCAGACGAATTGGTTGGTTGTGTTTGGGGTGGTTTCGTTAGTCACCGTTTTCGCCCTAAAAGGGATAATGGGTGTTAAACTATAGAAGGAAATAATTATGCATCTTTTCAATATCTTGCGTAGGGTTCGATCCAGAAAAGTCTTGGTAATCGGTTTGGATTGCTTTACACCAGAGTTGGTGTTCCACTGTTGGAAAAAAGACTTAGCCAATCTTGAAAATTTGATCGAAAACAGCCTGTGGGGCGAACTGAAATCCACCATCCCGGCGATAACAGTACCAGCTTGGACATCAATGATCACATCTAAAGATCCTGGTGTCTTGGGAATTTATGGTTTTCGTAATCGCTTTGACTATTCCTATGACAAACTTTGTATTGCTATGGGCGATGCAGTTAAAGAAAAGCGTGTTTGGAATATTCTGAGCGACAGGGGATTTCAAAGCATTATCTTAGGCGTGCCTCAGACATATCCGATTCGACCTCTTAAAGGCTACATAGTTTCAGGCTTTTTAACTCCTAATGTGGACTGCGATTTTACATATCCGTCAACTTTCAAAAAAGAGGTACTTCATAAGGTTCCAGACTATGCCTTTGATGTTAAGGATTTTAGAACCGATAACAAAGATCAACTGCTTAAAGAGATTTATGAAATGACAGAAAAACATTTTTTTCTCATTGAGCATGTTTTGGAAAGCAAATCCTGGGATTTTTTCATGTTTGTTGAGATCGGTATCGATCGTATTCACCACGGATTGTGGCATTGCCATGATCTTAAGCACCTTAAATATGAACCGGGCAATCCTTATGAAAACGCCATTCATGATTATTATGTTGAAGTTGACAAATATATCGGAAAATTATTATCTAAAGTGGATGATAAGACTGCTGTTCTGGTTGTTTCAGATCATGGCGCTAAAAGGATGGATGGCGGTATTTGCGTCAATCAATGGTTGTGGCAAAATGGATATTTAGTTTTTGAAGATGACATAAAAATAGATAATATCACTCCTTTTGATGATCTTAAAGTGGACTGGAACAGGACCAGAGCCTGGGGAAGCGGTGGATACTACGGTCGCATTTTCTTGAATGTAAAGGATCGTGAATCCCAAGGCATTATCCCTATATCGGAGTATCACAAGGTCCGAGATGAACTGGCAGAGGAGCTCCAATTAATTCCAGATCACAAAGGCAGGGATATTGGCACGCGAATATTTTTTCCAGATCGTGTATATAAAAAGGTGAACAATATCGCTCCTGACATGATTGTATACTTCGGCGATCTCTACTGGCGTTCTGTAGGATCGGTTGGCTATAAAAATTGGTATACGTTTGAAAATGATATAGGACCAGATTCCTGCAACCACGCCGAAAACGGCTTATTCATTCTTTATGATCCACAAAAAAAATATAGCTGGAAATATGAAGGTGCACATGTCATGGATATTGCACCAACTATTCTGCATTTGATGGGTCAACGAGTGCCAGGCGACATGCAGGGCAAAGTAATAAAAGAGTGATTTTTTTCCGCAAATTCTTCACTTTAGTCCTATAATAAAACAGATTTTTTTGTTTTTGATATCCCGATCAATTTTTTTTAGAATTACTAAAAAGATAGACCTTTAAAATATGGAAAATAGATATGGAAAATGGAAATAAAAATCATGCACATAAAAAAACAGCAATTATTATCGGAGCTGGGCCCGCAGGCTTAACCGCAGCTTATGAATTACTTGAGAAGACTGATATTAAACCTATAGTGTATGAAATGAGTGATGATGTTGGAGGGATTTCAAAGACTATCAACTATAAGGGGAATCGAATAGATATTGGTGGTCATCGTTTTTTTTCTAAGTCAGACCGAGTGATGAAATGGTGGGAAAATATTTTGCCAATCCAGGGATACTCTTCTAAAGAAGAAACTGACCTAAATAAAAATCATTATAATAGCCACGTATTAGCGTCAATAGATAAAATTGGACCCGATCCAGAAAAAGAGGATCGGGTCCTGCTTATTCGTAGAAGACTATCCAAAATATTTTTCCAACGCAAATTATTTAACTACCCCGTTTCTTTTAATCTGAACACATTAACTAAACTCGGTTTGATAAAAACCCTGAAGATAGTTTTTAGTTATGTTAAATCAGTTATATCTCCTATAAGACCTGAAAAATCGTTTGAAGATTTTTTAATTAATCGATTTGGAAAAGAGTTATATCACATATTTTTTAAAGACTACACGGAAAAAGTCTGGGGAACATCCTGTGATAACATTGCAGCAGAATGGGGTGTCCAGAGAGTAAAAGGATTATCAATCACAAAGGTAATTGTCCACGCTATCAAGAATATTTTCTCTGGAAATTCTTCAATTAGCCAAAAGAATACAGAAACCTCACTCATCGAAAAATTTTTGTACCCTAAATATGGTCCGGGTCAAATGTGGAAAGAGGTCGCTGCAATTGTGAAAGAAAGAGGAGGTGAAATTCACTACGGTTGGAAAGCAATAGGATTTAAATATGAAGATAACAAAGTTTTGAGTACGGTGTTAAAAAGTTTGAAAAATAATAAAGAGATATCAGTTAAAGGTGATTATTTTTTTTCAACCATGCCGGTGAAAGAGTTAATTTCTTCGATGGGAAATGATGTGCCCCAAAATGTGCAAAATGTTGCTCAGGGACTGGTGTATCGTGATTTTATTATGATCGGTTTGTTGTTAAATAAATTGAAGTTAAAAGATGATAAAGATCAAAAAACAATTAGTGGCATTGTACCATATAATTGGATTTATATTCAAGAGAGAGAAGTAAAAATTGGGCGTCTTCAAATTTATAATAATTGGAGCCCATACATGGTCAAAGAAAGGAACAAAGTCTGGATTGGTTTAGAGTATTTTTGTAATGAAGGTGATGAACAATGGGCTAAACAAGACAATGATTTTATACAATTTGCGATTGATGAACTTGCGAAAATTAATATTATTGATATAAATAATGTGTTAGATGCAACGATCATTCGAATGCCAAAAGCTTATCCTGCATTATTTGGAACCTATGATCAATTTCATATAATAAGAGATTTTACGGACAAGTTTGAAAATCTTTTTTTAATTGGCAGGAATGGTATGCATAAATACAATAACCAGGATCATTCAATGTTGACTGCAATGACTGCTGTAGATAATATAATAAATAACTTTAAATCAAAAGACAATGTTTGGATGATTAACACTGAACAGGATTATCATGAAAATAAATGAATTTAAAATTCATAAACTAACTCTAAATAAGATTTTAATATTTTCGATAATCATTGCAACTTTAGGATTTATCACTGACTTTAAAAATACTTTTAAATATGGGGGAATGGATTTAAGAAATAGAGTGATCGGAGCAAGGCTATTAATTGATGGAGCTGATCCTTATTATCACAAATGGGACGAGACAATGTCAGAGCGATTCCTTGATCCTCATGATTGCCCACTTGCCCCGGTAAATAGGGTAACGGTCCCGCCTACTGTCCTGACATTACATTCAATAATCGCATCGCTTCATTACAAAATTCAAAGAATAATATGGTTTATATTTCAATGGGTATTATTTTTATTAAGTCTTGTATTATTCTCAAAAAGCACAAAATTAAAATATAAATCAAAATTAATCTGGATCATAGGATTATTTTTCATATCGGGGAGTTATTATTGGCGACTTCATGTTGAAAAAGGTCAAATCTATATCTTATATGTATTTTTAATTACACTTTCATTTTGGCTATCACAACAAAATTTTAAGACGAGTTCTTTTCTTAGCGGCTTTTTCATAGGGCTTACAGCCAGCCTTAGACCACCAGTAATCTTTATGAGCATCCCGCTATTTATTTACAAAAAGTGGAAGCTATTGTTGGGCAATATTATTGGCTTAATGATGGGGCTAAGTTCGTCTTTTATATTAGGCAACATCTCAGTATGGAAAAAATATTCTTCGGCTATGCAAATTTGGGGCAAAATACATCTGGGAATAATAAGTCGAAGACACGATGGTTTTTCTCAAATTAGTGCCGAAGGATTGGATAATTTAACTATTTTAGCTGATATTCCACTTCACGATTCTTCGCTTCAATATGTATTTAAGACATTTTTGGGAATAAGTTTATCCTCTAATTTACTCATAATTTTTCTTGGTTTTTCCATTCTTTTCTTTTCAATTTTTATGTATAATTCCAGGAATAAACATGTTTCTATAGGCAATGTATTTTTAATTGGTATAACATTGGTTTTTTTGTGTGAATTTTTTATCCCCGCGGCAAGACTTTCCTATAACGATATTATATGGCTTATCCCATTGTCATTAATTATAATCAATTATGATTTAATCAAACTCTTATTAAATCCCGTCTCAGTATTACTATTGCTTAGTATAATTTTTAGTACTTCCTTTCATTTAATAACATGTCACTGGTTGATCAGTGATTATGCGATGCTGTTATTTACGATTTCAATTGTTTTGCTTTTTCTTAGAGATACAAATATATTTCAGAATAATTCTATGATTTATACCGACGATATTAAAAACAAACCAGTAATAGCTACGATAATAACAATTAAAGAAATAATAAACAATATGAATGACCAAAATATTGAATGTAGTAATTATGAAAAATAGCATGCAAAAAAACAAAGATATATTTAATCAAGTTATAAATCAATGTTTGATTTTTGGTATTTTTATATCAGCTTTAGGTTTTCTAACAGATTTTGATAATACTATTAAATTTGCAGGTAATGATCTAAGAACAAGAGTTGTCGGAGCAAGGCTGCTCATTAATCAATTCGATCCATACTTTTTTAAATGGAACGAAGATATATCTGATGTATATCTTGATCCTGGGGATAGTCCGTATTCACCAGTAAGCAGAGTTACAGTTACTCCAACTGTTTTGATCATTCATTCAATAGCGGCTAAACTACCCTATAAACTCCAGAGAGTATTATGGTTTATTATTCAATGGGTGTTATTCCTCATGACCCTTCTTTTATTTTCAAAAAGTACCATATCAAATAGTAAATCAAAATTAATCTGGATAATTGGACTGTTCTTCATTTCCGGAAGTTTTTTTTGGCGACTTCATGTTGAAAGGGGACAGATATATATTCTATATGTATTCTTAATCACTCTTTCATATTGGCTATTACAGAAGGAATTTAAACATAGTGTTATATTCAGCGGAATTCTCATTGGTCTTACAGTAAGTCTATACCCGCTCGTGATATTGATGTTCATTCCGATGATAGTCTACAAAAAATGGAAACTATTACTTGCAAATATTATTGGCTTACAATCAGGATTAAGTATTTCTATTATTTTGACAGATATTGGTTTATGGAGAAAATATATCTCATCATTGTATATCCATAGCAAAATGTACTTAGGTATAATAGATTATTATGGATTCTATTCTAAATTTGATGCGGAAGGGATGAAGAATTTTTTTATATGGAATTTTTTACCATCTTTTGATGCGTCTTTACAAAAAGTTATAAAAAAGTTAACAGGAATCAATCTATCTCTTAATTTTATATTAACATTTTCAGCCTTATTTCTAGTCTTTATTATTCTTTTTCTCTATTTTTCTCGTCACAAAAATATTTCTATGAATAAGTTATTTTTAATCGGTATAACGATAGTTTATGTAATTGAGTTTTTATTACCTATGGAAAGGTTATCCTATAATGATGTGATTTGGATTATTCCCTTATCGCTGATAATATCCAACTGCGATTTACGTAAATTGTTATTAAGACCAAGCACTGTTTTATTAGTTATTGGTCTGATCTTTAGCACTTCTTTTCATTTGTTACCATATAGCGGATTGATTTGTCATTATTCGATTTTGTTTTATACTGCATTGACTACTTTGCTTGTTATTAGAAGCAGGTTTTACTTATGAAAATTTCCAACGAGATTTTAATAGACTGATATAACATATTTATTTAGAACTGATATATTTACCAAACATCTATAACTTAAATAACTTCTCCTCAAGCCATTGCAAATCTCTGCTTCACTTTATAATTAAAAATTATTAAAAGTTCATTTAAACTTTATTCATTACCAATCTATTAAAAATCATTAAAAGTTTCACGCAAAATTAAATAATTGAAGCTATTTAAGTAGTTAGTACACACTGTTGGATTGTTGATTTTAAGAAAGTATCTCTAATATCAGAAAGGTTCACTATTCAATCTATGTTATCAAAAATTCGTCGCTTAGGTATTAAAACAAAATGGATGATCTACACCTTCATTTTTATTATCCTTTTTTCAACTATTCTGGTCTCGTTCTTCATTACCACAGGCAAAAGAGATTTAGAAAAGGAGTTAAAGAAATGGGGAACATCTTTAACACAAAGCCTTGCAGATAATGCGCGTGCGACTATTAAAGATAAGGATTATGCAACCTTAACAAATTACCTTTATGGTGTAATGAACTATAAAAGGATTATATATTCAGCCATTATCGATGAATCTGGTTCTATTTTAGCTATAGAAGATCCCTGGTCAATGATAACAAGCATAATTCTGGATGGAGCTTTGAACCTGACTGCTGGAAAATTTGAAGAAATTCATACATCGGGTGGTACAGTTTATTACAATATAATAGAGCCAATTACTTTTGAAAATGAACGATTGGGACTAGTAATTTTAGGACTCTCTCTGGAAGATATGGATATAAAGTTAAAGCGAATGCGCAATAAAGCAATTTATATTGCATTTGTAAGTACTTTATTTGTATTTGCTTGTGTCTTTTGGGGGGTAGATAGATTAACCAAGCCGATCAAAGATCTGGATCAGTCCGCTCGTAAGGTAGCACAGGGGGATTTGAGTCACCTTGTGGAAAGCAAACGAGATGATGAGTTGGGACGTCTGGCAAAGTCTTTCAATGAGATGATCTTAAAATTAAAAGAATCCCAGGAGGAGGTTAGACACTACACTCAAATGCTTGAAAAGAAGGTTGATGAAAGGACACACGAGTTAAGAGTATCCGAACAGAAATATCGAACGCTATTCGAACATGCCGGAACGGCCGTTACTCTGATTGACAAAAATGGAAAACTCTTAATGGTCAATAAAAGGTTTGAAGATCTAAGCAGATATTCCAAAGAGGAAATGGTAGGAAAAATAAATCTTTGTAATTTTCTGTCCACTGAAGATTGTAAAAAGATTAAAGGCTTATGCAGTGATAATGGAAAAGATGAGGAAACAGGATTCCCACTCAATCATGAATGCACATTTATTGATCGTTTGAATAATGGAAAAAATGTTAATTTAACGATTAGTCTTATTCCTGGCACTTTAAAATTGCTCATTTCGATAGTGGATGTTACAGAACTAAGAGTACTCCAAAAAAGATTAGCTCGTTCAGAACATCTGGCAGTTCTGGGAGAGCTTTCAGCAGCCATTGCCCATGAGATAAGAAATCCTTTAGTCGCCATTAATACTTCTGTTGGAATCTTAAAAAATGCATTAGATTTAAATAGCGAAGACGATGAACTTATGAAAATCATCTCTGAAGAATCGATGCGGCTCAATAAAATTGTTGATGATTTCTTAAAATTTGCTCGTCCAAATGAGCCTCAATTTACATATACGAATATTAATAACTTAATTGAGGAGATATTGGTCATTTTACGAAGTCGATGTAATGAAAATATTCAAAAGGATATAAATCTATCTGATAATTTACCAAAAATCTCTGCCGATCCAAATCAATTAAAACAGGTTGTTATGAACATTTTCATTAATGCCATTGAAGCAATGCCTGCTGGTGGCTTACTGACTGTTTCAACCCGATATATAAAAGATACCAATAGAAACAGTCAACCGTTTTTAGAAGTCGCAATTAAAGATACTGGTAATGGGATAGACGAACATGAACTGAAAAAGATTTTTCAACCATTTTATTCAAATAAAGCTTATGGTGTCGGTATGGGATTAGCCATCTGTGAACGGATTATTCAAAATCATGGCGGTCAGATTAGGGTTGAAAGCAAAATCGGTGAAGGATCACAATTTACATTAGTTCTGCCAGTTTAATTACAAATATATTGAGGGATGTGTTTATGGCTGACATTTTATTAGTGGAAGATCAGGAGAATCCAAGAAAGGCTATTTCTAGATTATTGAAAAATAAGGGCTATATAGTGGAAGAGGCTCAAGATGGTCAAAAAGCACTTGATATTCTGCGCAGTCGGTTTTTCGATCTGGTGATTACGGATGTGAAAATGGAGCCTATAGATGGAATGCAAGTGCTAAAAGAGACCAGGAAAATCTGGCTTGATACTGAAGTCATTGTGATTACTGCTTATGGTACTATCGAAAGCGCTGTAGAAGCCACTAAACTCGGAGCTTTTAATTACATTCAGAAGCCTTTTAATAATGAAGAATTTCTTTCTGTGGTGTATAATGCTCTGGAAAATAAAACAACCAGAGAAAAAACAGAACACTTTCTCCAGGAAAATATTATTATCAACTCCAAACAAATGAAACGAATATTTGACCAGGTTTCTCAAGTTGCTCGTACAGATAGCACCATCCTGATTACTGGAGAAAGTGGAACCGGTAAAGAGCTAATTGCCAAAGCAATCCATGCCAATAGCCTGAGAAGCAACAAATCCTTAATAACTGTGAATTGTAGTTCATTACCAGAAAATTTATTGGAAAGTGAGCTTTTTGGTCATGTGAGAGGAGCTTTCACTGGAGCCATAAAAGATAAAAAAGGTTTATTTCAGGAAGCCAATAAAGGCACCATCTTTCTGGATGAGATTGGAGAAATCCCGCTTCAAACTCAGGTTAAGCTACTTCGGGTTCTCCAGGAAGGTGAAATCAGACGGGTTGGAGATAACATCTCGATTCATGTCGATGTAAGAATTATTGCAGCAACAAACAGAAATTTAGAGGAAGAAATTGAAAAAAGGAATTTTAGGGAGGACCTTTATTACAGGTTGAATGTTATCCCTATTCATATACCGGCATTAAGGTTACGACGGGATGAAATTATTCCCTTAGTAGACCATTTCTTAGAAAAATATTCAAAAAAATTAAATAAAGATATACCATCAATTTCTCCGCAAGCCATGTCGCTCTTGAAAAATTACCATTGGCCTGGCAATGTCAGAGAATTAGAAAATATTATTGAAAGGGTGGTAACGTTAACAAATAAAAACATATTAGGAACTAAGGATTTTTTATTTAATCTCCCGAATAGTCATAAAAATATGATGAGAAGAAGAAAGAAGGATCAAGATTTAACTTTAGCTGAGGCTGAAAGAATTCATATCTTAGAATGTCTGGATAGATGTTCTGGTAATCAGAAGTTATCTGCACAGATGTTAGGTATATCTACCACAACTTTGTGGCGAAAACTAAAAGGATACAAGATAAATTTGGAAGAAATGAAACAGTAGGAACAGACTGAACAATACTATCCTCGTTAAGGATTAAAATGTAACTAATGCTGTCATTCCTGTCCGCCAGCTGGCGGACAGGAATCTCCAGATTAACAAAAAGTTAGGGATGCCTATGTTCACAGACATGACACAACAATCCTTAACAAGTATATTTTAATGAAAATTCTTCACATTGCAATGTGAAAATTCTCAACATTTCATTTTGAAATGTTTATTTGAAGTTTAATCAAACTTTAAATTGATAACATTAATAATCATATCTATTAGTTTGTTTGATTACAATGACTTACAATATATATATAATTTATTTTTATTATTATTATATAAATGGCATGATTATTGTAAAATATAGCTAAGAAAAACAGAGAGTTTAAAAAAATCCTCTATAATATAAATATCTTTTAATTGGTTTCAAAATCGATTCAGGGCATATAATGAAAAAAATATTAGTCGTAGATGATAAAGTGAACGTTCAAACCTCTATCAGAATCGGATTAAAGAGAGAGGGTTACGATGTCGATGTTGCTGGTGATGCATTAAAAGCCTTGAGCAAGGTAGAAGAAAACCACTATGACATTATTTTATCAGATGTCAGAATGCCTTTTATCAATGGTTTTGTACTGGCGTCCCGGGTTGCAGAGGCTCATCCCAATATCCGAATTGTTTTAATGTCAGCTTACGACTTCAACGACTATGAGGATAATTACAGAGAATTAGATAACTGTCCAAAACTCTCAAAGCCCTTTGAAATGAAACAATTGCTTGATGTTTTAGAAAATCTGTTTGAACATGAGCTAATGGCTGTGGCTTAGAGTAATAATTAAGAAATTAAAAATATAACACCTTAAAATTACAATAAAAAACATAACTGTCCAATTCCGGAAGGGGGTGGAAAATCTAAAGTTGGGCAAGAACTTGTTAATAAACTTTTAACTAAGGAAATTCAAATTTAAGGAGATGCAACAATGGGACAACAACAACTTTTATTACTGGTCCTGGGCGCGATCATCGTCGGAGTCGCGATCGTAGTAGGCGTTAACATGTTCAGTACAAGTGCTATTAATGCGAATAGAGATGCTGTGGTTCAGGATTGTATGACCCTTGCCACCAGGGCTCAACAATGGTATCGTACTCCTACTATTTTAGGCGGAGGTGGTCACCTCTTCACTGCTATAACACTGACAAAGATTCGTTTTCCACAGACGAATGAAAATGGGACTTTTAGTTTTGAAGATGTTCAAGATGATTCGATCCAAATAAAAGGGGTAGGTACGGAACCTGGTGCTGATGCAGGTGAAGTGACAATATGGGTTACTCCTGATCATATAAGAGCACCACAGTTTGCTGCAGGTTGGTATACTGGAACATAATGGCAATTAGTTACTTAGAATTTGAGGGCAGTCAGGTTTTCCTGCCTGCCCTTTTTAATGTGAGGATGGATATGGCGGAATTTCGTTATTTAGGACTTAGCTTAGCTGGAAGACCGGTACAGGGTATCCTGTACGCTGACAACCGCTGGGATGTTAAAAAAAAGCTCCAGGAAATTATCAAACAACATCGGGTCAACATTAATAAAGTTGAAAAGAAATCCACCTTTATCTATAAAATCCGAAAAGGCAATGAAAAACCGATAGTGGGTCAACAGCGGGCATTTAACAAAGCAGAAGTCCAGCGAGCCTTACTAAATATGGGTTTTCAGATCGTCTCCATCCAAAAAAAGTGGTTTGATTTCAGAATGAAGGTTCCGACACAGGATATCGTGATCTTCGTTCGCCTGTGTGCCGATCTATTACGTGAAAAATTCCCTTATGATGAAATTTTACAAAACTTAGCCAATGATACCGCGAATCGGACGCT
>Ga0209636_10001479_pt1 | contig 23836 bp, 15 predicted proteins | sample DeeMarSWOR152_54_FD_187464 | JGI IMG/M metagenome (GOLD analysis project Ga0209636, IMG submission 187464) | Marine sediment microbial communities from White Oak River estuary, North Carolina - WOR-1-52-54 (SPAdes) (version 2) | ecosystem: Environmental > Aquatic > Marine > Intertidal zone >...
GAGCTTCTCAGCCCATTCCGGATAGGTATAGCGCCACATCATATCGCAGGCCGGGCAAGACGTGATGACCGTATCCGCTCCGGTTGCCTTTACCGCCGCGATATTCTCTTTCATAATTTTCTCGAAAAGCTCCCATTTGCCAGCCACAAGCATGGGTGTGCCGCAACAGTTCTCGACATTCCCGAGATAGGTGAAATCGATTCCCGCAGCGTCCAGAAGGGTGACTGAGGCCGCACCGATATCATTTTCCACGTAAGAGGCAGTGCAGCCGGCAAAATAGACATTCTGGCTCTTGACGCCAGGACCGTGCTTTTTCCACAGCTCTTTCGGGAACCAGGCCGTCCGATCCTTTCTGTATCCGGCCCAGATATTTCCTTCTGCCTCCAAAGCGGCGGCCATCATTTCAAAAGGAGGAAAAGTCATCTTTTTATCCTCATGGATCAATCTTCCCCGAATCTTCATCCATGAAGACTCGATGGGAAGTGCTGCAGAACAGCGCAGGTTGCAGAATTCGCAAGTGGTGCAGACAAGCATGGTATCCACCATGAACTGATCCCACTTTGCCCGGCCTTCCAAATATTCGCGCAGCCAGTACCATTTGCCCCGCGGTGACTGGCTCTCCCAACCACGGCCGAAAAATTGGTCACACTCATCCAGACAATAGCCACACTGGGAGCAGGAATACGCATACCAGGCCACATCAGGAGGAATCCCCCGAACAGGCTTCTCAATACGCTCTCCAACCTTAGTGGCCACAGTATTGCCAAAAGGCCTGATCAATGGTTCAAATAGACTAAAAATCCCAAGAGCTCTACTGACGAGATTGTTCCCCATGACTTTTTTCGGATTCAAAATCTTGTGGGGGTCGACCTGTTTCTTGAAGGCTTTGAGGCGCAGTGCTCTCTCTTTTCCCAAAATGCTTGCGATCTTTTTAGTGAAGTACAATCCGGTCGAATACGGTCTACCGCCGTGTTTCTTGGCGATCTTCATGATGGTCAGGACCAGGCCGAAGACGAAATTGTAGGAAAACCTTCTCTGGTCACTGGGAATAAAACCCAGTATCACGGCTTCAGGCTTCCCGTTCTTTCCTTCTTTGATGATGACTCCTTCCTTAACCACGGGTTGATTCACCTTGTCTTCGATCTCTTCCATCACGTCTCCCAGCTTATCCAGGGGAACGACAACTTCAGCTGGAACCAAAGACGGACCAAGACGTTTCACGATCATCAACTTAAATCGATTCTCCCATTCGTGATCAGCAATCTCCTGCCTGAGAATTTCTCCTTCACACTTTTTCACAATCGTCTCGAGCTTGGGAACGACTGCCTTCCGGTCGCTCTCTCGAAAAGAAAGCACTGTGATATAGGAAGCCGGAAGGATGACCTTGTGCTCGACTGGATGGCCATGATGGGTCATCACAGGGGCTCGATTCTTCATCTCGGCCATGCGCGGATTTATGAAAATCACTGACCAGATGGGAAGCTCTTGGTCAATGAAATCTTGAAAAATTCGGGAGAGCTTATGGGCATCCGGACAGGCAATGGCTGTCACTCCAATATCCGTCAACTTTTGAACACGCAGAGTTATCTGACTGATAAGCCCTGTCGTCCCCTCGGCGTCAGAAATGACTTCCAGGTCCTTTCCAGAAAACTCCTTCACTTCACCGCCGGGAAGGACGACGCGAACGTGGGTGACATTATCCGCAAACCATCCGAACTCATAGGAACCGATGCCTGCTCCACCCTGGGCCAGCCAGCCTCCTGCAGATGAGGAAGGATAGCTTGTCGGGTAGAGACGAACCGTCATTCCCTTGGATTTGAGCACACGATCCAACTGCTCCCAGGTGATCCCTGGCTCAACCGTGACAACCTCCTTTTCTGCATCAATGGAGACCACATCCTTCATTCGGTAGAAGTCCACAACGATGCCTTTCCGGGTGGGGATGATCCCTCCATAACCGGAAGATCCTTTCCCTCTCGGGACAAGAGGGATCTTCCTTTCCTCGGCCCAGCGAACGAGCTCTACCAGTTCTTGCTCATTCTGGGGCTGGATGACGGCATCCGGGACTGTATTCCCGACTAGAGGTTTGAAAAGGCTTGGCACAGCGGCAATATCATGGCTGTAAAGGATTCTTTCCGTGCGGTTGAAATTGGCCCGATCACCGAATTTCTCTTGAATCCATTTCTTATCTTTCTTGCTTATTCTTGCCATTCCCTATCTCCTTATTCAAGAGCAGACCCTTACTGAAAGGGAATCCGCAGGTGTATTATAATATTATTGTTATATTATAATATATTGAATTGATGGATACAACAAAAATTCAAACAGATCGAATCCGAATTCTCTTTCCTCTGGATTAATCCTCAGCAGACCCCTGCTTCCATTTCCAGCTACCCAATTTTTATCACTTCTTTCTTCAAGGTGGCCTTCTTGATTCTGTTCTCCTGGGGAGAGACACCGATTCCCGGCGATTCAGGGACTCTTATTGTCCCTGTGCGACTCACTTCTACCTGGGGCTCTATCAAATCTTCCTCATAGTATCTTTTACTCGCCGAGAGGTCGTTGGGGTACCGGAAGTTGGGAAGAGTGGCCAAATGGATGTTATGGGCACGCCCAATCCCAGATTCCAGCATCCCGCCACACCAGACTGGAATATTTTTCTCCTGGCAGAAATCATGAATCTTGCGAGACTCCACGATGCCTCCCACTCTTCCCACTTTTATGTTGATGATCTGGCAGCTTTTCATCTCAAACGCTTTCCGGGCTGCATCCACCGAAATAATGCTTTCATCCAGGCAGAGAGGAGTTTCCAACTCTTTCTGGAGACGACTGTGATCCCATAAATCATAAGGCGGGAAGGGCTGTTCGAGCATGAGAAGTTTGAATTCATCGAGCCTTTTTAAAGCTTTCTTATCATTGAGAGAATAAGCGCCGTTGGCATCCGCCTGAAGGGCCACCTCTGGGAATGTCTTCCGTACCTCCCTTAGGACTTCACCATCCCAGCCGGGCTTTATTTTAACCTTGATCCGCTGATAGCCTTCTTCAAGAAAGGATTGAATTCTATCCAGAAGCTCTGAGACAGAGTCTTGAATGCCAATGCTCACACCCGAAGGGATTTCCCTCCTCACTCCACCATAAATCTTCCAGAGAGGCTTCTCTTCCCTTTTCCCCTGAATATCCCACAGGGCGAGTTCCAGCCCCGCTTTAGCCATGGGATGCCCCCGATATTTTTTTGCCTCTTCATGGAACAATTGAGGTTCGGAAAGAGAATGTTCTAAAACGAGTGGAATCAGAAAGTCTTTCAGCACGCTCCATGCCGTGGAAGTCGTCTCGTAGCTGTAGAGTGGGCTTTTATCGGCCACGACTTCCCCATAGCCGCAGAGTCCTTCACTGTGAACCTTAACGAGGATGAATTCTCGCTCCTCTTCCCGACCGAAGCTTGTCTCAAAAAAATGAACGTAAGGAAGCCTCAGAAGGAGAAGTTCCACTCTTTCAATTTTCCCCATTTTGTTCCTCTTTTTGTTCGCGACGGGAATCAGGCTGTTTTCTACAAAGCCAAAAAATCAGTTTTCCCAGTGAAATATTACCTCTTTTAAATCATACTTGTTCGTGGAGTTTGATCCACTTCTTCAAACCGAGATCTTCATACAGAAGGATGATTTTATCTGCCATGGCCTCTGCGGAAAATTTCTGATGAACGACTTCGTACCCTTTTTGTCCGAGACGGGAGGCCAGTTCCCTGTTGTCATATAGCCTCAGGATGGCTTTAGCCAAAGCCGAGGGGCTGCGAGGAGGGACCAATAGGCCGGTCTCTCCATGCCTCACGACTTCGGGGATTCCCCCGACCTTTGTGGCAACCACGGGAAGACGGCAGGCCATTGCGTCAAGGATGCTGCTTCCCATTCCCTCTAAAAAAGAGGAAAGGACAAACAAATCCAGAGAAGCTAGAATCTGAGGCACATCTTCCCGAAAACCCAAGAAAAAGATAATATCCTTGACACCGGACTCCTCCGCCTGTTTGCTCAATTCCATGAACAGAGGACCACTACCGACGATAATGACTTTTATCCTGTCTGTGTGCTCTTTGAGGATTTCCGTAGCCTTGATTAAATACTGGTGGCCTTTATTGTCAGAAAGATGGGCCACTATCCCAACCAGAAAATCATCAGGAGAAAAAGAGAGCTCACGGCGAAGATAATCACTGGATAAAGCTCTGTCATAGGGGGAAAAGTCAATCCCAGAAGGAATAACGACGATGCGCTCAGGATCGATCCCTCCATCAATCAGAACCTCCCTGACCTCATCGGAAATGGCGACGATCATATCTACTTTCTTTTTGTACTTCCTCCGCGAAAAATAATTTTTTTTGAGAGGAAAAGCGACCCGTCTGGAGATGACTCGATGCGGGACTTTGGCCAGAGAAGCAGCCATGGAGCCGATGGACACAGAATGAGCGTCGTGGAAATGGGCCAAGAGGCAATTCTGCCGCCTCATGGCTCTGGCCAGCCGAAGTGTAGCCAACAGATCGAATTCGCTCTTAATTTTGATGGGGAAAACGGGCAGCTCCTCTTCTAACGCTTTTTGATGAAGGGGGCTCTCAGGTTGGACAACCAGAATAAACGGGATCCCTCTTTTTTTTAACGCCCTGGCGAGGAAAAAAGACTGCCTCTGTCCACCTCTCCATTCCTTTCCTGCATCAATATGGAAAAGGCTCAATTCTCTCTCCTTTTTTCCATATCTCTCTCAGTTTCGCGTACCGAAGAAAGATCGAATAGCTATTGAGAACGGAAACAATAAAACCCGGATACCCGTCTAAAAAGCCTGCTCTCCAGAAAAACGATTTCACAAACCTGAAAAACGGCACGAAAACCAGGTGATGCCACCTGCATTTTTTCCCGTTGGCATAGAGTTTCTGGGCGCCGAGTTCAGAAAATTTGTTGATCCTATCCAGGTGTTCTGAGATGTTTCGGTAAGTGAAATGATGGATGGAGCCGCTCAGCTTCTGGATTTTTCCCTCGATCACTAATCTCTCATGAACATACTCCCCTTCCCACCGCGCTCTATCCTTGCGGAAGAGGCGGAGCTTTCGGTCGGGATACCATCCTGAATGACGAATCCATTTCCCCAGATAATAAACCTGCCTCGGTATCGAGAATCCATCGCATTCAGGCTCTTCTTTTTTGATCTCGAGGATTTCTTTGCGGAGTTCGGGAGAAATCCTCTCATCCGCATCCAGGGAAAGTATCCAGGGAAAAGACGTACGAGTATTCGCATAATTCTTCTGGTCCGTATAATCAGTCCACTTCCGTTGGAAGACTTTGTTGGTGTATTTTTTCGCGAGCTTGACCGTATTATCATTGCTGAAGCTGTCGACCACAACAATCTCGGAAACCAAGCCAGCCAGACTTTTCAAAGCAGGCTCCAGCCTCTTTTCTTCGTTAAAAGTGATGATTACAGCCGAAATTTCCACTGCCTCATCTTAGCACAATTTATTGAAAAATTAAAAAAGGGGACAGGCCCCTTTTTCTCGGGGTCTATCCCTTCGGGATCAGGCCTTGTCGTCAAGAAATGCGGCTTTTATCCTTTTACTTCCCGGGCTTCCTTTGGATAAGGCCTGAATCTATACTCTTTTAAAAAAGGGGCCTATCCCCTTTTTTATTGAACGGATTTAGGAGGAGGCAAATCCTTCATCACAACGAGTCCCGGAGGCGCTTCGACTGCCCGGGGAATCGTGTTCACAGTGACGGCCACTGTCCCGATATCTCCATGGACTCCCCCCACGATTTTCTGGTGAATTTTGGGCTCGCCTTCGATGATAATTTCATCATACTCTTCCTCTACGGCCGCGTTAGCGCAAAACTCGAGAGTGATGACTTCCTTGCCGCCTTTTTTGCCAAAAGCGATGCTTGTCAACCCAATCACATCCCCGGGTTGGACTTCTCCAAAAGCCGTTGTTATCTCTTTTTCGTGTGTAACCGGCTCAGGAGGAAGCTCCACGGCTTCATCCAATTCCCAGCCGAGTCCAGAGGCAATCATGTTGATGGATTCCAGCAGTCCCACATGGCCTGTGATGATCTTATTTTCAATCTTTTCCTTGAATTCTTCCTGGGTTAAGCCCGTTCCGACTTTTACCTGGAAAGGAACTCGTCGTTTGGCTGAGTTCATCATCCGCTTGACCTTGACAGACTGGACCTTAAGACAAGGAGCGGTGAGGACAAGCGGAAGCATGTCCATTAAAAATCCCGGATTAATGCCTGTCCCGACAACAGTCTTTCCATGTTCCTTGGCCAGGTTATCGAGTTTCTGAGTCAGCTCAGGGTGACGCTTCCAGGGAAAAGAAAGTTCCTCGCAGGTAGAAACAACGTTCAAGCCAGCCTTCAGGCATTGAATGATCTGGGATGCCACGCTCTCAAGATGAGAAGTTGTGGTGAGCACAACAGCATCGGCTTTGACGCTCGAAAGAAGATCATCCGGTTTTTTTTCAATCAAAATTCCCAATGTTTTCGGAGGATCAAGAATCTCTCCCAAATCCTTTCCGAAAAGCTCCGGGTCGATATCCACAGCACCCACGATCTCAAAACTTGCTTTGTCGACCAGAGCTTGAGCTGTTTTTCGGCCCATCACACCGCATCCGAAGATTATGACTTTGTACTTTTTCATCTGAAACCCCTCCCCATCTAATTAAGAAATAAGTCTATATGTATTTACACCACTTCTTGGCAATCCTTTCCACTGCATCCAGTGATTCCTGGATTTCGTTACTCGAATGGGCAGCGGAAATGCCTCCATACCCATGAAAGATGTTGAATCCTTCCTCGAGCATGGATAATTTGAATATCTTTTCCCTAAGCTCAAAATCATTAACCTCAGGATTCCACACTTGTTCGGGAGAGGAAATCTTATCAATCTCCTCTTTGAGGAATTGAACGCCGACAAGGGAACTGTGCTCTGCGATCGAGTCTCCGTAACCTGTGCATTTGACGTTGAATCCATGAGCGGCGAATATCTCCTCAATCCCCTTCCGGACCTTCGCCCCCAGCTGACCGATTCTGGGGTAGACCTCTGTTTCATGCTCTATCAAATATTTCAAATGAGTCAGCCCGGCCAGCATCGCCGCTGGATGAGCGCAAAATGTTCCTCCTTCGAACTTCACTTTTTCATCGGGCTTGGCTTCGGGACCGCACAAAGCCAGCACATCATCCCGACCGGCCACAGCGCTGACTGGCATCCCCCCGCCGATGGCTTTCCCCAGAACAGTTAGATCCGGTTGGATATTGTACAGGCTCTGAACTCCTCCCGCATGAAAGCGAAATCCGGATACGACCTCATCGAATATGAGTAGAGCATCGTACTGCCGCGTCAATTCCCTGGCTCTCTGGAGGTAGTCTTTATGAGAAAATATAAAACCTCCTGCTCCGATAAAGGGTTCGAGAATAAAACAGGCCGTTCTCTCACCGAGCTCTTTGAATTTATTTTCAAGGTCCTGGATATCATTAAACCGGGTGACGATAATCATTGCATCCGTGCCGCTCGGAAGCCCTGCGGATTCCAACCGATTCATGCCGCGGTCGTAGGTTGTGACCCCTTTTAAAGCATAAGGCTGGGCCCCATGCCAGCCTCCGCCCACCTTCATCACCAATTCTCTTTTGGTGAAGGCCTTGGCCAGCATGATCGCAGACATCGACGCCAGTGTTCCGCTCGTGGTGAAGCGAATTTTGTCGGCATTGATCTGCTTGAGAATCAATTCTGCCAATTCTCTCTGGTGAGCGCCCGGAAATCCGGTGGTTAAACCCTGGTTCCTATGAAAATAATCCTGAAGAGATTTAATGATGACTTTGGGATTATGTCCCAGAACATTGGCAAAATGACCTTGCCAGAAATCGACATAGATGTTCCCATCGGCATCCCAAACCTTAGAGCCACTGCACTGAACATCATAGAAAGGAAACGGGCTGAACAACCGCAAGCTATGGCTGCCGCCGGTGATTAAATGCTGTACTGTTTTTTTAAAAACCTCTTCTGATTTTTTATGCTTGAGTCTGTAGTTTTTGATTAAATCAGCGAGTAATCTTTTCTTGTTCACGCTCACCCTCTCAGGCATTTTAATGCAGTTAAATCCAAATGAGAATCAATAACCGTGCCTTATTAGAGCAAGAAGTCTGTCTTTAGAGCTCTTAAAGGTTCTCACAGAATGCGAATTTCCCGGATGAATAATTCCTCAATCTTGCATTTCGATTTTTTGCACTGGATAGAATAGAACAACAACAAAAAATAGTCAAAGAAGTTTAAGAAAAATATTTCTTGAGATTTTTGGAGGCATAAGAGTTTCCTTTTCTGCTTTACAGGCTGAGTGAGCCCAGAAGCAGGCGTTTGTAATAGAAGAAGATACGCAGCATCCTGGGGATGGTAAGCTTATTCTGCTCCCAACCTTTCAAACACCAGCTCGAGGATTTTCTTCGCGTCCATGATGACCTTCGAGCGCCAGGCATTGTTAGAAGGATAAAACATCTCCAAGAAATTCTCTTTAATCTTTGCCTCGGTCTTATCGTTTTTATAACTGTAATGGAAACCCTGGTTCTCCAGGATCATGATGTGTAGGGACCTTATGGACCCGAAGGTCTTCTGGCTGTCCAGTGTCCCGAACTCGAAAACCATTGGATAATATGTTTTCCCTGGCGCAAGAGAACCGATGTAATCGGCAAACGAACCCATGTAGGTGTAAAAATCATCGCTGTCTCCCCAGTCGATCTTATAACCGGTAAAAAGTTCTTCCATATAAGCTTTGATGTCCGCATCCTCCACAGGATTGGGGAAGAGGTGCATGGTCCCGTTTTCCCCATAGCCCGTATGCAAATCGATGGTGATGATCCGCGTATAGGGCGTCATCTTTTCCTGCAGGATGGGTGCTATGTTAGCAATCTGCGGCTCTAATTCTTTGCCGCCGAAATACAAACCCTCGGGATATTCATACTGCCCATGCAGGACGGCCTGACGCAGGACAGGCATGGATTCAGCCAATATCTTCTGGATCGCCACCAGGTGCAGGTGCCTGTTCTTGAGACTGCGGTGGTTGGCTTCTCCTTGCGGATTGAGCATGTCGTACAGCGTTCCATACCCCTCGTTTTTGGTGTCAAAAAGGCTCTCATCGATAACGCAGTTGCGATTCATATCGACGTTGTTCTCCGTGACTCTCCTCATGTACTTAAAACCATAAGGATTCAACCCATGTATGAGAAGAATTCCTGTGGTATCCAGATAGTTGGGGCTCAATATTTCTTCCATGACCATTAACTGAATAGCGCTACCTGTAAAACCCTCGACTCCGTGAATGCCCGAAGAGATAATGAGAAGGTTATCCAAAGAATTCTGTGCCGGTATGTAACAAAAATCGATGGTCAAGTCAGGACTGGTCTTGCAAGGCACAGCAATCTTAAATATCTCAACCCCCTCGTACTGCGATATAAGCGGGTTGGTTTTCTCGATAAAAGCAGACCGGCAATCTTCATAAGTTTTGTGGAAATAATTGAGAGCCGCCGGGACGATCTCATGTTCGACATCAGCTGGTTTGTATCCGTTGTAGCTGAATAACAGGAAAAGATAGGCGGCTACGAGCAGCCCCAAAAGGCTGAACAATGCGATCTTTAAACTTTTTTTCATCAGCCCTCCTTCTTTCCATAGTTTATTGGATTTTACACCAATTTCTTATATTCTTAAACAGATAAGAATTCCTTCCACAAGAAAAAGGAAAAACAGAATAAACTCCGTGAGAGGTTATAAGAATTTCATTTTCTGCTTTGCTGAAGAGGAACATGTAAGGTGTCGGCAGATTTTATGAATGATTCAGGGCACCTGGATTATTCACGAGTCGAAGTTGCCGGAGGCTCCGTTGCGAGGAGCGTTGCGAATGTGGCAATCTCATGCCCGTGCGCATGAACATGAGATCGCCACGCTTCGCTCGCGATGACAATTTATCTATAGAAAAGGTCGTCAGATTTGCTCGCAGGAAGGGGAAAAGATGCCGACATAGGATTATTAGTTATCCCTCAGAGATTTTTTGTCCAGGGTGTCGGCAGATTTTATGAATAATCCAGGTTAAACAACAGGTCAACTAATCTCTCAGAAATTGAGACGTGACTATATTTCTCTTTTCCAGGCTCGTTCCCAGAGACTTTTCCAGCTGTGCCAATGAAAGCACGTAAGAAACCATAGAGTTTAGCTCCAGCGACCTTTCCCTTGCTAACTCGTCCTGGTACTGAAGGACAAAATAGTTGGTCGTCAGCCCGACATCCAGCTTTTTCACTTCAGCCTCCAGCCTCTTCTGAGCTAACTCACGAGACACCCGGTAAGCCTGGACTCTTTTAAAGTTTGTTTCCACGTCTCGCACAGCATTTCTGACTTCGAGGAAGACCTGTTTTTCCAAGTTTTTCAATTCAAGCAAACCCTTTTCTATCTCCATCTTTGCCCTGACATAATCGGCTTTGGTCGTGAAACTGCTCAGGGGTAAGGAAAGTGTCAAGCCAACAGTCCAGTTATTGTATTTGAGACCAAAAGCATCCTTCAGAGCATCAGAAGGGGGATGAACCTCCGTCCCAATGGGAGGTCCGAAGGGATTCAAGGGATCAAAAATAATTTCTGTTCCTGAAAGGCCCGGGCTCCAGTATGAAAATTCCAGATCCAAACCTGGAAGAAGCTGATTCTTAGCCACCTTCAAGTCCAATTCATTTGTTTCTAAAGTTTTTTTCTTCATCTTCAAATCTGGACTTTTCTCTAAAGCCATCCTCAATGCCTCCTCCAGGGAAACTTCTTTCTGAACAAAACTCGGTCTATCCAGAGGGATTATCTTTTTCGGACTCAATTCTTCACCCTCTGTAATGTTGAGCAGGTCTTTGAGCACGTCCTCTCTTCTCAGTACGAGGGCCTCAGCTTGAAGTATGTCCGCCTCTCGAGAAGCCACCACTGCTTCTGCGTTCAAGATCTCAATTTCGGCCAGCTTCCCCACCTCCACTTCTTTTTTGTTCTTGGCCAGGAGGTCCTGAGCTAGCTGTAAGGACTGCTGTTTAACTTTATAATCTTCGATTGCATAAACAAGAAACCAGTACGCTTCTTCCACTCTATAAATCGTATCTATTACAGTTTTCTCAAATTGGTTGATGGAAATATCCAGGTTGTTCTGGGCGACGATGATTTCTCTCCGGCTGACCTTGAAACCAAAATTCTTGAGCAAAGGCTGGGTCAGACCAAAACGTAACGTGCTTCCATACCTTGGGTTGATGACCTGAAAGCCCGAGTTTGTTTCATACCTGTTGTTGTATAAAGAGAGAGAAAAGTTGCCCCCTGTGGGTATTTGCTGCACAATAGTTGCAGAATAATTCATATCCTTGTTGATAACCGTGTCTGCCTGCTCGAGCCACCAGGAGGATGGATTCGCTATCCGCTCGTTTCCGAAGCCAATATCAAGCCGGGGCATAAAGGTCTCTTTGGCTTTGGTCAAAGACGTGTCAGCCAGCTCCGGGTTGATGACTTCCACTGCAACATTGAGGTTATCTTTTAAAGCCCTGATGACGCACTCTTCAAGAGTCAAGGATAGCGTCTTTTCCTGCTGAGAATAACAAGGCTTGAAGAATAAGACTAAAATCAATACCGAAATAAAACTCACTTTTATCTTCACTTTACTCCTCCTGATATAAATTTATATGAACAGAGGTAATCATCCTGTCCAATCATCCAGTCTATCTTGTTTTTTATGTTTCAATCAAATAATACGAATATTCGTCCCCATTGGTTCAATAAGACTCAATTTTCTCACGCCACATAGGCAGGGACAAAAAGGGAATTCCATCTATTCCATGGGCTCTGGGGAAGGATAGACAGAAGGAAGGCGGGGATAGGCGTTTAAATCCAACAATAGCGTAGGTTTTAATCCTCCCTTGAGTTTCTCTAAAGCCACAGCCGCGACCATGGCTGCATTATCCGTACAGAATTCATGCGAAGGAATGGCAGAGATCAGACGGTGCTTTCGGGCAAGCTCTTTGAAATTCTTCCTGAGTTTCCTGTTTCTGGCCACGCCACCGCAAAGGAGCAGGGATTTGGGTTTGTAAACCTCTACGGCCTGGTCCAGGTTTCCCAGTAATGCCCGAATGACAGCCATCTCGAAGCTGGCGAGAAAATCAATAAAAAGAGGGCTTCTCTTTGAGAGCTTATTCTCTTTGATTTTCCTTAAAGCCGCTGTCTTGAGACCGCTAAAACTGAAATCGAGGCTTCCATCTGTCATGTGAGGCTGCGCAAAGACAAACTTCTCCGGGTCACCTTTTTCGGCCAGTTTATCGATCACAGGGCCCCCCGGATAACCCAGTTCCATAAATTTCGCAATCTTATCCAGAGCTTCTCCAGCCGCATCGTCTCTTGTTTTTCCGATGAGTTGATATTCCACCCTATTCTTCATCACGAATGTTGATGTGTGCCCGCCAGAAACGACAAGAGCCAGTGCGGGAAAAGGAACCTCTGGATTCTCTAGAAAAGCGGATTCCATATGAGCTTCAAGGTGATCGACCACGACCAAAGGCTTTTTAAAATAGTAGGCCAAGGCCTTGGCAAAAGAGAGGCCTACCAGTAGAGAACCGATCAGGCCAGGACCCTGTGTGACTGAATACATATCGACCTGGCTAATTTTGAGTTTGGCGCGCCTTAGACTCTCCTGGACTACATAGACTATGGAAGTGATGTGCTGTCGTGAAGCCAGTTCCGGTACGACTCCTCCAAAGGGGGCATGGATCTCATCCTGGGATAGAACAACATTGCTCAGGATCTCGAAATCATCATTCAGGATAGATGCCGACGTCTCATCGCAAGATGTCTCAATTCCCAAAACATTCATTTTTTCAGGTCCTTCTTCGCTCTTCCTTTTTATCCTTCTTGAACAAATCTTTCAGGCTTTTTTCATACGGGGAGCGGCATATCCCCTTCTCGGTGATGATGGCAGAGATGTAGGCCGCGGGAGTGATATCAAAAGCAGGATTTTCTACATCGACATCGGGAACGGTCACACAGTGTCCTCCGAATTCTCTGACTTCTCGGGCGCTTCTTTCTTCAATAGGAATCTCGCTTCCTTTACCCAGACCCATATCAATCGTCTGGATCGGGGCCGCCACATAAAACGGCAGCCCGTGTTCCTTCGCCAGAACGGCCACCGTGTACGTTCCGATCTTGTTGGCTGTGTCGCCATTCCGGGCTATCCTGTCTGCTCCGACAACCGCTTTTGAAATCGCTCCTTTCTGCATCAAATGACCGGCCATGTTATCCGTTATCAAGGTCACGGGGATATTTTCTTTTTCAAGCTCCCAGCAGGTGAGCCGGGCACCCTGAAGGAGAGGCCTAGTCTCATCCGCATAGACATGGATTCGCTTTCCTTCCTGAAAAGCGTCTTTAATGATTCCTAAAGCTGTGCCATGACCGGCAGTAGCCAGAGCTCCAGTGTTGCAGTGCGTCAGGATCGAATCTCCGTCTTGAAGAAGGCTCTTTCCCCAAAACCCGATTTGTTTATTAATCTCGATATCCTCTTTTTCGATATCCGTCGCCTCTTTGACTATTCTTTGTTTCAGTTGAGGGAGAGCAAGGCTTTTATTTTGCTCAAAAGTCTTCTTCATCCGCTCCAGAACCCAGAAAAGATTGCGAGCCGTCGGCCTTGTCCTCTCCAGCCTTTGAAGGATCTGGTTGAACTCTTCCTCCACATCTGTATCCTTTTTCATTTTCAAAAGGCCAAGAGCTACACCAAAAGCGGCAGCCACTCCGATGGCCGGAGCTCCCCGGATAATCATCTTTTCGATAGCCTCAGCCACCTGGATGGTATCCTGGCATTCCACATAAACTTCTTTCTCCGGCAGCTTCCTCTGGTCGATCATCACAATGCGGTCTTTCTCCCACTTGATAGTCGGCAGCATTTATCTCTCCTTCTTCCAGTCAGGAGTTTCAGGTCCTTTCCACTTCCATTTCTTTATCCACTCCGAATATCTGGCTCGAAATTCTTCCCATTCCTCAGATGAAAGTTCCTCCTTTAGGTTCTGATAGCAGAAAATTATCTGGAGGTCGTTATCCCTGAGAATCTCTTCTGTCGGAAGTCCCAGTTCCTTTCCCATCAAAGCTCCTTCAAAACTTTTCCTGTAATCAGCAAGATGGCTGTAAACCTGAGATTGAAGATAATGATAAAAACCGCAACTTAAATCCTTATCTGAAAGCTTTTGGACTTCTTTGAGGACAGAAGACAACTGCTTTTTTCTCTCTTTTCCATCCAGATGGAGTGCTTTCCGCAACATGGCGTCCGTGTATTTTTGAGCCGCGACGATCGTCACCGGTTTGAGCTTTGATTTATCAAGGAGATATCCATAAATCCTGAATGATGAATCCTCAATCCCGAGCGCCTCCATCGACGAGGCCAATCCGAGCAGGGAAAGCTGCTGGGCCCACTCTTCTCCCTCTTCAAACCCGTAAGAATGGGCATTGCGGAAGCTCTCTTCAGCCTCCTTCCAGAATTCGAGGTTCAGCTCAGCCATTCCCTTCAACATGTAACCCTGGGATGAGGGATGCTTTGAGACCACAATCTCTGCTTCTTGTAATGCTCTCTTGTAAGAAGAAATGGATTTTTCAGTATGGTAGCGTCGAGAATGTTCCTGGCCTTGAGCATAATGGAACTTGGCCTTCTTCAGATGAGAGACGCACGCGGAAGAAGAAAACAGAGAAATAAAAAATAAAATGATAAGGCCTGACGTTCGATAATTGCACTGAACACCGGCCATTTTTATCTTTGAAAAGAAGTCCTTACTCATCTTTTTCCTCAAAATGTTTTTTTATAAGGCCCGCGAGGACTGTCTGCACTTTATCCTGGGAGATAAGGTCCAGATTGAGAGAGAGCATCTGATCCGCAAAAGTCTTCAGGCCTTTTAGGAGACCGGATTGACCCTCGAGAGTCTCAATATCCTTCTCTGCCTGGTTGACCCTTTCTTCAAAACCGGAAACGATTTTTCTATAGTTCTCAGACTCAATCTCTTCATGAAAAAGCGCGGAGAGGAAAGGATCTCCGAGCCCGAGGATAGGGTAAAGCCTGGCAAACGCCTCTCTCAAAGCGGCCCAGTCTCTCTCCCGTATTTCAGACTCATAAATTCTGTTTAAATCCGTGTGGTTTTCAAAAAAATTCAGGACAAACTCATCCGGCTTGGTCTCGATGCGGTCAGGATCGAGCCAGACCTTCCAGGAAAAAATTTCCTCTTTCCATTCCTGAGCTTTTCTTATGGCCCAAAAAAGGGTTGCGTTGAGCAGAGGAAAATAAAGATATGTTTTTAAAGGAAAGACCTTAGAGAGGAAGCTGATCCCGTTTTCGACAGTCTTCTCAAGAGGAGATTTGGGCATGGCGTATACTATAATATGAATTAAGGCAAATGGAGTAAAGAATAAAAGCTGATCCCAAATATTTATATTATTTCGTCTCAAGGAGAGCCAAAAAGGCCTCTTGAGGAACATCGATCCGGCCAATTTTTTTCATTCTTTTTTTGCCTGTTTTCTGTTTTTCCAGGAGCTTCATTTTTCTCGTGTAATCGCCTCCATAAAGTTTGGCGAGAACATCCTTCCTGTAAGGTTTGATGATCTCTCTAGCGATCACCCGCTTTCCGATCGATGCCTGAAGAGAAACTTCATACTGCTGGCGCGGTATGAGCTTTCTCATCTTCTGTACCAGCATCCTTCCCCGGGCATAGGCCTTATCTTTATGGACGATCAAGGAGAACGCATCCACAACCTCTCTGTTGATCAGGATATCGAGCTTAACGAGAGGGGACTCTCTAAAGCCTGCAAATTCGTAATCCATGGAAGCATAACCCTGCGAAACCGATTTCAGCTGGTTGTAAAAATCTATGACGACTTCATTCAGCGGAAGACAATATGTCAAAAAAATGCGTTGAGTGCTGATGTATTCCAGCTTTTTCTGTTCTCCCCGCCGGCTTTCCAGAAGTTTGAGCACAGCCCCCAAGTATTTATCGGGAGTGATTATTAATGCTTCAATCAGCGGTTCTTCGATCTTTTGAACCTCGTGCGGCGGAGGGATGAGGGATGGGTTGTGGAACTCTGCGACTTGGCCATCCTTTTGGGTGACTCTGAAGTTTACACTCGGTGCTGTAGTGACTAGGTTCAAATCGAATTCTCTCTCCAATCTTTCTTGAACAATTTCCCTGTGAAGAAGTCCCAAAAACCCACACCTGAAACCCATTCCCAGTGCAGGCGAATTCTCTGGCTCGTACTGGAAGGAGGAATCATTGAGTCTCAACTTTGCCAGAGCCTTCCTCAAATCCTCCACACTGCTTTCTCCGGCCGGAAACATCCCGCAGAAAACCATGGACTTCGCCTCTTGAAAACCAGAAAGGGGCTGGTCCGCCTTTCTGTTTTTTTCCGTAACTGTATCTCCGATCCTGGCATGGTTCAACTCTCGGATCCCTGCGATAAGGTATCCGACTTCTCCAGCGATCAGACGGTCACTTTTTTTCTGTTTAGGAGTCAGGTAACCAAGTTCCTCCACTTCGTAGGAGGCTCGGCTCGACATCAGCTCAATCTGAGTTCCAGTGTAGACGGTTCCATCAAAGACCCTTACCAGAATGATCACTCCTCGGTAGGAATCGAACCAGGAATCGAAGACCAAAGCCTTAAGAGGAGAGTTTGGGTCTCCTTTTGGAGCAGGAATACGATCGACAATACTCTCAAGAATTTGGTCGATGGCAATTCCCTTTTTCGCGCTGGCCAAGATGGCTTCCTCTCTACTGATTCCGATTATATTCTCCAGCTGCTCTAGGGTGAGGTCTGGATTGGACTGAGAGAGGTCAATCTTGTTGATGACAGGTATAAGGATGAGGTCATTCTGAATGGCCAGATACGTGTTGGCTAAGGTCTGAGCCTCGACTCCCTGGGAAGCATCAATGACGAGGAGCGCTCCTTCGCAGGCGGCCAGGCTATGGGATACTTCATACGTAAAATCCACATGCCCGGGTGTATCGATCAAGTTGAGTGTGTATTCTTCTCCAGACTGATTTATGTATCGAAGGCGGGCTGTCTGAGCTTTTATGGTGATTCCCTTCTCCCGCTCCAGGTCCATGGTATCCAGCACCTGTTCTTTCAACTCTCTAGGAGAGAGAGCCCCTGTTTTCTCTAAGAGTCGGTCAGCTAGGGTGGACTTCCCATGATCGATGTGGGCAATAATGGAAAAATTCCTAATATTTTTCATTTTGACTAAATAGTATATAAGAAAGTCAGGGATGGTTCTATTCTTTATTCTTATCTTTGGTAACAGTGTTCCCAACTTTTGGAATAAAAAAACAAATATCACACAATTTCCATTCTGACTCATTATCCCAGAGTTCTCTTGACTTTTCAGCCAGACTCAAGTAATTTTGTTAAGAGTAGTTAAGACAACAACACCTTGAGCCTTCAGAGGAGGTTTTAATGTTTTTTTTAGGACCTGTCGGACCGACAGAACTCATTCTGATCATTCTGATCATCGTCATCATCTTCGGCGCTCGAAAGCTTCCGGAATTGGGAAAATCCTTAGGAGAAGGCATAAAGAATTTTCGAAAGTCCATAAGCGGAAAGGAAAAAGAATCCCCTCCAGATAAACCTCAGCCTCCTGCTAAGGAAGAATGAGCCACTTCATTGAAAAACTTGTTCATACACCAAAAGAAAAAAAAGAGAATTCCTTCATCAATCTTTCCAATCCGCTGAGGCCATTTTCTCAATCATATTTCTCACTGAGAAGAACGTCTCCCCCATCACTAAGCCTAGCCGCTAAAAATATAAAAATCTGAAAATGCCTATCTATGCCGGGTTTGATTTGGGAGGAACTCACCTGAAATATGGATTGACCGAATCCACCGGAAACATTATTTTTGACTCGAAAACCGCCACTCCACCCACCATTAAAGAATTGCTTAAACTCCTGGAAAATCTCTGGAATGACCTGAAGAGAAAAGAAAAGAGAAAGGTGGCAGCGATAGGCTTCGGCTTCCCTGGAATCTTCAGCCTTGACCAACAAAGAATCCTTCAATCTCCCAACTATGCGGAGCTCGACAATTTCGACCTCATCCCCGCCCTTTCTGAATTCATAGAGGTTCCATTCTGGGTCAACAATGACGCCAATATGGCCGCATTCGGTGAATATAAATGTGGGGCTGGACAGGGAGCTCACAGCCTCATCTTTCTAACCATTGGAACAGGCCTTGGCGCAGGAATCATCCTTGATGGAAAACTCTGGCGGGGCAAATGTGGCTTTGCAGGAGAGCTGGGACATGTGACCGTCAATCCAGAAGGAGAAATGTGCAACTGCGGTGGCCAGGGATGTCTGGAAACAGAAGTCTCAGCTCCAAAAATAGTCAGGAATTACAACATGATGAGAAAAAAAGATGAGAAAATATCCGGAGAAGAGGTTTTTGCCAGAGCGAAAAAAGGAGAAGTGGCTGCCCGGCAAGCCTTTGCTCAAGCTGGACACTTCCTTGGAATCGGGCTTGGCATAGCCATGAATTTATTAAACCCGGATAAAATTCTCTTGGGCGGTGCGGTTATGTCCGCAGGCAAACTTCTTCTGTCTCCTGCTCTGGAAGAAGTGAAAAGAAGATCATATAAGGCTTCCTATAAATGCTGCAAAATCGAGAAAGCTTCCCTCGGTAACAAAGCCGGTTTTTTGGGAGCTGCCTTATGGGCAAAGGAACAGACAACAAAATAGAAAATGATTTCCGCTTAAAACGCCCACCATTCATCTTGAAGAAAAAAGGACGACAGGTGTACACACTCAGTAATTAGGTAACACTTTTTCGTTGTCATTGCGGGCGAAGCCTGAAACCGAGCAGGCTTTGACTCGCTGGGGCGAAGCCTGCGGGTTTTCGATGCACTCAGCCTGATTTATAGCCCATCCTGTCATCACGGATTTGGAGATGCTTCCTTAATCTTAGGAAACCTTGACTCTTGGTGAGGAGTCATTTATTGTAATGAATTGAATCAAAATACAAAGAAAAAGAGTTATTTCATATGAAGAACTGGAGAAAGCTCATTCAAAGGACGCAAACAGTAAGGAGGCTCAAGGTGGTGAAGAAATCATTTGAAATCCTTGCGATATTATTTTTTCTGACTGGACTAACAACCTTCACACTCGCTCAGACTTATACAGGAACACTTAGGGGAAAAATAATCAATGAAGAAGGAGTCGGCTTGCCCGATGCCTCCATTTACTTGTCTTCACCAAATTTACTGGGAATCCAGACTTATTTCACCTCTGAAACGGGCAACATCATATTCACTGGCCTTCCCCCCGGATTCTACAGACTCATGGTCGAAATCCCAGGATATAAAACGGTCAGCATTGATAATGTCATCATCAGAGCAGGAAAAACGGCCCACCTGAATATAACCATGGAAACAACTCCGACCGAAGAAAAGATCACAAGAACAATCCCCACTCCGACAATAGATGCGGTATCGCCAAAAAATTCGACGAGTATAGATAAAGACCTTCTCAGACATATTCCTTTTTTGAGAAATCTTGCGGACGTCATAGATTCAATGCCTGGTGTGGTGACAGAAAGAGTCCCCTTCCTCAAACGCTCGTTTATTCACGGCCAAGATGCACAAGCGAACACTTTCGCCTTTGATGGTTTATTCATGACCGACCCTTCGGACCGTCATCTTTTCACTCACTTTACTTTTGACACTGTAGAAGAGATCGAAGTCGAAACCGCGGCTCATCCTGTAGAAGTTGGAGCGACCGAGGGTGGGTATGTCAACGTTATCACAAAATCAGGCGTGACTAGAAGAGGCGGAGAACTTCTCATTTATCACACAAGTGATAATGTCTCAAGCCTTCTCAGAACCGAGGATGCGTTGAGCAGCCCAGGCATCTCTCCGCCTGCACTGGATAAAAGATTATGGGATTTTTCTCTCTCTCTTGGAGGATTACTCTATGAGGATAGACTCTCTTATTTCGGGAATGCACGAGTGTTATCTCAAAAACGGAACACTCCATTTATCCCATGGACCGATCCTCAAGGAATCGAACACAAGGAATTTAACAGGTCGAATGAAGAAAAAATGGGATTTATTAGGTTAACCAGCCGATTTATTCCCGAGTTTCAAGTTTCAGCAATGTTCAACTATAACAGCCGCTACCGTTCAGTCTATGAACCCACCGTGAGTTGGAACAGACCTAAAGAATCCACTCATAATATGGACCTCGAACTTAGCTACACGGGAACCGCAGTACTCAGCTACAGCCTTAACCAAAATACAATGGCCTTTGGAAAAATGAGTTTCACTCACAAAAAATTGCCACTTGGACTTGACGCAAACGGAAGAAACAAGCCTCAATACCTTGATCAAGGAACTGAACGTCTTTGGGGAAGTGCTGGATTCAATGAAGATAGGGTGCAAGACAGGTTTCAACTCACTGCCTCTATAACTCACTTTCGAGAGAACTTCCTCGGTGGTGACCACGAACTCAAAGCCGGAGCTGAAATCGAGCTTATCTCTAGTGAATATGCAGTCTGGAAAGCCGATAACCTGTTGATTAATTATTATTACGATAATCCTAATTTTCTTGGCCAGGGTATTTCTCCATCAACCGGCTTCCTTGTTAATAAAGGTTTGATTTCCTTCTCCATTGCCGCTGGATACGAATTAGAGAGTAATCCCAAGATTGAAAGCCGTAGGTTAAGCGCTTTTGTCCAAGATTCAATCACCTTATGGGAAAGATTGACTCTAACCTTAGGCCTCAGATTCGACAGGAGCGATTCCGAACTCTCAACACATTCCAAAGGAATAAGCGGTAATGATGTCTCGCTCTTCGTCGGTGAAAATATAATCCAACCAGTGGTTGAGCTCAATCCTTACAAGTTATTCTCGGCTTTAAGCTGGAAAAACATAATCGTTTGGAACGCTTTTTCACCCCAAATCGGACTCAGTTTCGACATCTTCGGAAACGGAAAATCCCTGTTTAAGGCCTCTTTTTCCCGATACACTGAACCTTTAATGCTTGATTATCTCACTGATTTAAACCCTATAGACCCATATCGTTCTCACCAATTCTTCTGGTTCGATGAAAATATGAATGATGAAGTGGATTTCACTGATACATACGTTCCCTTCCCTGAAGATTACCGGGTATACCTTGAAGATTATTCCAGGGAGAGAGTGGCTCCGGGAATTCGAGCCCCTTATACGGATGAATTTACAGTTGGAATCCACCAAGAAATCTTCCGCGACTTCTCTTTCCGACTGAGCTACATCCAAAAAACAAAGAAAAATATTCTGGCAAATGTTCTCTATGATCCCGACCTGGATAGAGACTGGTACACCGCCACTCAAGATACACAAAACTGGTGGATACCTTTCGAAACCATTGTGCCTGGCGTCGATGATTATCCCGACAGTCGCCTCACTGTCTATTACAGGTCAAATGATGCCCCTCTTCTTTTTTCCAGACTCAATAACGTTCCCGAATTAAAAAGAGAGCACCAGGCTCTTGAGATAGCATTCAACAAAAGAATGTCACACAACTGGCAATTGAATGGTTCACTGGTCTTCAGCCAGTCTACGGGAAACGTCAGTCATATGGTTGAGGGAGACTATGGATTCGCGAATGGAATATTAAACCCAAACTCATTCGTAAACCTTCCCGAAGATTCAAGATTCTTTTACGACATACCTCTATCGGTCAAGCTAATGGGTACTTATAAAATGCCTTTTGGATTCTTCTTGAGCTTCTACTACAGATACATGTCAGGCATTCCATGGACAAGAAGCGTTGGCGTCGTCCCGCCTTCTGCATGGACCCAGGCAAACAATGCTTTCAGCACACCAGTCACAGTTTTCCTCGAAAAACCGGGGGACAGAAGAACTGAGCCCTATTCCAATCTGGACCTGAGAATCGAAAAGCGATTTAGAGCTGGGCAAGCAGGGAGTATCAGTTTTGCTGCGGACATATTAAACGTTTTCGGAAATAAGAACGACTTCACTCTTCAAAACGATGGAGGCTTCTGGTATCCAGATGACGAAAACACAGTTCAGGGCACACGAGTTTTAAGCTCAGCCTACAGAAATATCACATCGCTGATTGGAACACGGACGCTCAGACTCACCTTCCGTTTGAGTTTCTGATTCAACTTTCATCTACACTCAAATATCTCAAAGAAAACTCAGGCCAATGGATTCCAAAAACACGCAACTTTTGCCCCAGCGAGTCAAAAGCGGCTCGGTTTCAGGCTTCGCTCTCCTCACCTTTTCGGTGAGGAACCATGCCCGCTCAGCCTTCAAACGGTTTTCTCATCCACTGCCCTTCGTTTATACACTGAGAAGGATGGCAAGGAAATGGCGTAAAAAATCTGAAGAGAGCAGAGCCATCCCCTCAAGTTTATTATTACAACTCAGGTACTAATTTTTGCGATGAGCCTAAAAAAATTCCTCCGTCGATACCATGCCCATAATTACTCATATTCCTTCTTCGGAGCCATTGCCTGTATTTTGTTCAAGCGCGAGTTCCTTGAGTGATCTCAACTCCTGGGGCGAGACCTCTGCTGAGAGATAGATGAAGGCGAGTTTGTTGTGAAGAAGTGGATCTGCATCTTGAGCCAAGTATCCTTTTTCAACGAGCTCCTTCCACTCCTTGGTCCCCGGAACTGGAGAAAAATAGGCTAACCTCGGAATCGCACCCAGACTCTGAACATGAATAATGCTCTCCCTGATGCCGGCAATGTCCTGGCTTGGTAATCCCACCATCAGGTAAACGTTGATTTCACGGCGTCTGAAGCCCGTTTTTTTCAGATGAACCACAGCCTCTTCCAAATCACCTTCTGAAACTTTGGAGCCGGTCTTTGTCAGGACATTCTCATCGATGGATTCCTGGCTGAGAAAGAGGGATTTGAAATTCGCTTTCTTGAATAGAGATGCTAACTCCGAGTCAACCTCCCTCACATGCAAACCGTTGGGTGTATGGAAAAAAACAGGAAGCTTCCTCTGGATGAGCTCCTTTAACAAAGGAATGATGTGATTGTCCTTCCTAATCAGCAAAGCATCATCATAAAAGGCGAAATGACGGGTCTTATGCTCTCGATAATGATGTTCGACTTCAAAAACAACCGAGGAAGGAGTCCGTTGCTCAAATTTTTTATGGAGTAAAGGACTGGCACAAAAAGAACAATTGAAAGGACATCCTCGTGAAGTTAAAACAGGGAGAGCGTCCTTGGCCGACAGCAAATCAAATGCAGGCCAGGGAATCTCCTCCAGGGTTTCATACCGATAATCTAGAGATGAGCTGTCTCCTAAGGCATCTCTGAACAAGGAAAAAATCTCTCTTTCTCCTGCGCCCTGAAAAACTATATCTGCTCCTGAAAAAGTTCTGGCGTGCTCAGGCATCAGCGTAGCATAGACTCCTCCCAAAACGATGGGGACCCGTCCATATTTTTTTCGGATAAGCTCCACCACTAACTGAATCCCAGGATACCAATAGGTCATCGTGCAGGTGACAAGAACAAGGTCAGGTGGTGGAATCTGTTCAAGTTTATTGAGAAAAAGTGGTACGGGAATTCCATAGCGAGAAAATTTCCGCGGGACATCTTTCAAGACAGAAGGCTTAGGTACTTCCTCTTTCGGAAAAGGACCTCTTCCATCAGGTTTTGTCTTTATCTCTTTTTTACACAGTGGATGGTGACGGTCCAAGCAATCGATAAAGTCCAAACGGAAACGTGTATGTTTTCGAAGGAGGGAAGCAATATACAAAAGCCCTAAAGGCCTCAGCCAGAAATCATAGGCAGTGAAATCATAAATC
>Ga0209636_10001480_pt1 | contig 23828 bp, 20 predicted proteins | sample DeeMarSWOR152_54_FD_187464 | JGI IMG/M metagenome (GOLD analysis project Ga0209636, IMG submission 187464) | Marine sediment microbial communities from White Oak River estuary, North Carolina - WOR-1-52-54 (SPAdes) (version 2) | ecosystem: Environmental > Aquatic > Marine > Intertidal zone >...
CAACAACCTTCATTTCCTCGAGGAAATGAAGGTTGTTGATCAAAGTGAGATTATCTTTGACGCCTTTCCCGAATCCTATTCCGGGATCGATGATAATCTTTTCTTTTTCTATTCCGGAAGCCTGGGCAACTTCAAGCTTTTCCTTGAGAAATGACTTGATTTCGGCTAACAGGGCTTTGTAAGTAGGATTATTCTGCATTGTTTTGGGAGTTCCTTTCATATGCATCAGGATGACAGAAACTCCTTTTTGCGCCGCAAGTGAAGGCATTCTCGAGTCAAAGCGGAAAGCACTTATATCATTAATGATATCTGCCCCTGCCTCAACTGCAGCTTCCGCAATCTCGGATTTTGTGGTGTCCACTGAAATCAAGACTTCTGTTTTTTCTCTTAAGGCGGAAATTACAGGAATAACTCGCCTCAATTCTTCCTGGAAAGGAACCGAGTCAGAACCTGGTCTAGTGCTTTCTCCGCCAATATCGATGATGTCAGCCCCTTCTGCGGCAAGTTCCAGTCCTCTCTCTACAGCTTTGTTCTTTTCGAAATATAGACCTCCATCAGAGAAGGAATCAGGGGTAACGTTGAGCACTCCCATTATCCAGGTTCTTTGGCCCAAAAGATATTCTCTGCCATTAACCTGGAAGGAGAATCGTTTTCTCACCTTTTATGCTTTAGCTATTTCAGGTTTTCTTATGGTTTGAACCTTTTTTGATTTTTCCTCTTTTTGTTTCGGGGTTGAGGGGGGCTTTTTTTCCTTCTTTAATTTTTTCCCTTTGATAATCTGCTCGATCTCTTCGGAAGTCAAAATTTCTTTTTCGAGTAATAATTTGGCAATCTTTTTCAATTTTATTTTATTTTTTTCCAGAAGTTCCTTTGTTCTTTCATAGTTTTTATTGATGATTTTTTTAACCTCTGCATCTATGAGTTCAGCGGTTCTCTCACTGAAATTTTTATGCATAGCTAAATCTCTCCCCAGGAATATCAAATCATCTCGCTCGCCATAAGTTAGAGGCCCTAAATCTGACATTCCCCACTGACAGACCATCTTGCGGGCAATTTCAGTCGCTTTCTCAAAATCGCTGGCAGCTCCGGTCGTTGTTTTTCCGAGGAAAAGCTTTTCAGAAACTCGTCCTGCCATTAGCACAGAAAGTTGGGCCTCAAGATAATCCTTAGAATATGTGTAACGATCATCAAGCGGAAGCTGCTGGGTTAAGCCCAGAGCAAGCCCTCTAGGGATGATGGTGACTTTATGGATGGGGTCAGCCTCAGGAATAAGGGCAGCGATGAGGGCATGTCCGGCCTCATGATAGGCTGTACTTTTTTTCTCTTCTTCGCTGATGATCATACTCTTTCTCTCCACTCCCATGAGCACTTTATCCTTAGCGTATTCCATGTCTTTCATGGCCACTTTGTTTTGGCCATGCCGAGCTCCGATGAGGGCAGCTTCATTGACGAGGTTTGCCAGGTCAGCTCCAGAAAAGCCGGGCGTTGAACGGGCGAGTACCTTAAGGTCTACATCTTTATCTAAAGGAATACTCTTAACATGAACTTTTAGAATATCCTCTCTCCCCTTTATATCTGGCATATTGACCACAATTCTGCGGTCGAATCGTCCTGGCCTGAGGAGAGCCATATCCAATATATCGGGCCTGTTCGTGGCTGCGATGAGAATGATTCCCTCATTGGAATCAAAGCCGTCCATTTCAACTAAGAGTTGATTCAGAGTTTGTTCCCTCTCGTCATGTCCTCCTCCCAGGCCTGCTCCTCTTTGTCTTCCCACCGCATCAATCTCATCGATGAAGATCAAGCAGGGAGCACGTTTTTTTCCTTGGTCGAAGAGATCTCTTACTCGAGAGGCTCCAACTCCAACAAACATTTCCACAAAATCAGAACCGCTGATAGAGAAGAAGGGAACATTGGCTTCTCCAGCCACAGCTCGAGCAAGAAGAGTTTTTCCTGTTCCAGGTGCTCCAACAAGGATAACACCTTTAGGGATTCGACCTCCTAATTTTTGGAATTTTTGAGGGTCTTTCAAGAATTCAATGATCTCCTGAAGCTCTTCTTTGGCTTCTTGAACTCCTGCCACATCTTTGAAGGTGACTTTCTTTTGAATACCAGAGAAAAGCTTGGCCCGGCTTTTGCCAAAGGAGAGGGCTTTGTTGCCTCCGGCCTGCATTTGTCTCATGAAGAATATCCAGAAGAAAATCAAGAGAATGATAGGAAACCAGGTAAAAAGATAAGAAAACCAGGGGCTTCGGGAAGTGTCTTTAACCTTGAAAATTACTCTATGCTCTCTGAGAATCTTGACTAAATCATCAAACTGGGGAGCGGCTATGGTTTTAAAGGTTGTTCCATCCCTGTATTTTCCTTTAATTTGGCTACCAGCAATGGTGACTTCTTCAACAAGGTCTCCTTCGACATCGATGAGGAACTGACTGAAATCCACTTCTTTTTTTGCTGCATTGGGAGATTGAAGAAGGCTCCAAAGAAGGATAATTATGATTCCAGCAGCAATCCAGAAAAGGATGTTTCTGAATGGTCTAGTTTTTTTCTTAGGCATTTTTTTCCTGTTGTATTGCTATTTTAACATTTTTTCCTTAGATTGTTAACATAACTCATAGTAAAAAATCGATTTTTTTTATCAAATCAGTCGAAAATTTTGGGTTTAGGTCTCAATTTTCAACCTTTCATTGAAAAACTTAGGGTGGCGTCAGGTTTAAACTCTTAATTTCAGATAGGGGACGGTTCTATTTTTTTTAGTCTCCCGGATAGTTCATATGATTATGTTTTCGATTTTAAAAAATAGAACCTTCCCCATTTCGCGTTAAAAATCTATAGGGAGCAAAACTATTCCTAAAACCATACTTTAATCCTTATGATATCATGGAAAAAAGCATGCTTGCTTCCCTGGAGGAAAGCTTGACTGATAGGTTATCTTTTTGTAATATGGAATTCCTCTGGTGGGGCTGTAGCTCAGCTGGGAGAGTGCTTGACTGGCAGTCAAGAGGTCGGGGGTTCAAATCCCCTCAGCTCCACCATCTTATTTTCCTTGTTCTCAGCCAATTACCTTGTTTTTGTTTTTCAACCCTAATACCATAATTTCAACGTAAATCAACAATTTTTGTTACGTATTTGTGACATGGGGATAAGTATTTTTGTTTTTATAGGATTCACTTTTATATTGTAATCTGGTATTAATATGTAGAAGATAAATAGCAAAAAGCGGAGGGGAAAAAGTGTGGACATGGGGTTCATTAATCTTTGTGATCGTGGTTCTCATTTTTTTAATTAGGGGATTGCCTAAATTATTTGAGCAGGAGGCAAAACCATACAAACCACCGCCTGATAAAATGAGCGAAGAAGAAAGAGATAAACATTTATGTTATACGTGCAAGAAGAAAGACAGAATAGTAATACATGAAGGAGAAGAGAGGAAATTTGGAGTAGCCGATCCTGGTGTTCATTATTTTTGTTCCTTTAGAGAGGGATAGGGCTACCCTCATAAAAAATGCTGGGTTATTCCCTTAGAATACAAAGAAGATTTGATTAATGAGTGTGAGTATTATGAAAAGGAGCTAAGGAGTGAAGCATTGTTGTGAAATTATATTTTTTCCAAATGAAGTTATTAATACGATAAATAAGGACAAAGATAATGAAAGAATTGTGAATGAAATTATAGATAAATTTGAGAATGAGTCTGATATTCTAAAGAAGCAAAAGCTTCTAATTTACTTTGGTTCTTTAAATAAGAATTCGTTAGCTAGTTTTAGAAATGAAGATTTAGGTAGATTATATATCAAGGGGACATCAGAATATGAAGTTTTTATTAAAAGAATTAATTTTGAAGTGAAACAAATCCCAAATTTTAAGACTTTCAGATATTTTATTTATTTAAGTAGCAATATAAGAGAATGTGAAAATAATATATTTAAAATTTTTACAATTGCTCACGAACTACAACATGTGCTTCAATTTATTAATGTAAAAAATATACATAAAAAACATAGCGATTTATTTAGATATTTTTGCTCAAAAGAGTTAAATAGATTTAATTTGCCAAAGGAGCATGATGCCTTAAAAAAATCGAAGCTTATAAATTACAGAATATCTGATAAAAGAAAAAAGGTGGATGATTTCATTAATGAAGAAATAAATAGATATAATAAAGATACATATAAAAGCCAATATTGGCAAAAAGTTAAAGCTATAGATGTTGATGAAGATTATGATTTGGCAAAAGAAGTTGAAAATCTTTGGAAAAAATATAAAAAAAATATAGAAAAATAAATAGAAAAAAAGGAGGGGATTTAAGATGAATCAAACAGAAAAACTACTTAAAGAGCTATTAAAGGAGGTTAAAGAATTAAAAAAAGCTATAGAAGAACTTCCCAGAAAGTTAAGTATAGAAAAATATATACAAAAAGTTCTTTATGAAGAAAAGAAAAAAGATAGCTGAGTGGGTTTGCATCTTATAATTCGGATAATTTAAGAGATATAAAAATTCTCAATAAGGAAAAAGGAATGCCAAAAAAAAACTAAGAAGGGCAAAAAAGCTGGATAAGTATAAATAAATAAAGGGGGGGAAGGATGGAAGATTTTTCAGGACTTAAAAAGAAAATAACAAAGGGCATAAAAAATTATTTTAACAAAATAACTGCTGTGAAATTCGGCAGAGTTTCTAAGTTAATATTAATCATAACTTGCCTACTTTTGCCTTTAGCGATATTAGAAAAAAATGAAGTATGGATTTTTAAATATCATTTTAATCTATTTTCAAAAGATGATTATTACTGGTTTTATAGCACAATAGCTCAAGCACTAGCTGCGCTCTTTGGAATAGGTGGGATGTTTACAGCATATATCTTGCAGATAGTAAATAATAAAATTAAGGAAAGCGAATTTGAAGCTAAAACTATTCTTGAAGGCTGGCGTCATACAGAATTTGCAAATTTGAGTGGGGAAGAATTTCTAAAAAAGTTAATTGATTATAATAAAGCCCCCAAATCAAATGCCTTAAAAAAGCATCTGAGAATCGAATATTCGAAATTAAAAAGTGCTGAACGTATCATTGGAAGTAATAGATTTATTAAGAAAGCTATCATGATAGGAGTTAAAAATCTTGGAGTATTTATTTCATCTATAATTCTATTGTCTCTTATCGCACTTCTGTTTTCTGCTTCTCTTTCAAGACTATTCATTGGCTTTATATTTGGAATTTTTATTTTATTGTTGATATTAATTTCTGTAGTTAAGATGATTAGTTTTATTTATGCCACAATTAGTACATAAGCCTTGTGGCCATACCTATTAAAACAGGTTCACCCGACGCCCCCCTTTTGCTACTAGACGGGGGTTGACTGGTTCGACTCTATCTCTACGATGGTTTATTATAAGAAAAAAATAGAGCGAAGCTACATATTTTGGAAAAATAGTAACATTAAGGGCTTTTCAAAATTTCTAGAAAAATTTTCGTAAAGGAAATTTCAAAGAAATTTACGATAAGCCTTTGGTTTAAAGAATTTTCAAAATTTCGTAGGTAATATAGAGCATAGTTTAGCCCGCCCCCAGACAAGCTACGGCTGTGTATTTTGTATCCATTTAGCTAATTTTTGAGGGTGATAAAATGGAAGAAAAAATCACCCCTCAAATCATCTGATAAGGCGATTGCCTTAAGTATAAACATTTTTTATATTAACAACTTAATCATAGATTAAGAAGAAAAAAATAAAAGGGAGATAAAATGAAAAAAGCTATCCCAGTGCTTTTAATTTTTTGTCTTTCATTATGCACTTGCGACAAAAAAGCCCCGACAACACCTGATCTTCCCTCGATTCCTGATTGCGAGAGGAATAATACTGCTACAGTCCAATTTGAGAATAAGTCTAACAGCAATACAACCTATGATGTTATTTGGGATGGTTCGAAAAAGACGACCATAGCGCCGGGGACAAAGAGCCAGACGTACACGGAAGCTGCTGGTCAACACACCCTTCAATTTAGGATAACTAATACTAATCGGGGTGCTTGCACGCCCTCTTCTCCGGTTCTTGCTCAGTGTTCAGAGAATTTGTACTGGTGTACGTATTAAGTATAGAGCAAGACCGAGCTCGGGCAGACTTTCTTTTCACTCAACGGTCTAAGACACTCCGGACTATATTTTCCCATATCTTTACTGGCGGGCATCTCTAGATGTGCCGTCAGTGCCGTCTGAGAGGGTCATTCATGCATAGTTTCACAGTATATAACGCAGTCTAGACAAATATACGCTGATTACAAACAGTCGCCGGACAAGAATTCTCAGCAGCTCTCAGTCTGTCGGCTGTTGTTAAAAGCCTTTTATAAGCAAAAAAAGTCTGAACTTTCAAATCAAGAACGGGGCTAAATCATGTCAGTTTATAAGAGAAAAGGTATTTGGTGGGCTTACGTTTGCCACAAAGGAGTGATAAACTAATCGGTCTGTATGAAGCAAAGCTACTAACTTCGTTGAAGAAAAACCATTAATTTTATTGGAGTAAAGCTATCAAATATAAAACTTATATATTGATTGTTTCTACATCAAGAATGACTATCCCTGTTGAGATAGCTTACCCCTCATGTCTCCTTTCTCCCCTAAAGGAATTTCCTATGGAAGTTACGATATCCCTGTAGGGATAGGAATTTATGAGGCTATAGCCTACTAGCCATGCTGTTTACTTCTATTAGGTGTAGAGTATGCTTATGATTTACCCCCAGCTCCATAGGAACTAGCAGGACTTTGTCCTCCGCCTCAGACATATTGAGCGTAGCTACTAACTAAGTTGTCTAGTGTTAGATAAGATGATGACAGATGATAACAAAATGATGACAAATGATTTTAGATGATGACAATGATGACAGCTTTTCTAGCAGTCAAGAGGTCGGGGGTTCAAATCCCCTCAGCTCCACCATCTTATTTTCCCCATATAAAAGTCTGAAAATATCAATAATTTCGAGCTGCTTTTCTAAAACTTTTATCAATCTATTTTTATATCATTCCAGAATTCTTCATAAGATGGATAAGGTTCACGCATTAGATTTCCTTCAAATATGATAATGACTTTTCCTAAAGTGTTTCTTTTATTGTAGAGTTCATCAAGGTCTTCAATTATTCTGCCCTGGGTTGAGTCACAGGCGCCTACGAGCAAAGCACTAAGCATGTCGCTTGCTGAGCCGATTGTGTAACATTGATTATGACTTCCTTTAATTTCGATACGAACAACAAGTTTTCGAAGGGCCGTATTATCAAAGTTGATTAAGAAACGAGAAGCCGTATAACCATGAATTTTTTGATAATCATATTTTTCTTCCATTTTTCCACCTTTTGTATTTTGAAGAAGAAATTTTAAGATAATAAATTACTGAATCTGGTATTTCTCTATCAAAAAATCCACTGCTTGTTTTAAAGTCAAATGCTTCTTGTTTATATCTCTTTCGTAATTAATCACAAAACTGAAAACATCACCTTTCAAGCCTTCGCAAAAGCAAAAATATTCTTTTCTTTTAGCATCGAATAAGAAAGAAGATTCTTGATCATGGAAGGGACACTTGGCCAAATATTGCTTTGTAACTCCGACTTTCTCTCCTGAGACGCCGAAGTCTTTCATAAGGATCATCATGTCCACTGATTTTTTAACCCTCTCCATCTTCTCTTTCAGCTCTGTATCGAAATCGTTGATGAGTTTTAATTGTCTGAGAGCCGTGCTGAAACCTTCTTGACCACACTCTTCGCAGATTTTGGCTCCTTCAACTGACTCCAAGGTTTTCCTCTTGTCGTCTTCCAAGATTTCCTTGTTAAAAGTCAGAGTGAAATGAGGTTTTTTAAGATCAATATTATTGCCGCATATTTGACATTTAGGCGTGGCTTCTTCCTTCATTTCCGACCTCCCTGAAAGGCTAATAGTTTACTCTTTTCTTCCAAAAAATCAACAATTAGATTGAAATTGGATTTTTTAAGTGCTATAAAATGGGAGTCGTATTTACCAGTTTTGATTTGAGAAGAACCTTCGAATGGTGAGCAGTAAATTCCGCTTTTTGTCGCTCCTATTCCTGCTTTTTATATCTTGTGTAAACTTATTTTTCTCCGCAGACAAAGATGGGCCAACTCAGATAGGTCTTTTGGAAAATATCGTCTTCTCCAGGGCCACGAACACCATTGAGGTCAAGATTCTTTGTAACTTTTACACCCGCCACCGTCAATTTGTATTATCCAATCCCAACAAGATAGTCATTGATTTGTTCAACATAGAAGACATTAAAACCAGTCGTTATTTTGAAGTCAATGATTTTGGTATCCAGGCCATTAGAGCAGGTATGTTTAAAATTGATATTGCCAGGGTCGTCTTCGATTTAATAGAAGAAATCCCACCTTACAAAATCGAGAAGATTCAAGGAGGCCTGAAGGTCTCTTTTTGGCCAGTCAAAGCACCAGAGCCGCAGAAAGAGGAGGTGGTGGCAGAAGAAAAGCCGCAAGAAGAGTATAAAGAGAAAGCTGAAGAAGAGAAAGAAGCACAACCACAGACTCTTCAAGAAAGTGAAGTGCCATCAGAATTGAAAGAAGAGATAAAAGAATCCCAGCATAAGATGGATGAACAATCAGAGGAGACAAAAAAGATTCTAGGGGAACTGACTGAGGTTCTGGATGAGATTCAGGAAAAGGAAAGAAAGAAGTTTGTCAGAATAGAGGCCCTGGGAGGTTATTTTCGACTTAAAGAAAAAAACCTCAGAGACGTTTATGAGAGCGGCTTTATATACGGAGCAAGCTTGAATGTTGGCATTTTAGAATTTGTAGAATTATGGATTGCCGAGAAGTATTTTAGTAAAAAAGTAATTGATGAAGTTTCTGGTGAAGAGAGAAGAATAAATCTTTTTCCTCTTGAAGCAGGCTTGAAACTCAGGTTGGGCAAGGGAAAGGTGAATCCTTATCTGGGATTTGGTGCCAGCTATTATCAATATAAAGAAGTCTATTTAACTGAAGAAGTCAAGGATAAAAACATAGGATTTATCGGCCTTGCTGGCTGCTTTTTCAAGATAAAAGGGGGATTAGTCTTTGATATTCATGCCCATTACAGTTCTTGTCAAATCACTTCTGGTGAGGATAAATTCAATGTTGGCGGGCTTCAGATCGGGGCAGGGATCGGTTTTGAATATTGAAAGAGGCTATTCTTTCAAATAGCGGAGAGTTTTTGGTTCCACCTCAAGATGAAAAATGATGATTTCCTGGAGGGTTTTTCTGATTTTCTCCAGTTGAGCAGGAGTAAAGGGAACTTCTCTTTTTGCTGGAGGGGGATTTTTTCTAACCCATTTGAGGAATAAGCCGGTTTCAGCACCAATTTTTTCCTTTTTCTGGACAACGCAGCCCTCGCAATAGACGCCGTCTTTTTTGGGGGAAAGCCAGCTCGAAGCCTCGATGTCCTTTCGACATTTTTTGCATCTTCCAAAGTCAGGAAGAATTCCGTTGATGTGGAGAAACCAGACCTCGAAATATCGAGCTAAGAAGTTTATGTCCCCACCTTCCTTAAGGGTGCGAAGCAAAGAGAGCAAAAGACGGTAAAGGAGGTCTTCCTTTGACCTTGAAGGGAAGAATGCTTCGATCAGCTCTGCAAAGTAGGATAGGGTAAAAGTTGTCTTCAGGTCTTTTTGAATCTCAAAAAAGGATTCCAGCAAATCACAATTGCTAACAGTTAACAAATCCTTTCTTTCTTTTTCATAGTAGAAAATGTTCACCAGGGACATGGGTTCTAGACCGCTTCCGAAGCGACTGCCGAATTTTCTGGCTCCTTTTGCAATTCCTTTGATGACCCCTTTATCACGGGAAAAGAAAACGACAATCTTGTCTTGTTCTCCGACATTGAAGCTTCGTAAGACAATGGCTTCAGATTGACTGAGGGGCATGGGCAGAGTTTAGGGAAGATAGCTGAGAAAAAGAGTGGCCAGCCCGAGGAAGGAAAGGATCCCTACGGCGTCAGTACACATGGTGAGGAGGTTGACTGAACCCAGGGCAGGGTCCAGTCGGACTAACCGGAGGAACAATGGAATTAAGGTACCAACAAGAGCTGCCACAAATAAATTGATGATAATGGCCAGTCCTAGTATGAGCCCTAGGTAAGGATTTCTGAATAATAAATAGGATATGCCCGCTAAAATTGTGCCGATGACGACTCCGTTTCCGATACCAACTGAGATTTCTTTCAACAAAGCTTTTCTTGCCGTGGGCCAATCCGCTTCTCCCATGGCAATTTCGCGCACCATGATAGCAATGGTCTGATTTCCAGCAATTCCTCCTAATGCAGCCACCAGAGGAAATAAAACAGCTAATTTTACATACTGCTCGATTGTTCCTTCAAAGAAATGCACAACAAAGGGAGCCAGGGAGACGGTTATAAGACTCAATAAAAGAAAAGGGAGCCTCTTTTTTATGGACTTAAAAGGACTGTATTGAATTCGATCTGTCTTATCCAGGGAAACCATCTTATAGATATCTTCGGTCGCCTCTTTGTTGATGACATCAATGACATCATCAACAGTGACAACTCCAACGAGTATATTCTCTAAATCCACTACAGGAATGGCAACTAAGTTGTAGTCGGCCACGAAACGGGCCACTTCTTCCTGGTCAGTCTCAGTGCTAACGCTTATCACATCCGTGGTCATTATCTCTTTTAAGGGAGTATTGGGCCTGGAAAACAAAAGTTGACGCAGAGAGGCTACTCCCACGAGATGATTCTGGTCGTCTACCACATAGAGGTAAAAGGCTGATTCAACATCTCCTTCCAATTGGATGGCTGTTATGGCATCAGAGACGTTTGTATTTTGTTCCAAAGCATAGAACTCCGTCGACATGATTCTTCCAGCTGTTTCCTCATCGTGAAGGAGAAGCTCCTGGACATCTTCTGAAGGCTTCTTTTCCATGGCGGCCAGGATGGAATCTTTCATCTCATCTGGAAGGTTAGGGATTATCGGGGCCACATCGTCAGGGGGAATTATTTCCAGCAGGTCTGAAATCTGTTCGACTTTAAATTCTTTTAAGATTTGAGCAGCATCCTCGGGTTGTAATTCACTCAAGACTTCAGCGGCTTTATCCTTTTCTCTCTCTATGATTATTTTGAAGAGAACCAGTCTTTCTCTAAAAATAAGATGAAGCACGAGAGAAGCGATATCAGCAGCACGGAAATTCTTGATAAGGTTCCAGAGACGGGAGAAGGCGCCGATGTTAATAAATTTCCGGGCGGAATTGGTGACTATGCTTAAGGCCTCAGCTTTCATGGCGAAATTTCTTGTTCAAAGATAGCACAAAATATGGTGACTGTAAATTAAAATTGAAATAAATGACGGTTCTGAAAAATTGGAGACGATTCTATTTTTTATAAAAATGCTTGTTTGTTTCTGAAACAATGATGTGGCTTAAACCCAGGAGTCCCACCAGGTTGGGGAAAGCCATGAGTCCATTCATCACGTCTGATAACCTCCAGACAGTTTCCAGCTTGAGTAAAGTTCCTATGGCAATGAAGATGACAAATATAATCCGATAAGGCCTAACGGCTTTGACTCCCAGCAGATACTCCAGCGATTTTTCTCCGTAATAGCACCAGCCGAGGATCGTGGAATAGGCAAAGAATATAAGACCTAAGGTTACAATGAATTCTCCGAGTCCTCCTGGAAGGCTGAATTTGAACGCCCGGGCAGTGAGTTCAGCGCCGGTGGGGCCTGAATTCCAAAGTCCAGTAGAAAGGAGAACAAGGCCGGTCATGGTGCAGATAACGAGAGTATCAATAAAGGTTTGGGTCATGGAAACTAAGGCCTGTTTAACTGGATTGGGAGTTTTGGCTGCTGCAGCTGCAATGGGAGCTGAGCCTAAGCCTGATTCATTGGAAAAGATGCCCCGGGCAACTCCTTCTCGCATTGTCTGCATGACTGTGGCCCCAAGGAATCCACCCAAGGCCGCCGTTGGAGTGAAAGCTGATTTTATGATTAGTGTAAAGAGGCTAGGAATGGTTCTAATATTCAGCAGCAGAATGGCTAAGGCCCCAAAGAAATAAATGATGATCATGAAAGGAACGAGAATTTGAGTAACTCGGGCTATACTTTTTATCCCGCCCAGAACGACCATAGCTGTAAAAGTGGCCAAGATGATTCCTGTTGTCCAGTGGGGGATTCCGAAAGATGTGTTTACAGCTTCGGCTACTGAATTGGATTGAACCATGTTGCCGATGCCGAAAGCAGCGATGGAAGCAAATACGGCAAATAAGACCCCCAGCCACTTCCACCCTAAGCCTTTGGAGATATAATACATAGGTCCACCACTCATGGTGCCCAATTCATCGACCTCTCTGTATTTTATAGCTAATACGGCTTCCGAATATTTGGTGGCCATGCCAAAAATGCCTGTAATCCACATCCAGAATAGGGCTCCCGGTCCTCCGGTAACGATCGCTGTTGCCACTCCAGCGATATTTCCTGTCCCGACTGTAGCTGCTAAAGCTGTCATTAAAGCTTGAAAATGCGAGATGTCACCCTCTTCTTTGTCGTCTTCTTTCCTTTTGATTAAACCTAAATAGAGAGAATAGAGAAGCCCTCTGAGCTGGAGTCCCCTTAATCTAAAGGTGAGGAAAATTCCTGTTCCCAACAAGAGAACAATCATGGGAACTCCCCAGACGAAATCTCGAATGCTGGTGATGACTTCGAGTATTTGAGACTCTAAGCTGCCCATTTTGGTAAATTTTTCCTATTATTACCAAAAAAACCGCAGCGAGTAAACAATTAAACAGAAAACACCTCCTCATCTTTTGAGGTTAGATAGGGGAGTAAAAAACTATTCTTAAAACCACCGCAAAAGATTATTGACATTCTCACTATTTTCCAGGCAGTATATTATTGTATTCAAAAAGTCTATTTAGATACACAATTTGAGATCTGGAGGGCAGAGAGGCGGTTAACATAAGACAGTTGCAATAAAATCGATATTCAGATATAAAGATAAAAAGAGCAAGTGAACAAAAGGATGAAGAAGAGACAGAAATACGAGCCTCCTAGGATTATCACTTACACTTCAGATGATATTCTGGAGGAACTCGGACCTGCTCAGGCATGTTCTCCATTTGCGACAATGTCAGGATCCAGCTCAGATTCATTAGATTCCTCTACACCTCCTGATGCACCGGGCTATGCTCCTGGTTTGCCTCCGGCCTTCTATGAGCCTCCGGATAAAAAGAAGAAAAAGCCTTTTTAGTTGATCAGAATCAATCCAGGGAGGAAACCATTGTCCGAACTTCATTCGCTTCCCTTTCATATCCTCCAAGAGGAGAATCTCTGGATCCTCGTCCATAAAAATCGGCCTTCCTGGATTGTTACCAATGAGGTAGGAAAGGATATTGCGATCAGAAATTCCCTGAAAAACTCGAAGGGAGAGATTGCTGAATTCTTGAAAAATCGATACGGACCCTCTGAAAATACTGAAGAAGATATTCAAGGATTCCTGAAAGAATTAGAAGAAAAAGGATTTCTAAAAGAAGAATTCCCCGCTGACACTCCAGATTCAAGCAACACCTTGAAGGGGATTCTTTTCCTGGTCACTCAAGCCTGCAATCTCGATTGCCGTCATTGCTCATTGGGGAGCACTCCGGTTATTAAAGATTTTCCAAAGGAATTTTTCTACAGGGTCATCGAAGAAGTTGCTTCTCTTCAGGTAGAGTCTCTCCTTTTAAGTGGGGGAGAACCTTTGCTGAGGTCTGATTTATTTGATTTGATTTCCTTTGCCTCTCAAAGGCTAAATGTTACCGTCTCCACCAATGGAACATTAATCGGCCCCCGGGAAGCTCAAAAACTTAAAAAAGCATCTATTGGCGAGATTGCCATTAGCTTGGATGGCATTTCCTCTCAAACCCATGACGATTTGAGAGGGAAAGGAAATTACCAGAAGACACTCAAAGGCATCGACTCCTTACTGGGAGAAGGTCTGGGAGAGAAAATTAACCTTCACTTTTGCCTTTCAAAACAGAATATTGATGAGGCGATCGATTTTCCCAGATTTGCCGAAAGCCTTGGATTACGAAAAATTACCTATCTCTCGATGAAAAAGCTGGGAAAGGCATCTGATTCTTGGAAAGACTTAAAGCCCGAGCAAGAAAAATACAGAGAATTTTTGTTCAAGCTTTATGAGACTTTCTTTAAAGGAGGCTTCCCCATAGAGGTGAATTCTCCTCTGAGTGGATTCCGTCCCCTAATAAAGCCTCAAGAAAGAATCTCTACCTGTCCTTTCGGCACCCAACTGATCGTGAACACAGACGGCGATATTTATACCTGCCCGGGAATGTTTTTTCCCGATTATCGCCTGGGGAATGTCTTTGAGATGAGCATTGAAGATGCAATGCATTCGCCTAAATTTAAGGCTTTAAAAGATGATTATAGGGCTCGTAAGGAAAGAATCGTCAAATGCAAAAATTGTATCTGGCGAAATTTTTGTCGAGCTGGATGCGCAAGCACAGTCTACGTAGAAAAAGGAACGATTTGGGAGACCGATGATTTCTGTGATATACGAGACAAGCTCTACCGGAGAGCCATCATCAGCGCTGCTCAGAAGAAATTAGCGAGGAGAGAAGAAGTTTATGTCTGTGCGCTGTAATTATAAGATTTTTAATTTTTCTTTTACAATTTCTGCGGACTCTTCTCGGGACATTCGTTTATTCGACTTGGTTTATAAAAATTTCAGACAAAAAAGCGGCCCCTCGCCAACTTTCTCCTTTGAAGTGTTCACCGACAATGGAAAAGGAGGATTTCCTCATCTTAAAGTGGAGGGAAAAATTTATCCTTTTCACAGTTTTAGCTCTGTGGAAAATCAGTGTTTCAAACTGATAACAGATGAGATGTACAAGAAAATCAACTCTCATGTTTGGATGCACGGGGGAGGGATTGCCTTTCAAAATAAGGGAATAATGGTCTGTGGGGATTCAGGGACTGGAAAAACTTCCTTGATTTTAAAACTTCTTTCTTCTGGATTTAAGTTTTTATCTGATGAAGTCATTCCCATCGACAAAAAGACAGGGATGATGGTTCCCTTTCCTCGGTCAGTTGGCCTGAGGCCAGAAGCTCGAGCGCTGCTGAAGAAGGAATTTTCGCTTTTTAGAGAGCTTGAATTTGTCAACTTTTCAGGACATAAATATTTTGCCAATCCTTCTCTTCTTAAATCCAAAAGAACTCGCCAGCCTGTCTTTCCTGAGTATTTTGTCTATTTAACATATCCGGATTCAGTCCCTGGAGAGGAAATGAATGTTGATACGATTATTGAGACTCAGGGAGAAGATTTTCTTATTCATTTAGAAAAGATTAAAGGACTGAAAATATTAAAATCAATCCGAAAAGACAACTATGTTTATCTGATGACTCGAGTTAAAAGGAATGCTTCGGTGATAAAGCAATATCTAAAATTGTATGAAAAATATAAAAAGCACATTGTTCACACAGAGAAAAAAAGAGATGAAGGTCTAAAATTCAACCAGAATCCTCGAATAAGACCTCTTTCCTTTCCTGATATCGGCCTTTTCATGATGAAACAGTCAAAAGAGAGCCTAATAGAATACAATTCCCGTGAGGAAAGATTTAAATCGCTCGGAGCATATTGGCTTGGGCTCTTAAAGGAATTGAATTTGGAGAAGGTGAAAGGATTCGAAGTTCGAGTGGGCCGAATGGAGGATACGGTCGAATTACTACAAAATTTGGTGAGGTAAAAGATGAAAAAGAAAATCGTTCTCTTCCCTCTTTTACTTTTTTTCATTTTTTCTGGGGCAAAAGGAGCGGACCAAATCCCAGAAGTCATCCTTCTTCAGTCAGACGAGTCTGGTCTTGTCTTTGAAGTTAAAATTCCGTCTTTTGAAATCAAGGATAAAATATTTTCCCAAGGAATTTTTCAAGTCCTTGAAGTTGAAGGTCTGGGAAAGACCTCAGAAGTCGGGAAACCTCTCCTTCCTTTAAAGGGGAAACTTATCGAAGTTCCCTCTGAAGGAGGGATTGAGATTATAGTCTTGGAAACGAACACAGTAGAGTATCCTCATTACGATATTTCTCCTTGCCCAATGATGGTGAAGAAAGAAGAGGAAGGGAGTATTTTTCTGGAAGAGAAATTTGCTATAGACCGAACCTTTTATGGAACTTCCCAAATCTACCCTTCTTCAGTCGCTGAATTAGGTTTCAGTGGATTCATTCGAGAGAAGCGTGTTGCTCAAATTAAAATTCATCCTTTCCAGTACAATCCAGCCTCCAGGATTCTCTATCACCATAAAAGAATTTTGCTGCGAGTCCGCTTTGAACAGCCAGCAATGATTGAAGGAGGGAAAACTTCGGATCCTTATTTCGATAAAATATTTAAAAGTCTGATCCTTAATTTTGAAGACAATTCTAATGTTCGCAGGACGATAATCCAAAATTCCTCCTATCCCTTCTCCGCCCTCTCAATAAGACCTTCGAGTTATAAAATTCAAGTGAATAAGACAGGAATCTATAAAATCACCCATAGTGATTTAGCAGCTGCTGGAATTTCACCAGATTCGATAGACGCTCAGACCTTAAAGATCTTTTGTCAGGAGAAAGAAATAGCTATCTTCCTCAGCAGTGAAACCCAAACCTTTGGGGCTTCGGACTATATCCTCTTTTATGGGGAGGCGCTGGATACCGATTACACAGATATGAATGTTTATTGGCTCAGCTGGGGAGGGAATCATGGAAAGAGAATGGCTGAAGTTGATGGCAAATCCGGGGCGGCGGCGCTTTTACAGAGATATTACCGGAAGGATCATTTTGAAGAGAACAAAGAATATTGGATTTCCATGCCTGACGGAGAGGGGAAGGACCATTGGTTTTGGGAAAGGATTAATGCCGGGGAACAGAAGAGCTATACTTTCAACCTTAATAAGCCTGCCGATGGTTCTCTAAGAGCTGTAGTTACAGTCACCTTATTCGGAAGGACAAGCACCGGCCAAAACCCTGACCACTATCTCGTCATTTCTGTCAATGGAGAACGTTTCAGACCAGTCTTTTTTGACGGGCAGATAGAATGTGTACGAGTTTTTGAGCTAAAGCAGTCAAAATTAAAGGCGGGTGCCAATACATTCGGGGTAGATGTCTCTAAGGAAATTGGTCCGTACGGCAGTATCTATCTGAATCATTTTGACGTAGAATACCATGATAGTTTTGTGGCCGAGGATGATCTCCTCTCCTTTGGCCTAGACACTTCGGGCAGAAGAAGAATTCAAATTTCAAATTTCTCTCATGAGTCTATCGAAGTATTTGATATCACTCACCATGATGATGTGAAAAGGATTGTTAATATTACAGCCACAAGTGCTGGAGATATAAGCGGAAGGCACTGGGCTCCTCAAGGCTCTTATAAGGTGAGTTTTGAAAGTAACTTTAGCGGAAATGAGAAATTCTTAGCTGTGTCTAATGTAGCCATGAGAAATGGCACCATAAATTCTCTGCCTTCATCTACTCTTGAGAGAAACCAGGATATAGATTATATAATCATTACTCATGAAAATTTCTATGATGAAGCCCTTCCTCTCGCTGAGTACCGCGAGCAACAGGGGCTTAGTGTTCGAGTTGTTAAAGTCGGAGATATCTACGATAAATTTAGCCATGGCATCATAAATCCCCAAGCCATCAAGGATTTTTTGAGTTTTGCTTACATTGAATGGAGCATGCCTTCCTATGTCCTCTTTCTTGGAGATGCCAATGTTGACGCTCGTGATTATACGGGAACCGGGCGAGAGAATTTCATTCCGACTCATTTGTATGATACTCCTGATTTGCAAGTTCCAAATGATAACTGGTTTTTTTGTATTTCAGAAGAGAATGATAAGCTGCCAGATTATTTTTCGGGAAGGATAACGGCAAAATCGACAGAAGAGGCGGAAGGAGTCATTCACAAGATTGTAACTTATGACGGAAGGCGCATGACTTCTTCCTTACAGGAATTGAATAGGTCTATATTTGTTGCCGATAATGGGAGTAGCAGTTTCCCAGATTTAAATAATGAGCTCGCCAGCGACTATTTTCCTCCCGATTTTGAAAAAATCAAGATTTATTTGGAAAATTACAGCCAGGACGAAGATGCAACAGAGGATTTGATGCAAAACATTAATCTAGGCGCTCTTATTTTGAATTATGTCGGACATGGTTCTTACGATAATTGGGCTGGTGAGAATATATTCTTAGCTTCGGATGTTGATTCTTTGGAGAATTCAATATTTCCCTTTGTTGTATGCCTCACCTGCCTCAATGGCTACTTCGCCAATTGGCCGAGAGAACTCTGGGATCGGGAGATAGATGATTGCCTCGCTGAAAGCTTCGTTAATGCTTCGGGTAAAGGAGCTGTTGCTGCTTTTGCGCCCACAGGTTTGGGCTATACTTGGGAACACAGACTGATGGCTGTATATCTTTATGATATGTTATTCAAGCCCGGCGAGAACACAACCTTGGGAATGATTACCACCCAGGCTAAAATTGAAGCTTATGCTCAAGGATCTTCTTTAGAGCAGGTTGAAACATTCTTGTTATTCGGAGATCCTGTGTGTTCCTTAGGTCATACTAGGCGGAGGTGAAGGGCAAGTTAAGGAGTCTCTCCAGCTAAAAGAGGAAAGAGAATCGAGTAAAGAATTTCAGGATGAAAGATAGATTCATTATCAGAGACATAGGGGAAGAAGGCGCGATGGTCTACGACCAAAAACGAGATGAGGTTCATTTTTTAAATCCCACGGCTTATCTCATCTGGACTCTATCAAAAGAGAAAAAATCCTCAATTGAAATAGAAAAAACTCTAGGTGAAAAATACCACACTCAAGGCCAAAAAGATGTTTCCTTAGATGTTAAAGCCTGCTTGAAAGAGCTGAGAGAAAAAGAACTTCTTTCTGTTTCCTATGATAAAAAGCCACGAATAAAGAAAGGGAAAAGAGAAAAAGAGGATTAAAAGGAGTAACGAGATAAACTCAACAAACGAGATAAACTAAATTAAGCGGGGGGATTAACCAAAGAAAGTTATTCCCAGAGATTTAATTTTTTTATTGAGATAGCCTTTTTCTATATTAAGATCTGTTGCCGTTTGAGAAATGTTCCAGTTATTTCTCTTTAGAGCGTTATGGATATAGTCCCTCTCAAATATTTTCCTGGCTTGTTTTAAGGACTGGTTGTTATTGAATTCAGGGATATATTGAGATTCCCTTGGCTCGACGAGAAGTGGAATATGGGAAGCCCTAATCTCATCATCAGGGACCATGATGACGAATCTTTCGATAACATTTGCCAGTTCACTGACATTTCCTGGCCAGGAATAATTAAGAAAGGCCTTCATTGCTTCTTCATTCATCGTTTTTTGTTTTTTTCTGGATTCGAGGCAAAAATATTTGAGGAAATAGTCTATGAGCAGGGGAATGTCCTCTTTTCTTTCCCTTAAAGGCGGGACGACCAAGGGAATGACATTGAGCTTGAAGAACAAGTCTTCTCTAAATTTTCCCTTGGTGATGAGTTCATTCAATGGTTTGTTTGAGGTGGCGATGATTCTGGTATCGATAGATATGGACTCATTCGTTCCTAAAAGCTCGAATTTTTGTCTTTTAACGACATTCAGCAGCTCAGTTTGAGCCTTCAAACTCATCTCGCTGATATTATCGAGAAAAAGGGTACCTTCGTCAGCCAGGAGCAATTTTCCTTTTTTGTCGATCAAGGTATGATTTAAATCCTCTTTAACATACCCGAATAGTTCGCTTTCGATGAGTTCATCTGGAATGGCTGCAGTGTTTATTTCGACAAACCGCTTATTTTTTCGAGGGCTCTGCTGATGAATCAGCCGAGCGATAAGCTCCTTTCCTGTGCCGTTTTCTCCATAAATGAGAACTCGACCATCGGTAGGGGCTACAATTTCTATTTTTTCTTTGAGTTTCTCTACGGACGGGCTTTTTCCCACCAGTTCGTATCTGGGCTTGATTCTTTCTCGGAGTTGGATATTTTCTTCTTCGAGCTTTTTGTGTTTTAAGGCATTTTTTGTCGTTAAGACAACTTTTTCTAAGGAAAGCGGTTTCTCTAAAAAATCATAGGCGCCAAGTTTCGTCGCTTTGACAGCTGTTTCAATCGTTCCATGACCGGAAATCATGATCACTTGAACATTTTCTTCGAACTTTTTAATTTTTTTGAGCAGTTCGATCCCATTCATTCTAGGGAGCCAGATGTCTAGCAGAATGAGGTCGAAGTTATGCCTTTTAGCCAAATTGAGGCCTTCCTCGCCTCTATCAGCTGTTTTCACTTCAAAGCCTTCATCCTCAAGAATTCCTTTGAGAGAAGACCTGATTCCGGCCTCATCATCGATGACTAGGATTTTGTCTTTAATCATACTGGGATATGAATGATGAATTTGGCACCTTGAGGTTGATTGTGCTCAACTTTAATGGAACCATCATGTTCATTTATGATTCGATTGGCAATGGGTAAACCCAGGCCTGTTCCTTTCTTCTTGGTTGAAAAATTAGGAAGAAAAAGTTTTCCTTTATCTTCAGTCAAGATTCCAGGACCTGAATCAGAAATTTCAATTTTAACTCGTCGCAGTTTATTTTCAAAGTCCGTTTGAATTTGTATTTTTCCCTTTTTGTTCATGGCATCGATTGCATTATCAATCAGGTTAATAAAAACCCTTTTCATTTGCTCTGGGTCCATTTGAATTGGAGATGGCACATTTGCGGAAAAGTGAACATCAAATTCAACATCTGTAAATATTCCTCTGAAAAGATTGACTGTTTGGTCGAGGATTTGATGGATGTCTGTAGGTTCCAGTCTTACAGAAGGCATGCGAGCAAAATTGGAGAATTCATCCACCAAGGATTTTATTGTTCTGGCCTCTTCCACAATGGTGTTGGCGCCCTCTTTAATGACCTTACGGGAATCTTGGTCTTTTTTCTTCAAGTTTTTGATAATACGTTCAGCAGAAAGCTGGATAGGAGTTAGAGGATTTTTGATTTCGTGGGCAACTCTTTGAGCTACCTCTTTCCAGGCAGCCATCTTCTGAGCTTTAATGAGCTGGGTGAGATTGTCGAGGACAATAATCATGCCCGAAAATTGATTGTTCGATTTTCTCAAGGGCGATAATGTTAGAGAGATGGTTGTACTTTGTCCATCAAAACTGATGCTAATTTCCTTGTCCGATAATTTATATTTGTTTTTGAGCCCAGCTTGAATATTTTTCAAGATTTCTCGGTATTTTTCGTGGCTGAGGACTTCTTTATAACTTTTGCCGATGAGATTTTTATCAGGCAGGGCCAACATTTCTCGAGCAGAGGGATTCATAGTGGTAATGACGCCCTTGGAATTCAGGGTGACGACTCCAGTGGTTATGTTATGCAAAATGGTCTCGATATACTGTTTTCGGCCTTCCAGTTCGGAAGTCTTTTGAGCAATATTTTGCTGGCCTTTTCTTAAGTCAGATACCATTTGGTTGAAGGAATCTATGAGAATCCCCAGCTCATCGGAAGCGGGGTCTTCCACTTGGACATTCAGATTACCTTTGGAAACTTCTTTGGTAGCTTGAGCGAGCTTTTCGATGGGTACAGTAATCCCTTTGGCTAAATGAAAACCAATCCAACTCGCAGCGAAGATGATGAGCAAGGTAATGAAAATGAGGGCTAAAATATAAAAGGTTTTTAATGGATTTTTTTGAATTTTGAGTTGACGGTATCTCTGAACGTAAGATGAGATGTTGTTAAGTTTTTGAGCAAAATTTTGAGGAAGGAATTTTCCTGTGACCACTAAGACGCTCCCGACATCAGGGATATTAAAAGAAATACCGGTTCGTATAATTTCTCCCTTTCCCATGTTTTCGATACTTCTGAATACTTCGCCCAGAAGGGCTCTTTTAACAATGTTGGTTTTGAGGTCTCGGTAATACTGAAGAGGAAGATTGGCACTAAGATAGGCAAACAGCTCCTGTTCTTCAACATAGATGCTGATTTCATCCAGTTTGTATTCTGTTAATTTTTCACGAATGAAATTCATCAATTTATGTCTATTTTCAGGATAAATAAGTTTATCTTTTTGGATAGTTTTTCCCAGTGTATAGGCATAATGGATGGTGATTTCTTCACTGTTCACATAAAATCCATCGGAAACGCTTTTAGTATCATTAAGTATTTTTTCGATCGGAGTTTGGAACCACTGTTCAATGTTTCGGCTAGTCAAATCACTGGCAAAAAAGAAGAGAATTAGGGTAGGTATGAAAGAGAGGGCAATGAAGAATAAAACCAGTTTTGTTTTGAAGTGAGCCCCAATGACCTTTCTTTTTCTTTCCAGATAGAGTTTAATCAAATTCCTGCTCAACACAAAAAGCAGGATGAGAAAAAGGAGAAAGACAATAATATACAGGGAAAAGAGGAGAATAGTGGTCACAACAGTCGGAGAGAATTCTTGGGATTTCTGAACAAAAAATTCAATGACAAAGAAGAGGACGATAAGGAGGACAATGGCTGCTCCGATTATTCGGGAACCTTTTTTCTTTGAATTCTCCATTCTTCCCCTTTTTTGACTTTATTATTATTCTATTTCTTCTTTTTCCCCTTGCATAAAGAATTCATTGCAATTATCGAAATTTATTTTAATATTTTTCACCACAGCGCCCAATCTTCCCAAGGCCTTTCCTTGTTTGCCGTTCAAGGTATAGGATATTCCTCCAGCATTTCCTAGATGTACGGTTAACTCTTGGCTAGCTTTAATACTGGCCTGCTCACCTTCTTTTTTCAGCCCATCTAGAACAAGTTCTCCATCAGCGTAAACCTGGATCCAGGTATCATGGAGGAAGGCTATTTCAAGGTCTAATTCTTTTGCTTCTTCTATATTAGGAAGCTCTTTGGGAGGTGGAATCGGCTCTTCTTCTTGAAGGGGGACAGCAATTTGTTTCTCTGGGGAGGATTCAGAAGATTTTTGAGGTTGGAAAATGAAGTAGAAGGAAAGAAAAATCAGAAAAAGGAGCACCGAAATAAAGACGAGACTGAAAAAATTCAATTTTTTTGGGAAGACACTCGAAGAGCTTTTCGCTTTTTGTTCTTCTTTCTCCACAGCTTGTTCTTTAAGGAAAGAGTCTTCGTAGTATTTGTTAAGGACATATTCCTTTTCTAACCCCAGACACTTGGCATAAGCGGAAAGAATGCCTTTTATGAAAAATTCTCCTGGAAGAATCTCTAATTGGTCATTCTCCAAGGCTTGGAGAAATTTCATGTTGATTTTGGTAGAGCTGGCAATTTCTTTTAGAGAGATTCCCCTTAATTCTCTTTCTCTTTTGAGTTCATGCCCGAGAGACGCCATTGAGAAAATTGTAGGATAATTAAAAAAACATGTCAATTGCAGGATGCTAGAGGTAAGTCTTGGGGTCAGGCTTTATTTTTAATAAATGCCTGAACCCAGGCTACATAGTCAATTTGGCTTTTTGGTCTGCCTTCCTTTATTTAGTCGCTTTAGTATATTTTGATTACGTTGTTTATTTTGAGATTTATATTTATACTGACACTAACCTGCGAGACAGGCCAAACAAGGTCAGAAAGAAGCTCAATTGGAAAAACAAGTGAACTTGGAAAGATTAGCCAGATTGCAGGAGAGATTAGCTTGTAAAGTCAGACTTAAGGGGAATGTCAAGAAAGTGAATTTGGTGGGCGGGGCTGACTTTGGATACGATGAAGAACAAAAACATATTGGGGCAATTATCGTGATCTTAAGATTTCCTGGATTTGAAATGGTAGAAATCTCTCGAGCTATAAGAAAGGTAACGTTTCCTTATATTCCAACCTTCTTAGCCTTTC